>Ga0193702_1000203_pt1 | contig 24173 bp, 41 predicted proteins | sample U3a1metaG_FD_143060 | JGI IMG/M metagenome (GOLD analysis project Ga0193702, IMG submission 143060) | Soil microbial communities from a riparian zone of the East river system, Colorado, United States - U3a1 | ecosystem: Environmental > Terrestrial > Soil > Riparian zone | place: USA: East River... | reverse complement strand
CACAAAAGGAAACCCGCAATCAGTTCACTCTGATTGCGGGTATCTAACTGTTTGGCCAAACTGTTAGCGGAGCTTATACACACTGAGTACCAATCGGAGCAGACAATCACGGCTGCACATTGCGAGTGAGCTTACTAAGGTCCACCCACTGGCGTGCATTGATGGGTGTATCATACGAAGCACCCAATCCAGCCGGCAAGGCGAGGGTCTACCACTTCGATGCAAGCGAGCAATGCGTGCTTGAGCCATTCACTGACGACATCCCTATCAAGTTGCGTGTCAAGGACAACTTGCGATAGATTCTCAGCCATGTGACTAAGGGCGGTAACACGGTCGCATTCGCAGTCATCGGCTGTTTGCTGCGCGTACGTGTTGAGTATTGAGGCAACATCCGAGGCGATGATAGTCATGCTTTCAATCCTATCATGCCCAGTGCAGAAACGAAAAGCGCCCGGCTGACAGGGGGCGTCAACCGGGCGCATTTCACGTTGCGTATCGTTTGGCGATAGGGTTTTCGCCTATGTCAGGCTCGACAGTACGCCATTTCCCGTGTGTTTTGTAGGTGGAAACCACACGGACGATGATAGCGCCGCATTTTCGGCACCATAGGACGTCGACAGGGTGCGAGTGAATGCGTTTGGAACCAGCGAGCACGGCGCTTGTGGCGACGACTTCGGCGTAGTCGTCATGCCGGTGCGTCGTCGTCTTGGGTATCCGGCTCGGAATCGTCGGAGCTGTCGGAGCTGTCGGAGTCGTCGGAGTCGTCGGAGTCGTCGGCAAAGTCACCGCCATCATCGATTTCGGCGACGATATCGTCTTCACTTTCGTGGGCGTTGTCGGCTTGGGTGTCGCCTTGACTATCCGCCTCTTGGTTGGATTCGCGGGTGTCTTCCGTGGGTGCGATTTCGGGCGGCGTTTCTTCGGCATGCACTAAGACTGCTCTTTCTTGTTCTTCCGTGAGCTGCGGCTTAGCATCGGCCATCTTGCGCTCAAACGCATCAGCCGCAGCGTCCAACACATTCATAGCGGCCCGAAAATCTTCGGCGACAGTCGGTTCCGGCTGCGAAGTCATATCGAAGCGGCGAATATAGGCGTAAGCCCTATCATCGATATTCGCATGATGCACGTTCACGCGGCGCAAGTCGTCTGCATCATCATTGCTGATATAAATGACTGCACTCGGAAACAACATAAACACACTGCGCTTGCAGGCATCATAACTGATGTATTCATACTGGTTCCCCGCCAAGCCGCGCAACCATTTGGCCTCGGTCAAATCCAGCCAAGTCTTAGGAATCTCCAGTCGCACTAGACCTACCGGGTCCTTAGCGCGTTTGTCTTCCTGCGTGGGTACGGGCGCCGCAGTGGTGAGCGGCTCTACTTCCGTGACTTTGACATTCAAGCCTGTCAGCTGGCTGAGAAACTTGCGCTGGTCACTAACAATGAAAGCGTTGTCATGTTCTGCATCTTGTTTCGCGCCTGCCATGGCGGGAAACGCGTGCACCTGACGCAGCACATGGGCGCGGGCGGTTTCGTTCGGAAACTCCAAAAACATGCGTGTCAACTGTGCCATGGGTTTGTCCTTTTATACGCAAAAGGCCAGTATCTGAGTGTCAGATACTGGCCTAGCGTGTCAGTGCTGTGGCTGCGAATCAGGTGAGCGCTTCGGCGTCGTCGTGGCCAGGGCGTAGCAGATACGCGTTTTCACCACGCACGCGGGCGCGGATAAGCTGGTTATCGACGGTCCATGGACCCGTGCCCATGGCGTCGACCAGTTTTTTGACGGCCCCGTTGCGTTCTTCACGGGCAAGGTTGGCTTTGTTTTCGTAGTCCGTGATTTTGTCTTCGATGGCGAACACACCGCGCAGCATGGCCAGCTTTTCGGCTTTGCTCAACTGTGGCTTGTCAGTCGGTTCCGGCACTTCGATGTCAGCGTCGGGCGCGGGCGTTGCGACGGCAGGCGCCACAAGTTCCGGCTTTTTGACAGTGCCGGTTGTGGGCGCGGGCGTTGCGATGGCAGGCGCCGCGGCTTTGACGGGCGCGGGCGCGTTTTTGAGGTCTTTCACTTCGGCGGCAGGCTTTGACATAGGTAGTAACCCTTTCCTGCCGTCGAAGTTACTCACGCCACCTTGCGCCGTCAAGCGTGCTACTGCAGGTAGCGGGCGTATTGTGCCGGGTCGCTGAATGGACCCAACACTTCCACTTTGCTTGCGCCCGTTCGTGCCATCAGCGACTGCGCAGTGGTGTGCGCGTCGGATTGGCTGCCTTTGCCGACCGCTACGCGTACGCTTACGCCTTTGTGGAGCTTGAACACCCAGTGAGCTTTGTGTTTGCGTTTGGGGTTGCGAATCGGGAAGCGTGGCGCCGCAAGCGGGCGGTCCCAAGGGCTGCGGGCATGCTCGCCAATCTTGGCTGTTAGGGCCGGTCCGTGCTTGCGCTTGTGGGCGAGCGCGCGCAAACGCCCGGCTTGCATTTTTGCTAAGTGGGCTGCGCTGATTTTGCGCTTTTTGCGCTTGGGTTTGGCAGGCGCCGCCCGCTTGCGTTTGGTAGGTGCGGCTTTAGCAGCCGGGCGCTTGCGTTTCTTAGGTGCCTTGCGCTTACGTGGTGTTGTCGACTTGGCCGCTTTGGCCGCTTTGCGTTTCTTGCGTTTCTTTGCCATGTCGACTCCTACTTAGTGCTGAGTGTGATTTGCCAACCAGGGCCGTAAAACACGGTCGCATGGCGCTCTGCTTCGTACAGGTCGCTTGCCGTTTCTAGCATGTAATGCAGCTCACGACGGTACTCTGCCGTACTGTCATGCGCGGGAATGACATCGATGGCGTTGCTGCGTTTGGCGCGTTTGATGGCTGTGACGACGAACGCGGCCAAATGGTCTTGTTCTTCATTCGTCACGCGGGTGAGCCTACGGGTGTTGGGAGAAACACGGTAAACCATGTGCCTGGATTGACCAGTATGTCACCCGCTAGTGTTGCTGACGCGGCAATCCGCAAAGTACCCGCAGCGCTTGGGATAATAAACGCTGAAAATATAGCTGACGCATGCGCTCCGACAATCACGCTTGTGCCGCCTATAGCGAGCGCAGTGTTGTTGCTATTGTTTGCGCGGTAGTTTTGTGAGCCTGTAGGCGATGCAACCAAGCCTTGTGATAAGCTGGTCAAGCCTGCCGAGTAGTTTAGGCTCATTTGAGAGCCACCCGTTAGTGTAGCTTTTGTGGTGTCTATAAAGCCTTGAATACCATACATGGTATTGGCGGCCAGTGACCAGCTAAATCCCGCAATATTGCTAAGCGTGGTGCCTAACTGCGATTGTGCAAACGCCAAAATCTGACTGTCGGGAAACTGACTGTTGGCTCCTACGAACATTGCAGGGCCTAAAAATACGCCTGGCATGGTTACCTATCCATGTACTGCGCGGTGCAGTACAGATAAGGGCTGGCCAGTGCCGTATAGGCGAAAGGCGTACTTGAAAACGCCACAATCAGATTGTTGTTCACCATGGGCATGGGAATCCCATAAGAAAAACTAGTGTTGTTGCCCGGTACTGGAATCGTAACGCGCGGCACATCACCGGGTGCGAGCGGCCCAGCGGTCTCATCGTAAATACCGAAGTAAGACAAACTCGGCCCTGCGTTGTAGCCTGCGATTTGCAGTAAACGCAGACAGAACGAACTGATGATAGCAGTGGTGACCAGGGCGCCCGTGCTGTAAAACAAGACTGCGCTGTCTAGTTCACCACTAAACACAGTTTGCACGATTTGGCGGCCAAAAATATCAACTAAAAATGGCTGGCCGCCGCCGTCTGTACTCGGTTCACCATCAGGTGTTCCAATCAGACCGGATACTGATGCGTCTGCAATGCCTTTTCTACCTGCACCCATGGTTTTGTCCTAACGCGCTGTGTATTGTACCCAGCACACAAACGTGGTGTCGTCGGGTGCTTCCCAGCTGTAAGGCTGGCCGCTGATGGCTGCGATGCAGTATTCGCCTTCCGCAATCGGCACGGCAAACACACCTCCTAAGTTGAATGTGCCAAAGTCACCCGGCACGGGTATCGATACCAGTGGCGCAGCAGTGCCATCCAAGGGATTGCTGACCGATGAGTACAACTGTGCGAACAAAGGCAAGTTAGCCCCGTTCATACCTGAAAACGCAGTGACGGTTTCCACTGTGTTGGCACCACTGCCAACCAAGTATTGAAACGCACTGCCGATGCCAGAAAAGAACGTGCTCACGCCGCCACTGCCGCCGCCGCTGCTATCCACGATAATAACGCGGCCAAACTCATCGACTGCGACGGGCATAGCGTTGCCGCCTTCAAAACCCGTAGGCGTGCCGTCAACGGCAGTGACACGTCCCATAGCTACGTTGCCTAGCTTGGCTCGCATCAAAGATACTCCAACGTGTAGAAGAACAATGGACTGACGATGTTGTTTGCGCCCGCCGTGCCTGATGCGGCAGGATATATGCGCCACAGCACAAAATCAGAAAGTGTGTGCGGCATGCTTTGGTCCATGGCATCTAACGCGCCCCACCCTAATGGAATCAACGTGGTGGTCGTGGACGGCAAGGGCGCGTAGATGGTGACGTATTTCTTGCCGGACGGCGCCGCTGAAATCGAACTGTTAGGTGGATGTCCCGCCATGGAATGTTGCTGGTACATGCCATAGATATCCACTTCGGGAAATACCGTGGATACCGTGGGCGGCGCAGTGAGAATCTCACACCCTAGAAACGCGCGGCGTGCACGTCGTGTGTCGCAAGGGAATACAGGGCGCACGAAAAAGCCAGGCCATGCACCTGGATTGTCCGTGGTGATATCCGTAGGCACGGAAATCGACACACGGGCGGGCGGCAATGATGGCAGCCGGCCCCCCTGGATTTGAATATCGCCCGGCATGTAACTGATGTTGCGAACCTGGACCAGTTCGTTAGGCAACACTTCTACAGCGTCACCCCACGTCAGTTCCTTTTGACTGCCGCCGCTGCCCTCCAAACGCACAAACGGTACGGTGGACTGATTGCCTAGCGAATAGTAATACGGTGCGTTGCGCCCGCCGCTGAGTCGAATCGTAGACAGGGCATTAGGTTCTACGTTTTGCTGAAAAAACGTGTTGAGTGGTTGCCTGTCCTGCACAATCTTGCGGCGCACAGCGGCGGGCGGCGCTACGGGTTTCTTATCTGCCATGGTTAGACATACCTCTTGGATAAATAGTGCAGCACATAGACAAAGCCGCCCGTGCCTAACAGCGCAAGCAGCGCGCCCGTCACGGCGGCGAGCACCGCGGAAACACCCACGCTGCGCATGGCAGCTTCGCCATAAAACCAGTTACTGCTAAGCAGTGGTGCCGTAGTTTCCACCACGGAATAACCACGCTTGGCGGCGAAGTCAGCACGTGCTTTCTTGGCCGCTTCGATGCCCGCGCGTGTTATCGGCGCATGGTAATGCGTGGCAGCCGGAACCGGGCTTGTCACGCCCGCGAAAATCGAGTTGACCACTTTGACCGTGTCAGGACTGATTTTTTCGAACGGCACTGCAGCCCATTGCTCACGCAACACAGCTTGCGTATTTTCTGCAGCCACGGCGGCTAAGTTGCCTTTGCTCGCTGCAATGGCCGCCAAGTGCCGCTTGCCCGTGCGGAACCAATCCGGGTTGATAGGCTGCGCGTACGCCCTGACAAACCCGCTTAGGGATTTGTAGATAGGGTGCAGCATGGCGAAACGCTGAATCAGTGTCCAAGTCACGGCCAGTTTCGGCGGCCCTTCCCTGTCCACTGCGCGCAGCAAATCGAGGTAATCAAGCGGAGTCAGCTTGTATTGCAGACTCCGCCCGCTTTTCCGAATGCTCAACACCCTGTCTACGGGTTGATTCGCAGCTGCCAACTTACCCTCTATTTCTTGACAGGCGACGGCGCGGGACTCGGTTTCCCGATAGGCTCGGTTTGGATGATGCGCAAGACAGAATAAGCAATCGTCGCACCAATAATCATATTGGCCAACGTGCTTAGATTCTCGCGTGCCTGCTTATTCAAGCGGAAACTCCACCACGTGCAGATTGAAACTCAGCGTAGCGGTTTGAGCGTACACCGGAATGTCAGGGTCCGAAGCCACGGAACCTTGAACCAGCTGATGCATGCTGCGGCCCTGAATCGTAATCGTCTGATTCGGGTCCAGCACGATATTAGGCTCGAAAATGTGCGGTGCGACCGTATCTGCGCCGCCCATGACACCCGGAATGAATCCGAGAATGTAACCCGTGCTGCCGCCCAGCGAGTAAATCGGATTGCCACCCGGAATAATCATGCTGCGAAAATCAGGCACGGCGCCTAACAGCATGTTGTTTACGGGTACCCACCCCATGGTATATTGCTCGCCCGCACTGTCTGTGATTTTGATTTCGATATTGTGCACGTCACCTGACGCTGTAAAAGCCATCACACGCGCACGCCTGGAAATCTGAATCGGTTCGGAGTCTTCCCGATTCGTAGTGCTGAGCGCAATCTCGCCCGCATACGTGCGATACAAAACGCCCTTTTGCTTTGCATCCGGTGAACTGTACACAGCCCACCGTTGCGACTCTTCTTTTGTCAACCTAAATCGCGGCCAATACATGGTTGTTGCCTACGGTCCTTTCCAGACACATCCGGTTGACGCTAGCGGCCCATGCCGGGGAACTCCCAGACATAGAAAGCGATGTTGAGGATTTGTGGTAAGCGCACTTGGGTTGTGCTTTCACCATCATCGTACAGATACGTAGGGCTGATGTCCGTGCCCTCGAAAATCAACGTTTCGTTGGGCTGACACACCCAGTTTGGTTCAATCAGCCATGGAAAGTTTTGTCGACTCTGCCATGTCAGGTTACCAGCCAAGGGCGAAATCACACCCAGCGGCGAACCGTAAGACTGCGTTAGTGGACCGGAACTAAAGCCCGCACTGCCGGGTAACTGCGGCTGCCATGCCGTGCCGACTGCGGCGGCTGCATCCATGCCCATGGCAGCGGCACTGTAGATACTGCCGGCAATGATGCTCGACACCACGGGCGGTTTGTTCGTGCGCGGCGTGGGATTGGTGTACACGGTTCCGTTGCTGTTTTTCACAGACAAACGCCATGCATCCAAGTTGCCGCTGAAAGTGATACCAAATACACGCGAACGGCGTGCAATCTGGATTTTTTCCATCGTAACGGCAGCCGGGATGTTTTGGTCGGGCTGCGCAGTCGTCGACAGTTGCAAACGGTAGATACGTCGCAACACACCCGGCTTTTGCTTCTTACCGGGCGCAGTGCTCTTATAGAGGCTTACAAACTTACGTTCGTAGTTAGTGAGCTGCAGACTAGGCCAATACCACATGGTTATATTCCTACGGGTGCTAAAACTGACTCGTTAGGGGTGAACTATGAAAACGCAAACGCCGACAGGTTCACAGTCGAACCTGTCGGCACATCCGCGCAGCCCACAAAACTACGACTTTTCGACGAACGATTCTGTGGCGAAGAAATCGATACGGACCAGGAAGGGCGCGCCACCAGTGGGTGACGTACCAGCGCCCACGCCTGCGAACGTGTTGCGCGCCAGTTGAATTGTAAAGTTGAACGATTCGCCATGCTGTAAGAGAATCGGGATTTTGAACTTGCGGCGCAGTGCAGGCGCGGCAAATCCGTTTGTCATGCTTACGTTGCTGACGTTGGGCAATGTGGTGGCGTCGGCCGTGGTACCCGGAATGTATTGCAACCCGGTTCCCATGGCTGGACCGCCCGCTTGACCGAAGTCAGACAGCAAACCCAGTGGTACGAAGTTCGTCAGGTAAGTGATACCCAACACGGCCGAGTTGAAAAAGTTCGCCATGGCCGATGGCGTGGGATACCGATTTGCGTAGGTTGTCGCCAAGTTTGTTCCGAAGTCGGCCGACATGACGCTGCAACCGAGTTCTGTCAGCTCCAAGTTCTGATTGTCAGGCACACGGTTTTGCGATTTCCAGTTGGACTCACGGTCTGTGATAACCTGACCGCTGGGAAAGCCCTGGCCGTTGCTTCCCACGGGTGTGGTAAACACGGTATAGGCGCCCGCCGTGATGTAGTCGCTGGCACTCGTATCGAAATAATACGAGCTCCAAAAGTGACGTTGCCGGATTTGGTCGAACTTGTCGAACCGTTGTCCAGTCCGCAACACATGCTGAGTTTGACGTGCTACCTGCCGTCCAATCGGACGCGATTGCGGTGCAGCCTGCCGACGACGCAACTGATTTCTCTTTGCCATGATTTTTGTAGCCTACGGGTATGCGTTGAAAATCTGTGTGGTGGCTTTGGGTTCGGTTTTAGACTCTAGATTCTAGATTCTAAAACTTTTAGCTCTTTTCGGTGAACGATTCTACCGCCCACCAATCTACACGGATTTCACACCACCCAGTGCCGCCGCCGCCTTCCGTGTTGGACGTTTTGGTCGCGGGCGACGCCATGGTCACAGGGCGCGGAAACACGATGCGCATGCCCATGTTTTCGCCATGCTGCAAGCTGATTGGGATTTCCAGCTTGCGGCGGAAAGCTGCGGCGGGAATGCCGTTGGACATGTTGGCGTTGAAAATCGCGCCCGGTGCAGCACTCGCGTCACGCGTGCTGTACTGGTTCGCATCGGCCACGATGCCAGCGGACTGACTGAAGTCAGCCAGCAAACCCAGCGGCACGTTGTTCGTCAGGAATGACATCTCCAAGATGCCACTCATGGCAATGTTGGCCATGTCTTGTCCAGCCAACGGGCGCGCGGCGCCTGCACGCGAGATATACGTTTGCTGCGCGCTGGTCAGTGCATTGAAAATGCCGCTAGAATCCACAGCGCCCTGCGCAGCAATGCGCTCCAAGGGCGGATTGCGAATCGTGACACCCAGTTCCATGATGGCGAAGTTCTGATTGTCAGGCACGCGGCCCGCGTTCAACCAGTTGGTTTCACGCACTGTGAGTGACAGATTCGTCGGGTAGCCTTGTCCGCTGGCACCCGGAATCGTCTTGAACAAGTCATAGGCGCCCGCCGCAATGCGGTTCGTCGTCGGGTCGGCCACGAACAAATACGTGGACCAGAAATGACGTTGACGGATTTGGTCGAAAGAACTCATGCGCGAGCCGCGCTTGAGCACTTTGCTGACTTGCTTGTCTACGATGTCTTGAATTGAAAGCTGCTTGTTAGGCATTCGTTACCAGCCTTTGCGGGTTTGCAGTGTTTTAGAGTCTAAGTCAGTAAATAAGAAAAACACACCCTAGTCAGTCAGTAGACAAGCGTAAGCTGGTGAGCGTTACCAGCTTTCTTCAGCGGCGCCCGACAGGTCCAAATCGTCGTCCAAGTCGTCGTCCAAGTCGTCGTCCAAGTCTTCCGAAAGATTGGAGTCAGACCCCAAATCCGCCTCCAGCAAGGCGGAAAGCTCCGCAGCCACTTCGCGCGGATTCTTGAGCGCGGGTGTACCGAGTAGCATTTCAGCGTCGGGAACCAGCGGCGCCAAAGTCGCGCCCGCAGCGGCGGCTGTCATGGGATTTTTGCCGCCCATATAGGCGAGAATCGCAGCGGCGGCTACGCGCGCACCGTTGCGCATGTAGAAGTTGCTGATGTGATTCAGGGCCAGCCGATTGACCAGCGAACCGCCCACAGTGCCAGCGCCAATCCAGCCCAAATCAGTCAGGAAACTTGTGCTCGGGTTGCGATGGCGACGACGGCGGCGCGGATTCTCCAAAATCATGGGATTGGAGACGAACGGGGCAATGCCCGCGTTTCGACGTACCGTGCCGCTGAATCGTGCGCCTTTGAAACGCAACACGCGCTTGCGACCACGGCGCTTGACTGACTTACGACGACGATGTTTTTTCGCTGGATTGACAAAGACAGTTCGCATAGTGGCTCCTATTAGTTGTGACAGTAACCTATCCGACGATGCCTTCTTTACCTACTGCGTAGCTAGGCTTGCCATTATGGTTTGCTGGTCGGATGTATCCGCAGCCGCTGGTTTCATCCACCCAAAGGCTTGGATAGGGCGGCTCATGGTCGTGATAATAGTAACTTGTACGCTTCTCGCCTTTGCTCGCCAAGTAGTCCGTGCGAGCAACCTTGCCAACCCGTTTCATGCGGGCGGCTGAGAATGTTGGAACCAGTGCAATCGGCTGATTTCGAATCAGCGGAACCACGTACAAGTAGTTAGTGACATGGCCCACTGCTAGAAACGCTTGGCCTTTGTTGAAAGCAATCTTCAACCCGGTGTCTAGAATGCAGTGCACCATCATGCCGAGCATGACCAGCGGTTCCGGCGCGTCAATCTCAGTGACGCGTTCATGCTGGTTACCCCAATGCAAAAGCGAAAATGCCGTAGTAGGCGTTTCGCCTCGAAAGGGGTTGCCGCGAAACAAGTGCGAATATTTGAAACGTTCTGGCATAGCCTAGCGGCGGCTGCGCGCTCTGACTGCGCCCCCACGTTTACCGGATGCGACTGCCAAGCCGACCGCTCCCACGACTCCTAGCGCGGCGCCGATGAGTTTTAGTTTTGACACATCAAACCGCACGTGTGAAATAGGCGGCTTGGCAGTTACGACGAACGCTTGACCCTGGACCACAGCTTGTGATGGCTTCACAGCGGATTCTAAGGTCTGACGCGTGCTGCTGAGAATCTGAGTCCAGCGCGCTAGCTCGCTCGCTTGCCAGTTGCCAGCGTTGCCAAAGTAAAAATCTTGCCAGTCGGCAAGTGCCTGCATAATCAGGCTCGAAATCGATGTGTCAGTGACACGATTCGAATACGTATCCCACTGCTTGCCCAGTGCATCCCAAGCGGCGGCCAGTGCATCGGCAGTCATAGGCGCCGCAGTGCTGGCCACGCTACTACCCGCGGGCGCAAGCATGACAGCCATGGCTTTGGTTGTGTTGGGTCCGTTGATACCGTCGACATTCAAGCCTGCATAGGCTTGGATGCCTTTGATGGTTTGCGGCCCTAGCTTGCCATCTTGGGCAACGCCAACCATGGCTTGAAGTCGTTTGATATCTGCGCTTGTCATTGCAGCCTACTTTTTGAACTTGAACACTAAATAGGAGATGGTGAGTGCGCTCACAGATACCGCGGCGCAAATAGCAATAACGTTCGCACTGGCCGCCCGTGCGTCGGGCTTGGTCACGTCGTGCGCGCTTTTGCCAAGGTCTGGACCGGATGCGGGCTTACCGCTGCGCTGCGTCCATAAGTTGCGCCAGTAAGTCAACTGCGCTGCGTAATCTTCCGCAGTGCGCACCGTACTCATAGTTAGCTTATCGAAAAATCCAATATTGGATTTGAACTTGAGCCAGGCTTCATACAGCTTACCGTAGGCGGCACTTTCTTCGGCCGTGAGCCACGTTTTTGCAGTGGCAAGCATTTCTTTCGTAAACAACGTGTAAGCGTTGCCCACGCTAGCTACATAGTTTTCAACCTCGCTAGGGGTCCAGATTTCTAGGAGGTCTTCTAACTCTGTCTGCAGGGGTCGTTTCATTGTCAAAACTCAAAGGCTGCGGACGATGCGACAGAAATCTGACTACGTTCTTAGCGTCGGCGGGCGGTAAGTGTTTCGCAGCTTCCACCGTGACTGACGTCAACGGTTTTTCTGTCAGCTTGCCGACGTACCAGCCTATGGCCGCCGTCAACAAACCCGTGAGTGCACTCATGTGCGCGGGAATCAAGGTCCCGACGTAAATCGCAAGAATGATGGTTGCGAAACCTGCCAAACGTAACAAGGCAAGCTTGAACTCATCGCTAGAGTTCATGCATTCACACCGTAGATTTTGAACACGCGCTTGGTCGCGGCGTGGCTGCCATTGATAGACGCTTCCAAACTGGCCAGTTTCTTTTCAATGCCAGTCAACGCCCGCTGACTGTTTTCCCAACGGGCGTTGGATTTCAAAATCTTGTTGTGCTGGTCGTTGACCTTTCGTGACAACGCAGCGGTTTGTACGCTCGCCTCGACTTTGGCCAGTGCAGGCTGAATCAGCTTAGTCAGATTTTTGACCAAGTCTTCTTGGCCCTGTTTGCTGGCATCGCTGGCGTTGCGGTATTGCAGCAAAGAAGCCAGCACATCGGCTTTGACATCGACAGGCACACCCGCTAGCGGTGTCGCCGTGGGTTTGGCAGCCGAGTTAGAAGACTTCGAAACTGCGCGTGCAGCCGCTGGCTTCGCAGGCGCGGGCGCCGCTTTCTTCTTTTTCTTGCTGAATAACGAACCAATGCCTTTGACGATGCCACCCACGGCGGGCGCCGCGGCCAAAGCGAGCGGTATAAAGCCAAGCTCACTGTCCGCAGTCGGATTAGACACACGGCGGCGAACTTGCGAAATCGAGTGTCCACTAGGCACAGCGCGCCCCCATTTTGGCTTGCAGTTTTTGAAGCTCGCGCAGCACTTGCTTGCGCCATGCATTGCGGCGTTTGATGGCGTTGTGTTCTGACGTGGCTTTGCTGGTCAGCTCCATGGACGTCAGAATCTTGTTGATGCGCGTGACTTCCGGCCCGACCTTGGCAGCCACTTGGGACGCCACGCGGTCCGCTGCGCTGTGGTCGCAAGGCTGCGCGCGTATCTGCACTTCGGGCGCCCGTGGTGCGGGTCGCTGTGCTGGCCGTGCCACTGCACCGCCCCTACCCTGCGCGCCCATGCTTACGCGCGCACTGACGCTAGGCGGCTTGATAACCTTGCTAGCGGCGCCTGCGATGGCTCCGACTACCTTTTTAGCACGCTTGTTTTTGTCGCTAAAACCAGCTGGGTCTACTGCCGTGCGCAAGGCGCCCTTGAAATCGCCCGTGGCTACCTTGCCCACGATGCGCACGGGCGCAGTGATAGTTTTGCCAATCGCCTTCAAAAAGTTGAAACCCAACTCATCTACACCGTCTAGCGATGCAGCCACCACAAGCTCACGTGTCAGCTTGCTGATTTTGCGTTGCTTCTTACGCTGGTTGAGTTTCGAGCCTTTGAAACGCGTAGTGGTCCGTGCAGCTTGCGGGCGCAGTACGTTGTAACGCGAAGGCGGCTTTGTCAGACGTGGCGAGCCTGACAACTCATCGGCCAAACCTAACAAATCGATATCGTCGCCTAACATGCATTCGAGCGATGTTGCCATAGAATCACCTCGCCATCATGAAAACTCATTCAAATCTGCATACGACATGCGCGAGGGCGGCATTTGAATATCGTTTTCACCCTCTTGAGCGAACATCAGAAAAACATGCGTGCCGTTCATGTTGCCGCACAACTCAGCCGGAATACCTGACGTTGACAGGCTGCTTACGTAGCGCATGACTTCGATAGCATACGCTTCTAACTCAGCTTCGCGCGGCTTGAAAAAGCTGGTCATGGGCGCTTGACCCGTGCCGACCAGAAAATCAACCGTTTCAATGGTGTTCAATGACACACGGTATTTGCCGTGTGTCTTACCACCACGCTGCGCATACTTGCGTTTGGCCATGTTACTTGGCCGTTCCGACCGCAACACCTGCCGCCGTGGTGAGTTTCTTATATTTCGATTGATAGCCGGGTTTCCCTAGCTGCGAATCGATATGAGAAAGAATGCGGACCACCCGCGCGCGGAAGTCGTCGCGATTCATCATGCCCGTGTGGGAACTTTTGAGCTGACGACGCGCCACCATCAAATCGATGATTTTCCCTTGCGCGCGCAGCATGTCATAGATGCTTGCAAGGGTAGGTTGTTTGGGTGTCGTGGCTACGTGACCCGGTTTCGGGCGCGCGAGCACGATAGGCTTGCGTCGCACAGCTTGCACCTTGCGGACTGCTGCACGGACAGGCGCGCGCTTGACAGGGTGACTTGCTGGCTTGAGCGGCTTGTATTTACCAAACTGCACCGCCGTGGTGATTTTCGGCATGGTAAAAGCAAACTTCGGCGCTTGAAATCCGAAGCTTGCCGCGGCAGTCAGCTTGCCTAGCTCACCTAAGTAATCTTCTACGCCCGACGTAGACTGCACATGATACTCGCCTAGGCCAAAATCCCAAGCGTCGGCAAGCTCGCCTACCATGCTGTCCAGCTGGTTGACAGGCACCATAAACGTGTGTTTGGCCGTGCCGTCAGGCGCAAGCTCCACAATCGGCACCATGGGCGGTCCTGGATTCCGACGCGGCTTTTCGTTCACATCATTGCGGCCAATCCACGCCATAACAGAACCTCACTTGCTGGTCAGGGTTAGCTTCCGACCATTGGAGTAATAGACTTCAATGCGCACCACGGTTCCGTTGTGCTGCACCTTGTGTTTGTGTTCGGTGTTGTTAGGCGCAGTGTCCGTGCCGTCCAAGTGGACAGCCGAGCCTAAAATCTTAGGGCGCATCAGCACACCGTCACGTGCGGCAGACAACGCACGGACATCTTGGTCTGCCACGTTGTAATCAATGCCCAGTTCGCCGCCTTCTAGTTCGTCTTCTAAGTCGTCGTCGATATAATCGCCGTCGCCTTCTAAGTCGTCGTCGACGTAGCTGTCATCGCCTTCTAGTTCGTCTTCCAAATCGTCATCTAACAAATCATCTAGCGGGTCACTCATGAAAGCCGCCTTTCAAATCTCAGATACGAAAAACGTGTACGGGTAACCGCGTTCGTCCATGACTTTCAAGGGCGACTTGCCCAACGGGTAGGGCTGCACGGATTCCATGGCGAGCCATTGGCCGTCTAGCTGCACTTCCGGGTAGACGTGGCTGACAGCCTGCGCATTTCCCTTTTTACGAAACGTCACGTAGATGAGTCTGACAGGGATTCTAAACGACTTTAGAATCGCAGCTATCAAACGTGACTTGTCGTCGCAATCTCCAATACCCCAATCAGCAGTGACCCACGGCGCCGCGTTGACTTCCGGGTACTCACGAAAGAACTTGATTCGCTGGGCAAAAAGCTGGACCGCCCGCGCAAGCTTTCGCATGTCGCGGGCGGGAACGTTGTACTCCTGAATAATGCGCGCGCCTAACTGACGTGTGCGCGCGTCGTCTACATCGCTAAGAATCTTCGTCCGAATCGCCGCCGCCAATGAAGATAGGTCGGGCGGGTTCGCCACGTGACTCTGAATCGTCGTCGGCCTCGCTATCCGTGTCAGCGTCGCCTGACTCATCGTCGGCTGAGTCGTCAGGTTCAGGCTCGGATTGCGTCGGGTAGGCACCGTTTTCTACCATACGTAACGCAGTAGCAGGGTCAATACCACGCTTGCGTAGTGCGCCCGCAAGCTGGACTAGCGTACGTGCTTCACTGCTTACCTTTTTCCCCTTGGGTGAGCTTACAAGCTTCGCACGCTTGGGTGCGCCATTGGCAGGCGCCGCTAACTGCTTTTGTTGTATTCCGGCTAGCAGTTGTGCACCCGTGCCTGCAATCTGTTGCCAGAATGGCGGTTCGTCGTCTTCACCGCTCGACAGACCACGGCCCATTTGCAAACCCTGACTAAACAACGCAAGCATGCGCTCCACACCGTTGCCATCATCGTCACGCCGCCCTAACGTGGCAGCCAGTGATTCCAATGTATGCTGATGACTTGTTTGCATCATGGCCATCATCTGAGCAAAGTTAGCCTGCATTTGCGACGCCATGGCTGCAAAATATTGCTGCTGACTGGCATTGGCACCCTGCATAAACTCACGTTCCCGCAAGGCTGCGGATTCTGTTTGCGAAGTCACAAGCGTGGTGAACTCGCGCGCCTGCGTGGTGGCTGTAATGCCGTTCGCGCTCGCCAAAGCTAACAATCTATCCACAAGCGCGGGCGTAAGGCCGTTGGACGCGGGCGGCGCTTGATTGGCCGTGCTTTGCGCGTTGGCACTGATGCCCAGTGCTATGCGTTCTTCACGTGTTCTCAACACCCGGCCTTTGAGGCTGACAGCTTCGATTTTGTACAAGCCGTCGCCATACATGCCGCCTATCGTTTCGAGTGTCGATGAAATCGGCACTTCGCCTTTGTAGCCTGCACCGGGCGCGTCCAGTTTCATGACGCGAATCTTGTTGACCGCTTTGGAGTCTTTGAACTCCACACCGCTAAACAGCGGCACATCATCCACGTTGCTGACTTCATCGTCTGATGCGCGCGCGTCGGTTTCGAACGCAGCGACCGCTAGCTCGACGTTGTCGCTGTCGTCTAAGGCTTCATTTCTTCTTTTTGCCATGGGCCACTTTCCACACGTTGCGGACGAAATCGACGACATCGCTAGCCGTCTCTATGAAATCTTCGACTTGGTCTTTTGAGCGCACGCGGGAATGTTCCTCAGACTCTGAATCAGCCGTATCGTCCAAGTCTTCCGCGTCCATCGATTCCATCACCATCCACAAGTAGATGGCAGAAATCATTTTCAAATGCAGCGCGCGGGTAGGGCTGTCCGTGCTGCACCATTTATCAACAATGGATTCTATGAAAGCGGGCGCATGCTCTAAATCTAAGCTGAGTTCCCCATTTTTCAAACCAAGTAAAAACCCGTCGAGAAACTCAGCCTGTTTGTTCGCAAGGTTGCTTGCGAAGTCAGTCAGAGATAACTCGACGGGTTTTTGTGGGCTGACGCGGGTGCTCATGGAACACCCGCACAGTTATTTATACGCAAGGGCGCTTTCAATCTTTCCAACACTTTCACTGACGATACTCAACAGTTCACGCGCATCGTGCATCGTGAGTTTAGGGTTTTGCGCTTGTTGCACGACATCATTCAATGCCGTCACAGCGTTCAGCAGCATGCGCGAGTGTTCCCGATTCCGCAAGATGCGTAAATAATCACGATACCTTTGCGAGTCGTCCGACTGCAGCCAATCGTCCACGGAACCGCGCTGCAAATCCGCGATGGTGCTGACAGGGATTTCAAGATACCCGGCCCACATGGCGACGGTTTGCGCCTGCAACCACTTGCCGCCGCGGCGCCCTTTTTCGATGTCACACACGAACTGCGTCGTGCGTCCAATAGCATTGGCCACGTCTGCCAAACGCAACCCGCGCCGCTTGCGTGCCTCACGTAAGTACGTACCCAAGCGGACCTTGATTTGTGCGTCGTGAACCGCAGTGGCGCCTTTAGACATGGTTTTGTTACTCCTAATAGCTTTCTGAAACTAGGCTGACTCAGCCGTCCAGATTTGCGGCTCCGAATCGCCATCATCCAAATGCGAGCGTTTCGAATCGCCGTTCTTCATTTGCCGAAACAAGCTATGCGCGTTGGGCTGCAAGGTCCCCTTGCGTAAATCAGTCAAAAACCCATTTAGCCCTTGCTTCTCGGGTTTTTCAGCGTCCGTGCCTCGCAACTGCGCCGTGAACATTTGCCAGCGCAGTTCCGAAGCATGCGGTGTCAAGCCTTTGATAGGCATACCCTTGGCACGATAGGTAATATTACCACCTACATCAGTAAACTTGTACACCTTGGAGCTGAATATTTCAGCTTCGGCTATCTGCGCTTCTAGGTTCCAGTTTCCAAGTGTTTTCTCAGCTGACATTCCAAAGACAGGCTTGTCTACTATCAAACTGTCCGTGTCACAGTAATAGACCTTAGCACCCGCTGCGAGCGCGGTTTCTATGCCTTCTAGCAGTTTGAGCCTTGAGCGCGCAGTCACGTACGCACCCGCCGCCACGTGACGAAACGGACCGTCAGACTCAGTTTTCAGAAAGTAAGCGCCGGGCGTTGGGCTTGGCACCACGTGTTCGTCGCCAAACCGTTCGCGCGCTTCGTCCACCATATCGCCATACAACACGCTGCGCCTGACAGTGGTTTCTATCAGTTTGCCGTACGCGCTGTTTTGAATGATTTTGAAGGCGTAAGACTTGAACGCATCGCCTTCCGCGATGGCTTCCAAACGCAGCCCGAAAAACTTTTCGACGAAATCCGCCATAAAGGGATTAGGTGCGTAGTTCGCTTGCGCATGGATGTCTATTTTGACGCCATGCTCACGCCCTTGCTCCCACAGTTTCAACAACTCGATATTGGTCCACTTGCCGCGCACGCCCTGCAAAATCCGATACTCGACTTTGGTCGCTTTGGCGTTGCGAATGGGAAGCACGGGCGCGTAAAAGCGTTTCGGGTCATTGGGCATGGTCACAGTGGCATCACTGATGCCGCAACGTGCCAGGGTTTTGCTGATGTTCACCGCACGCGCCACGCCGCCACCAAAGCTTCGCATGCCCGAGCGCGGTACATCGATGTCTAAAAAATAACTCGGCAAGTCGTGCGTCATGGACCAGGGGTAGCTACTGGTCACATCGTAGTAGAACAAGTCACGGTGCAAACCCTTGCGGAACACTTCTACGCGCCCGCCAAAATACGCAGGCAAACACCACGCATCGGCTTCTAACACGGCCGGGTCGTAAATAAGCCGCGTTTGGCCTTCCATGTTGCGTGTCTTCTTATAGAACTTCCACGCATTCAGAGACTTGCTGCGGCGTATGTAGCGGGTTGCAATGCTTGCCAGCGTGAACGCGAAGTCACAACCCGCACCCATGAGCACTTTACGCATTTCAACCAAGCCGCGCATGACGATATCGCAGTCGCGAAAACAATACTCCACCACTTGCGCGCGGGTGTAACTGCCTATTTTGGAGCGGTCTACGTCTAACTTTGGCAGCCCTACGGTTTTGCCGATTTTCTCGACTGAGTCGGGCATGATGCGCAGCGACTCACAGAACTTGATTTCACGCCCGTTGCCGTCACGTAGCACTAGAATAATAATCAGGTTGCCTGACACCATGGCTTGCCAGTGCCAGTTTCGTAAGCTTGCCTCCCAGATAATAAACCGCTGGTCGTAAAAGCCGCCGCCGTGCGCCCATACCAAATCACCGCGAAACTCAGAGCTGTACAACCAATCAAGATACGCAGCCACCGAATCAAACAGTTTGCGGTTTTTGTATTCGTCCACGTGGCAAAGGCATGTGACGCGGGTCCAATCCTCCGCTTCGATGTCATAGACTGAAAACTTAGGCCAGGGCGTGTAATCATTCAGCGGCTTCACGTAACGGACCTTATAGGGTCGGCGCCCTTTTCATAGCTTCGCATCCGTAGCTGCACTTGCAGCTTGTCCGCAGTGCACTCGCGCATGACTTGCGCCATGCTGCACCGTTTGGCTTTGGCTTCCGCTTTGACTGCCGCATATAAGGCAGGCTCCAAAATCAAATAAAAACCCACACGATTCCTATCGCGCGGGTGCTTAGTGTTATTGCGTAGCGATTTGTTAGGCTGCACTGGTCGCGGCTCCATACGAGTCAGAATCATCAGTCCAATCCCAATAGGGATACCAACTGAAATCATCGTCGTTTGTGTATCTGCGAATCTCACTCACGTACGCTTGTAGAGTTTCCTCGCGGGTAGAAAGCTCTGCAGCCGCACGCGAATACTTGGTAGGCTTTTCGTATTGACCGAAGCCAATCCGCACACTGATGTGTTTGCCTTCATTGACGATGTGCACCACGTGGCTTGATGTCAGTTCGGACTGAAAATATTCGCCTAACTCAGTCACTGCGCGATAACTGGCCGCCTCACTGCCAGTGCGAATCCGCACCATAATCCCAAAGCGAAAAAACAAGGCTTCGTTCGGTTCTTCATGGTGCGTCTTGTGAAGCGCTTGCTCAAAAGCCACTTCGAACGCATCGACAAAGTTTTGCGGCTTGCGGTTCGCGTGACCGCCCACTAAAAAGCGCTTGATATCTGGTTCGTAGCCTTCCGCATACCCGCGCGGGTCACCTGGACGCACTAGGAAAACTTTGGTATCCGCGCCTGTAATCTCTCGGAGCTCTACATCCGAAAGCTGCAACTCAGACATCGCACGCCGCGGGCGACCAGCGAGTTGCGACTTGCGAGGTCTGAGTGGCGGCTTCTTTGCCGGCTTACGCGCTGGTTTGCGCTTTGCAGGCTTCTTAGCCGGCTTAGAAGCCGCCTTTCGCTTCTTAGGTGCCTTCGCAGGCTTGCGAGCTAGCTTACCTTTGGCGGGTCGCTTGGCGGGTTTGGTTGGTTTGGCAGGCTTGGCGGCTGACTTGAGCGGCTTGGGTCGCTTGGCAGGCTTGGCGGCTGACTTGAGCGGCTTGGTTGGCTTGGCGGGTTTGGCGGCTGACTTGAGCGGCTTGGGTCGCTTGGCGGGTTTGGTTGGCTTGGCGGGTTTGGCGGCTGACTTGAGCGGCTTGGGTCGCTTGGCGGGTTTGGTTGGCTTGAGCGGCTTGGTTGGCTTGGCGCCCTTGCGCTTGGCCGCTTTCCGCTTGACAGGCTCGCTTGCTTGGCTTTCGCGTTTGCGTGGACTGCTTTTCCGGCTTGAAGTGCTGCGCTTACTATCTCGGGTAGGTAGCGCAACACGAGTAACACGACTCGTATCCAGCCCATGCTTAGTTGCTTTCTTGGCCTTAGTTTGTACTGCTGCGGTCTTGGACTTTGAGGGCTTGCGCGATAAGGGCGGCGGCTTCCGCGTCGGCTTGCGGGTCCGTTTCGAAATCGTCGGTTCTGCCGCTAACGATTTGCGTTTCGGCGTATCCGTTTGTGAAATGGACTGACGTTTCGTCGCTTTCTTTTTCGTAGTCTTCTTTGAGCCTGACAAGGGCTTCGATACTTTGGAGCGTTGTTTCGTCGTTTTGGCCATGGGTCGCTAAAGCAATCAGTGTAAAACGCAGGGCATTACTGACAGCTTGAAAACGCAGCTTGAGTGCCGCAATCGGGTCCACAGCTTCCAACGCAACACGCGGTTCGTCCAACGCGTCGATTTGCTGGCTGATTAGTAATATCACTGCTTCGCGCGCCTTTGTGAGGCGTGCAGGCGCCTTGCGTGGCTTCTTTGCGCGGGTTGTGCGCGCGGGTGCATGACGAACTTTCTTTTTCATATCGCTTTGTCTGACTGTGAGATGTGGTGTGGTACTGCATGAGGTAGCCGAGCACATAGTGATGTTGCAAAACGCAGCTGTGAGTTGCAGCGCGAAAAAGGCACTGACGCGCAAACGCCCGGACCTACGTGCGTAGGCCGGGCGTACGGCTGTCAGACACCGCGGCGAGCGGTGCTATGTAGAGCAGTCTAGCGGGTGCTCAATCCCGAACGCGGCGCTCGGCAGGCTCGGCACGCTGGTCACGGCCATCGGCCACAACCTTGTTATTGACGCTGCGTTCTTCGGCTAAGATTTTGAAGTCTTTCGCCATGCCGTTTGAGGTCTTGAGCGTTTCACCCAAGTAGGTGATTTCGACGTACGAACCGAGCTTGAGCATTTGCAGCTTGCGGTCGGCTACCTTGCCCGTGAACGAAATCAGCTCGCCCGTTTCTTCATCTTGAATGATATGGATAAGAAACGAGCTAGCCGAGCCTTCCCGCAGTCGCTTGGGTCCCACGTAGATGCCTTTGATGACATCGTTCGCTTGCGGGTCCCATGTCTCGGGAAGGTCGCTGGTCAACTCTACTAGTTTGCGCTCTTTGGCCATGTCGCGTTTCCTTGTCAGTAGCCGCAACTGCGGCTTGGTTTTGCGTGTCTTTGGCTGCGGAAAAAACTCGGACCACCATGCCGCGAACTGAGCATCGCTCACTGCATCAGAGTCAGTTTCTTCCGCGTATCCAGCAAAATCATCGGTTGACAATAGACGGCCCATGGCTCTGCAAGCTTAGCATGCAGACCACAAACCATCGACAGTCGCCCGGCACGGACCCGTTTTCCGCACTTTGAGTAACGACACATCTGTACGCTTGTCACGGCTCGGACGTCAAGCATTTATGACGCGCCCCACAAACAAAACCCCCCGCACGTCGTGGGACATGCGGAGGGTTTCGCCCGCTCGTTTCGCCGATGGTGACTAGGGTGCCGCTCGCCTCGGATAGGGGCTGAGCACGTCTCAGCGTGGCACATACGCGGCGCATTGGATAGCGTCGCCCTAATACACAGGATGCGTACACAGGATGCGATGGCATCGATTTGGAACAAGCCATGTGTTGAATCTACCCTGTCAAACCAGCCTGCAAATCACGCGTGACTCAGACACCGATGATTGGCAAGCATGGATACGCCAGCACAGCACGGACAGTGTACTGCCGTCTGCTATGCAGTTGAGTATTGAGCTCACGCAGGATATCAATAAAGCCAAAGAAAACGCGCTCAAAGTGCTACACAAAATCGGCGCGTTTGCCCAGCAACAAGGCTAGTCACACAATGTCAGAATCAACCGACCCTAGCAGCTTGAAAGAGTTGTTCCCCAAAGAACGCAGCTTGCCCACGCACATGCTGATTCATACTGGCGCTGGGTTGTTCTTTGGCGAAGTGGCAGCCGAGCAAGCCGGATACGGGATAGTAATCAACTATCCGGTCACTGTGGTGATGACAGTGGATAACCGCACTAAGATGACCAGCGCGAATCTGCAACCGTTTCCCTTTGCCGTGAAACGCGTGTTTTTCGAAAACCCCACGTTTCAGTGCGGAAACGACGACTTCGAACCGAAGCAAGGTGCCGCATTCTTATCCGAGTACACACGGATTACAGTCGAAATGCGCAGCTCGATTGTCATCCCACGGGGCAACTTGGCATGAGTGATAAGAAGCGTAACAAAGACGACGCCAAGTGGAACAAGACACTTGTGCCTATCGGTTCACGCGAAGCGCTCAACCTGCTTTCCGGCTGCATTTTGTCGCCCGAAACTTTCACCCAGATTCTGATACACGCAGACTGCCACGATGCGATTATCATCATGGATGACAGGTTTATCGAACGCTTGCCCGTTACGGCCATTGCAGCGCGGGCGACTGCGGCAGACCGCTATCTGTATATGTACTATTTCGAAGGCGATGCGTACGTTCATACGCTCAAGCTCCCAGACGACGATAAAGAGCCTGATAAGGAACCTAAGCCCGAAACCGTGACGTCGGATAGCGCGCCCGCGCCCGCTCCCGCAGCACCTGCCGCCACTGTGCGGGAAAGCAACTAGCGCCCATGCCTGACGACTTGTTCCACGCGTTCGGAATCATGACTGACGGCATAGCCTTCTATGTCCGTGTCATGCCCAACGCTTCAATCGTTGTCGAAAGACGCAACATGCGCGGGGAAGTGCTGGCCAGTCACACGCTTTCGGCTGACATCGCTACCAGCATCGCCCACAACATCATGGCCGCCCTTGCGAGGCGTGACATGGACAAGCCCACTGAGCTGGAATGGTCAGATATTGAACTGCCGGTCAAACGCCAGCGCGGTTTGTTCGATGAATAGGAAGATTGCCCCATGCCGCCTAAGAAAGTACCCGCCTCGTTTCTCATCGTGCCGCCGAAAGGCTTTGCTGTCAGCATGGTGCGCGACTTGGCGGAAGGCTTGACGTACTTAGCCGACCGAATCAGCCTCATGTCTGACAAGGAATATGAGCCTTACAGGCGTCAACTGTCGCTTGCCATCACTGAGTGGATGTCACCTCCCGCACCTGCGAAATCTAACTCCAAAACCGCCACGAAACCCACGCAACCCACAAAACCCACGAAACCCAGAAAGACACGCGCGTAATGTCTACCCCTATCGACCCTCAAATCTTGCTCGCTCAAGTCGTGCGCAATACCGAAGAAACCGACGCGCTTCTACCCACAGAGTCGCAAGGTCGGACAGGTCAACTGATTTGTTTGAACGGCGATAACTCCAAGTGCTGGGTTGCTTGGTTCAATGAACCGGTGTCTTGGGTAGACATCAGCGACTTGGAACAAGCTATCTAAGCCAGCACCCGCCCGCTCCCCGCTCGTTTCGCCGATTGGAGTAGACAGCATGCACAGAAATCCAACACCACGCCCCCTTGCGATTCGCTGCGTTCGTTACTGGTTTTCAGAAATGCAACTCGGTTCTGGAAACGAAGGCATTCTAAACAGCATTGCGGAAAGAGGCGGCGTTGTCCGTCGCCTGGTCTTGAGCGCTTACCCTCACCATGCAGTATGCATTACCAAGTTCATGGTAGGCGGCACGGATTATCTTTTGCCGTATGGCGAGAAAGCTTCGGTAAAAGGCGCGCTTATCACTGTCGACGATAGCGGCTTGGACCGCTCCATGCTTGAGCAACTAGGCGAACTAAATATTTCGGTCCACGCAGGTGACCGCGAAATCATCCACTTTGTGAACCACGGTGTGGAAGACGCGCGTTTTCGCTTTGCGGCTCTCATGGAATATCCAGTATAAGAGTTAGCGCAAGGGCGCCCCGTACTAATAACACGGTTCTAATCGCACCCTTCGTTAGCAGGCCCGCTCGGATAATAACCGGGCGGGCCTTTTTGTTACACTCGGAT
>Ga0193702_1000202_pt1 | contig 24192 bp, 29 predicted proteins | sample U3a1metaG_FD_143060 | JGI IMG/M metagenome (GOLD analysis project Ga0193702, IMG submission 143060) | Soil microbial communities from a riparian zone of the East river system, Colorado, United States - U3a1 | ecosystem: Environmental > Terrestrial > Soil > Riparian zone | place: USA: East River... | reverse complement strand
GGAGCTGGCTTTATCTCCAGCATTTTAGGAACGGCATCCGCATTGTTAAAAGTATATTCCTTTTTAACTATCGTTTGCCCGTTCAGCAGGCTTTCAATATCAGCCTCAAAATGGTCGTGATCAATAGTTGAGGGCAGGTCAAAATTATAGAGCTTGTTTTCTTCCTTGGTCATGTTATGAGCTACAGGAAAGTAATAGTCATCCTGCGAAACAAGGCACACCTCATCGGCAGAAAAATGCTCCAAAAAACACTTCAAAAAAAAAGTTTTGCCGGATCCGCTGCCTCCGGCAATACCAAGGATATATGGTTTATTCATTCGGGCTACCGTAGCTGATGTTTACATGAAAGCGTTTATCTAAAGCGCCTAATGAGTCAGCAACATTTTTTGTCATCACTAAAATAACATCTTTTGTTGATTCATTATCTGTAAAACGGCCAACTACTTTTGCAAAAGTAGTACGGTTAGTCATTGGGTTTGTAATTTTTATAACAGTACCAATAGGAGCTGTACGGTGAAGCACCAGCTTTTTGTTTGGGTCGAGGCTTGGATCATCAATCCAGCTTGCTACACCTTTTTCATTTTTTTCGTAAAGTCCGTACTTGTTGGCATTTAAATGGTTGCTGCTGTCTTTTGCAATAATTGGCGCCAGGTTTGAGTCGCGTTTTGCCACTACGTGGTCAGTATCAGTATTTGCAACTTGTTGCACGGCTTGCTGAGGCTGCTGATCCCCGGTTGAAGGCTTTACTAATATTAGCTGGCCAGGCTGCAAACTGGTTGATGTTAAGTTATTAAGCTTTGTTATTGCATCAACATTGGTATTAAAGCGTTTGGCTATTGAATATAGGGTTTCGCCTGCGGATACTTTGTATTGCGTTGGCGGCGTATTGTCCTGCTGTGCTGGCTGCTGGGTTACCGGTTGCGGGGCAACCTGGGCGGGTACCTGTACTGCTGTGCGCTCTGGTGCAGATTGTTCAGGTGCAGCGTCAGCCTCGCTTTCTTTGTGTTTTTTATGGCTCGCCGCTTCTTCTTTTTCTTCACGCGCCAGCCTGGCTTTTTTCTCTTTCTTAGTTTCCTTTACTGCAGCTTCAGCCGATTCTTTTTTGCTTTTTTTAAATGGAATATCAGTTGGTACATTTACAACTTTACCTAAGGATAATGTTTCTTTTTTAGCGCCGTTAAATTTCATCAGCACCTGTGGCTTTATATTGTAACGATGGCCGATTGAATAATAGGTATCACCTGCCTTAACTTTAAACAGTACCATTTTCTTACCGTCGTTGTTTTTTACACCTATTGAATCAATAACGGGGTTAGCAAATAATGATACAGATAGTGTAAATAACGATACGGTCAATAATAGAATCTTAAATTTCATAATTAACTTTGGGTCAGTAACTTATAGGGATAAAACTATTAGTTCAGTTTTATTTTTTATGTAAATTAAACAGTTTTTATGCATTATAAACGCCTCCGGTTGAATTTTTTGTATATCGGCGTTTAATAAATCTTCGTAAATTTTATTTCCTCCGTCAAAAATATAGAGCTCCTGAACCAGTAGCCCTCCCTTTAGCGCGTGCAAAGATACAATTCTAAAATTATTGTATTCAAGGTAATGCACCCAATTTCCATAAGGATGAACGGTGACAAGATCAGCAGGTAAAAGTTCAGTTATTAATTGTTCCGGCACCCTGATGTTATTTTCAAGGTCCTTGTAAACATAAGGCTCATAAATGCGGGTAGTTGCTCCTGTTTTTATATCAGCCAAAAATAGCTTGCGTGGCTGCATGCGGGTATCATATACAATAGGGCCGTTAACGGTCAGATGATCAAAGCCGTAAGTGAAGTTGCTCCATAAAATATTTCCGGTAAAAGCATCTACTGCCAGCAGGCCCTTATGTGTTGGACCTGTTTCTGATTGATAATAGTGAATCAGCAATACCCCATCGTAAGCTGCTTCAATTCCGGTGAGCCATCTTTCAGGCGTAACCAGATCCTTAAAATATACCTTGCCGGTTTTCAGATCTATCGACCCAAAACAAACCTTTTTTTCTTCGTTATCCCGTATTTCAACAAAAAGTGTATCACTCAGCCCGTCAATTTCCATGCGCCATATTGTTCCGGCAAATTGTTCGTTTATATGTGGCAATAGTGTCATATTACCTGCAAATATGAATATAAATAATTGGGATAGTTATTTTTGACCATACAAACATCAGCCGTATATTTACACTGATATAAACAACATTACCATGAAAGCAGACAAAATAAGCCTTAAGGAATCAAAGGAAAAGCCGGTAGTTGACCATTTAAATGAGCTATTGGCTAATTATCATATCCATTATCAAAAAGTGCGCGGATGCCACTGGAATGTTAAGGGTAAAAGCTTTTTTACTTTACATGTTAAGTTCGAAGAACTTTACACTGCAGCCCTTACCACAATTGATGAGCTGGCAGAAAGGATCTTAACACTTGGCAAACCACCATACAGCACATTTGATGATTATATAAAAAAAGCCAAACTAAAAGAAATTGACACCATTGGTTTAAAAGATACCGCTATGGTTAAAGCTATTATTGAAGATATGGCCACCTTGATTAAAATGGAGCGGGCGATCTTAGAAATTACTGCGGAAGCAGGCGATGATGGTACCAACGATATGGTAAACCGTTTTATGCAGTTTAAAGAAAAAAATACCTGGATGCTGCGGTCGTTTGTAAATGAAGACTGATGTTAGTTGATCAGAGACCGGAGATTAGTTAGTTTTATCGACTATAAGAAATATAGCCCTGTTATTTAACAGGGCTTTTTGCATTAAAATCCATTAATCCTATAAATCTTATAAATCTTAGTTTAAATTTGGCCTCTTTATATTTATAAATTCAAAACATCACAAAGTATATATTAATATGAGCAAAGGGGTTGTAAGTAAGGACGAAGATTATTCACAATGGTATAATGACCTGGTGATAAAAGCCGATATGGCTGAGTATTCGCCGGTTAAAGGATGCATGATCATTAAGCCGTATGGTTATTCAATATGGGAGAAAATGCAGGCTGTACTTGACGGCATGTTTAAAGAAACAGGGCATGTAAATGCTTATTTCCCCATGATGATACCCAAATCCTTTTTCTCAAAAGAAGCCAGTCACGTTGAAGGCTTTGCCAAGGAATGTGCCGTTGTTACCCATTATCGCTTAAAAACTGATGAGAACGGACAAGTTGTGGTTGATGAAACCGCAAAGCTTGAAGAGGAACTGATATTACGTCCAACATCAGAAACTATTATCTGGAACACTTACAGGGGCTGGATCCAGTCGTACCGCGACTTGCCTATCCTCGTTAACCAATGGGCCAATGTAGTGCGCTGGGAAATGCGGACCCGTTTGTTTTTGCGTACAACCGAGTTTTTATGGCAGGAGGGGCATACCGCACATGGTACAGCTGAAGAAGCTATTGCCGAGACAGAACAAATGCTGGGTGTTTATGCCGATTTTGCTGAAAACTGGATGGGGTTGCCTGTGGTAAAAGGTAAAAAAACTCCCAACGAGCGCTTTGCGGGTGCATTGGATACCTATTGCATTGAAGCATTAATGCAGGATGGTAAAGCCTTGCAAGCAGGAACCTCACACTTTTTGGGGCAAAATTTTGCCAAAGCGTTTGATGTGAAATTTACCAATAAAGAAAACAAGCTCGATTATGTTTGGGCCACTTCATGGGGTGTGTCAACCCGTTTGATCGGCGCATTGATAATGGCGCACTCTGATGATGCAGGTTTAGTATTGCCACCAAAACTGGCACCTATCCAGGTTGTTGTTGTGCCTATTTATAAGCATGAAGAAGAGCTTGAAAATATATCGGGTTTTGTTAAAGGCCTTACCAAAGAATTAAAGGCAAAAGGCATTTCGGTGAAATTTGATAACCGCGACACCCATCGCCCGGGAGCTAAATTTGCCGAATACGAGCTTAAAGGTGTGCCTTTGCGCGTTGCAATCGGCAGCCGCGATATGCAAAACGGGACCGTTGAACTGGCGCGGCGTGATACTAAATCAAAGGAAACTGTAAACCAGGGTGGTTTAGCTGATCATATTGAAGCCTTACTGGAAGAAATTCAGCAGAACATTTATCAAAAGGCATTAAAGTTCAGATCGGAAAACACTACTGAGGTTGATACTTATGATGAGTTTAAACGCATGCTGGATGAGCAGCCCGGCTTTATATCAGCCCATTGGGATGGCACGCCCGAGACAGAACAACAGATAAAGGATGAGACTAAAGCTACAATAAGGTGTATTCCTTTAAACAACAAACAGGAAGCAGGGAAATGCATTTTGACGGGGAAACCGTCAACGCAGAGAGTCCTTTTCGCCAGAGCATATTGATTGTTGAAAAGTTGGTCGTCGCCGTTGTTGGTGTTGTCATCAACAACCGATGATGTTTGTGTTTTGGAGGATGCCGCGTGATTGTCGACGGCTTTTTTACGCGCAATAAAGCTCTCCGCTTGTTGGTCACAAGACCAACAAGGGCATCAACGTTATTAATTATTGAAAATAAAGGAACCTTACAACATTCCAACTTTAAAACATTACAACAACACACACATGAAATTCGCAACAAAAGCCATTCACGCCGGACAAGAACCTGATCCTACAACAGGGGCGGTAATGACACCGATATACCAAACATCAACATACTGGCAAAAATCGCCTGGAGATAATAAGGGGTATGAGTACTCGCGCGGTACCAATCCAACGCGTAAAGCATTGGAAAACTGTTTGGCGGCATTGGAAAATGCCCAATTCGGCCTTGCTTTTTCGAGCGGCATGGGCGCAACGGATGCGGTAATGAAACTGTTGAAGCCTGGCGATGAAGTAATTACCGGGAACGATCTTTATGGTGGCTCATACAGGATGTTCACCAAGATCTTTGCAAATTATGGCATTAAGTTTCATTTCCTGAACCTTTCTGACCCGGAGATCGTCAGGGAATATGCCAATGAAAATACAAAACTGATCTGGATTGAAACACCAACCAATCCAACCATGCAGATTGTTGATATTGCGGCAATTGCTGCTATCAGCAAAGAGAAAAACATTCTGCTTACGGTTGACAATACCTTTGCATCTCCATACCTGCAAAATCCGATTGATTTGGGTGCAGATATTGTAATGCACTCGGTAACCAAATATATCGGCGGCCATAGCGATGTGGTGATGGGCGCTTTGATGCTGAATGACGAAGATCTATATAAAAAGCTTTGGTTTATTTACAATGCCTGCGGCGCCACACCCGGCCCAATGGATAGTTTTTTAGTGCTGCGTGGTATTAAAACCCTGCACCTGCGGATGAAAGCACATTGCGAGAATGGCCGTGTAATAGCGGAATTTTTAAAGTCTCATCCTAAAGTAGAAAAGATCTACTGGCCCGGATTTAAAGATCACCCTAACCATGATGTTGCCAAAAAACAGATGCGTGACTTTGGCGGAATGATCTCTATTGTGCTTAAAGATGCTGATCTGCAGGAAACTTTCCGCATCGCATCATCATTTAAGGTATTCGCATTGGCTGAATCATTAGGTGGCGTTGAGTCGTTGATCAATCACCCTGTAAGCATGACACATGGATCAATTCCTAAAGAAGAGCGTGAGAAGGTTGGCGTGGTTGATAACCTGCTGCGTTTAAGCGTAGGGGTAGAGGATGTGGATGATTTGCTGGAGGATTTGAAGCAAGCATTGAAATAGGTATTGGTTACGCTTAAAGCAAAAGTTTTTGCAGCCTGAGCTAAAGTGAAAACAGACTTAAGGCTTGCATCCTGATTAAGGCATTCTGTAACATTCTTATTGAAATGTTTTATTGTATTAAACCATGTTGCCCAATAGGCATCTATTTTAATACAAATAAAACTTAAACATCATGATTAGAAACATCAAATCTGCAGTACTGGTATTGTTGGCAATTATTACCTTCACTTCTTGCGGCCAATTGAGGGATGGTATAAATTCCAATAAGGGCGCAGACCTTAGCGCACTGAAATTAGGAATGAGTAAAGATGAGGTACAAAAACAATTAGGAAAACGGCCGGATAATGTTGTTGCCACCAAAAAGGACCCGGAAACTAATAAACTTGTTCAAGTAATACAATACACTGATGGTAAGCAAGAAAAAAGCTATTGGTTGTATTTTGTAGATGACAAGCTTGATAAATGGGAAACAGCTTCTAAACTACACGAACCCTGGATATAAGCATTAAGCCCCCTAACCCCCTGAAGGGGGAACAATAGTTAGATATGATAAAGTATGATATTCAAAAACTTTCCCTTCAGGCGGCTGGGGAGCTCAAAGCTTTTCTTGATAGTAAAGTCATTCAATACAATCAGCCTGATTTTATAAAGAACGACCCGGTTTCTATCCCGCACCTATTTACCAAACGTCAGGACATTGAAATTATGGGGTTGTGGGCTGCCGTGTTAGCCTGGGGGCAACGCGTAACCATTATTAATAAATGTAAGGAACTGATAACCCTGATGGATGGTGCACCCTATGATTTTATTGTGAGCCATGAGGAAACCGACCTGAAAAAGCTGTTAAAATTTAAACACCGTACCTTTAATGATATTGATACTTTGTATTTTATATCCTTTTTTAGGTTTCATTATGAAAATAATGAATCGCTTGAATCAGCATTTTTGCCCCCGCCGACCCCCAGTCCGCTAAAAGGGGAGCAGGAACTGGTTGAAGATGAGCCTATTGAGAAATATCTTAACTATTTTAGAACTTATTTTTTTTCGTTGCCCGATTTTCCGCATCGAACCAAAAAACATATTTCTTCGCCCTCGCAAAAATCAACCTGTAAACGGTTGAATATGTTTTTACGCTGGATGGTGCGTAAAGACAACTACGGGGTTGACTTCGGGATCTGGAACCACATTAAACCATCAGAGTTAATAGTTCCCTGCGACTTGCATGTTGACCGGGTGGCCCGCAGGCTCAACCTCATTACCCGCAAACAAACCGATTGGCAAACCGCGGTTGAACTAACCAAACGATTAAGAGAATTTGACCCGGCCGATCCCGTTAAGTACGATTTTGCTTTGTTTGGGTTGGGGATAGAGGAGCGATGGGGTGTTCAGTTTTAAAATCAATTATATCTTTTGCGGAGATCAAATAACCGGATGTAATAAAAAAATCGATCGATACAATTTTTCGCTGTTTGGGTTAGGAATAGAGGAGAAATTTTGGAAATTATCCGGCTGCTTTTTTAATCCCCATATCAATTAGTTGGATCTCATCTTCTCTTATTTTTCTCCCCTTTAACTCTTCGTAAATTGAAATAATAACCTTCTTTTTGATGCCATTTTTTGTTAAAACAAATGCCCACTTAATAACTGCTATTTCGCGTTTGGTGGCAATAATGTCGGGATCTTTTTGTATTAATTCCCCGTCGTATTCGTGGCCTTTTATTGGTGTCCAAAAATCAAGCGGGCCTCCGTCTTTTGAATCAGTTAAAATCTTATTTCGAATTTCGATTTTAAGTGTTGTGTCTTTAAGTGTTGTGTCCTTCGTAATTGTTTGTGCAAATATATTGGCGGAAAAAAATATTAAAATTGCCGTGAAAAGTTTTTTCATACTTAAATATAAGTGGTTAAAAATAATTAGGATAGTTAAGCTTTTTCCTTAAACAAATCTTATAATAGTTCATTGCGTTGCCATCATCAAACCCTTTTTCTATCAAATCCTTATAACCGTGAATGCAGATGCGAAAGTTTTTATCAAGCATGTATACATAATTCACAGCCTTGCCAATATTCTTGGGGTGTAAAACGCATTGAAAGTCAGTGTATTATGATTCTGCCAATAGAAAGCACAAAAATTGAATACGTTGAGTATCAATTAATTATAATATGTTAAAATGTTAATATATTGATAGTCAACATGTTTCATGGTGTTCCACCCGTTCCGCTGTGAAAAATGGAACGCTTAGGCTTCTTCCTTAAAATAAACCTTATAGTAATTCATAGCCTTACCATCGTCAAAACCCTTCTCAATTAAATCCTTGTCGCCGTGGATGTAGATGTGAAAGTTTTTATCAAGCTTTAACACACTTTTATAAACTTTGGCCTGCTTTTTTACCGCATTATCCGAAATTTCAAAGGTGTCGGAAATAGGGCTGTCGAATTCCTGTTCGTATTGGTTTTTAAAGGTTTTGAATGATTCTATCGCCTTTGGATTGCCAATAACTTCACCGGTAAACTCATCCATATCAAAAGTGTCTTTTTCCTTAAAATATTTCATGGAGCGGTTAAGCAGGTCGATTTTATCCGCTTTGCTCATTTCAAATTCATCATCCAGCTTTTGGGTTACGAAATTTTTGTAAATGCCCAAGGTATTGCTGGTTTGGTTAAAGCTGTCGTTGCGGATCTTTAACTGCAAAAAATCATCTTTCCAGTAAACGGCTGCATCCTGTCCGCCGCTATTGTTTTTATCAATCACAACTACTTTATAGCCGTTTTCTTTCTCGATATTAAAGATGAGCGCACCTTTATCCAATTTGTTTATGTTGATGGCATTTTCCTCATAATCAACCTGGAAACCGCCTTTGTCGGGGTAAACTTTCAGGTAAGTTTCTTTGTTTTCAGATTTGAAGATGCCGATAGCATCCAGTAAATTCCCCTCAATCTGCACTTTATTAAAATACACTACATAAAGCTCTCCGCCTTTAATATTAGGGTGGGTTGTTACCTTAAAAAGAAATTTCGCAATCAGCTCGGATGCTTCGTGGAATTTCTCTTTCTGTTCAAAAATCCTGGTTACAAAATGATGGATCTCGTTCAGGTTGAGGTCGCCGCTGCTGTGGGTAAGGTGATATACCTCGTTCGCTTTTTCAAAAGGCCTCAAAAAGTACTGCATCAGTAGGTTAGGAATAATCTCATCCTTCAGTTCAAGCGGATTATCAGAGAGGGAATACATCTCATTTATTGACGGATTGCCAACATGATGCACAGAAATAGTATCAAGCGAAGCTTCAAAAAAGGTTACCATAGTAAGGCGAAAGTAGGGAATATTGTGTTAAAGCCAGCCACTAATTTTATGTTAATATATCCCTAAAATCCTTTAATCCCGGTTCAGTGGTGCCTTTTTCGTAAGTCGCCCAACTCTTGTGTCGCCATGCGAAACCATTTCACAAATTTTAATTGCCGATGTTTCAAAATCTTCAGCTTCGGCGGGTAGCAATAGCCAGTTGCTTTCCCTTTCCACATTGTCCAGAAAAAAAGGCTGTAGTTCCGGTACATCTGTAAAAAGGCCTTCGTGATGCTCCCGCTCTGTTGCTATCCAAATTCCATCCCACTCAGGTCGTTTCAGAGTTTTAGAGAGAACAATCATTAATTTTTTACCCCAATAAACGTAGTGCCAGCCAAACATATATTTTATTACGATGCTGTCCGGAAGATAATCGAGCACAAAATTGTATGGAACTGCCTTTGCCATGCAACAAAAATACAGCATAATATCTTTCACCACTAATGGGATTGCGGTGTTTATGGCATACGGGCAACAAAAAACTCCCTTTAAATGACGAACTTTGCGCGCTTGCTTAACCGCAGACGATCTAATGACTAATTGCACAATGACTAATGACCAAACTATTGTCGCGCTTGCCACCCCAACAGGAACGGGCGCTATAGGTATTATCCGCCTTTCGGGGCCGGAAGCTATTACTATAGCCAGCAGCGTTTTTAAGGGTAAAGATTTAACTAAACAAGCATCACACACCATACATTTTGGCAGCATTGCGGATGGCGATATAATTTTAGATGAAGTTTTGGTTTCACTATTTGTCGGGCCCAGATCATACACCCGTGAAAATGTGGTGGAGATTTCCTGCCATGGTTCGGCTTACATTATTGAATCGATCATAAAGCTGCTTATAAAAAAAGGAGCACGTTCGGCAAAGGCAGGAGAGTTTACCTTACGGGCATTTTTGAACGGGCAGCTTGACCTGTCGCAGGCTGAGGCTGTGGCTGATCTTATTGCTTCCAATTCAAAAGCATCGCAGCAGGTGGCCTTAAATCAGCTTAGGGGAGGGTTTAGCAACCAACTGCAGGCATTGCGTGATCAGTTAGTTCAATTTGCTTCGCTGATAGAGCTTGAGTTGGATTTTGCGGAAGAAGACGTGGAATTTGCAAACCGCGGCCAGCTTAAAAAGCTGATCAATGAAATAAACAGGGTTATCGGCAACCTGATCCGTTCGTTTGAGTTAGGTAATGCCATTAAGCAAGGTGTAAATACAGTTATAGCGGGGCGGCCAAATGCAGGTAAATCAACATTGTTAAACGCGTTACTGAATGAGGAGCGCGCTATTGTAAGCCACATCCCCGGTACAACGCGTGATACCATTGAAGAAGTGCTGAATATACAGGGAATAAATTTCAGACTAATAGATACAGCCGGGATCCGTGAGGCCACAGACGCAATTGAACAAATAGGGGTGCAGCGCACCATGGAAAAGATCAGCCAGTCGGCATTACTGATCTACTTGTTTGATGCGGTGCAAATTACTATTGAAGAATTGAAACAAGACCTGGAAAGCCTGCAAAAACCGGGTATTAATATGCTGGTGGTTGCCAATAAATCTGATTTACCGGAACAATCCTCCAAACTTTCGGACTTCCGGGCTTCTGGACTTTCTGACTTCCTCACCATTTCAGCCCGGGAGAAACTACACATTGACGAGCTAAAAAACGCCATATATCACGCAGCAATAAAAAGCCAGCTGAATGATGACGAAACGCTGGTAACTAATATCCGCCACCTGGAAGCATTGCAAAAAACCGAAGAAGCCTTAATAAGAGTGCTCAATGGTATGGACAGTGTAACATCCGATTTTTTATCGATGGATATTAAACAGGCGTTATATTATTTGGGTGAAATTACGGGTGCCGTTACAACAGACGATCTGCTGGAGAATATCTTCAGTAAGTTTTGTATCGGGAAGTAATCGTCCAAAATATCCCAATTTTAACATAAATAAAAATTACGTAATTTACTTATAATCAATTATTTGTAATGGTAATTCTCTATTCCTGAGTTTTGATTTTTCTTTATTTTTTGTCCCGATTGCTTCCTCAAAACAAATAAAGCGGTGAGCTCAAACATAAAAATTACCCGGATTTGCCAGTATTGCGGCAACGGTTTTTAGTCAGTTAACGGATTGTAACAAAGTTCCGTTTTTCTTAAAGTCTGAAAACTTGATGCCTGTAGTATTCTTAAAAAACTTGCTGAAATGGGCCAAGTCTAAAAAGCCGAGGTCGTATGCGATGCTTTTCATGCAAGTATTGGTGTAAACGGCCTGTCTTTTTGCCTCGAGAGCTATCCTTTTACGGATGTGGCAACCGGCTGAAATACCCGTAAGTTTTTTAATTACTTCATTTAGATAGTTGGGAGTTATAGAGAGCATTTCGGCGTAATCGGCCACCATTTTTTTGACCCTGAAGTACTTCTCAAGCAGCGACATGAAATTGTAAAATATCTCATTATTACGTGGCTGCCGGGCAGCTTCGGCTAGTGTTTTAAACTGCTCCGATAAATGAATCAGCAAGACGTTAAAATAGCGCTTCAGTACCTGGTCGCGGTGAAAACTGTGCCGTGTAAATTCCTTTAGCATCATCTCCATAATATCCCGGATATCGATGAGCGCACCCCCATCAATACTTACCAGGCGGGTTTTGGCAAACATTGGATAAACACCGTCATACAACGATTCGGCTCCGTGATCAGAGGCATCAAAAAATGCTGGGATGAATGTTATCATATATCCCTTTAGCCCCCTGGTTAACCTGAGCCTATGATAGTCCCCGGATTTTACAACCAGCAGGTGATTATCTTTGATAGCTGTTTTTTCAAGATCGATTACAAAACTGCCGCTGCCGCCTGTTATAAAAACTACGACGAACTGGTTATCATTGCGGGCACGTTTGTGTTCGTGGATATGATAATTTTCTATGGATTCCAGTGTATGCATTCCGAACGGAGACGCCTCTTTTTCACTTCCAAAGCTCAAAGGCAGAAAAGTATTCAATTGTTTCATCACTAATTTAATTGTGGGACTTAATAGTGGTGTGCGTCATCCTATTATCGTGCCGCAGTCAATAATGGTTATATTGTACTTATAATGAGGGTTTTATTGATATGTTCCTGAAGGCCGAAATACGAAATATCAAGCATAGTATTCTTTAAATACGAAATATCGTGAATTATCTTATTCATCTGCGTGCAATAGGCCCCTATGACATTTTATATAGATTCCTGGCTTTAATTTTTCCAACTATCTCAATGCAATATATAATTTATACCTCCAAAACCTTAAACGATACATTGATAAACCTCAGGTTTGTGGGGACCTTTATATCGTAAAATATTGATCAAAGATCCAACGCAATGGAAACCGTACATTCAATAAAAAGAGGGATCAAATCCGGGACGATTAATAAATCGGGCATCTCGCCTGATTATGCTAATCCGGGCACCTATATCGGCCACTGGAAATTCGCCCTTGACACCGGCAAACTGAGCATCTGCCCACGTACAAAAAGACTGATGGGGCTTAACACTGTTGCCAATTTAAACGTGCGGCACGTTTTAAAATTGGTACACCCTACACAAGTTGCCCGGCTGATGCGCGAGTTTAAGTTTGCATGCGATAACGACTGTAATTTTGAGGCGCAGGTAAAAGTAACTATACCTGGTGGCAAAATAAAATGGGTGCGCATAGCGGGTGTGCTATATTATCGCAGATGGGGCACTGCCGAGCAAATGATTGGTATTATAGAGGATACCACCCAAAAAATATCTGAAGAAAGCCTGAGCATGGCCGTAGTAAACCATGAACTGCGTAGTCCATTAACTATTATTAAGTTGAACGTGCAACTGTTGATAAATATGCTATCGGCAGGGCACGATAAATACCCGGTACGGCTGCTGAACAATGTAGACCAGCATATCAATTTCATGACCAAATTGATTGATGAGTATCTGTCTTCATCGTTAGACGAAAAACGGTTGCCGCAAAATAACCTTACTGTTTTTGATTTGAACGAACTGATAGATACCGTGGTGGGTGAAATGAAAACCCTGCATAGCGGCAACCGTTTTTGCAAGCCTGCGGCAATGCCGGTTTGGGTAAAGGCCGATAAATATAAAATAATACAGGTGCTGATAAATTATTTTACCAACGCAGTTAATTTTTCGCCCCCGCTATCGAATATAAACGTTTGCTCAACCCTAAAAAATAACTATGTTGAAGTGGCAGTGCATGACCTTGGTGTGGGTGTACCTGAAGGGCAGGAGCAGGCTATATTTCAAAGGTTTTATAAATGCGAGCAAAAGGCCATTCGCCAAAAAAACAGTAAAGGGCTTGGGTTATTCCTTGTAAAAAACATCATACAGGAACATGGCGGTACCGTGCGCGCCGAGAAAGGGGCCAATTGTGGCTCGGTATTTTATTTTAGCCTGCCACTATACAGCGATAACAGGTACGAACAGACCGCGAGGGTTGTTTAAGATTTGACGTAGTAAAAAGCCACGCCACTTTTTTGTAAGTTTGACAATAAAGGATATTTTTATCTTTTATTATTAAGGTTAAATATTACTTTTGCCTCGCAAAGGTATGGCAGTATTTTCAAAAACATGTGAGTATGCATTGAGAGCGGTATTTTTTATCGCCCAACGTACTGCAGACGGCGGCAGGGTAGGTATAAAGGACATTGCACGCAGCATAAGTTCCCCAGAGCACTTCCTGGCGAAAATCTTGCAGGATTTAAGCAAGCATGGCGTCATCCAATCGGTAAAAGGGCCAAACGGCGGTTTTTATCTTGACAAGGAGAGCCTTGAACAGCCGCTGGCCGATGTTGTTGAAGCGGTAGACGGCAATAGCATATTTACAGGCTGCGGTTTAGGTTTGGATGAATGTTCGGCCACAAACCCGTGCCCTATCCATGATGAGTTTCTGGTAGTGCGTAACCAGTTGCATCGTATGCTTAAATCCATAACCATCGGCCAGTTTAACGAAGAGTTGAACCTTGGTATCAAGTTCCTGAAACGATGATTTACCTGGTTGTAGCTGAACGGAGGAAATCATAAAAGCAATTTTTTTGGATGATTTTTTTAAAGAGCTAATAAAGGTTGATAAAAAGATAAAAAGGTATTAATAGGGTCTATATGAAAGCTGGATTTTATTTACTGATAATAATTTTACTTCTGCTAAGCATACAGTTTGTATTAGCAAATGACTTTGAACCGGGTTTTAAAATTGATAACTTAATGGAATTAATGGAAGCATTGATAATTGGAACGGGCATTTTTGCATTGTTTTTACCATTACTATGGGTTGCTTCTCCTGCTAAAGCGCCTTCAGTTGGAAGAGTATGGACGGGGTGCTTTATAATTACTTCGTTGTAGGTAAAGCTTTGAAAATGAATTTAGAATACATAAAAATGGACGATGTAAAGGATTTAAGCTCAATAAAAATTTTGGTAGATGACTTTTACGGTAAAGTGCGTGCGGACGACTTGCTTGGCCCGATGTTTTTTGCGGTGATAAAAGACGACTGGCAACCCCACCTCGATAAAATGTATGCCTTTTGGAACGCCGCTTTATTTGGTGTGCCGGGCTTTAAAGGTAACCCGTTTGCCAGGCATGCACCATTGCCTATAACAGGTGGGCACTTTGCACGGTGGATAAAATTGTTTGAAGAAACCGTCGACAAGCATTTTGAAGGATCAAAAGCATCGGAAACCAAAACAAAAGCTGGTTTGATGTCGATAATGTTTCAAAGCAAATTGTCGGCAATGAAGGATAGTTCAAAGGTTGTTTTTTAGGAACAGGGGTATAAATTATACAAATGCTGTCATGGAAAAATTGAAGGATAATAAGGATCTGAAGATAGTAGATATCAAGCTAGCCGCCGGCGTAAACATGCCCAGACATATCGCCACCTGTGACGCGTGTTTGGTTGTTGAAGAAGGCGTTGCATTGCTGATATATGCGGGTGAAATGAAAGAGCTTAGTCCTGGTGTTGTTACCCTTATTCCGGCTGATGAGCAACACATGTTAAAAATAATTAATGATTTTAAAGCCTTCATTATTCTTGAAAAAGACGCAATTATTAAATATCCAGGCCATGATAACCAGCATATCAACTAAAATAAAAAATAAACCCATAAAACGCAGCGGTTATATAGTAACTATCTCTCGCGACCACCATACAGGGCTTTTGTTCTGCTGGAAAATTAAGCAGGGCCTCAAAATGGATATTTCTTTCGACAGGATCAACGGATATATCCGTTTCTTTTGGGATGGTCACCTTAAAGAACATTTTATTGAGGAGGAGATCCTTCTGTTTAATCAGCTGGATTGTCAACTTACCCATAAAGGAAAGTGCGATCATAAAGTACTTACTGAATGGTTTAACCGGGTTGCCCAATATGGCCTGGCCAGCGAAGCGGAATATTACACTTTTGTTGAGATACTTACCAATCACATCCGTTACGAGGAGCGCGAAATTTTCCCTCATCTGGAAGCTGTACTGGCGGCAGAAACCTTAGCCGGCATCCGCGATATTCTGGCGCGAACGCACCAGGAACCGTTTAATGACAATTACCCGGATGAGTTTTGGGTTAAATCAAAAAAGTGAATCCATCGGACTTGAAAAATTCAATCCGTAAAAAAAGATTATTAAAGAATAATAGAACAGATAGAAACATCTACCTGACCGGTTGCAAAAATTATTGAATATAGCGGCAACAACAATGAGCTTTATGTCAATGATAACCTGCGACTCCGCAATCACCGAACTGGTTACCAATACCGATAAGGAGCGCCGATGCGAAGCCAATGCCGGAAACATCGTCAATTATATACATCGTATCCCATCTGTCGAAAATACATTAAACCAAAAACATGTAGTAAACCCAAAAAGATAACTAATATCATGAAAGCTATACAATTTAGGTTTGCACTTAGCAGGCTTAGCAGGATATTTTTGTGCCTTATTTTTCTGTCTGGCGGGCAGGTTTTAGCCCAGCAGTCGGGCACATACAAGCTGTCCTTGCAGGATGCTATAGGCATTGCAAAAATTCAGAACAGCCCAGGCAATTACGCTGGCTAATGTATCGTTGTCAAAATCGCTTGCCATATAGGGGCAATTGCTAACCAACCGGGTGGTATTCCTTTTCATCGCCGCAATAATAGCTGTGATTCTGTTGCTGGCGCTGCTGGTATATATCGTTTAAACATTTTTAAAAAGAAGAGCAACCGCGCTGGCAGCGCAGGTATAAAAAATAATTCAGATAAATAGGGCCGAATCTGGTCATGGGCTGGTACAGGAAGCTTTTATACAGTTGCAACTTTTATTTGATTAAACGGCTAATTGCTACCGATATTCCCATAACGATATTTCGCATGAAATTTGAAGAATTAACGAACTGTCGAAGAAATGGTTTTGCTTATTTGTGATTAATTTATTGTAAATGAGCTGTTTAATTTAGTGGCACTATCTTTTCATATGATATACAGAACAACACTAAATTATAAATCATTAAAAAAGCACGATGAACAACCGTTACAAAAACACCCGCAAACTGAATTTTTTGTTGACCCGCAGAGTTATCGAACTTCACGGGCAAGGCTATGACCATGATTTTTTGGTATCAGGCGACCAGCATTTGATATGCCTGCAGAATAGCAAGAATTTTAAGGTGGAAAATGTAAACATAAAAGTTGTGGATCAGGGTTACGACCAGCTAAGTCGCAATTTTAAATACATCCACACAATTGATACCGGCAATGGAGAGCGCGGCGTATTAATAGCGGACGGGATATTTATCAATTCCACGTTCGCTTAAGGACCGTAGAAAAGTTGCCATAAGATGTCGGAGAATCCCCCGACTGACTCCATACACCCTCAGCACCAATCAGGTGATATCCCCTCAGGCGCTGCAACATCACGTTGTAAAATCAGCTGCGTTATTAGACCCCCAATAAAATATTCTGCCAATACGAGTTTTCCGGGCTGCCCCCTGATTTTACCGGCCAAATACCGGGCAGTTCCGGGACATGCTGAGGAGCAATGCATTCACAGGTTGTTTTTCTCTCATGGTTGTTGTCTCGAAATGGTTTCCTATGTTTTGATGAAGGGCGCATCAAGCCGCAATGGTCACCATATTTCATTTAGAAATATGATAAGTAGCGAAATTACGCGACTAAAAATGTATATATTTTAATTTAAAATATTGATAATAAGTGTTTTATGTATTTGGCACGAGCTTGGTATCATTAGGACGGGATGATCAGTGAAGTATAATAACTCTAACAAGATAGATCAACGTCAGCTAAATCAAAAACAATGGGAATCATATACGTAATAACTCACCTGGTAATGGCAATTTGTATGACAGGCATTTTGTATTTATCGCTCAAAACCAATGGAACTATCAATGACCAGGAAAAATTATTGGTGACAGATCGATTTTACACCCGCGGTATAAAATTGGTTGAAGTTATAGCAAGAACGGGTTACAGAATAGCTGCGAGTATATTAATATCCTATCTGAAATAGTATCCAAACTGCTTTTTTAACATAAATAAATATATACATTATGAAAAATTCAATTAAAATCTGTGTTATTGCACTATCGTTATTTTCAATCGTAAGCCTGCATTCCAATGCCCAAACTACAACTAAAACAGAAACCTATGGGTCAGGCATCAGGTTAAGTATCGGGGTGGAGGCAGGAATACCCGTTGGTTCTTTAAAGGATGCATATGACTGGAACTTTGGAGGATCCGCCCAGGCTGACTTCCCTATAATCAAGGATCAGTTTTATGCCACAATAAATAGTGGCTACAATAATTTCTTTGCCAAAAACAGCAGTAATTTGGATGATCTTCATCTTATTCCCGTAAAAGCCGGCCTTAAATATTTCCCAGTAAAGGGTTTCTATGTACAAGGAGAAGCCGGCGCATCGTTCCTGACAAATAAGAACGGAATTGGTGCCGATAAATCTGCCGTTTTTGTATATGCGCCCCAGGTTGGTGTCTTGCTGAATATTGGCGGCCATAACTACATCGATGCTGGTTTTAGGTTTGAAGGGAATACTAAATTTTATGATGGGGGTAAAACAAATAATTTTCTGGGTCTGCGGGTTGCTTATGCATTTGACCTTTAATACTGGTGAATTGCTTTTTTTGGGGCAGGCCCAGGCCTGTCTCAAAAAAAGTAGTTTCAGTTAGGATCCCCTCATGTAAAAAATAACCCAAGGCAAATTTAAATAAGAAACCATGACTACGATAAACCATTTTAATACCCGGCTGGCAATAAGAAACCTGGTTATAGTAACTATTTTAAGCCTGGCTTACTTGTTTGGTAAGCACTTGCAGGCAAATAGTAACGCAGCCCGCAGTGGTGCGTGGAAAATAAAGTATACAAATACCCAACATATTCCGGCGCCATGAATAACATCCTAAATATAATTACAATAGTGTTATTGCTGTTGTATGTTTTGTTAATGATATTCATTGCCCGAAGCCCCAAAGGTGATATATACGATGACGGCGATGCCTGGTAATGACAATTCTGAAAGCAAAACTGGTGTGTCCCGGAGCTGAAAGCACTGATTTTGAAACTTGAAATTATTTTGGCACAAAGGCAGGACTGTATGATATTTAATACTGCTTTAACTATTAATAACCTAAAATATGATATGAAATTATCAATTATTGATCCCTGGGCAAACCAGGAACAAAGGCCATGCCCTGACTTCGAAAGGATGAAAATGGCAATAAACTCATTAAATGCCGGAACCTGGACCGTGGATATTTCAACCAATTCATTAATAGTATGCAACCGGTGTAAGGAAATCATCCCTGCATTTATCGAGGGCAGTGTAAAAGTCAGCAGGCTTCGCGACCTTATCGCTTCGGGGTATGACAAGAAGGTGGTGGAGGACTTTATGCGGGCTTTGAAAACCGAAAGCTCTTTTGATGTGGAAGTGCCGATAATTGTTGTTAAAGATTCGCGCCCCAAATGGCTGAGGCTAACCGGTGTGCGCACTTCCGATAAGAAAAATTCTTCGCTGGTTATTAATGGTACAGTTGAAGATATCTCGGAAAGAAAAAACAGTGAGCTTTTGAAGCAGGACTTTCTGGCCATTGTGAGCCATGATTTGAGATCGCCGCTGTCGGTTATTAAACTTTACGTACAGTTGTGCGGCCACCTGGCAGGTAATATCGGCAATAATTGTATTTCAGGGATGCTTAAAAAAGCCGAGCTGCAGATTCATAAGATGAATAGGATGATCCAGTGCTACCTGGAGTCATCGGCAATGAAGGCGGGGAAAATTAGTCATTTCCCGGTAGTATTTGATATCCAGGAATTATTAAAGGAGGTGATTGGTGATTTGCATCTTTTATATCCCGGATACATCCTTTTTCTTAAGCCCGGCCCGTGTTTGCAGGTATACGCCGATAGAGAGAAAATTGCGCAGGTTCTTCAAAACCTTTTGAGCAATGCCATCAAATATTCATCGCACATAGATGTAATTACAGTACATTCTGCAAAAGTGGGGAATTGTTTAAAAGTTGCAGTTGAAGACCACGGAATAGGTATAACAGCTACCGACCAGGAGAAGATATTTGACAGGTTTTATAGGGTGGAAGGCGACAACGGGAAAACGGTGAAGGGATATGGCATAGGATTATACCTTTCAAAAGAAATTATTAAACAACACAATGGGGAGATTTGGCTAAAAAGCGAAGTTAACAAAGGCTCCAAATTTTATTTTACTTTGCCTTTATCCTGAACCTTGGCTCTCAATCGTTTTAACAAATAAAAAATTTCTGGCTGGCCGCCCAGAAATTTTCAAATTTTCTTTATATTGAATACTGCTGCTTTTTTAAAAGAATTATACATTTAAAAATTGTTGGTTATGTCAGTTACAACCACCCTGGAAGCTAAGGGATTGTTAAAGGCTCATGTAGCTAAATTAGCCACGTTGACTGATGAGCAGTTTGATCATTTCTTTTCGCATTTTAAAAGCCGCGGTTTTCAAAAAGGGCAGGCTATTATTACCGAAGGCGATACTGTGGATTGTGAGTACTTCGTGATCTCCGGATGTTTAAAATCATTCTTTATCAATGATGACCTGAAAATGTTCGTTCTTCAATTCGCCATGCCTACCTGGTGGGCTTCGGATTATAATGCTTTGTATAACCATACCAAAGCTACCATCAACGTAGACTGCATTACCGATGCCGAAGTGCTTTGTCTTACTAATAACGATAGGGAAAAGCTGTGCAATGAACTTCACCAAGTGGGACATTTTTTCAGGTGGAGGACTAACAGGGGATACGTTGCATCGCAAAAAAGGCTGTTGTCTTTTGTGAATAATAATATAAAGTACCGGTACGAAGAGCTTTTGAAATTATATCCCGAATTGTACAGTACAGTTCCTAAACACCTGATCGCAGCCTATTTAGGTGTTTCAAGAGAGACGCTTAGCAGGTTGCATCATACCTGAGATGTGATCCGCATCAAATAAATCTTATTTCTCTTAGAATGTGATATAGATCACATAAATCAACGGAAAATCATGCGTTACTTTGTCTGTTAAATGATGAAGAAGCAAACAATAATTGTTACCGGCGCCTCATCGGTTATTGGCAAAGAAATAGCCCGCCAGTTTTTGAAAAACGGCGATAACGTAGTGATTAATGCATTAACTGCCGAAAAATTAACACAGGTCTTCTGCGAACTTGGCGGAGGCGAAAACCTGGCTATGGTTGTGGGTAGCGCCAGCAATAGAGTTACGGGTATAAAACTGTTAGCTACGGCTGTTGGAAAATTCGGATCGGCAGATGTATTGGTAAACAATGCCGGTTTTTTTGAGGCCAAACCATTCCTTAATGTGGATGAGGCTTATTTCGACGGGTTTTTGGATACAAATCTGAAAGGGGCTTTCTTCACCACTCAAGGGGTTATTCCACAAATGCTCAAACAAGGCAATGGTGTAGTGATCAATATCGGTACGCCACAGGTAAGTTGCGTGCCGGGAGGTGTTCCAACTACAGCATTACTTGCATCGAAGGGAGCAATGCATTCGCTTACCATTCAGTTGGCTGCTGAATTCGGTAAACATAACGTCAGGTTTAATACAATATCGCTGGGTACAGTGCACCCGCCAATGCTAGGTGATATGGCACATTGGAATGCCGGATTACATTTATTGAACCGTTCGGGCCAAGCGGAAGATATAGCACAAATGGTGTATACCGTTGCCAAAAGTAATTTTATTACCGGCACCATTATCGCAACGTAGATGGAGGGATGGCCGCCGCACATAATCTGAATTGATATAAAAAATATTTGTTATTCGTTTTTGTCGAGTGCATGTTGACATTAAAAGCACAAAATTCGAGCATAATGGAAACTGAAACCTTATGAATGTTCAAGTTCCATCCAAATTATTTGTCGCTGCCCGAGTACTTTTTTTCGATGCCTAATTTTTTCATACGAGAATTAAGCGTTGATGGGTTAAGTTCCAGCAACTCCGCAGCACCGCCCTGACCGTATATCTTCCAGCTACATCGCTCAAGCGCCGACAGGATATGATCGCGTTCATTTTCAGTCATGGTTTTAATCCGGCCCTGCGGACTGGCTGTTGCTGCTTTATTTTGCCCGGGTAACCTCAGCGAATTAACAATAGGTCCTGTGGTGAGCAAAACACTCCTGGCCATCAGGTTTTCCAGCTCCCTTATATTTCCGGGCCAATCATAATTCAGCAGCGATTGCATTACGTGATCTGCGACCCCGGTAATTGTCTTATTTTCCTTACGGGCATACACATTTACAAAGTGGTTAGCCAGCGATGCGATGTCTTCCTTTCGTTCGCGTAAAGGGGGCAACGTAATGGGGAAAATATTTATACGATAGTAAAGATCTAGCCTGAATCTGCCAGCAGCTATTTCCTCTTCCAGGTTGCGGTTGGTGGCCGCAATGATCCTAACATCTACTTTTTTTGTACGTCCACCTATTTGTTCCACTTCCTTCTCCTGCAATACTCTTAATAGCTTAACCTGCAGTTCAATCGGCAGCTCTCCAATCTCATCCAAAAAAACGGTTCCTTCGTTTCCCTGCTCAAACTTCCCTGTTCTTTTGTCTGTAGCCCCGGTAAACGCCCCCTTTTCGTGTCCGAACAGTTCCGATTCTATTAAGTTTGCAGGCAATGCCGCACAGTTTACGGCCACAAATGGTTTTTGTTTTCGGGACGAAAGGCGATGGATACTTTGCGCTATCATTTCTTTTCCTGTACCGCTTTCCCCTAATATCAGCACAGATATATCTGACGTGCCCACTATTTTAACATTGTCCAATACTTCCTGCATGCATTCACTGGTACCGATAATTTCCTTGAATTCGCCACTCTGCGCAGTGCTTGCCGAAGGCTTTGCATTGCCGATTAGCCCCTGGTTTTGCCTGTGCAAATACCAGGCTACATCAAGCATCACCAGTACATCCTTTTCGCGAAAGGGCTTTACCAGGAAGCCATACGGCTTAGTAGCCTTAGCAGCATCGAGGATTTGTTTGTTTGAATTTGCCGATAAATACACAAAAGCGATATTTTTCTCGCGTAATATTTTGGCGAGGTCAATCCCTGTTAACTCGCCCTTTAAGTGTATATCCAGCAATACCAGGTCCGGCTTTTCACTTTCAACAATTTTTAATCCCTCGTTAACTGAACGGGCCATGGTACAAACCACGTAATCTGCCTTCCTCAAGATTATCCTCAGGTTATTGGCTTCAATAAATTGGTCTTCAACAATTAGTATTTTGGTATTCATTGGTACATTTCTTTAGTATCGGCTAATTTTACAGCGCTTTGTGGGGCATTCAACGCGTCGGGCTTAAATTTAATAGTAATTTTAGTTCCATTCTCAATTTTAAAGTCAATATCTGCATCAATATCTTCACTTAGCCCCTTCATTAACTCGAGCCCTAATGAGCCTGACTCAGTCTCCTTTATAATCTCTTGCATCCCAATGCCATTATCGGCCAGCTCTAATTTTATCCGGTCGCCGTCCCCAATCAACAAAATTGAAATTTCGCCCTGCCTGTTATCGGGGAAGGCATATTTAATAGAATTGGTCACCGCCTCGTTTATAATTAGCCCTAATGGAATAGCGTGCGATATATCAAGGTTTACTGGTGCGATATTTAGTTTGAATTGAATTTGGCTTGTAACCCCAAAGCTATCCTCAAGCGATCTCACCAATTCCGGAATATAGCTACCCATATCAATTGTTTTGATATCATCTGACTGATATAGTTTTTGATGGATCAACGACATCGCGTAGATTCGGTGCTGGCTGTTCTCTATCGCTTTTAAAGCATCGTTTTCAAGATAGGCTGCCTGCGATTCAAGCAGGCATATCACGGTATGCAGGTTGTTTTTTACCCGGTGATGCACCTCTTTCAATAGCCATTCTTTTTCGGTGAGTAAATGCTGCAACAACTCGTTCTTATGGGTAATGACCAGGTTGTTTTTCTTTCTAATCCTGCTTTGCCTGTATAGTAATCCCGCTATAACCAGCACCATAATGGAGCCCGCTGTGATCCAGTTTTTTGTACTTTGAGCATGATGCAGATTGCCGAGTTGGATCTCGTTGGTTTGGTTGAGCAGCCTGATATCCTTATCTTTTAGTTTGATCTCATTTTCCTTTTTTTCAGTTTCGTAAACAACCTGTATTTGTTTCAGCTGCCTGGTTTTGGTTTCGTTCAGCAACGAATCATGCAAGCTGTTAAACTTAGACAAATTATATAATGCCCCCCTGTAATTTCCTTGCGTGGAATCTAATTTAAATTGAAGAAAATAGTCCCAGGCGATTGCAAAATGATCGCCAATTACTTTGTCGAGTGAATCGACCTTTTTAAAATAAAATTTTGCTTTCGCAAATTGAAGGGTTCTGGTGTAGTATTTTACAAAACGGGCGTATATCCTGCTTAAGCGACGGTCCGCCGGGCGGTTTAACTCAATGTACTGCTGTAGTTGCTTAATGTAAAGCTCGGTCTCAGTATTTTGGTTTAGTCCTGAATAAACGATAAGAAAGGCATATGGCACCGAAAAACTATTCACTTTACCCAGC
>Ga0193702_1000201_pt1 | contig 24233 bp, 10 predicted proteins | sample U3a1metaG_FD_143060 | JGI IMG/M metagenome (GOLD analysis project Ga0193702, IMG submission 143060) | Soil microbial communities from a riparian zone of the East river system, Colorado, United States - U3a1 | ecosystem: Environmental > Terrestrial > Soil > Riparian zone | place: USA: East River... | reverse complement strand
CGCAGCCAGACTATATGAACCCGGTGATCGATTTTCTGTTAGCCCCGGGAAAATACCAGGCCACATTGGTTGGCGGGGTTGATAATTCCTGGCGTGCAAAAGGCACACCGGAGTTTCAGACTATGCTGATGCGGATGCAGGGCTTGCAACCGTGGAGTGTAGGGCGCAGAATGAAAGACCCCGCTACCGGTTATTCGGTACAAAACATATCCGAATGGGCCGGTGATATAGAAAAGTGCAAAGCCAATAACGTGATTTTTATGCCTGTGTTTAATTCGGGCACGCACATAGCAGGGCCGCCGCCAATACCACCCGCCGGGCCGACCGTTCCGCGGCGCACAGGGAATTACCTTTGGGAGCAGTTTGTGGCAGCCTCAAAAACCGGGGTAATCAACAGTGCTTTCGTGGCGATGTTTGACGAGATAAACGAAGGTACACAGATCATGAAGATCGAAAACAAACCGCCAACCCAGGCACCTTTTCTAACCTACGATGGCGCTACCAGCGATTATTATTTGCGATTAGTGGGAGTAGGGGCAAAAATGTTGAAAGAGCATAAACCAATCACCAATATTATACCGGTATCGCCTTTTGATGCGAACAAAACTTACCTGTTAAAAAACCGTGCAAACGGCTTCTTATTGAATGACAACGGTTCGGCAGTTATCCAGACTGATGCAGGGGCGGCATGGCAATTATTATATGATGGTGCCGGTTACTTTCAAATCAAAAATAAAATATCAGGAAAGGTGCTCAAGGGTAATGGAACAGATATTACCACACAACCTGGTAATGAAAAAGCCGATGACGCGAAATGGCACCTGGAATGGGACGGTACAGGCTGCGCCCGTATTATCAATAAAGGCACAGGGAAAGCGATAAGTAACAACGGTACCACTGCAAACGCAACCATTATGGCTGTAATAGATGCTGCTGCCGATAACCTGCGCTGGCAAATTACAGAACAATAACCGGCCGGGCAAAATAAAGGAGGCGAACAATTTTTTTTTGATTGCATTGGTGCTATTAATCTTTTATTAAGCATTAATTAAATATTGAGCCTAATTTTAGCTTACCAATTTTAAATTATTCGCTGTACAACTATGCTAAAAAAAATCCTGCTTTTTTTTTGCAGTAATACCGCAAACCAAAGGCGATTTTGCCATTAACCGAACAATTTGCGAACGTTTGCTGGCCAATAGCTTGCAGTCTGATAGCTATAAATAATAAATAACCGGATCAGGATATGAAATACCTGCTTTTAGTTTTTGCAATATACTTAAGCCTTACCACTAAGGCGCAGCCAAACGGCAAAATAAAAGTAGCCTGTATAGGTGCCAGTATTACGTGGGGCGCCGGGATAGAAAACCGTGAGCAGAATTGCTACCCTGCACAGTTACAAAAAATACTTGGCAGCAATTACGATGTTACTAATTATGGCGTTAGCGGCACTACTTTACTTCGCAACGGTAACCTGCCGTACCGGAACACTAAAGAATATCAAACAGCGCTGGCCAGCCAACCCGACGTAGTGATCATAGACCTTGGCGGGAACGATGCTAAGTTGATCAATCGGAATCACTACGATGAATTTGAAGGCGATTATAGGAATTTTATTCGATCATTTAGCCAATTGCTATCCCATCCGCGTATAGTATTGTTATCGGCAATGGCCACTTTCGTAACAGATACCGCGCAGATCTGGGACCCGATTATTGTTAAACGCATTAATCCTATGATACAGCATGTGGCTTATACCGAAAAAGTTGAAGTACTGGATATGCACTCGCCATTTGTAAATAAGGAAATATTATTTTCCGATAAATTACATCCCAATAAAGAGGGTGCAGGCATAATGGCTGTAACGGTTTATAAGGATCTTATACAAAAAAGAGACGAAAAATTTAATATATTGAATGAAATTAAAGAGCCTGTAAAGCTATCGTCGTTTTACGGCTATGAATGTGCCGATTTTACCTATAACGGCCGTCCCTGTAAAATAGCCAAACCAAAACTCGCGGCAAAAGGCCATCCCTGGGTGTGGCGGGCACGGTTTTGGGGGCATGAGCCACAAACAGACATCGCGCTGCTGCAGCAAGGTTTCCATGTGGTATATTGCGATGTGGTTGAGTTGTTAGGTAATGAGCAGTGTATATCGTTATGGAATAGCTATTATGATCTGCTCAGTAAAACCGGATTATCTAAAAAAGCGGTGATGGAGGGGATGAGCCGTGGTGGCGTTTATGTGTTTAATTGGGCGGCGGTAAACCCTGGTAAAGTGGCTTGCGTGTATGTAGATAACCCGTTGCTGAATATGCCATCATGGGCGGCAAAGTTTACCGGTAAAACCGATGTAAAGGATGGAATGTTCCTTACCTTTAAAAAGGACTATAATTTAGTTACCGATGATGAGGTGCTAAACTTTAAGGGTAGCCCGGTTGATAAAGTTAAACAAATTGTAAAAGGCAAATACCCGATATTGATTCTTTGTGCCGATGCCGATGAAGAAGTATCGCCGCAGGATAATACCTTGCTTTTTGAACAAAAGATAAAAGAGTTAGGCGGCAATATAACCGTAATACATAAGCCGGGTTTTAAGCATCATCCGCATAGTTTGCCTAACCCGGCGCCAATTGTTGATTTTATATTAAAAGGGGCAGGTTATGATTTGCCTGTATTAACAAACTAAATAAACCATAGCTCAAACAGTAATAGCTTTAATTGAATTTATGAGAAAATATTTGTTTTTGATATTGCTGGGCGTTTCTGTTTCAGCATTCGCACAGGATAACAACCTTAAACTTTGGTACAATAAGCCCGCGGGTAATATTTGGGAAGCCGCTTTGCCCATCGGCAATGGCAGGCTGGCTGCCATGATATATGGTAATCCCGAAAATGAATGCATTAAGTTGAATGAGTCAACCGTATGGAGTGGCGGCCCCAACCGAAATGATAGTGAAACATCATTGGAAGCACTGCCCGAAGTTCGCAAACTGATATTTGAAGGAAAAAACAAAGAAGCTGCGCAACTGGCTACCGACAAAATTAAATCGAACAAAATTAATGGGATGCAGTTTCAGCCTGTGGGTAATTTGAACCTGCAATTTCCGGGGCACGATCGGTTTACAAACTATCGCCGTGAGCTCGACCTGGAACGTGCGGTAGCCACAACTACCTATACCGTTAATGGCACACAATTTAAACGTGAGATTTTTGCTTCTATACCCGACCAGGTTATTGTGATGCGTTTAACGGCAAACAAACCTGCAAGTTTATCATTTACAGCATCCATGTTTAGTACACAACGGGCATCGGTAAGCACCCAAGGGAAAGATGAGCTTGTTCTTTCCGGGATTACGGGCGATAAAGACGGTGTGAAAAGTAAGGTCAGGTTTCAATCATCGGTAAAGCTAAAAACAGATGGCGGCAAGATATCCTCGTCTGACTCTACTGTTACCGTAGCCGGGGCCAGTTCTGTCACTATTTACCTATCTATTGCAACTAATTTTGTTAATTATAAAGATGTTAGCGCAAATGAAAAAGCGCGTACAGAAACCTATTTGGATAAAGCTTTAACTAAGTCGTACGATCAGCTTTTAACAGCGCATATTACGGCTTACCAAAAATATTTTAACCGTGTAAAACTAAACCTGGGCACAACAGATTCTGTAAAAAATCCCACAGATAGCCGTGTGCGGGATTTTGCTGCCGGGAATGACCCTCAATTGGTATCGCTGTATTTTCAGTTTGGCCGGTACCTGCTTATTTCATCGTCGCAACCCGGCGGGCAGCCCGCAAACCTGCAGGGTATCTGGAACGATAAACAAAACCCGCCATGGGGCAGTAAATATACCATCAACATTAATACGGAAATGAATTACTGGCCCGCCGAAGAAACCAACCTGGCCGAAATGCACGAACCGCTGGTTCAAATGGTGAAGGAACTTTCGGTAACCGGGCAGGCAACAGCTAAAACCATGTATGGTGCGGGTGGCTGGGTAGCACATCATAATACTGACCTGTGGCGCATTACCGGCCCGGTTGATGGTGTTTTCTCCGGCATGTGGCCCTCGGGAGGGGCATGGTTGAGCCGCCATTTGTGGGACAAGTATTTATATAATGGTGATAAGGAATATTTAAGATCGGTATATCCTGCCTTAAAGGGTGCAGCACAATTCTACCTCGATTTTTTAACGGAAGAACCTGAACATAAATGGCTGGTGATATCGCCTTCGCTATCGCCCGAAAATGGCCCTGCCGCTTTTCATGGCGCATCAATTGATGCCGGCGTTACGATGGATAACCAGTTGGCTTTTGAGCTTTTTAGTAATGTAATTAACGCCGCTAAAATTTTAAATACAGATAATGACTTTGCAGAAAAATTGACTGCGGCACGCAAACGCCTGCCGCCAATGCAAATTGGGCAATACAGCCAGTTGCAGGAATGGCTGCATGACCTGGATAGCCCTAATGATAAAAACAGGCATGTTTCGCATTTATTTGGATTGTATCCCGGCAACCAAATATCGCCGTACCGCACGCCCGAATTGTTGGATGCCGCCCGGACTTCGCTTATTTATCGCAGCGATGTTTCTACAGGCTGGTCAATGGGATGGAAGGTGAATTTATGGGCCAGGTTGCTGGATGGTAACCATGCTTACAAACTCATCCAAAATCAATTAACGCCGGTTGGGTTAAATAAAGGAGGGGCAAACAACGGTGGCGGAACTTATCCCGATCTGTTTGACGCGCATCCGCCGTTCCAGATAGATGGCAACTTTGGCTGCACCGCCGGTATTGCCGAAATGCTGCTGCAAAGCCATGACGGCGCTATAAATTTATTACCGGCCCTGCCGGATGCCTGGCCAAATGGCACTATAAGCGGTTTAAGGGCGCTTGGTGGTTTTGAAATTGTTGATATGAAATGGAAAGATGGCAAATTAATTATGGTACAGATCAAATCTGCATTAGGTGGTAATTGCCGTTTAAGGGCACCGAATGCTTTGAAAATGCAGGGTCTAAAAGCGGCAACGGGTAATAATCCTAATCCGTTTTACCAACTTGAGCAAACGCCCCAACCAATCATTTCAGACAAAGCACAGCTACACCCCGTTCAGATCAAAAGCACACAACTTTATGACTTTGAAACGCAGGTAGGCAAAACATATACTTTAGTTAATTAGAGAACATACCAAAAATGAAAAATTTGAAATACCTGTTTACAATAAGTTTGCTTTCAGTCATATCGCTAACAAAGCTATACGGACAGGATAAATTTAACCTGGCTGAAAGTTTTGACGCCGCCAATAAAAAATACGAAAAGATAGGCAAGGGAGAATGCAGCGTTGCCAATTCTGTACTAACAACAAGAGATGCTTATTTAACTTTTGGAGAAAATACCTGGGCCAATTATGAAATAGAATTTAAAGCTCGTGTACCCGAAACGGCCCAACAGGTACAAATATGCGCAGGTTTCAGGGCAGCCAATCGCGATGACCGTTATATTTTAATGCTGAAAGGCGGTATACAAAAAGACCTTTACCTGGCCCGCTTAGGTTATATGGGTTCTGATGATTTTTTAGCTTTACGCGAACTTGATTTTCAGCCGGTTCCGGGTAATGGTATAACTTTAAAATACAGGTTGCCGGTAACCGCATCAGGGTATACTTAAATAATGAATCATCACCACGAATTGATGTGGCCGACAAATTATCAAGCCTTGCGCCTGCCGGTAAAATAACTTTAGGCGGCAGTTGGATCACGAATGAGTTTGACGATCTTTCTATAAAGTCGATAGGTGCAGGTAGTTTAGGCTCTCCGGGCCAGGAATACAAGGTTGTTGCGGCCAAAAGCAAAGAAGCCTTGCGTAAACAGCAACGTGCCGCTTATAAACCTATCACAATAAAAAGTATTGGCAGTGGCCGCAGTACCCTATCGTTAAATGGAAAATGGCTGTTTTTACCGGGTTATGAAGCTATGGATCCTGATAAAGGGGCATCGCCCGATGAAAATGATGATGACTGGCATGTGATGACGGTGCCCAACTTTTGGAACCCGCTAAGAATATGGCTGCACGGCGAACGGTATAATACCGCGGGGAAAGGCGTATCTGATAATTACTTTCAAAAAGAAACCGACCGTTGCGAAGCTTATACATTCGATTATAAAAAGACCAACGTTGCATGGTACCGCCAATGGATCAATCTGCCTCAAAATATCAGCAGTAAAAACCTGCAGCTTTCATTTGATGCGGTATCCAAAGTGGGCGAAGTATATATCAATGGCAATAAAGCCGGCAGCCATATCGGGATGTTCGGCGATTTTCAGATCAACGCTACAGGGCTTTTAAAACCCGGCAAAAACCTTATTGCTGTTAAGGTAGTAAGAGATTATGTGAAAGATATTAAAGATCCCGACAAGGTAGTTGACGTAGCGGTTACGGTGCCCGTAACCCAAAAAATGATGAAAGACATTGCCCATGGCTTTTTTAATGAGGACCCGGCCGGGATATGGCAACCGGTATCATTAGTAATTACAGACCCGGTCCGTATCGAGGATGTTTTTATTAAGCCCAACTTAACCGGATCTGATTTTGATATCACCATAAAAAACTATACTGATAAAACGGTAAATTTTTCGGTAGGAACGAATATAGCCGGCGATAAGCAAAAAGACATTTTGTACACCAACGCATCTTCGCTAAAGCAACTGGAACTTAAGGGGGGAGAAGAAAAAACTTTTACCTATAGCATTACAAGCCTGCAACCCAGGCTATGGTCGCCAGAGCATCCAAACCTTTATGATTTCAAGTTTTCGTTGGTAAACAACAACACAGAGATCGACTCAAAAACTATCCGCTCGGGCTTCCGCACATTCAAATCGGTGGGTGATTACCTGTATCTGAATGGCAAGCGTTACTGGCTGCGTGGCGGTAATCAAACGCCATCGGCACTGGCGCCAAATGATACGCTGCTTGCCGATAAGTTTAGTAAATTAATGAAAGTCGGGAATGTAATGATAACGCGCACGCATACTGCACCGGCTACCGAAACCTGGATGGACGCTTATGATGCAAATGGTATTGGTGTGAGCTATGAAGGCACCTGGCCGTGGTTGTTTTTGGCCGGCAGTATGCCCGACCTAAAGTTGGTTGATTTGTGGAAGGACGAATTTTACGGCTTGCTTAAAAAATACCGTAACCATCCGTCGCTTATAATGTGGACAGTGAATAACGAGATGAAGTTTTATGATAATGACCCCGACGCTAATAGGACAAACGTGAAAATGCACATCATATCTGATGTGGTGAAACACATGCGGGGGATTGACCCGACAAGGCCCATTGTTTTTGATTCGAACTATAAAAGAAACATAAAGAAATTTGGCGCTGATTATTTTAAAGATATTGACGATGGTGATATTGATGATGTGCATGCTTACCTTAACTGGTATGATTATTCCATTTTTGATTATTTTAAGGGCGAATGGCAGGCAAAAAATAAGAACGATGGCCGCCCGCTGATCAGCCAGGAAATGTCTACCGGGTATACTGATGAGACCGGCCATGCCACAAGGTTTTATAACTATGTACACCAAAACCCTGAGTCGTTAGCGGGTAAATATACCGACGAATTTAGCGACCCTAAATACTTTATGATTCCGCAGGCATTCATTACTAAAGAACTGGCCGAAGCCTTGAGAAGAAGTGACGATAAGTCGGCAGGGATACTTCATTTTTCTTTAGCAACATGGTTCACCAATGTTTACCTGGCTGATAAAATTAAGCCGTTCCCTGTTTACTATGATATGAAAGAGGCATTGCAGCCGGTGCTGGTATCGGCGGAGTTATGGGGAAGGCACTTTTATGCAGGCGCAAAATTACCCGCGCGTATCTGTGTGATTAATGATAAAGAAGATGGAAGTGTATTGGCAGCTTCGGAATTACAATGGGAACTGGTTGGTAAAGATGGCGCATCAATAGCCAAAGGTGCAACAGCGGTGCCTGCCGTTGGGCATTATACGCGGCAATGGCTGGAGCCGCAAATTAATATACCGCAAAACCTGCCCCAGCAAAAAATTGATGCTAAGTTGTTGCTGAAACTTGTGGCTGATGGAAAAACTATATCAGAAAACAGCTATGATATATTGCTTGCAGGTAAGCCGTGGATGGATGTATCGAAACTATCAGGCAAAAAAATAGCAGTGCTTGATGCTGATAAAACAATTGCCCCTGCGCTTGATTTTGTCGGGATAAAATATTCAACATCAACTACGCTGGCGGGGCTTTTAAAACAACAGGCAGATGTTTATGTACTATCCGGATTGGATTCGGCGGCAATTGGTGCCGATGATATAAAAGCTATCAGGAACGCCATAGCTAATGGTGCTAAGGTTTTACTTTCCGCATCAGGCAGCATCGCTCATGGTTTGTATCCGGAGTATATCAGGAGCCTGCTTAAAGTCAAGGGCGAGATCACTACGATGGATATACCGGAGTCGCCCGTATTTGATGGCTTAGAACCGTTGGAAACACGATATTTAAACAACAATAAAAGGGAGAGCCCGGCGGTTATTTCGGGCGCGTATCGTATTAATCGCAATCAAAACCTGGAAGCACTGGCATCTTTTACCGAGATACATGGATACTTGAATGGCGAAGTTGAGGATAGAATGAAAAGACTCGATCAGATCAAAGGGTTCCCTATCGTAAAAATAAATGACAAGGGCGCGGTGATCTTATCCGAGATCAGGTTTGATAAAACAACAACCGATCCGGTTGCTGCTAAATTACTGGTGAATATGTTGAATGCTCTTACTAAATAACTTTAATGCGTAACCTGTGTTTTGATCTCGTTTAAAAAGTCTTTCTTATCACAGTCAAATTCAACGGCAAGTTCCCACTTGCCGTTTTTTTGTATGGATTTGATAACAAAATGGTTCCATCCTTTCTCCAGTTGTAAAGCCTTTATTACTTGCCCCCTGCCTGTAAAGCCACCGGCGTTAATGGTTTCTTTTATTAAATTGTTGTTTAAAAATACCTGGTAACCATCATCGGCACCCAGGTACATATCCAAACGGGGCATATCGGGCTCGAGCAGCAGGTTTGAAAGCGACCGCGGGCTGTACATCCAAAAGCTTAAATAGGCTATGGCATTAGTTGTTGGCCCGTCAAAATGTAGTTTAGTAAAGTCAAATATACCATCAGCAGTTGTGCTCTTTTCCCAGTAATGGTTAGCTACTTGTTTTCCTGTAAAGTAGTCTTCCGGTTTAAGGTCATTTGCTATATCTGCTTTGGCTATCTCAACATCGCTTTTACCGGCAATATCAAACGAGGCCAGCAGCAGGGCATTATGTAATTTACCATCTTTACCAACTGCCGGCACATCCGCGTTGCTTTTGTTATTAAACTCAACACCAAGATTAACCAGCATTTTACGGGTAATGCTTACCGATGTAGTATAAAGCAGCGAAGGATCAATAGCCAAAACATAAATTTTGCCGCCGTTAGCATCAATCGATATCAATGCTTTTCCTTCCGGTTTATATTCGCGCTCGCTACGCAATACTGCGGCTGTTTTAAGATACTCTGCGCGTTTATTCCATGTCCTCCAGTCGGTATTGGAAGCATCGAGCAAAACATTACTGTGGCTCACTATTTCGCCCGAAAGGCCATAGCTCATCATTGGCTTGTCGGCTATTTCTGAAAAATAGAAATCCGAATTACCCAGGCCATTCATTATCGGGTCGTTTTTTTGCGTGATAAATGATGTTGATTTCCGATCGGTTAGTTTTATTGGCTGGGGCAGATATTTATTAACGGCGTTAATTGCAGCCGGGTTAACTCCCCAAACCAGCACATTGTCGCCCCGCTGTAATACGGTTTTTTGTATCGCGATAGCTTTGGCATCATCGGGCGGATGTAAGCCGTCAATGATCAACAAATTATGCCCTGATTTATCAGTTTGAGCGTGTATTAAAACACCCAGCTCTGATAAGGTTTTGTATAAAACGGAATCCTTATCAGCAGATAATAGCAGTACATTGTTGGTTGATGAAAGCCCAGCAGCGGCTTTGGTTTGAACGGCTGGAATGCCCGGCACTGCCTCTACTATGGCACTATCGGCAAACGAGGCCTTCACCGCGTTAAACAGCGGCCAGGTTTTGTATAAAGGAAGGGCAGGATCGTACCCCGGGTTAAGCGTGGTGCAATAAGGGCCCAGTCTTTCGGGCTGAACGCCGGGTTGGTTTTCTGCATATTTACCGAAAAATATGCCATTAGCAGGTTTAGGCGCTTTGGTCGTATCGGGTAACCCCAGTTCCAGAGGCTTAACACCATACCAAACCAGGTTAAAAATAGACATGTACGATGCGTTGTACTTTTTTAACATATTGATGAGTTTGGTAGCCTCGTCAGCCACGCCTTCCATTCGGCCCTGCTGCGATTCGTAGGAGCGATTACCATTATATACTGCCGATTGCAGCGGGGTAGCATAATAAGCCATCCCCGCTTCGCCAATGCCCCAGGGTTTTCCTTTTGATGACAACGATCTGTAATTGTCATCGCTGCCGCCATAGTGCCCTATAATAACCGGCGAATTTAAATTAGCCTGTGTTTCGCCATCACCGGATATCCATACTCTTGACGGGTCCAGTTCTTTGGTAATGGCTATCCATTTATTAATTTCAGCCACTTGTCTTTTTACCAGCGAATCGGGCGCGTGGAATACGCCCGTTACAACAGGCAGGTTTTCGTTGCAAACACTCCATCCAAAAACTGCCGGGTGGTTTCTGTCGCGCAGGACTAACCGTTTCAGGTGTTCTTCGCTGTTTTTCCAGTAAGCTTCGCCATCTACCTTTGGCCCGCCATCGCTGGCCCACATACCGGTTTCATCAAGTACGCAGATGCCCATTTCGTCAGCCATATCCAAATAAAATTGTGGGTATGGCTGGGCATGCAACCTTACCGCATTGGCATGGCCGTCTTTCAGTAACTTAAACCATGCCCATGCGTAACGCCTCGTCATTTGTGGGATACCTAAGAAATGCCACGAATCGCCTTTAAGTACGATAGGTTTGCCGTTCAGCAACAACTTGTTGCCGCTTATCGAAAACTCGCGCCAGCCAAAGCGGGTATATTGATGGTCAATATCCATATTGCCATCCTTAACTTTTAACACCAGCCCGTACAGGTTGGGATGTTCGGCCGACCATTCTTTGAGCCGGCCACTTACCTTAACCTTAAAGCTAACCGTAGCCTGCGTATTTGCTCCAATTGTTGCGCTTTGACCGGGCAATGAAAGCACAGCATTATCTAATTTCCACTTAGGTTCGGGCGCACCGATCACGTCCGCAGCAGCAAGGTTTACCCATGGCGATATATCCCCTGAAAGATCAATTTTACGTGCCTGGTTTGTGTTGTTAATAACGGTTGCTTCTACCGTAAGCTCATCGTTGCTTACCGATGGCTTGATATAGGTGTTTTGGATGCTGATTTGCGGTTTTGCCACCAGGTTTACATCCTGCCATATCCCGATAGCGTGCTGGCCCCAAAAAGAGCCGGCCACATATATCCGGCGGCCATATTTTCCGGGTTGATTAAATAACTGGGCATCGGCCACCCAAACCAGTATTTCATTATCCTGGTTTTGTTTAATGTCGTTGGTTACGTCTATCTCAAAAGGTAAAAACACTTCAAAGTTTTCGCCGACTTTATGTTTATTGATGTACACCTGTGTATAACCGCCTACGGCATCAAAATGGAGAATAAGCCGTTTGTTTTTCCATTCTTTATGGTAAGGCATGGTACACATGAGCCAGCCGGCTTTTATGCCCTCCCATTTTTTGGGGTAGCTGGGATAGGTAACAAAATCGCCGCCGCTGCCATCGCCGCGGGCAAAGCTGTTTACATTCCATGGCGAGGGTACTTTAACCGGTGTTTCCTCCCAGGTGGGTACATCGGGTAAATCAGGATTCTTTATTTTTTCGAGCGGCAGCTTTTCGGCCTTTTCAATCGGCATAAAGTTCCATTTGCCGTTAAGGCATAAATTACTTCTGAAAGGTTTTTCGGGTGGTTTTACAAATTCATCCGTAGGTGCAAAAGTGTGATTGAAATTTTGCTGGGCCAAAGCCATTTGGCTAAAGTTACCAATAGCGAATATTAAAAAAAAGCAGTAGAATTTAGATTTTAGGAACATCGGTATAAAATGATTGACTTTGATATAATTATACTAAAAAAGAAACGCCGCTTAATTAATGATTAATAAAAAATTAATGGCAATGCCAAAGCCGCTCAAAAAAATCGCGATAAAAAAAATATAGGCTTGCCAATTAATCATTTATTATACAATTATTAACTATCGGATGCTTTTTTTGGTGATTGATCGTAAACGCGATCTGTTTTCACCAGGAAACCAACTATAAATTTTAAACAGGCCGGGGTATTTATGAAGAAACTTTACTTTCTTATTTTATTGGTATTATCATTTAATGCTTTCGCCCAACGGAAGCATAGCAAAACATCTATGTTCACAAGCTATAACGGGCTGGTAATGGCCGGTTACCAGGGCTGGTTTAGGGGGCAGGGCGATGGCTCTGGCGATGGCTGGGGGCACTATGCTTCGATGGGAAGGGTGGACAGCAGTCATATCCATACCGATTTGTGGCCCGATGTGAGGGAGTATGAGAAAACTTATCCTACCTCAATTAAAAACGCCGATGGTACACCTGCCCGGCTTTTTAGCTCGTGGGATGCCAGCACTACCGATCTGCATTTTAAATGGATGAAACAATACGGGGTTGATGGTGTGTTTATGCAGCGTTTTTTTGGCGGGATACGCACAGCACAGAGCCGTAACAAAGCAAATTACATATTGCGCAATGCTTTAAATGCTTCAAAAAAGTATGGCCGGGCTATAGCGATAATGTATGACCTTTCCGGGATAAAAGCCAATGGTGAAGATTGTTCGGCAATTATTGAAGACTGGAAACAACTGGTAGATAGTTTAAAGATCACATCGCAAGGCAACGGCCAAACTTATCTTTATCACAACCAAAAACCATTGGTTGCCATTTGGGGGCTCGGGTTCCCCGACAGGGCATATAATATTCACAATATCGGCATTGAAAAACTGATAGACTTTTTAAAGAATGACCCACAATATGGCGGCTGTTCGGTTATGCTCGGTGTGCCAACCTATTTTCGTGAGCTGAATGTTGACTGTAACCCAGACCCTTACCTGCAACAGTTGATCCGGTCGGCAGATATTGTTATGCCCTGGATGGTACAGCGGTTTACGCCCTTGTTGCAAGCGGAGAACGAACGTTACCTGGCGCAGGTTAGCAATGATATTGCCTGGTGCAATAAAAACAAAGTGGATTATGTGCCTTGCATTTATCCGGGCTTTAGCTGGTATAATTTGGGCAAATCAGAGTTTGGCGGGCTGCCGCCGCTTGGGCAGATACCAAGGCAAAAAGGCAAGTTTTATTGGGATCAGATAAGCACGAGTATTAAAGCCGGGGCAAAGATGCTTTACGTGGCCATGTTTGATGAAATGGACGAGGGTACCGCTATTTTTAAGTGTACCAATAACCCGCCGGCCGGTAGTTTTAAACTATTGGATTACGAGGGTATGCCAACAGATCATTACTTATGGCTTACCGGTAAAGCAGGCGAAATGCTTCGGGGAAAAATTCCGTTCACCCCCAAAATGCCCCTACGCAATAAAAACAGTGATTAATTCTTATAGAATGTTTATAACTCATAATAACGGTGAAACTAAAGTGCAATAATTAGAATGTAAATGCCTGTAGGTTATTAAAAATGTAATTAGTGACATAAGTTTTGAAAATGTTAATTAACATGCTAATTTTGATTGAAAGTTCCGCAAGGCGTTAACAATGCCATAATTGGGGATTATAAACCAATACAACATCAGAACCATTTTAAAAGTTAAAAATTATTTAAGCTTTTGCTTATGGTTAATCATAAACGTAATGAAATTGGGTTGCCGAATTTTTAAGATATTTTCTTGTTGTATTTTTATATTAATTGCCTTTAAGAATGTTAGTTACGGGCAATCTTATGGCCTTGCTTTTTCCAGTCACGAGGTATTTCAGGATAAAAGAACAGGGCTTGACCTGAGCCCCAGTAAAACCCTCTGCTTTAAAGGTGATTTTGACCTCTCATTCGATATCTCGTTTATCCCTAACAGGAAAATTTATTTTGGATATGTTGTAAGGATCATTGAAGATGATAACCATAATATAGACCTGGTTTACAACGAGCAACCCAACAAAAATGATTTTAATGTTATTGTTGGCGACAAGCTTTCAAAAATAGCCTTTGCTATTGACCGTGCCAGGCTCTATAATCAATGGAATAACGTGCGGATAAAATTTGACGTTGATAACAATAAGATTATTTTATATAATGGCAATAACGTATTAACAGAAACCGGGCTGCACTTAAAAAAGAATAGTTGTTATAGAATCCTGTTTGGTATTAATAACTATAAGCAGTTTCAAACAACAGACATCCCTCCAATGAAACTGAGGGATATCAAAATATCGCAAAACGGAACGCTAAAATATAACTGGCCGCTAAACGAGGAGAGTGGCCTTATTGCTCACGAGCTTGTTAATCAAAATGATGGCGGCGTTATTAACCCTATATGGGTAACGGCTATGCATCGTAACTGGCAGGCAGTTCAGGGTATTACGGTAAATGGTGCAGCAAGCGTGGCGTTTAATCCTGCAAAAGAAGAAGTATATATTGTAGGCAGCGATTCGTTGTACACCTATTCGGTAAATAATTCCCAATGGGCCAGCAGTTACAATGGTGCCAAAATTGAATTGAACCAGGGAAATCAATCTATTTACAATACATTCGATAATACCTTATATAACTTTTTTCCGGATCAGAAATTTGTTGCCAAATACGATTTTAAAAGCCGGATATGGAATAAAAAGTTTGTGGCCGGGCCCGTTACCAGTTTTTGGCATTTAAATAAAATGTTTTCGAGCGTTGATACCAGCTTATATCTTTTTGGCGGGTATGGGCACCTTCTTTATAAAAATACAGTTCAGCAGTATCACCAAAACTCAGGTACGTGGAACGATGTTGAAACAAAAGGCAGCTTTTTTACCCCGCGCTACCTGGCCGCCCTCGGCGCTACTGCAAAGGGAGATACCGCCTATATTTTGGGTGGTTATGGCAATAATAGCGGCCAGCAGATACTGAACCCCCAGAATATGTATGATATGATGCGTTTTACTGTTAAAGATAAAACGTTCAAGAAATTATTTGACCTGAATGATAACGGTCAGGACTTTGCGTTTGCCAATTCGCTCATCATTGATGATAAAACAAAGACCTATTACGGGCTGATCTATCCGCAACATAAATATAATTCAACACTGCAATTGATCAGCGGTTCATTAACCAAACCTGGTTATGAGCTAATGGCCAATGCTATTCCCTATAATTTTCATGATATACACTCGTTTGCCGATCTGTACTACAGCCCCACAGCAAAACGCTTTACCGTTGTTACCCTTTTACGTACCGATAATAACCAAACCAAAGTAAGTATTTATACCTTGATGGGGCCGCCGTACAAGGTAAACAATACCCTGGCTGTCATAAAAAACTCAATTAACTGGTATTACCTTGCTATGGTAATATTTTTGCTGGCTTTGTTGGCCCATTTTGGCATAAAACGAAAAAACCAACGCAAGGCTGCTGCATTCAAATTATCTAACCAGCCCACAACTGTTCCTGTTTATACAAATACAATTGCCGGGAATGCTGAAGTGCAAATTATTGGCGATGTAAACCCTGCAAATTATAAAACCTACTTTAAAAACTCCATATTGTTATTTGGCGATCTGCAGGTATTTGATGCCGAAGGAACAGAAATCACCAAATACTTTACGCCATTAATAAAAGAGTTATTCCTGGTTATTTTATTATACTCAATACGCTGGGGCCGTGGACTCAGTTCGGAAAAACTGAATGAAATTTTATGGTACGACAAAGACGCTAAAAGCGCACGGAATAACCGCTCGGTAAATATTGCCAAATTAAAACTATTGCTCGATAAAATGGAGCATTGTCATTTATCAAAAGATACGGGCTATTGGAAAATTGATATCGACTATAATTATATCTATGTCGATTATCACAATTATCTCAACATTGTAAAGGATAAAAAGGAATTGAATATTGAAAAGATAAAATGCCTTTCAGAGATAACGCAGCGTGGCAACTTCCTGTCGAACATTGAATATGAATGGCTCGATACCTTTAAATCCGAGATCACAAACGAGGTAATTGACACCTACATCCACTTTGCCCATGCAGGTACTACAAACGATCCTGAGTTTTTAACCGAACTCGCTAATTTTATATTCTATTTCGACCCGGTAAACGAAGAAGCGATGGTAATAAAGTGTAAAGCTTTATCTTCATTAGGTAAGCACTCGCTTGCTAAAAGTACTTTTGAAAGCTTTATTAAAGAGTATAGGGCGATTTATGGCGAAGAATTTAAGAAAGATTTCAACGCAATTTTAGAATAGCACCTTTCATTTAAGATCCCGTAAGCCGAACAAATAATCCAGCTTACAGGATCATCTTATCAGTGTTACGAATGGCAATTGCGGGCCAGGTAGTTTATTTCTTATCCTTTAGTATATTAATGGTTTGCGTTTTGCTTCCAACCTGGCCTTTTAAATTTGTACCTTCTAAAGTCACTGTGTAAACCGAAGGCCTGTCTGCCGCGTAAAATGATACCTCGGCCTGCCCGTTTTTATTGGTAATTATAAACGGCGCCCAATATATAGTTGAGCGGATATCACCCAATGTGTTATTTGCGTTGGATGTATACCGGGGGCTGTAAAACTCTTTGGGCTGTGTTAACGGAACGGGTTTATAAACAAATACCCCTATAGCCCTATCTACAAAGGGGCCATTGCCAGATCGTGTTGTTATTTCTATATAGGCATATTTATTAGAAACTGTTGGAATAGCATCATTAGGCAGGTACTTAGAGTCATAAGCCATGTTATATTTCATGCTGTATGATACCTCTATACCTGTTATATCTTCTGCAGATATATAGTCAAAGTACTGCTTCAAATATTCGAAATGATCATTTAAGAGGGGATCATCCGGTTTATCATAAAACTTATCCAGGTCTACGCCGTCAATAACAAATTTTGCCAGCTTATCTTTTATAAAAAACTCTGAGCTGTTGTTTTTGGTAATTGATGAACGGAAGTATTTTACTTTTTGCTCCAGCAAATCGTACAATGTCATTTTACCTGACTTCTCAAGGTCTGCTTGTGTGATGACCTGGTCGGCATTTCCGGCACCGTTTACGTTATCCGAACCATTAACCGTCCCTTTTCCTTTTATATTTACATCCTTTAACCGGTGCGATTTTATATCTAAAAAATTTTCAGCCGGGGTATTACTTTGTGCTGCATCTGTAGCCTGTACCGGGTTAACGTTCACATACCAGGGTACTAACTGCTGTGTTATAGTTGCATTTTCTTTGGTCGCCACTGGTTTGGCATTGTCAATGCTAATTCCGGCTTTTACTGTTTTTCCTTTTGCATTTCTGGCCGATAAAACAAAGGCGGTGGTATCAAACACCGGGAAGTTACGGAACGTAAAATGGCCTTCGGCGTTAGTAGTAGTGTCCTTAACCAAATGCATTTTACCTGTTGAAAGTAAAAAAACGTGGCTGTTAGGAAGGGGTTTACTTAATATATTGGTAACCCGCCCGTTTACGGTGTATTCAGATTCGGCTGCAAATTGAGGGGCAGGAGTGGGGCCGGTAATGTTTTTCCAGTTATAACCAACCCATCCCTGGGTTAATAATAAAGCATCTAAAGCTGTTGCTGATTGTTTATTATCTTCAAAATAAAATTCCGGGTTTTCTACATGCCCTTTTAAATCAGATGTTAGCAATAGCGAAGTAACCATATTACCATCTTTATTTTGATTTGTAATTTTTGAATTATCAATAACCGCTATAGAAAAGCTGCCTTGCGCGGGTTTTCCTGTTGCATCATGTACTACAATATGTATTGGTATGCTATCATGCGGCGCATAGCTTTTAGTATCTGTTTCAATATTTATTTTTAAATTATCGGCATGGTTAATAAAAGCAAGCCTTTCATTTAAAGCAATTTGATTACTGTTAAAAAGTGTAAAATGTACTACACCTGTCGGGAATAAATTTTTAGCAACATTCATTTTTATAAGTTGCCTGGCCAATTTTATAGTGGCAGCATAATAAACAACGTTTCGGCACTGCCCAACCAGGTAGTAAGTTGCACTATTGTTTAACAAATCGGGCGAAGCCAGTACCGATACTTCTATTGAATCGGCTGATTGATCACGCACTCTTAACAAAGTCCCGGTGGCCTTAACGGCCGGCAAAGCAACTTTTTTAATTTCTCCGTTCGCCAGGGTGATATTTGCGGTGTAGTTGTCTCCGGGCTGGGGCACCATATCAAATTTACCCATGCCGTTGTGCGTTGATTTAAAGCGGGCAAACTCATTGTTGTTTGCATCAAAAACAGAACCATTAACATCAATGCCATTGCCATCCTCTCCAATGGCTTTAAAACCTATGCTGATAGGTAAGCCGGCAACCAAATATCCGCTTTCGGGCATAAACTGCAGGTCAATGTCTTTAGCACGGTTTACTATAACCGGAATGGTTACCTTTTTTTCGGCATCCAATTTATCCTGTGCTATAATAGACAGGTTTTTTATAGCTGCATTGTCGGGCAAAGGGAGATTCAAATTTAATGTCCCGTCTGCCATGGTTTTGGCAGTACTGTTAAAAAGTATCTTTTTATTGCTTACCAATTGCAGTTTTAAGTCACTTCCGTTTACCGGGGTATTGCTAAGTGTGGTAAATTTTAAATTTACCTTAACATTATCTTTAGATTCGGCACTGCTCAAAACCGAGTTGGCTTTTACTAACCAGGGATTTTTATTAAGATCAGTTATATGAAATGACCGGGAATAAAAATAATCCTCTCCAAAATTGCGCATCCAGTTTGTATATGCCCTTAACGTGTAGTTCCCTTCGTGAAACACTTCATCATTTAAGCTGATGTTTCCCCACGTTAAGCCAGAAATGGCTGCTACGACGATACTTTTTACTACTTTATTACTGTCGTTCAAAATTTCAACATACAAACGGCTGCTTAATGATGAATAGGCAGTGGTATGATCAACAAGATACCCCTTAAACCAAACGGTATCGTTAATGAAATAACTGGGTTTATCCAGCTGCAGGTATAGTTTTTCTATCGGAAACTTGCTATTAAAGTCGGCAATTTTATTTACCAGCAAATTTCCCGGGTTATCTGCTGTTTGGGCAAACGTTTTTGCAGACATAAAATACAAACAAAAAAACAGGAATGATTTAAGAATAACTGAAGTTAATTTTAATGGATACATTTTAGATAGCTGTTAGGTAAAAAGGAATTCAATTGACAGGCAGTTGCATTAGGGTACAACTCTTTAAAGTTTATATAAAACAAAAAAAAAGAATGAGATTAATTAATTATTAAAAATTAATTAATAATCTGAAATAGATACTTAAATATACAAGGTAAATTTTGTTAATGCGGGTAACATTTATTAATAAGCAGATATTGAACTTATTTTACGGTACAATTGAATTTACTTTGGTAGCCCATAAGCTTATAATAGGCTTTTAAATAAAGAAATCGGGGTTGGTTTAATAGGTGGCAGATGGTAAGCCGCATAATGCGCCGTATACAGTCATAATACTCAAACTTTATTTTAAAAAAAATACCGTACAGCGAAAAAAGAATCAAAAAAAATGTTTAAACGATTCTTAATTAATCAATTATTAATCAATCATTAATTAGCCAACACTTATTTTACCATCCAATTATAACCAAAGTATAACCAATTTCTTAAACCAATTAATTTTTATAACATGAGAAAACTTTTATTTATTTTATTTTTAACAGGGCTGGCGTATCACAGTTACGCGCAGAGCCGTGTTATTAAAGGAAAGGTAGTAGATGAGCAGGGGAACCCTTTGCCCGGTGCAACTGTTACCCTTAAACAAACCAATCAACGTGCCGCAACCCTTCAGGATGGTGTTTACAGTATCACTATTACCGGTCCCGGCAATATCCTGGTGTTCACCTACGTTGGCTATCAGCCCCAGGAGGTAGACATTACCGGAAAGCTCAATGCAGATGTAAAAATGGAGCCCCAGTCAGGCGGGATGAATGAGGTAATTGTTACAGCGTTGAACATTAAAAGGGAGAAGGCATCTTTAGGATACGCTGCACAAGGTGTTAACACTGATGAATTGACCGAGGCGCGTGCCAATAACATCACCGATCTGTTGGACGGCAAGGTGGCCGGTTTGCAAACTACCACCAGCGGGCAGCCAAATGGGTCTACCAGGTTGTTGTTGCGCGGTACCAATTCTATCACGGGTAATAATCAGCCTTTGTGGGTTGTTGATGGGGTCCCTATCGATAATACCGATTCAAACGGCCAGGTTGGTAACCTTGACTATGGAAATAATGCCGCAGATCTGAATGGTTCAAAAGCAGCTAACGGCGCTATTTTAATTACCTCTAAAAAAGGGAAAAAGAACGCAGGCTTAGGTATCAGTGTTAATAGCAACTGGATGCAAAGCCAGGTTTTGCAATTTCCGGATTATCAAAATGTATACGGAGAAGGTGGTAATGACAAACAATCAGGTACACTGGTTGGTCCTATACTTGGCCAGCAGGTTTACCAGGCGGGTACCGGTGGTGGCCGTAACTGGGGAGCACCATTGCTTGGACAGCCCCTGGTAGCTTTCAATGGTACGCCAACAACGTACTCACCAAACCCGGGTAATTATATGGGTCTTTATCAAAAGGCTAATACCTATACACAAAATGTATCCATTAGCCAGGCAGATGATAAATCAAACCTCCGGTTTTCATATACCCGTCTTGATGGTAACGATGTGGTGCAAAAACAAAATTTGACAACCAAAAATAATTTTCAATTCACTGCCGGAAAAGATTTCACTAATTTTTTGCGTATAGATGCCCGTTTGCAATATGTACAGGAACAGGTTAATAACCGCACGTTCCGGAATGAATCGAACCAAAATCCGCTTAATTATTTTAATAATGCGGTAAACAGTATTCCACTTAGCAGCCTTATCCCATGGAAAGATGCAAACGGTAACGCTTTTAACGGCGGGGGTAGTGGTAGTATTGAAGACCCCTATTGGGATATAAATGAAAACGCAAACCAGGATAATCGTAATACAATAATTGCCGGTCTAACAGCTACCTTTAAGATCACTAAAGATTTGCAATTCAGGGCCCAGGAATCTGTTAACGATCTATGGGGTAACCGCTGGGTATTTATTCAGAAGGGTTCTTTATCTGCACCAACAGGGTCATACAGCCAGTTTCAGCAAAATAACAAGGTGTTTAATACCGAGGGGCTGTTAATGTACAATAAACATATTGCTGATTTTTCTATCACGGCAAACTTAGGCGGTAACCTGCGCAATACTAATTATTATAATTCAACAGCAACCGTATCACAATTACTGGTACATGATGTTAAAAATTTATCTAATAATGCAGGTATAGTAACAGGAACAGAATCACCTCTTACATCCCAGGTACAATCTGTTTATGGCACCGCGTCAGTTGGCTACAAAAGCTTTTTATACATGGATGTGTCCGGCCGTAATGATTGGTCGTCTACACTTGCCCCACAAAACTCATCTTTCTTTTATCCTTCTGTTAGTGGCAGTTTTGTTTTTACAGAGCTGTTTAAAATACCACAGAACATCTTAAGCTTCGGTAAATTAAGGGCATCAATAGCCAGGGTAGGTAATGACCCCGATCCCTACAATTTAATTTCCCAATTTAGCTATGGTAACAATTTTAATGGCTTACCGTATGTTCAAATTGATCAAAACAAGCTCAAAACAGCTGATCTGAAGCCGGAACAAACCACTTCGACAGAGGTAGGTGCTGAATTAAAGTTTCTGAACAATCGTTTGTCGGTTGATGCGTCTTTATACAAAACAAAATCAATCAATCAGATCCTAACCGGCAATACTGCCCCCGAAATTGGTTATTTGTCAGAGGTTATTAACGCCGGTGAAATTGACAATAAAGGATTTGAATTAACACTGTCAGGTACGCCAATAAGAACAAAGAATTTTAGCTGGGACGCCACCTACAACTTCTCCATGAACAGAAACATGGTAGTTTCTTTAGCACCCGGGATAACCTCGTTTACAATAGGCAGTCAAACTACGGTAAATGTGAATGCCGAAGTAGGGAAACCTATTGGTGTTTTAAGGGGTAAAGACCAAGCCTATTCATCTGATGGCCTGCCTATTATAGTGGCAACAACAGGTATTGAATATCAAACTCCAAACCAAATCATTGGTAATTTCAATCCTAAGGCGCTTATGTCATTCGGTTCCACATTCAGATATAAGCAATTTAGCTTCAACTTTTTGATTAACAGCCGTATTGGCGGTCAATTATTTTCGGCCACCTACTGGAGGGCTAATACAGCAGGTGCAACTGTAGCATCATTGGGAGGCAGGGACGCTTATTTATACAGTACCGGCGTGTTGGGTGAAAATGCTAACGAACAACTCGGAATAACCTCAATATACAATCTGCCCTACCCGGATGCTAACCGCCCCAAAGGTATGCTTGTTCCGGGTTATTACCCTGTATTAGGGACTAATGGCCAACCTATTTTAGATGGAAATGGTAACATGGTAGCTGATTTAACCAAGCCAAACACGCGGTGGGTACTCCCGCAAACCTATTGGCAGCAAACAGGTAATGATACCCATTTGCTAACGTTTGATGCTACTTATGTTAAACTATCGCAAGTAATAATAGGGTTTTCTTTGCCCCAGTCACTGTTAAGAAGGACCATATTTAAGACCGCTGCATTTTCACTGGTTGGAAGAAATTTATGGTTCATCTACCAGAAAACCCCTAAAGGGATTGATCCGGAGGCTGCTGCATTCTCCAGCAATACACAAGGTGTTGAAGCCGGCGGATCGGCCCCTTACGCAAGCTATGGTATTGACTTAAAATTCACATTGTAAAAAATTATGAAAAAATATATAATCTTAGGTGTGTTGCTATTATGTAGCGCACTCTCGTGTAAAAAGAATTTCACAGCACTTAATACAAACCCTGCTCAATATACTACTCCAGATCCGGAGCCGGTTTTTACCGGTATGGTGGTGAATACGATAAACCAGATAGAAACCCTTAACCAGACCTATTTCTGGGAATATGGCCATCTTATTGAACCGAGTGGAGAAAGATATAATGCGCAGGAGGATAACCACTGGAAAACCTTTTATGCAACCGTATTGGGAAATGCCCAACAGATAAAGAATATCTATCAAAACAAACCCGGCTATGCAAATAGAATGCGGATAGTGGATATCTGGCAATGTTACGTTTATTCTGTTTTAGTTGGAATGTACGGGCCTATCCCTTATGCACATGCGGGCGACCCAACCCTCACGGTTATTCCTTACGATGATGAAAATACCGTTTATACCGATTTAATGGCCCGCCTAAAGGCTGATGCCAATAGTATGGATTTGAATGGTGACAAAATGAGTACCGACGTGTTAAACTTTACTTTAACAAATTGGGTAAAGTTTGCCAACTCGTTAAGGCTGCAAATTGCATTAAGGGTTAGTAACAATCTGCCTGCTCTTTCGGCTTCAAACGCAACGGAGTTAATGGCAAATGAGGCTATGCTTTTAGGTTCGGACGCGGATGATCCGAAACTGAATTTTTCAGCCGTTGCAGGTAGCCAGTCGCCAAATTATGCGCAATATGTGGTAAATACCAATCCGCCCCAGTACCCTTACATGAGCGACTATGTTTTTACCTATTTCCGTTCTTACAATGACCCAAGAATGGGCGTTTACTTTGCGCCTTCGGCTACACCTTATACTATAACAGATACACTGACCAGTACGGCGGACGCCCTGCATCATATAGTAACTTATACATTGCCCTATTTCGGTTCACCAAAATCTCCGGCTTTACTAAGTGCCTGGAGTTTAACCACCGCCCCTTTATACAATAATATAACAACAACTCTGGGGAAATCAAGCTACAGCGGCATATCACCGGCATTGATAGCTGCC
>Ga0193702_1000200_pt1 | contig 24298 bp, 20 predicted proteins | sample U3a1metaG_FD_143060 | JGI IMG/M metagenome (GOLD analysis project Ga0193702, IMG submission 143060) | Soil microbial communities from a riparian zone of the East river system, Colorado, United States - U3a1 | ecosystem: Environmental > Terrestrial > Soil > Riparian zone | place: USA: East River... | reverse complement strand
CGAGATGATGACCTTCAAGATCATCGATCCGCCGACCATGCCGGTGGCGCCGATCGGTCCCAACCGGCCGCTGCTGTACAGCATCGTGCTGGCCGGCGCGGTGCTGGCCGGCCTTGCCGCCGCCCTCATGATCAGCCAGGTGCGGCCGACCTTCATCAGCCCCAGCGCGCTGCGCGAAATCACCGGCCTGACCGTGCTCGGCACCGTGCAGATGAACTGGACCGCGGCCGAGACGGTCAAACGGCGCCACGGCCAGTACGCGCTCGGCACCTCGTTCGCCACCTTGCTGTGTGTCTACGGCGCGATGCTCGCATCCGGCCTGATCAAGACCTGACTCCTGGAGACACGCACATGGACAGTCCAGACATGCAAGCGGGCGCGGTGGTGGCGGGCGCCTTCGCGCGGCCCGACGACGCCGACCAGCGCCGCTACGTGGACATCAACCTGGCGCGCCTGCACCAGATGGGCATGGTGACCCACGACGGCGGCCGCACCAGCGCCGCCGAAGACTTCCGCATCATCAAGCGCCCGCTGCTGCGCAACGCATTGGGCGCGGTCGGCAGCGGCCTCAAGAACGGCAACCTGATCGTGGTCACCAGCGCGCTGCCCGGCGAAGGCAAGACCTATTGCGCGATCAACCTCGCGATGAGCATCGCCATGGAAAAAGACCACACCGTCTTGCTGGTCGACGCCGACGTCGCCCGTCCCTCGGTGCTGAAGGTGCTGGGCCTGGGCGCCACCCCGGGCCTGATGGACGTGCTGCTGAGCGACCGGATGACCCTGCCCGACGTCATCCTGCGCACCAACATCGCAAGCCTGAGCATCCTGCCCGCCGGCCGCAACAACAAGCACGCGACCGAGCTGCTGGCCAGCCAGACCATGAGCGCCTTGCTCGACGAGATCGCCAGCCGCTACCCGGACCGCATCGTGATCTTCGATTCGCCGCCGCTGCTGCTGACCACCGAAGCGAACGTGCTGGCCGCCCAGATGGGCCAGGTGGTGATGGTGGTCGAATCCGAAACCACCACCCAGCGCGCGGTCAAGGAAGCCTTGCGCCGCATCGACAACTGCGCCCACATCAACCTCATCTGCAACAAGACCCGCGCCTTCCCGGGCGGCGATTACTACGGCTATTACGATTAGCAGATTAGCGGAGCCGATCATGACAACACTCGAACAACCGCGACTGGTGGTGCACCTGATCCACCAGCTTGACGTGGGCGGGCTGGAGAACGGCCTGATCAACCTGATCAAGCACATGCCGCCGGACCGCTACCGTCACGCCATCGTCTGCCTCAAGGATTATTCCGATTTCCACGCCCACATCAAGACGCGCGGCGTCGAGATCATCAGCCTGAACAAACGCGAGGGCAAGGACTTCGGCCACTATGTGCGCATGTTCAAGACCCTGCGCGCGCTGCAGCCCGACCTGATCCACACCCGCAACCTGTGCGGCTTCGAGGGCCAGCTGGTGGCCGCGCTGGCCGGCGTCAAGCTGCGCGTGCACGGCGAGCACGGGCGCGACATGACCGACCTGTACGGCAAGCGCCTCAAGTACCAGCTGTTGCGGCGCCTGCTGCGTCCCCTGATCGGCCACTTCATCGCGGTCAGCGAAGACCTCGAGCACTGGCTGATCGACAGCGTCGGCGCCGAGCCGGCGCGCGTGTCGCAGATCGCGAACGGGGTCGACAGCGTCCAGTTCCACCCGCGCCTCGGCCCGCCGGCCGCGCTCGGGCCGCCCGGCTTCATGCAGGACAACGCCTTCGTGATCGGCAGCGTGGGCCGGATGGTCGACGTCAAGAACTTCACCACCCTGGTCGACGCCTTCCTGCGTCTGATCGCCTCGCCGCATCCGGCCCATCAGCGCCTGCGCCTGCTGATCGTGGGCGACGGCCCGACCCGCGCCGAATGCCTCGACATGCTGACCCGCGCCGGTGCCTCGCACCGCGCTTGGCTGCCGGGCGAACGCGCCGATATCCCCCAACTGCTGCGCACCATGGACCTGTTCGTGCTGCCCTCGCTGGCCGAAGGCAGTTCCAACACCATCCTCGAAGCGATGGCGACCGGCCTGCCGGTGGTGGCCACTGCGGTGGGCGGCAACACGGAACTGGTGCATCCGGGCTTCACCGGCATCCTGGTGCCGCCGATGTCGCCCGACCTGATGGCCGCGGCGATCGCCGATTACTGCCGCATTCCCGAGATGGGCGCGCGCCACGGCATGCGCGCCCGCAGCCAGGTGATCACGCGTCACAGCCTGCCGGCGATGGCGCGCGGCTACCTCGCGGTGTACGACTCGCTGACCCAGCAGGATCCGCCGTGTCCCTATGCGCAGGGACAGCGCGACGCCTGACCCACCGCCGCCATGCGCATCCTGCACATCCTCGACCACTCGGCGCCGCGCCAGAGCGCCTACGCCACGCGCACCATGGCGATCATGCGCCAGCAGCGCGTGCTGGGCTGGCACACGATCCACCTCACGGGGCCGAACCAGGGCACCACCGAGGCCTACGACCGCCACGTCGGCGGCTGGCACTTCTTCCGTACCGAGCGGCGCCGCAATCCCTGGAGCCGCCTGCCGCTGCTCCAGCAACTGGGCCACCTGCAGCTGATGGCGGGCCGCCTGCGGCGCGTGGTCAGGCTGACCCGGCCCGACGTGCTGCACGCGCATGCGCCCGTCCTCAATGCGCTGGCCGCGCTGCACATCGCGCGCCGCCTGCACCTGCCGCTGCTGTACGAAGTCCATACCTCGCTCGACGGTCCCGAGAGCGGGACCCGCTATCGCGTCGCGCGCGCGCTCGAGACCTTCGTCGCCGGCCGCGCCGACGCGGTGGCCACCGCCAGCGAGGGCATGCGCCGCGAGCTGCGCAGACGCGGCGTCGCCGCCGGCGGCATCACCGTGGTGCCGGATGCGCTAACCCCGCGCCAGCTCGAACCGGCCCGCGCGCGCGATCCGCGGCTGGTGCGCCGCCTCGGCCTCGGCGACGGCCCGGTGCTCGGCTTCGTCGGCGCGCTGCATGCGGGCGAAGGCCTCGACCTGCTGCTCGACGCCTTCCCGGCGTTGCTGCGCATTTATCCCGGATTGCGCCTGCTGGTGGTCGGCGCCGGGCCGCATGGCGATGCGCTCAAGGCGCACGCCTCGCGGCTGGGGCTGGGCGGACGCGTGATCTTCATCGGCCACGTGGTCCATAGCCGGGCGCCGAGCTACTATCCGCTGATCGACGTGCTGGTCTATCCGCGCCTGCCGACCCGGCTCGGCGCGCTGGTCCCGGCCATTGGCGCGCTCGAGGCGATGGCGCAGGGCTGCCTGGTGGCCGCCTCGGACGTCGATGTACACCGCGAATTGATCGGGCACGGTTACAACGGCATCCTGTTCGACGCCGGCAGCATCGAGGGCATGGGCCGCACGCTGCGCTGGCTGCTGTCCGAGCGCGGCTGCTGGCAGCCCTTGCGCGAGGCCGCGCGCAGCTATGTCTCGGTCGAGCGCACCTGGGCCGCCAGCGTCGCGCGCTACGCGCCGGTCTACACCGGACTGCTCGAGCGAAAGCGCGGGCGATGAGTTTCGCCGGGATGCGGATCGCCCTGGTCGGACCGCTGCCCCCCCCGGCCGGCGGCATGGCCTACCAGACGCTCCAGTTATGCGAGCTGCTGCGCGCCGGCGGCGCCACGGTCGAACTGGTCCAGGTCAATCTTCCGGTGCCGCATGCGGTGTTGCCGTACCGCGGCGTACGCGCCCTGTTTCGCCTGGTGCCGTATCTGTTCCGGTTATGGCGCGCGGCGGCGCGCGTCGATATCTTCCACATCATGGCCAACTCGGGCTGGTCCTGGCATTTGTACGCCGCCCCCGCGATCTGGATCGGACGCCTGCGCGGCGTGCGGGCAGTGGTCAATTATCGCGGCGGCGAGGCCGAGTCCTTCCTGGCGGCGAACCGGCGCACGGTTGCCTTCAGCCTTGCGCGTGCCGATGCGCTGGTGGTTCCCTCGGCCTTCCTGGCCCGCGTGTTCGGCCGCCGCGGGCTAACGCCGCAAGTGGTGCCCAACATCGTCGACCTGACGCGCTTCGCACCCGCCGAACACCGTCCGCCGCGCCCACCCACGCTGCTGGTGGCGCGCAACCTCGAAGCGATCTACGACAACAGCACCGCTTTACGCGCGTTCGCGTTGATCCGCGCCGCCAGCCCCGGCGCCATCCTGCTGATCGCCGGCTCGGGTGCGGAAAAATGCGCGCTCGAAGCGCTCGCGTCCGAACTGGACCTGGTCGAATCCGTCCATTTCACCGGCCCGGTCGACAACCAGGCCATGCCCGAGCTGTTCCGCTGCGCCGACCTGCTGCTCAACCCCAGCCTGGTCGACAATATGCCGATATCGATCCTCGAAGCCCTGGCCTCCGGCGTGCCCGTGGTGAGTACCAATGTCGGCGGCATTCCCGACCTGCTCGAGCATGGGACGAGCGGCCTGCTGGTGGCGCCGGGCGATCCGCCGGCCATGGCCGCCGCGGCGCTGGCCCTGCTGCGCAACCGCCGGCGCGCCGACGCCATCCGCGCTGCAGGGCTGGAGCTGGTCCGAGCCTTCGCCTGGCCGCGCGTCGCACCCCGGCTCGAGGCCCAGTACCGGCGCGTGCTCGCGATGCCGGCTCGCGGCCTGCACGCGGCGCTGGTGCGCGGCTTTCTCTTTCCGCTGCATGAATGGGTCAAACGGCACGCCAGCGTCGCCCTGCGCAAGCGCATGGAGGAGTCGCAATGGTGGCCGCCGCAGCGCCTGCGCGAGCACCAGCTGAAGCGCCTGCGCGATCTGCTGCAGCACGCGCAGGCGCACGTGCCCTACTACCGCCAGCTATTCGCCCACGCCGGCTTCGAGCCGGGCACGCTGGCCGGCGTCGATTGCCTGCGCCGCCTGCCGGTGCTGACCAAGGCCCACATGCGCGCGCACGGCGACGCTTTCCGCTCCGACGTGGCGCGCCCGCTGGCCCGCTCCAACACCGGCGGATCGAGCGGCGAGCCGCTGGTCTTCTACGTCGGCAAGGAGCGCGTCGCGCACGACGTCGCGGCCAAGTGGCGCGCCACCCGCTGGTGGGATGTCGATATCGGCGACCGCGAAATCGTGGTCTGGGGCTCGCCGATCGAACTCAAGGCGCAGGACTACCTGCGCCACCTGCGCGATTGCGTCATGGGCACCACGCTGCTGCCGGCCTTCGACATGCCGGCTGCGCGGCTCGACAAATACGTCGCCCGCATCCGCCGCCTGCGTCCGTCGATGATCTTCGGCTACCCCTCGGCCCTCAGCATGATCGCGCGCCATGCAGCGGCGCGCCGGGTAGCGCTCGACGACCTCGGCATCCGGGTGGTCTTCGTCACCTCGGAGCGCCTTTACGACGACCAGCGCGCGCTGATCGCGCAGGCCTTCGGCTGCCCGGTCGCCAACGGCTACGGCGGGCGCGACGCCGGCTTCATCGCGCACGAGTGCCCGGCGGGCGGCATGCACATCACCGCCGAAGACGTGATCGTCGAGATCCTCGACGATCGGAACCTGCCGCTAGCGCCCGGCCAGGCCGGCCAGATCGTGGTCACCCACCTCGCCACCCGCGATTTCCCCTTCATCCGCTACGCCACCGGCGACATCGGCGCGATCGGCAAGGAACCCTGCCCATGCGGACGCACCCTGCCCCTGCTCAAGCGGATCGAAGGCCGCAGCACCGACTTCCTGCATGCGCAGGACGGCACGGTCATGCACGGCCTCGCGCTGATCTACATCCTGCGCGACCTGCCGCAAGTGCGCGCCTTCAAGATCGTCCAGGAGAGTATCGAGCAGACCCGCGTGCTGGTGGTCGCGATTCCTGCTCTCGGCAACGCGCTGCGCGCCGCGATCGAGACCGGCTTCAAGGCGCGCCTGGGCGCCGGCGTCAAGGTGGTGATCGACGAGGTCAGCGCAATCGCGCCCGACGCCTCCGGCAAATTTCGCTACGTGGTCAGCAAGGTCCGGACGCACTGACGGGAGACCCCATGTTCGCATTCACCACCATCCTGCTGGCCGCCGCCATCCTCGCGGTCAGCCTGTACCTGCTGCACAAGCTGCGCCACGTGCACCTGCTGCTCCACGACCTGAAAGACCAGACCAGCGGCGACAACATGGCGCTGTTCCGCCAACTCGAAGCCTTGCAGGGATTGTATGTGGATCTCGGCCTGAGCAAGAGCCTGCCGGCGACCCGCGGCTGGGCCGCCTCGCCCGACTTCTTGCTGGAACTCGCGCGCCACGCGCTGCAGTACAAGCCGCGCTGCGTGGTCGAGTGCAGCAGCGGCACCTCCACGCTGGTGCTGGCGCGCTGCATGCAGATCAACGGTGGCGGCAAGGTCTACAGTCTGGAACACGACCCGGTCTACGCCCACGAGACCCGCATCCAGCTGGCACGCCATGGACTGACGGAATTCGCCCAGGTGCTGGTGGCGCCGCTGCGCCGCATGCAAATCGGCGACGCCGAATGGTACTGGTACGCGCATGAGGTGCTGCCCGCGGCGCTCGACATCGACATGCTGGCGATCGACGGACCGCCGATGGCGAGCGGCGCGCTGGCGCGCTACCCGGCCGGGCCGGCGCTGTTTCCCCGGCTGACGCGCAATGCTGCGGTGTTCCTCGACGACGCCAGGCGCGCCGACGAAACCGCGATCCTGGAACGTTGGCGCGTCGAGTTCCCGGCGCTGTCGCAAAGCATGCGCAACTGCGAGAAGGGCTGTGCGCTGCTGCGCTTCGGTGCGCAGCCTTAGCGTCGGTCAAGGGTGTGGCCAATACCGGAATAGCAAGCCGAACCAATCAGACGGCAAGGCGCTCGCCCTCGCGCGCACGGGTCAGCACCTCGGCGTAGCAGCCGGCGATTTGCTCGGCCACCCGGTCCCAGGTGAATTGGCGCACCAGCGCACGCACCTGCTGCCGGTCCGGCGGCTCGGCGATGAAGCTCATCACCGCGCGCTTCTGCGCCGTGCTGTCGTCCCAGCGGATGCGCTTCAGCGCGAAGCCGCTGTCCGGCAGGCTCAGGGCGCTCTCGGACGTCATCACCACCGGCGTGCCGGCGGCCAGCGCTTCGAGCACCGTCAGCGGGAACACCTCGCCCTGGCTGGGCAGCGCGAACACCGAGGCCGCCGCGAACGCGCTCGCCAGCATCCGGTCGTCGTGCTTGAAAGCGCCCATCCATGTCACGCCGGGCACCTCCTTCACCTCGCGCAGATAATCGGTATCGCGTTCCTGCGCCTCGCCGATCATCACGAACGGCAGGGCCAGTTCCGACATCGCCTGCGCCATGCCGAGCTGGTTTTTGTATGGCGAGATCGCGCCCACCATCAACACGAACTGGCCGCTGATGTGGCTGCGCGCGCGGAACAGCGTCGGCTCGGCCTCGAAGAAATGCGGGCTGATCCCGTTCGGGAACACCCTCACCTTCTCGGGCTCGATCAGGAAGGCGGCGTTGATCGCGTTCTTCTCGGTCTCGCCCAGCGCCACGATCAGGGTCGCCAGCTGCAGCGCGCGCCGGGTCTGGGCGTAGCTGGTCTGGACGTTCCACGCCGTGAGGTTGCCGAGCACCCGGTCGGCGACCCGCGCACGGGTGCCGTTCGAGCGGTTCCAGCCCGGCGAAATCAGCGGCGACAGCACCACCGGCACGCCCAGTTCATGCGCCGCCTCGACGATGCGGTGATTGCCGTTGATGGCCGCGAACACGTGCACGATGTCGTAATCATCGAGGCGCGTGCGACAAGGATCGACCAGCTCCACCTCGATCTTCGAGGCAGGATGCTGTCCGATGCGGTTGAGCGCCTTGATGGTCTCGCGGACCTGGATCTGCAAGCCGCCCTCGCGCTGGAACAGCATGGGGTAAGACAGTATGCCGACACGCATGTGGCCTCCGTTCAGTGTGACAGTGCGGCTGCGAGCTTGCGCCGCACCAGCTTGATTTCGTCGAGCAGCGGATGGCGCAGCAGCACGATTCCCGCGACCCACAGCAGCAGCGCCGCGGCCGCCCCACGCGCGCTGTCGGCCATCGATGCCTCGGGCAGCAGCAGCAGGCAGGCCGGCGCCAGCATGCTGATCGCGGTCAGCGGCACGCTCTTGGCCGCCGCGCCGGCCACGTCGGCCGGCGCGATCCGATTGCCGGCCGTCAGATAGCGCATGGTCAGCCAGGCCCGCGCCAGCGCCCCGGCCACCACCGCCCAAGCGATCGCGGCCAGCCCGAACGGCGCCGCCAGCAACAGCAGCACGATGCGCACCGGGACCGCCAGCGCATCGAGCCGCGCCTGGGCCTTCACCTGCCCGGTCGCCACGAACAGATAGCGGGCCATGCTGGACATGCTATAGACGGCCGATGAGAGACACATGATGCGGATCAAGGGTGCCGCCGCATCCCACTGCCCGCCATACAGCAGGCGCAGGACCGGCAGCGCCGTCAGCGCCACCCAGGCGAAGAACGGCCAGGCGAAGGCGGTCATATAACTGACCGTGCGCAGGTAGACCTGGTTGACGTCGCCATCGGCCCGCGCGGTGGCGGCGTACAGCGGATACACGACAGGCGACACCGCGCTGGTGATCGCCTTGTTGAACACGCCCAGCACGCCGAGCGCCTTGCTGAAGATGCCGACCGCATCCATGCCCAGCAGTTTGCCGATGATCAGGTCGGGCGCGGCCACGCCAGCCTCGTCGATCAGATTGCCGCCGGTGGCGTAGGCGCCGAACGCGATCACCCTGCGCATGCCGGCGCGTGCGGGCAGCCACGGCAGGCGGGCCGGGCGCAGCCACAGGCTCAGCAGCAATGCGGCGAAAGTCGCGGCGACCGAGGCCCAGGCCAGGCTCATGAAGCCGAAGCCGCGCCACGCCAAGCTCAGCGACACCGAAAAATGGCACAGGCCATGCGTGAGATTGATCGCACAGATGGCGCCGAAGCGCATCTCGCGCCGCAGCATCGGCAGGGTGATCGAACTGAAGGGCAGCAGCAGGAAATTAAGCGACAGCAGTTGGAGCAGGGGCGCCAGGCGCGGCTCGCCGTAGAACCAGGCCACCGGCACGCTCAGGCCCGCAATCGCGCCCGCCAGCGTCCAGGCGAACAGGAAGCTGGTGGCCAGCACCGCGCGCAGCTTGTCCTGGCCCAGATCGCGCTCCTGTACCACGTACTGGCCGACGCCGAAGTCGCGCAGCACCTGCGCCATCCCGAGCAGCACCGCACCGACCGAATAGACCCCGGTCTCTTCCGGCGTGAGCAGGCGCGCCATGATCATCGCCCCGCCCAGCGCCATCACCAGCAGCGCATATTTTTCGAGGAAGGAGAACAGCAGCGAGGTGCGGGTCGAACTCACGGCAGCAGTCCGGCGTAGAAGGCGCGCACGCGCTGCTCCATCAGGGCCAGCGTGTAGCCGGCTTCGATCTCGGCGCGCGCTTGCAGCGCCATCGCGGCGCGCCGCTGCGGGTCGCCGAGCAAGGCGGCGATGGCGTCGGCCGCCACCCGCGGCTGGTGCAGCGGGACCAGCATCCCGCCGCGGCTGTGGCGCAGGATGTCGGCGGTCCCCGGCACGTCGGTGCCGACCGCCGGCACGCCGCATGCCATGGCTTCGATGGTGGCGATACCGAAGCCCTCGTTACGGCTTAACAGGATGTGCAGGTCGAAGGCCGGCAATATCTCTTCCACCGCCTCGACCTGGCCGGTGAAGATCACGTACGGGGTCAAGCCGAGCAGTTCGACCTTGTGGCGCACCGCATGCTCGAGCGGCCCGCTGCCCGCCAGCACCAGGTACAATTTGTCATAGCGCTTGCGCAGGCCGCAAAACAATTCGACCAGCGCCTCCGGCCGCTTCTGCGGCGACAGGCGCGCCACCGCGCCCAGCACCAGCGCATCGGGCGGCAGCCGCCAGCGCGCGCGGGTGGCCTCGCGCCGCGCCGGCGACGGCACGAAGCGCGCCGTATCGACGCTGTTCGGAATCACGCACAGGCGCGCGGTCGGCGGCAGATAGCGGCTGAAGATGGCCATGAAGTGCTCCATCGCCGACGGCGACACCGCATACACCCCGCGCACCGCTCCGAACGCCTGCCGATACAGGCGCGCGTGCCATGGATTGAAGGTAGTGGCCGGGAAGGCGTTATGCACGCTGATCACCGCCGGCAAGCGGCAGCGCTGCGCGAGCCACAGCAGCGAAGCGCCGTAACTGGTCCAGCAAAACGCCACGTGCACCAGGTCGGGCCGGTAGCCGCGCAACTGGCGCGCCGACAGCAGCCGTGCGCGCAGCTTGTTGATGCGGCGCCAGGCCCACTGCTCGAAGAACTGGGGCGGATCGAACACCGACACCGCGATCCCGTCGGCCCGCAAGCCCGCCGCCATCCGATCGAAGCCCTGGAAGCGTGGTGTGGCGAAGGTGCTGTGGCAGCCGGCGCTCGCCAGCAGGCGCGCCTCCTGCGCCATGCGCAGCTCCATCCCGCCCAATTCGCCGGAACAGCTGGTGATCAGCACCCGTGCGCCGCGCGGCAGGCGCTTCGCCGTTCCGCTCCAGGCCTGGCGGATGAAGCCGGCCAGGTAGCACGCCTCCCAGCGCGCCTTGAACAGGGCATCGCCATCGCGCCGGGCCAGCGCGCTGAAGACGCCGGCCAACTCGCGTGTGAGCCGGGCGAACATCCAGCGCGGCACGCCGAACAGGCGCGGCGCCGGGTCCGGGTCCTCCTGGATCTGCGCGCCCCGGCCGAAACGGTAGGCGCGCCGCAGCACATAGCGAACGCTCAGTTGGTGGTCGCGGATGAAGTGGCCGACGCGCGCGGCGTTGCAGAACCAGGCCTGGTGGCCGGCCGCACCCAGCCGCCGGTTGAATTCGGTCTCGCTGCCCATCGCATACACGCCTGCCTTGGGACCGACCGCGACGTCGAAGCGATAGCCGGCGTCGAACACCGCGCGCCGCACCGCCATGTTGGCGCCCCACACCAGGCCGGGAAATACCGGTCCATCGGGTACCGCGGTGGCGGCATACGTCAGCCCGAGCGGCACCAGCCGCAGGATCCACGCCGGCGGCGCGTGCGACCAATCGGGCACGATGGCGCCGCCGAACAGCGCGCAGGCGGGCTGCTCGCGCGCGCATTGCGCGAGCTGGCGCAGCCAGCCGGGATCGGGCGTGGCGTCGTCGTCGGTGAATACGAACAGGTCGGCTTCGCCGTCGGCGAGCGCCACCTCGAGCGCCGCGTTGAGCGCCGCGTTCTTGCCGCGTCGCGCCTGGCGCATGCAGCGCAGCGGCAGTCGTTCCGCGAACCCGGCGATGACCTCGCGCGTGCCGTCGGTGCTGCCATCGTCGACGATCAGCAGCGACCAGCCGCCATCGGGCGGCAGCAAGCCGCAGTAGGCCGCCAGCACCTTGGGCAGGGTCGCGGCGCCATTGCAGGTAGCCATGAGGACGGTCAACAAGCGCGCTACTCCCCTGTTCTAGTATTGCCTGAAACCCATAAAACCAGTCTAGCGGCGAGCCCGGCCGTATCGTTGACAGGTATCAAGGAGTTCAGGTCATGCGCGACATCCTCGTTACCCTGATCGTGCTGGGCTCCTTGCCGCTGATCCTGCGCTCGCCCGTCAACGGCGCCCTGATGTGGGTCTGGATCAGCGTGATGAATCCGCACACCCAGGGCTGGGGCTTCGCCACCCAGTTCCCGTTCGCCTTCGTGATCGCGCTGGTCACCTTGTTCAGCATGCTGTTCACGCGCGAGCCGCGCGCCCTGCCCTGGACCCCGATCACGCTGGCCCTGCTGGCCTTCGTGGCGTGGATGAACATCACGCTGCCGTTCTCGCTGTTCGTCGACGAATCGCTCGAGCAGTGGACCAAGGTCATGAAGATCATGCTGATGACGTTCGTCGGCATCATGCTGGTCAAGTCGCAGCGCGACATCCACCGCCTGATCTGGGTGCTCGCCATCTCGCTCGGCTACTACGGCATCAAGGGCGGCATTTTCACGCTGCGCAACAGCGGCGGCGACCGGGTCTGGGGTCCCGAGGGCACCTTCATCGGCGATAACAACGCGATCGCGCTGGCGCTGATCATGATCATCCCGCTGATGTACTACCTGCAGCAGAACACCGCGCGCCGCTGGCTGCGCCACACGCTGACGGCGTCCATGATCCTGAGCTCACTGGCGGCGCTCGGCTCCTATTCGCGCGGCGGCTTCCTGGCGATTGCCGCGATGTTCGCCTTCATGTGGATCAAGAGCCGCAAGAGGACGGCGATGGGCGCCGCGCTGCTGTGCGCGGCGCCGCTGCTGCTCCTGTTCATGCCCTCGCAATGGAGCAGCCGCATGGACTCGATCAACGACTACCAGCTCGACGCCTCGGCCCAGGGCCGCATCAACGCCTGGGGCATGGCCTGGAACCTGGCCAGGGACCGCTTCTTCGGCGGCGGCTTCGAGATCTACGAGCCGAGCGTGTTCGCGCTGTACGCCGCCAACCCGACCGACGTGCACGCGGCGCACAGCATCTACTTCCAGGTGATGGGCGAGCACGGCTTCGTCGGCCTCGCGCTGTACCTGCTGCTCGGCGTGCTGACCTGGCGCAGCGCCAACTGGATCGCGCGCAGCACCGAGGGCAATATCGAACTGCGCTGGGCCGGCAGCCTGGCGACCATGATCCAGACCAGCATGGTCGGCTTCGCGGTCGGCGGCGCCTTTCTCAGCCTGGTCTACTTCGACGTGCCCTACTATCTGCTGGGCGCGGTGGTCACCACCCGGCTGCTGGTCGAACAGCAGCTTGCCGCCGCGAAGGCCTGAGATGCACGTGCCGCTCTCGATCCTGATCTACCACCGGGTGGTGGCCAAGCCTGACCCGCTGTTCCCCGAGGAGGTCGACGCGCGCCGCTTCGAGCAGCACCTGCGCCTGCTGACGCGCTGGTTCCGCGTGCTGCCGCTGGCCGAGGCGGTGCGCCGCCTGCGCGAGCGCAGCCTGCCCAGCCGCGCGGCCTGCATCACCTTCGACGACGGTTACGCCGACAACGCCGAAGTGGCGCTGCCGATCCTGCAGCGCTATCGCGCCCACGCCACCTTCTTCGTGGCCAGCGGCTTCCTCGACGGCGGCTGCATGTGGAACGACGCGGTGATCGAAGTGGTGCGCGACGCGCCCGGCGAGCGTCTGAACCTGACGCGCAGCGGCTTCGGCACCTACGACATCGGCTGCCCGGTGCGCCGGCGCGCGGTGATCGACATGCTGCTGGCCGCCCTCAAGTACCTGCCGCCCGACGAACGGCTGGCGCGCGTGAAGCTGATGGCGCGCCGCTTCACGCCCACCATGCTCAGCGCCGACCAGGTCCTGGCGCTGCACCGTGCCGGCATGGCGATCGGCGCCCACACGGTCAGCCATCCGATCCTGACCTCGATCTCGAACGCCGATGCGCGCGCCGAAATCGCCAACGGCCGCGCGCGACTGCAAGAGATCACGCAAGCCCCGGTGCGCCTGTTCGCCTACCCCAATGGCATCCCCGGCCAGGACTTCGAGAAGCGCCACACCAATATGCTGCGCGCCCAGGGCTTCGAGGCGGCGGTCACCACGGCCTGGGGCGCGGCGCGGCCGGAGACCGATCCGTTCGAGCTGCCGCGCTTTACGCCGTGGGACCGCAGCAGCAGCGGCTTCCTGCTGCGCATGGGCAGCAACCTGTTCATGCCGCCGGCTTGAAGGCCAGCACCACGGTGTACGGCGTCGCCACGTGCGCGCAGAAGCGCAGCAGCGCCAGGCTGCGCACCAGCGCGACCGCGGCGCGCGCCGTGCGCCCGCGCTGTTCGATGTCCATCATGTCGAAACGGTCCAGGCTGTCCATGCCGTAGCGCGCGAGGTGGTCGCGCAGGCCGTAGAAGGTGAACCAGTTCACCGCCGGATAGATCGCGTAGCCGGCCAGCTCGGGCCGCGTGGTGCGCGCCAGCTCCTCGTAGCGGCGCTTCATGAAGGTCGGGTACCAGGAATACAGCGGCAGGTCGAACTCTTCCTGCACCGGGCACAGCTTGTTGCTGGTGCTGAGGTACAGCGCGCCGCCCGGCCGCAGCACGCGCACGAATTCGGCGATGCAGCCGCGCCAGTCGGCGATGTGTTCGAGCAGCTCGGGCACGATGCACACGTCCATCGAGTTGTCGGGCCACGGCAAGGCGGTAGCCGAGGCGACCTCGAAGCTGATCTGCAAGCCCGATTCGCCGGCGCGTTTGCGGGCCAGCGCGATCAGCGCCTTGTTGATGTCGGCGCCATACACCTGATGGCCGCGCTCGGCCCACAGCCGGCATTGGGTGCCGGCGCCGCAGCCCACATCGGCCACGTTCAGCGGTCCGCGGCTGCCGCCCAGCGCCCGCGCCAGCAGGGTCTGGATCGCCATGAAGCGCTGGCGTGCGGCCGCGCCGCCGCTCTGCGTTTCGTAGTAGCGATAGAAGTCCTGATGGGTGCCGGTGTTCCAGCCCGGACCGTTGCCGGCAGAGTGTTGGCTCATATCTTTTCCTCGGAAAAACGTTACCGTTCACGAGCCATGATTGAGAAAAAGTGCCCGTCGCTCATTGACTCTCATCAAGCCAAACAGTTGAGCCAACACGCTTGTGCGCTATCAACATCAGCGCGATTTCAGGGGTGTCTAATTCATACGATGTCCGAAGAAACGACGATGAAGAACCGCATTCACCACACCGTGCAACAACTGGGCTGGCTCGATGCCGCCTGGTATGCGTTCGCCCAATTGCTCACGCGCGCCAGCGGCGGTCGCTGCACCCTGTACAAGTACCGGATCGTGGCGCAGGCGGTGGCCACCAGCTCGCTGTGCCGCGGGCGCGGCACAGCGATCGAGGTGCGCCCGATCAACGCTCCGGCCGCGTGCGGCGTCGAATTCCAGCGCGGGCCGCAGGTCATCGCCCAGCGTTACGGCCAGGGCGCGCACTGCCTGGCGGCCTACCGCGGCGGCGAGCTGCTCGGCTACCTGTGGTACGTCCTCGGCCCGTATCAGGAAGACGAGGTGCGCGCGCGCTTCATCCCAAGCACGCGCCAGGCCGCGTGGGACTTCGACGTCCAGGTGTTCCGCCAGCACCGGCTCGGGCTGGCCTTCCCGCGCCTGTGGGACGAGGCCAATCGCGTGCTGCATGCCTGCGGCGTGCGCTGGTCGTGCAGCCGCATCTCGGCCTTCAACGCGGGTTCGCGCGCGGCCCATCGCAGCCTCGGCGCGGTCTTGCTGGGCAGTGCCGTATTCGTCCGTTGTGGACGTTGGCAGTGGATGGCGTCGACGCTGGCGCCCTGGGTCCATGTCTCGCGCGGGCCCGAATCGTTTCCCCAATTTCGCGTCGAGCCCCCATGAAGCACAGGAGAAGCTAGCCCCATGAACGCCCCGCTGCCGTCCACGCCGCGCGTGGAACCGTTTTTTTTCGATGCCGATCCGGGCACCCGTTTCAGCCTGTATCACGCGCCCGACCCGCACCTGCCGGCGCGCGGCGCGATCCTCTACGTCCATCCCTTCGCCGAGGAGATGAACAAGACCCGCCGGATGGCCGCGCTGCAGGCGCGCGCGTTCGCCGCGCTCGGCTACGCGGTGCTGCAGATCGACCTGTTCGGCTGCGGCGACAGCTGCGGCGACTTCAGCTCCGGCCGCTGGGAGCTCTGGAAGCGCGACCTGTCGGTGGCCTGCTCCTGGCTGGCCGAACGCACCAGCGGCCCGCTGCACCTGTGGGGAGTGCGCCTGGGCGGCCTGCTGGCGCTCGACTTCGCCGCCACCAGCCGCAGCGCCGAGAGCATCATCCTGTGGCAGCCCTACATCAACGGCCGCACCGCGGTCGACCAGTTCCTGCGCCAGAAGCTGGCCGCCGAGATGAGCACCGCGGGCGACGCGCCCGGCCCGCGCAGCACCGCCGGGCTGCGCGCCCAGCTGGCCGCGCACGGCACGCTGGAGGTGGGCGGCTACGAACTCGCGGCGGCGCTGGTCAAGGCGATCGACGCCTGCGACGCCGCCGCCCTCAAGCTGCCGCCATGCAGCGTGCACTGGTTCGCCAGCGGCGCGCCGGCCGCCGCGCGGGTCGCGGCCAGCGCCGCCCGGCTGGCCGACCTGTGGGCGCCGCAGGGCGTGCGGCTGCACTTCCATCCGCTCGACGGCGTGCCGTTCTGGGCCTCCAGCGACATCGTCGAATGCCCTGCCCTGCTGGCCGCCACCAGCGCCATTTTCACCGCGAGTCCACGATGAATGCCGAACAGCGCGCCCTGCGTTTCGCCTGCCATGGCAGCGGGCTGGTTGGCATCGTCGACGTGCCGGAGCGCCCGCTGGAGCGCGGCGTGCTGGTGATCACCGGCGGTCCGCAATATCGGGTCGGCGCGCACCGCCAGTTCACCCTGCTGGCGCGCATGCTGGCCGGGCGCGGCATACCCGTCATGCGCTTCGACCGCCGCGGCATGGGCGACAGCGACGGCGAGCCGCGCGGCTTCGACGCGATCGACGACGACATCCGCGCCGCCATGAAGGAATTCTTCATGCAGATGCCGGAGATGAAGGAGGTCGTGATCTGCGGCCTGTGCGACGCCGCCACCGCCGCCGCCTTCTATGCCCACACCGACGAACGGGTCACCGGCCTGGTGCTGCTCAATCCCTGGATCCGCACGCCGGAAGGGGCGGCGCGCGCAATGCTGCGCCATTACTATCTTGGCCGCCTTGGCGAAGTCGCATTCTGGAAAAAAGTCGCCACCGGCAATCTCGACTTCGCGGCCAGCGCCGCCGCGCTGCGCCACAACATGCGCTTGGCCGCCGCCGACCGCCGCGCCTCGCTGCCGCAGCGGGTGCTGGCCAGCTTGTCCTGCTTCGAGGGCCGGGTGCTGGTGGTGCTGAGCGGCGACGACCTGACCGCGCGCGAATTCGCCCGCCTGATGGAAAAGCACGAGCTCAAATGCCGCCGGGTCGACGTCCCGGCCGCCAACCACACCTTCGCCAGCCGCGAGTGGCGCGACGAGGTGGCCACCGCCAGCGCCAACTGGATCATGTCGTGGTGACCGGCGCCGGCCCTAAGCCCGGATGCCGTGATAGTGCATCAGGTCGTAGACGGTGGGCCGGCTGACGCCCAGCAGCTCGGCCGCCTTGGCGATATTGCCGTCGGCGCGCGCCAGCGCCATCACCATCACGCGGTATTCGGCGGCGTCGCGCGCGTGACGCAGGTTGACCGGCGCCTCGCCTTCGGGCACGGCCGGCAGTCCCAGGTCGCATGCGCGGATCTGCGGACCGTCGCTCATGATCACGGCGCGCTTGATGCAGTTCTCCAGCTCGCGCACATTGCCCGGCCAGCCATACTCCTCGATCGCGATCAGCGCGTCCTCGCTGAAGCTGGCCGAGGGCCGGCCTTCGCTCACGCAGTAGCGGTTCTTGAAATGGTGCGCCAGCAGGGCGGCGTCGCCGGCCCGTTCGCGCAGCGGCGGAATCGCCAGCACGATCTCGCTGAGGCGGTAGTACAGGTCCTCGCGAAAGCGCCCGGCCTTGACCAGCGCCTGCAAATCCTGGTGGGTGGCGCACACGATGCGCACGTCGATCGGGATCTCGGTACGCCCGCCGATGCGCTCGATCACGCGCTCCTGCAAGAAGCGCAGCAGCTTGGCCTGCAGGGCCAGCGCCATGTCGCCCACCTCGTCGAGGAAGAAGGTGCCGCCGTGCGCCATCTCGATCTTGCCGAGGGTCTGCTGGCCGGCGCCGGTGAAAGCGCCCTTCTCGTGGCCGAACAACTCGCTCTCGAGCAGGTCGGCCGGGATCGCGGCGCAGTTGATCGCGACGAAGCGGTAGGCGTGGCGCCCGCCCATCTTGTGCAGCGCACGCGCGATCAGCTCCTTGCCGCTGCCCGAGTCGCCCTGCAGCATGACGGTGGCCGAGGACGGCGCCACGCGCTCGACGTCGCGGCACAGGCGCAGCATGCCGGCGTCGCGCGTGACGATGCCGGCCAGCGGCGAATCGGCCTGGATCTGCAGCATGCGGCCATGCTCCTGCTGCATCCCGTGCAGGTAGAAGGCGCGTTCCACCACCAGCCCGAGCGTGTCGGCGTCGAACGGCTTTTGGTGGAAATCGTAGGCGCCCATGCCGATCGCCTTGAGCGCATTACCGCGGTCCTGGTTGCCGGACAAGACGATCACCTTGGTGTCGGGCGCCTGCGCCAGCAGCTGCTGCAAGGTGGCCAGGCCCTCGCAAGCGCCGTCCGGATCGGGCGGCAGGCCGAGGTCCATGGTGACCACCGCCGGCTGGTGGCGGCGCACCTGCGCCAGTGCGCTCTCGCGGTCGCCGGCGACCTGCACGTCATAGGCGTCGAAGCTCCAGCGCAGCTGCTTTTGCAGGCCCGGGTCGTCTTCGATCACCAACAGCTTCTTCTTTGCCATCGCGTTTCTCCATCGTTGAGCATCAGCGGCTGCCCTTGCCGGACAAGACCACCTGCACCGTGTCGATCAGGATCAGGAGGTCGAGGAACAGGCTGTTGTTCTTCACGTAGTACAGGTCGTACTGCAGTTTCTGGATGGCGTCGTCGACCGAGGCGCCGTACTGGTAGCGCACCTGGGCCAGCCCGGTGATGCCCGGCTTGATGCTGTGGCGGACGTTGTAGTAGGAGACCTTGCGGCTCAACTTCTCGACGAAATAGGCGCGCTCCGGGCGCGGCCCGACGAAGCTCATCTCGCCCTTGAACACATTGAGCATCTGCGGCAGTTCATCGATGCGCAGGGTACGCAGCACCTGGCCGACGCGCGTCACGCGCGGGTCGTTGGCGGCGCACCAGGTGGGCGGCCCGCCCTTTTCGGCGTCCTTGCGCATGCTGCGGAATTTGAGCACGCTGAAGATGCGGCCGTCGCGCCCCACCCGCTCCTGCTGGTAGAACACCGGGCCGCCGTCTTCCAGCACGATCGCGATCGCGGTGGCCAGCATCAGCGGCAGCGTGATCAGCGTGATCAGGGTGCTGGCCAGCAGGTCGAAGATGCGCTTGGAGCTGGCGCGCACGAAGCCCTGGTCGAAGCCGCCGCCGAAGATCAGGTAGCTCGGCTGCAGCGAATCGATGCGGATCTGGCAGGCCTCGCGCTCGAAGAAGGTGGCGGCGTCGATCACCTTGACGCCGCCCAGCGCGCATTCGAGCAGCTCGCGGATCGGGAAGGCGCTGCCGCGCCGGTTGCTGAGCGTGACCACGATCTCGCTGGCCTCGTAGCGCTGGGCCATCACCAGCAGCGACTCGCCGACCGGCAGCAGTTGGGCGTCGGGCACGCAGGTCTCCTCGCCCGGCACCGGCACGCAGCCGACCACCTGGAACTGGTGGAAGCCGAATTTGCTGCCCGCCAGCGCCATGCATTCGCGTGCCAGCGCGCCGCCGCCCACGAAGATCAGGCGCGCCTCGAGCAGCGCCGATTCGGCCGACTTGAACACTACCAGCCGGGTCAGCACCACGCCGGTGGCGCCCAGCGCGAAGATCACGCTGCTGATGCCGCGCCCGAAATAGATCTCGGGCCGCACCGCGATCAGGGCGCTGAGCAGCGCGAAGCCGAGCGCGAACGAGGGCATGATACGGATCAGGGTGGTGCGCAGGCCCTCGCGCGCGCCGTGCTGGTACATGCCGAGCGCGCTCATGCTGAAGATGATCACCAGCGCGAAGGTCAGGGAGGACAGGTAGAGGTTGTCGGCGCGGAAATGGCCGAGGCCGTCGGAAAACCACAGCGCCGACGCCAGCGCCGCCGAGGCCAGCAGCATCAGCAGTTCCAGCAACAGCAGGATGAATGCCATTTTGGAAACGTAGTGATTGAAAATCCGTATCACGGCTCCTCCGGGGCGGCGTCACCCTGCGATGATGGCCGACAAGCCCGCGCCTGGCCTTGACTCCGAACAAGCGAACCCAGCCATTTTCATGAACCCGGCGCGCACGAGCCAAATCGACTATAGTGATGCTTCTGTACAAATCACTTCGCCTACCATGAAATTTGACGTCGCCATCGTCGGCAGCGGCCTGGCCGGCCTGTCGGTCGCCCTGCACCTGGCCCAAACGCGCACCGTCGCCATCATTTCCAAACGCGCGCTGCTGGACGGCGCCAGCAACTGGGCCCAGGGCGGCATCGCCGCGGTGCTCGATTCGGGCGACAGCCACGAGCAGCACATCGACGACACCCTGGTCGCCGGCGCCGGCCTGTGCGACGAGAGCGCAACCCGCTTCATCGTCGAGCATGGCCGCGAGGCGATCGAATGGCTGATCGAACAAGGCGTGCCGTTCACCCGCGACGCCAGCGCCGAACTGGGCTTCCACCTGACGCGCGAGGGCGGCCACAGCCAGCGCCGCATCATCCACGCGGCCGACGCCACCGGCCACGCAGTCCAGGTCACGCTGGAAGAAAAGGTGCGCGCCCATCCGAACATCACGCTGTTCGAGCAGCACTGCGCGATCGACGTGATCACCTCCGACAAGCTGCCCGGCGCGCCGCAGGCCCCGGGCCAGCCGCGCTGCTACGGCCTGTACGTGCAGGACGAGAAGAGCGGCCACGTGCTGACCTTCGAAGCCGAGCACACCGTGCTGGCCACCGGCGGCGCCGGCAAGGTCTACCTGTACACCACCAACCCCGACACCGCGACCGGCGACGGCATCGCGATGGCCTGGCGCGCCGGCTGCCGGGTGTCGAACATGGAGTTCATCCAGTTCCACCCGACCTGCTTGTACCACCCGTATGCGAAGTCGTTCCTGATCACCGAAGCGATCCGCGGCGAAGGCGGCCAGCTCAAGCTGCCGCCCGAAGCCGGGGCCGCGGCCGGCACCCGTTTCATGCCGATGCACGACGAGCGCGGCGAGCTGGCCCCGCGCGACGTGGTCGCGCGCGCGATCGACTTCGAGATGAAGAAGCGCGGCCTGGATTACGTCAACCTCGACATCAGCCACCAGCCGCCCGACTTCCTGAAGGAGCACTTCCCGACCATCTACGCGCGCTGCCTGGAGCTCGGCATCGACATCACCAAGGAAGCGATTCCGGTGGTGCCGGCGGTGCACTTCACCTGCGGCGGCATCGTCACCGACCTGCAGGGCCGCACCGACGTGCCCGGCCTGTACGCGGTCGGCGAGACCGCCTGCACCGGCCTGCACGGCGCCAACCGGCTGGCCAGCAATTCGCTGCTCGAATGCCTGGTGGTCGGCCGCGCCTGCGCGCACGACATCGCCGCCCTGCCGCGGCTGGCGACCCCGCCGCTGCCGGCCTGGGACGAGAGCCGCGTCACCAACGCCGACGAGGAAGTCGTGATCGCCCATAACTGGGACGAGCTGCGCCGCTTCATGTGGAACTACGTGGGCATCGTGCGCACCACCAAGCGCCTCGAGCGCGCCCAGCACCGCATCGCCCTGCTCAAGGAAGAGATCGACGAGTACTACCGCAACTTCCGCATCACCCACGACTTGCTGGAGCTGCGCAACCTGGTCGACGTGGCGTCGCTGATCGTCAACAGTGCGCTGTCGCGCCACGAGAGCCGCGGCCTGCACTTCAGCCGCGACTATCCCGAGACCCTGCCGAAAGCGCTGCCCAGCGTACTGACGCCGCCGCACCGGTAGGGTGGAACAGCAAGCCGTCACCGGTAAGGTGGAACAGCAAGCCGTCACCGGTACGGTGGAACAGCAAGCCGTCATTCCCGCGCAGGCGGGAATCCATACACTGTATGAATTCCCTCCATAGCGCCCAGGCGGACCATAGGCGCTATGGGGGGAACGCATGCGTTCCCGCCTGCGCGGGAACGACGGGACAGCAGATGAAACACAAGCTCACACTCTCCACCGCGCTGCTGCTGACCGTCCCGCCGCTGCTGTGGGCCGGCAACGCGATCGTCGGCCGGCTGGTGCGCGAGGCGGTGCCGCCGATGACGCTGAACTTGCTGCGCTGGGCCATCGCGCTGTTGATCCTGCTGCCGCTGGGCGCGCGGCTGTTCCGTCCAGGCAGCGGCCTGTGGCGCAACTGGAAGCGCCTCAGCCTGCTGGGCCTGCTCGGCATCGGCCTCTACAACTCGCTGCAATACCTGGCGCTGCAAAGCTCCACGCCGATCAACGTGACCCTGGTCGCGGCCGGCATGCCGGTCTGGATGCTGCTGGTCGGCTGGATGTTTTTCGGCGTTCGGGTGAATCGCCAACAGGTGCTGGGCGCGGGCTTGTCGATCGCCGGCGTGCTGCTGGTGCTCAGCCGCGGCGAATGGCGCCAGCTGCTGGCGCTGCGGCTGGTGGCGGGCGACGTCTACATGATCCTCGCCACCATCGCCTGGTCCTTCTACAGCTGGATGCTGACCCGCAACGACGATCCGCCCGCGCTGCGCGCCGACTGGGCCGCCTTCCTGCTGGCCCAGGTCATCTACGGCGTGCTGTGGTCGGGCGCCTTCGCCGCGGCCGAGTGGCGGATCGGGCCGGCGCGCATCGACTGGAGCTGGCCGCTGGCCGCGGCCCTGCTGTTCGTGGCGGTGGGGCCGGCGGTGATCGCCTTCCGCTGCTGGGGCGCGGGCGTGCAGCGCGCCGGGCCGAGTGTCGGCGCCTTCTTCATTAACCTGACGCCGCTGTTCGCGGCCCTGATGTCGTCCGTCTTCCTCGGCGAGGCGCCGCATCTGTACCACGGCGCGGCGTTCGCGCTGATCGTCGGCGGCATCGTCTTTTCGGCGCGGCGGGAGTAGCATAGGCACACCATGAACGCCCTTCCCTTACGCCTCGTGCCCGGCCAGGACCTGCGCGCCGCGCTGCAGCAGTCGCTGCATGCGCATGGCGTCCAGGCCGCGTTCGTGCTGCAGGGTATCGGCAGCCTGAGCGTGGCACAGCTGCGGCTGGCCGGCGCGGACGCGGCCACCGAGCTGCGCGGCGACATCGAAATCCTCACGCTGGCCGGCTCGCTCTCGCCCGACGGCGCCCATTTGCACATGGCGGTGGCCGATGCGCAGGGCCGCGTGGTGGGCGGCCACGTCGCGGCCGGCTGCATCGTGCGCACCACCGCCGAAGTGCTGATCGCCGTGCTGCCGGGCCACCGCTTCGCGCGCGAGCCGGACGCGGCGTCCGGCTACAGCGAACTGGTGGTCTATCCCGAAGCGGCGCCATGACGGAGCTCGAGCAACTGGCCGGCTTCCTCGCGCGCCACCGCAAGGTGCTGGTGCTGAGCGGCGCCGGGATCAGCACGGCGTCCGGCATTCCCGATTACCGCGACGCGCAAGGCGTCCGGCGCGGCAAGATGCCGGTGCAGGGGCCGGAGTTCCGCACCTCGGACGCCGTGCGCCGGCGTTACTGGGCGCGCAGCATGGTCGGCTGGCCGACCATGGCCAAGGCGGCGCCGAACGCGGGCCACCGCGCGCTCGCCGCGCTGGAGGCGGCCGGCAAGCTGGACGCGGTGCTGACCCAAAACGTCGATGGCCTGCACCAGCGCGCCGGCAGCGCACATGTGCTGGAGCTGCACGGCAGCATCCATGCCGTGGTCTGCCTCGATTGCCATGCGAAATTCTCGCGCGCTTTCATCCAGTCGCTGCTCCAAGACGCCAACCCGGCCATGGCGAACGCCAGCGCCGTCGCCTTGCCCGATGGCGACGCCCAGCTCGAACCGGAAGCGCTGGCCGCGTTCCGCGTGCCCCACTGCGTGCACTGCGCCGGCACTCTCAAGCCCGACGTGGTGTTCTTCGGCGACGGCGTGTCGCCCGCCTGCACCGAGGCCGCGCTGGCCCTGACCGCGCGCGCCGACGCCTTGCTGGTGGTCGGTTCCTCGCTGATGGTGTACTCGGGTTTTCGCTTCTGCCGCATGGCGGCCGAGAGCGGCAAGCCGATCGCCGCGATCAACCTCGGCAAGACCCGCGCCGACCACCTGCTCGCGCTGAAGATCGAAGCCTCGGCCGAACGCATCCTGCCCGGCCTGCTCGCACGGCTGAACTAAGCGCCACCCCGCGAGTCTGATTTGTTCCTATCCTGGCAGGAGCAGACAGTGGCGAACGCAATCCCCCCCATCATCCCCACCCAGCACCGCTCGCGCGACTGGCGGCTTCCAGCGCTGCTGACGGCCGCCGGGCTGGCGGCCTCGTTTTTCTACGTGCAGGCCAAGACCCGCAAGGCCGAGCAGGACAATCCGCCCGCCGGCCAATTCGTCGAGGTCGACGGCGTGCGCCTGCACTATCTCGAACGCGGCAGCGGGCCGCCGCTGGTCCTGCTGCACGGTAACGGCATCCTCGCCAACGATTTCGACACCAGCGGCCTGATCGACCGCGCCGCCGAACGCTACCGCGTGATCGCCTTCGACCGACCTGGTTACGGCCACAGCGAGCGGCCGCGCAGCACGATCTGGACGCCGCAGGCCCAGGCGCGCCTGCTGCAGCGCGCGCTGCGCAAGCTGGGT
>Ga0193702_1000199_pt1 | contig 24328 bp, 24 predicted proteins | sample U3a1metaG_FD_143060 | JGI IMG/M metagenome (GOLD analysis project Ga0193702, IMG submission 143060) | Soil microbial communities from a riparian zone of the East river system, Colorado, United States - U3a1 | ecosystem: Environmental > Terrestrial > Soil > Riparian zone | place: USA: East River... | reverse complement strand
AAAATCAGCCATCCTTGATCCTGATCCGGTTATTTTTATGGAATCAGAACTAATGTACGGCGATAAAGGCGAAGTTCCTGAAGAAACTTATTACATCCCGTTAGGCAAAGCAAGTGTTACCAAAGAAGGCGGCGATGTTACCTTGGTAGGCTTCGGTAAAATAATGAAGGTTGTTAATGCCGCTGCTGCCGAGCTTGAAAAAGAAGGCATCCATGCTGAAGTGATCGACCTGCGCACCGTACGCCCTATTGATTACGATACCGTTATTGCTTCTGTTAAAAAAACAAACCGGTTGGTAATTGTTGAAGAAAGCTGGCCGTTAGGTTCAATAGCAACGGAAGTTGCCTTTAAAGTACAAAAAGACGCATTTGATTACCTGGATGCACCTGTACTGCGCATAATGGGCGGCGATGTGCCATTGCCTTATGCTCCTACCCTGATTCAGGAATACCTTCCAAACCCTGAAAGAGTGATCAAAGCGGTTAAGGAAGTAATGTATGTTGCTAAATAGTTGTAGAGGTTGAAAAGGTTGTAGTAGTTGAAAGGGTTGGGTTTTAAAACCTTTATAACGTTTACAACCACTATAACACTTGTAACCAACAAAAAAATATCGCCTGCTACGAAAATAGCAGGCTTTTTTATTTACTTTGGGTTTTAAATTCCACACTATGAAACACTTAAACTTTAAGCCATTTTTAACCGGGTGGCTTTTACTAGGCGGCATTGTATGCTGCTCAATTTATGCTAAGGCACAAGACGCTGCCACTGCAAAGCCAGCAGCTGCCGCTGCCACCACCAAACCACCGGCTGTTGTAGTTAAAGGCGCGGCGGACCTGGTAAATACCTTTTTTAAAAAATATAAGGACGAAGGAACCTCTGCAGCTATTGATTATATTTTTGGCACTAATAAATATTTTACAAACAGTGCAGGCATAGGCCAGCTAAAGGCGAAGTTAGATTCATTGCGCCAGGGTATTGGCAACTATTTAGGCAAGGATCTGATCGTTCAAAAAAACGCATCGGGCAGCCTGGTTTTTTATAGCTACCTGGTAAAACACGAGATCCAGCCGATAAGGTTTACTTTTATGTTTTACAAACCACAGAACGAATGGGTTTTATACCGGTTTAAATATGACGACCAGATGGATGCAGAATTAGAGGAAGCCGGAAAAATAAATAATAAACACCCATAATATATTGGAAACATCAAACGTAAAAGACAGTAACGGTAACACGCTGAATGACGGCGACTCGGTAACATTGATAAAAAGTTTAAAGGTAAAGGGATCAACCACTACTTTAAAACAGGGCATCACTATTAAAAAGATCCGCCTCACTGATAATGACGAAGAAGTGGATTGCAAGGTTGACGGCATGAGCATAGTACTAAAAACCTGTTTTTTGAAAAAGAAGTAAACAAGTTCTATATTTATATGCAAACACCAAAGAACAAAAGTAGCTTACTGGTACCCATTGGATTCTTTTTAATATTTATGATAATGGGATTATTAAGGCTTTATACTGGCATTATTAATCATGATAGCCTGCATATAGTAATATCGGCCATTGGTGTTGCGCTAAGTGTTATTGGCATTATTGTAATTGCAGGAGCATCAAAGGCTGATAAGGCTGTTTAATAATTTATTTGTTGTTAAATTGAAATAATTTATATTCGTTAAATGGAAGAAAAATTAAGCATCAGGAAGAAGCTGATTACACCTAATATCATTTTTTTAGGCTTTATAGCGACTAGTATTAACAACTTATTCAAAGGAATTGAACAGCATGAAACATGGCGGATTGTGTCGTCAATTGCGGGCGGTTTGATTTTTGTTGGATTTGTTGGTTTGTCAATTTATACCGTTATAAAGCAGGAGAAAGCAATAGATTCTGCTCAACAGAACTAAAACGTATGTAACCTGGCGGATAATAAAACCATAAGTCGTCGGGTTGTTTTTGTGGCATTTGCTGCTTATCACGTTATTAAAAACAATAAAACGACAAAAACTTAGTGACCGCAATATGAATAAAAACGCTAAAGTATATTTATACTGCTTGTATATTAGCGTGTTGATCATTAATTCGACTACGCTTACTAACGGGATCCGGCAACACGAAACCTGGCGCATAGTTGTTGGATCAATAGATTTGGGATTGATATGTGATCATTCCTCATCTTTGTTGAAAACCTCCCCTTGAAAATCCCCGCAATTCTGCTCAACTTCGCAATCCAGTTATTTAGATAATAGCAGATGATCGGTGCAATCAAACCAAAATCTGTGAAATCATCTTAAATAGCCGGTGTAATTAAAACAATAATCTGTGAAATCACACAACCAAAAAATAGCTGCCGAGCTTTCCATTGCCGAAAAGCAGGTTAGCGCTACTATTGCCCTGCTTGATGAGGGCGCTACCGTTCCGTTTATTTCGCGTTACCGAAAGGAAGTTACCGGAACTTTGGATGAGGTACAGGTAGCCGCCATCCGCGACAGGATGCAGCAGCTGCGCGATCTTGATAAACGCCGCGAAGCCATCCTTAAATCGCTTACAGATATGGGCAAGCTTACGCCCGAACTGGAGGCGAAGATCAACGAGGCCGAAACCATGGTATTATTGGAAGATATTTACCTTCCTTACCGACCCAAAAGAAAAACCCGTGCTACCACCGCCCGTGAAAAAGGCCTGCAGCCGCTTGCCGATTTGCTGATGGAGCAAAAAAGGATCGATCCGGAAACGGAAGCTGCCAAATATATTGATGAAGAAAAAGGTGTAAAAAGCTTTGAAGAAGCATTGGCCGGAGCAAGGGATATTATCGCAGAGTTTATCAGTGAAAATGCTGAAGTACGCACCCGCATGCGCAGCCTGTTTATAGAAAAAGGGACTTTCCAATCAAAAGTTATTGAGGGAAAAGAGCAGGAGGGCATAAAATATAAAGATTATTTCGACTGGACAGAGCCTGTAAAGTCAGCGCCATCACACCGCATCCTGGCTATGCGCCGTGGTGAAAAAGAAGAAATTTTATGGCTGGATATAAAACCTGTGGAAGAAGAGGCCATAGCCCTGCTTGAAGATGCTTTTGTTATTGGCAACAATCCAAGTGCTGACCAGGTAAAACAAGCCATCACCGACGGCTATAAACGCCTGCTGAAGCCATCAATGGAGACAGAGGTACGCCTGTTCACCAAAAAGCAGGCTGATGAAGAAGCGATCCGTGTATTTGCGGAGAATGCACGTCAGCTTTTGTTGAGTGCCCCACTTGGCCAAAAACGCACCATGGCTATAGATCCCGGCTTCCGTACAGGCTGTAAAGTGGTTTGTTTGGATGAGCAGGGTAAGTTGCTGGAGTACACCGCTATTTTTCCGCATACCGGTGCCGGGCAAGCCAAAGAGGCGGAGAAAACTACGGAGTTTCTTTTCAAAAAATACAATATTGAAGCTATTGCCATTGGTAACGGAACAGCCGGGCGCGAAACTGAAGTGTTTGTGCGTAACCTTAACCTTCCAGGTGTAGCCATAGTAATGGTTAACGAAAGCGGGGCATCCATCTATTCGGCATCGGATGTTGCAAGGGAGGAATTCCCGGATAAAGATGTTACCGTGAGGGGCGCGGTATCAATCGGTCGCCGGTTGATGGATCCGCTCGCTGAACTGGTAAAGATCGACCCAAAATCAATTGGCGTTGGGCAATACCAGCATGATGTGGATCAAACCAAACTGCAAACTTCGCTTGATGATACCGTAATGAGCTGCGTAAATGCCGTAGGTGTTGAGCTGAACACTGCATCAAAACAGATCCTGGCGTATGTTTCCGGCTTAGGACCGCAACTGGCGCAGAACATTGTGAGCTACCGCGACGCTAATGGAGCCTTTAAACACCGCAACGAGCTTAAGAAGGTGCCACGCCTTGGCGACAAGGCATTTGAGCAGGCAGCGGGCTTCCTGCGTATCCGTGATGCTAAGGATCCGCTGGATACAAGTGGTGTCCACCCGGAACGATATGCTTTGGTTGAACAAATGGCCAAAGATCTTAAGTGCTCCATAAAGGACCTGATGAGCGATGACAAATTACGCAGGAGTATTCCCCTGCAAAAATATGTTTCAGAAGATGCCGGCTTGCCCACCCTGAACGATATTATGGCCGAACTGGCGAAACCCGGCCGCGACCCGCGTGAGCAATTTGAGGCATTCAGCTTTACCGAAGGCGTTAATGCCATTGGCGATCTAAAAATTGGCATGAAGCTGCCCGGCATAGTAACCAATATAACCAACTTTGGCGCTTTTGTTGATATTGGCGTCCACCAGGATGGGCTGGTTCACTTAAGCCAGATTACCAACAGGTTTATAAAGGATGCCAACGAGGTACTGAAAGTGCAGCAAAAGGTTGAAGTAACGGTAACCGATGTGGATATTAACCGCAAGCGCATTGCCCTATCAATGAAAGAAAACGAGCCAAAACCTGCTGAGAGGGAAAGAAGAGAACCTGCAAATCAGCAGCGTAATTTTCAAAAACCCGCTTTTAACAAAAAACAGGAGCAGCCGGAAACAGATATTGCTATTAAGTTAGCTGCGTTGAAGGATAAGTTTAGATAAAATATGAATTTTGCGAACTATCTAATAATTACTATCTTGCCTGCCAACAATCCATGAATACGAATAGAGGAATAAGCATTATTAATAATACACTGCCTGCACTTTGCGGGTCAGCTGTGCTTCTGCTTATTATTATCGTCATTCCAAATCATTGGAGGGTTAACTGAGCGTATTTGTAAATTTCAAATTATACAGCGGCCCTCCAAAACGGAGGGTTTTTTTTTTGACAAATTTTTAATCATGAAAAAGCAATCTACAACACAAAAGCACTGCGTGATCGCCATTTATTCGGAAGACAAAAAAGGACTTTTAGGCCACGTGCTGGTCCTTTTTAACAAAATGAATTATGAAGTGAATGGTTTGAATGTTTCCCGTACAGACATAAGCGATATTGTATTGATTACCGTTGAAGCCCTTATTCCTGAAGCCGGACTTGCTACCCTGCTGCGTAAGCTCGAAAAAATTGTTGAGGTATACCGGGCCAGCGCATTTATGCCGGGCGAATTAGGGTTGGAAAAAGTTGGCTTTTTCCGTTTGTCGAAAGAAATTTTCAGCGCTTCGTTTTGGGCATTGGTGCAAAAATACGGTGCGGTGGTAAGCAGTATTAGTGAGGAAGCCCTGGTGATCCGCAAATTTGGCAGCGACCGGAACCTCCAGGAATTTTATGGACAATTAGACGGCCCCCATTTACTTGGCTTTTGCAAAAGCGGCCTGATAGCGGAAGAAAGCCTTTTGTCGATGGAGCATTTTGAATATGCATAGCTTGCTTCAGGCCTTTCCGGATGCACGCTACAATTTAGATATTTGTTATTATACACGCAGAGACGCCCGACATATCGTGGCGTCTCTACAAACCCATTAATATTTTAATGTAAAGCTTATTCCAAAGTTATCTGTCTCCTGATACTTTCCTCAAGCGATATAAAAGTTTCTGTACGCTGAATGCCTTTTACACCCTGGATCTGCTCATTTAAAACCTCGCGTAAATGGGTAGTATCATGGCATACAATTTTGGCAAAAATACTCCATGCGCCGGTGGTATAATGCAGTTCCACTATTTCTTTTACGGTTTTTAATTGCTTAACCGCCTCATTATATTGCGAGCCTTTTTCCAGGAAAATCCCCAGGAACGCCGTTATATCATAACCTAATTTTTGCGGATCAACCTCTAAACTGGCGCCTTTTATAACACCCATCTCCTCCAACTTTTTCATCCTTACGTGTATAGTTCCGCCGGAAACGATCAATTCTTTAGCGATCTCGGTGTACGGAGTGGTCGCATTCTTCATTAATATTGACAAAATCTGTATATCGAGATTATCAATTTCTAAATTTTGGGCTTTTCTGTGGGACATAAATTTGAAATTCTTTATTAATATACAAGAATAATTAAAATTCGATAAAAATAAAAATATTTCATTGAAATATTTGCAATAAATTGATAGGTCTGTTAGATTTGTAATAAGCAAATGACAAAAGCTTAACGTTCTTTAAAAAAATAAAACATTGTTGGGTGGTGAAATTTTAGGCAGACACACCTCCTTGTCCCGGTGGCGGAGATCATGGAAAACCCGAAGCGGGCTAACCACTCCTTGAAGGTTCGATTCCTTCCCCAACAGCTTTTAAGTCCGAAGTCGAAAGTCTTCAGTAAAAAGTCACAAAAGACTACCAACTGATCACCGCAAACTGAAAACTTATTACAACCCTGTAGGATGGTGAAATTTTTGGCAGACACACCTCCTTGTCGCGGTGGCGAAGATCATGGGAAACTCTTAGCAATAAGAATAACCACTTCGTGGAGGTTCGACTCCTTCTCCTACAGCTCTTCTCATAATTTAGGTTTATAATTGGTTAGCAAAGGCCCCTGCCCATCAGGGGCTTTGCTTATATATAAGCTTTTTATTTGTTGAATTGACACAAATAAATACCTCAAACAGAACCCTTACCGGGTTAAAGAAAAAATATTTTGCTATAAAACGATATGAACATGCACTATGCAAAGCTTATCAGCGATAATACAGCTTTACTACCCGGCAGCATTTCGCTTATTTGCATTGATTAATGCAGCTCAGCCTTAGTGGAGTTATACTATGTATACAATAAAAGATATAATGTTGCCCGGTTATGAAAAATCGCACAAAAAAGAAAAACCTATAAAAACAAGAAGCACTCCTGATGGGCAGGAGTGCGTTCTAACCAATTATAAACCTAAATTATGAGAAGAGCTGCAAACATGGACTCGAACCATTTTTGTGCTGCCTGATCAGCCTTTGCATTTACTGCTGCAAATATACGTGTTTAAACGACAGTTGCCAACTATTTAGTATTGATGCCTATTTTTTATTATTTATTTAACATTAATATTACTTTGCTGCGTAATTTGTAATAATAATGTTGCAGATCGTAAGGCCCTTGCCGCTCGTACCCTGCGTGTTATATAAAGAACTACTAACGTGATCAACATATCTTTATTTTACTAAGCCTGCAAATTTTTGATAAAACACGGTTGGGCTGGCTGCATGCTTGGGTTCAAACTTGCCTGCTATTATGGGCAGATAGATCACCCGCCTGCGGCTTTCTTCGCCTATAACGGTTGACTGCGCCACGCGGTGCCATAGCCGGCCGTCGTGAATGGTGAGGTCGCCGGCTTCGGGGATGATAGCTACCTCCTGCTCATCTGCCTTGTTATCAAGAAAATACTTTTTTCTGAACAGCATTTGGTAAAGGCTTTGCCTGTGCGTACCGGGCAGTACGCGCAGGCCCCCATGCTCAGCCCTAAGGCTGTTTAGGTGGATCCCAACATTAAGCATAGGGTTTAACCTTGAGCCATGGAAAATATCGCGCAGGCCATCAGTGTGCCAGCCCATTTTTGTAAAAGCGCTTTGAGAGCTGTTTACATAATGATTTAGCACCATTCCGTCTTTTTCGCTGGTGCCCAGCCTTGCACCGGGGCCTATCAGCTTCAATAAAATTTCAAAACGCGGATCATCTGCCAGGCCAGAGAAAAGGTTATGATGCTGGTTAATAAAAGCAAAACGTTGCACAATATCGCTCCCGTCCAAATCTTTACCATATTTAACAGGCACGCCATTTACTTTGGCTGTTCCTTCATTTAACCATTTTTGTTGGACCTGTTGTGATGCTGCTATAATACTGTTTACAGTTTCGGGCTTAATGAAGTTTTTGAAATGAATAAAGCCGTGTATGGTAAAAAATAGCTGTTGCTCGCCCGTAAGCTGTTCGCCTAATGTGAATTTTTTATAAGATGACATGAATGTGGATAGTTAAAATAATGTGTTGCAAAAGAATGACAGCGGCTTAACCTTTGCCATTAATGAATTAAAACGATGGTGGCAGTATTAGCAACAACAGCTACAACATAATGCCTTTGGGTTGGGCATTCGCATAAAAAAAGTGGCGATATGTTGTTTTGCTTTCAATGTATATAATATCTATAGATTTAATAGATATTCAAAGGTATGTATTATTTCTTAACCTCCAAATATTTTCGAAAAAATTTTAAATATTATTTTCCAGGCACCTTATAAAGCTTACTGATCATTTTTTCAATAAAACCCTTCGGCACAAATGATACCAGCTTAGCACCTGCATTATTTAAGAATCCCGGTACTATTTCAGCCTTCCTGTTAAACATGCCTTTAATGGCTATTTTGGCCACCACAGCCGGAGACATATTAAATTTATCGGCAAGTTCTTTTAAAGCATCCAACCCTGCCCTTTGGGCAAAGGCCGTGTCTGTTGGTCCGGGGCTTAAGCAGCTTACAGAAACAGGACCGTCCTTCAACTCATAGCGCAAAGCGCGGCTAAAAGACAACACAAAAGATTTTGTTGCCGCGTAAACAGCCAGTGTTGGGATAGCCTGGTATGCAGCGGTACTGGCTACATTTAATATATATGCTTGTTGCCCTTGTTTTAATATAGGGAGGAGTAAAGAGGTTAAAGCTACATGGGCTTTAATATTAAGGTTGATCATATTTAACTGGGCTTCCAGATCGAGTGTGTCAAAATCGCCCCAAAGTCCGTAGCCTGCATTATTTACCAGGATCTCTATTTTAACCGATTTTTTTCGGCACCAATCTGCTACCTGTTGAGGACCGCCGGCCGTTGAAAGATCCATAGCCAGCCATAGTGCTTTTACCTTATAATCCTTTTCAATAGCTGCTGCAAGCGTTGACAGTTCATCATTATTGCGAGCTACCAGTAAAAGGGAATATCCTAACTTTGCCAGCTGCAACGCAATTTCACAACCAATACCTTTACTCGCTCCAGTTACTAATGCATAGTTTTTCATCACACAAAAGTAACATTCTGCCTGCTCCTTAAGAAAAAAGACTACTAATTTTGTAGATTAAATATCCCTTTGTAAATTGCCCGCATGAAAAATAATATCACTGACTATCAAATCAGGCATTATTGTTGTTAAGCAATTGTTAAATTAATACCCATTTTATACTAACTTGCAACAGTTCAGCGTTTTTCAATTTTCAACAACCTTAATGCACAGTACTACCATTAGCTTTACCCCGGTGATAACACCAATAGTCGTCGCCCAACGCTTTAACCGGCAGCTTTACTGGTTACTTACGCCTTTGTTTTTACTGTTTTTTAACACGGGCTATTCCCAGGTCGACACCTCTGTTCTGGCACAACCTGTACTTCACGAAAACAGATTCAGTGACTCAGTTGCCAACCGGCTTAAAGACAGTTTAAAGCTTGAGTTGCAGCACGCCAGGTTTAACGACCCGGTTACCGAACGAAAATATTTAACTACCCTGCTAAAAGAAGAACAGGCAACTGCCGGCTCACAACATAAAAAGCGTGGTCAAAAATTTTATTATAAGCTGGCCGTGGCTTTCACCAAGCTAAGACTGTACCCGTTGGCCATGAAATGTTATTTTAAAACATTAACTATTGAAAACAAAACTGATACCTTAAAATATAACCCGCTGGTTACTGCATCAGTAGACGGCAGGCAGTTAATGGCCAGTAATTTTAATCGTCAGCGGGATACTTTGATCAATGAGGCCGATAGTATAGCTACCCGGGTCATGGCTATCCATAACGCTGACATTATGCTGGTTAACCAGGACAGTACATCTTACAACGGCGACGCGGAAGTTAAATCGACACCCATTAAGGGCGACAAGATCTTAAACCCGTTTGATGACGGAAAAAAAGCAGTGGCTTATGCTTTAATGATCCACGTACGGCAACCGGTTTCGGGCAAGCGTAAGGTGTATGTGTTAAACAATGTTGGCCATACTTTTATTACGCTGATAAAATACAATACCGATAGCACTAATGTTAGCCGGTCATTTGGTTTTTATCCCAAAAAGGGCTTTCCCTTGGCAGCAACACCATTATTCCCGTCCTCGCCATCAACTTTTAAGGATGATGCCCGCCATAGCTGGGATGAGGTTTCGGGGATCTTTATTTCGCGCAGAAGCTTTAACAGGATCTTAACCATCGTAAAAAAATACGATCACAAAAAATACCAGCTCAGTCGTACCAATTGTACTGATTTTGGTTTAGAAATGGCTGCCGAAGCTGGTATTACCATTACCGATACGCAAGGCACATGGCCGCTTGGCAAAGGCAACAACCCGGCCTGTGCAGGACAAAGCATATTGGAAGGTAAAATAACCGCCTCAAATAGTTCATATACCGGAAAACTGCTAGTAGTTGATGATTTGGTGAATACAAAAACATTAAATCATTATCATAAATAAACACATAGAATATCTATAAAGGGTTGCTGAGGCGTTCGAAGCATGCGGGCAAAGGCCTAAGCTCCATGCTAAGCAAGCGGACGGGCCACTACGCTCATGCTTCGAGTGCCTCAGCATGACACCCACTATTTTAAGATTAAGAGATGGATAAAAGAGTATGTTTATTTCTCCTCCGTCGTATCCCTCTCTACCAATTCCATGCCACATTTTGGGCAGGTGCCGGGTTTATCTGAGGTAACATCGGGGTTCATTGTACAAAAGTATTTGCCTTTTTTCTTTTTGACTTCTTTGCTATTTCCCGCCTTATCTGCCGGATGATCGCAGGCTGAAATACTAAATATCAACCCCGCAAATGCAATAATTATTACTAATTTTTTCATGCTCATTTATTTTTAATAAAGGATAAAAAACCTAATACAGCTACGACCAATACGCCTAAAGCCGCCAGCATGCTTACAATATCCCTGATATCTTTACCAGCCCAGCTCATGTAAAAAAATTTGTGCAGGAAGATAAATGAGAACCCTTCCGCCCTGTCCAATCCGTTTACTTTGGTCGCCAGTTTAGCAGTGGTTGTTTCAATATACCAGTTTTCGTTACCCGGATAGCTTACCTTTTGTACCGGGAGCCGTTTGTTTATAAAACCATATTCGTTATCAAACTGGCGAACCTGGCTTACTTTTAGTTTTCCCTTAACCTGCTTTATTCCTTTGCTTTCAGGCCGATAATAATTGCTTAAAAATGCAGCGAAGATTTTATCACCATCGGTTAATGCTGCGCCTGTTTGGGCATCAAAATATAAAATAGCTTTCCTGTTGTTACTCACCTGGTAATAACTATGATCATTAAATTTAGCCAGGCCAATTTTCCTGATCGTGCTATCGGCAATTGGGAGCTTTAAATTTGACAGGCTTAATTCTTTACGACCAATAAGCTGCGCGTAGGGAGCCTTCTCTAGCTCATCGTTATGCAGTTTTACAAACAGGTGAAAACCTGCACTAATCACAAAAGTGAGCATAACAAAGGAAACATAAAGCCCTATCTGCCGGTGATACCGGTGCAGAAAACGTTTGTCATCCCGCCCATTTTCCCTACGTTTTTGTGCTGCTATTTTAAACTTTTTCCAGAACAAGCCATAAATGGTCAAACCGCTTAATAATGAAAAACACATAACGGTTACAATAGCAAGCAAAAACACATTGCGAAAGGTATCTCCGGCAATAGCCGCCAAAAATTCCCAGGTATGAAATTGCTCAAACACCCACAATAGTGCTTTACGGGTATTGTTGTTAAAGGTGCCCATGCGGCTTTGACCGGTTTCAATATAAACGTCCATGCCATCAGACCGGTCAAAACTTACTTTCCAAACCGGCAGCAGGTGATTGATAGGTTGATATTGCCCGTCAAATGTTTTTTGCGGGCTAATCGATTTTATAGCTGATACGGAATCCTGCGTAAAGTATCGCGCCAGCCAAATGGCATATTGCTGATCGCCGTTCTTCAGCAGCCTCCCATCGTTTGCCGAATAATAATTGTAAACGCTATCATTTCCTAAAACCTGGTAATAGCTTGTCTTATTAAAGCTGACCAAACCAAAGTTCCGTAGTTCAGTGATATGGTTGATATCCAATACCCGCTGGATAGATAGCGCCGGTTTTACCTCACTTTGAACCGGTGGTTTATATACCTCAACCGGGATAAACGGCCTGAACCAGTTTGACATGAATGGGTGCGAGAGACCGCTCAGCGTCCAGCATATTACCGGTACAATCGCTATTAAACCAAATATCCTGTGCCATTTATAAAAATTTGTTTTTGCTGACATGGCCTTAATATTTTGAAATTGAATAACTGATACCTAAACTATAAATGCGTGGCGGCGCTGCGTTATATGTATCGCCATACTGGTTACTGGTTACCGTAGTTGCATACAGCTTGTTGGTTAAATTAAGCACGTTAAACCAGATCCCAGCCCCTTTTAAAATATCCTGCTTAAACTCATAACCTAAACGCAGGTTATAAATATCATATCCCGAATAAGTTTTGGTATTTGCCGGATTGGTGTAGTATTTATCAATATGCTGCCACTCGGTTGAAATCCTGAAACCGCGTAGGTACAACGGTTTATAGGTAAGCTCTGAATTTGCTACCCATGCAGGTGCATTGTTCATGCGTTTCCCGTTATAGTTAATGGTATAACTTTGGCCCGTTGCATAATTGGTTGCTACCTCGCTGTAATCAATATAAGTATGCTTTGCATTGGTGCCGCTAAACCTAAAGGTAAGTTCATGTACAGGAGCATAGGTAAGCGAATATTCAATGCCCCTGTGCCGGGTTGCTCCTGCATTTTCATTTTGTGTAGTATTATCCGGAAGCAACTGGTTGATGATCTCGTTATGCCCTTCCAGGTCATATAAGCTGATCTCGGCATAAAGTTTTTTATCAAAGGCCGAGAACCAGCCGCCTATTTCGTAATTATCAAAAGTGGCCTGTTTTAAAGTAACCTGCTGGCGCGAACTGTAAAGATCCGTAGTTTCGGGCGGCTGGAAACCTACGCTATAGTTGGCATAAAAACCCGAATTGCCGCCGAGATCATACGTTAGTCCCAGCTTAGGGGCAACTATATTGAAGTTGTTGGTTTCCTGCTGCTTGTATTTGGTTTGCCCAACAGGCAGGCCGTTATCAAAATTATAATGCACGCGGTCGTACCTTAAACCCATTACTATCCTTAAAGCCTCGGCTGGTTTTATTTCATACTGGGTATAAGCAGCTGTATTAAAAAGTTTGATCTTATACTGATCGATATATTTACCTGTATTGGTAAAACCTGTATAATAGTTATTGGCTACATCTTTCTGAATGTCCAGGAATTGTGCATAATATGAGCTTGGGCTATCATCCAAATAAGCGCCAACTATCAGGCGCGAATGTAAAAAGCCGAAATCTGCGCGGTGCTGGGTAAGCAATCCATAGCTTTGAAATTTCAGGTCATTTACCTGGCCATTCGAACTTAGGTAGTTTCCGTTAGCATCCCTTATATCCGAAATATAATAGCTTGGTAGTTGTGCCGTTGAGTTATTTCTGAAAAAAACAGTTAAAAATGTACTGTTCTTATCGTTCCATTTATGATCAAGCCGCGAACTGGCCCTGAATGCGTTTACTTTGCGGTAAGTAAAACGCTGGTTACTGCCATAGCTTTTGTTATAAAAATGAGCGCTATCCAAACTGCCGGGTGTTTGCGTGTCCAGGTTATTGTATGATGCTTCGGTGGTTAGTTTGGTATCGTTATCAAAGTCATAAGTGGTTTTGATGTTGCCCGAGTACTTATCGAAATCAGAATAATCCTGCCAGCTGTCTTTTTGATGAGCAATGTATCCGCCTGCATATAAGCCAAACTTGCCTGAAGTGAAACCACCATCAGCATCAACCCGTTTGTAATGGTAATTATCGCCCTGGATAGACAGATCACCGGCATATCCTGTTGGCGGTCCCTGGGTTATAAAATTAACCGCGCCACCTATGGAGTTACTGCCATATAATGATGATGCGGGGCCTTTAATCACCTCGATATCCTTTACCCCCGACATATTAATCTCATACAGCGAATTATGGTTAAAGATGCCTGTGGGACGAATGGGCAACCCATCTTCCATATACAAATACAATGCATTATAGGTTATAGGCTGGCGGATGGCCATGGTATGCTGCTCATTGCCAAGGTCCACCATGTACACTCCTGCAACCTTGTTTAACAGCTGATACAGCGCAGTAGCTTTGGTGTCCTTTATCTGGGTAGCGTTTATCTGGGTTATAGCAATCGGAGCTTCCCGACGCGCCTGCTTCTCCCTGCTGGCGGTCACAATTACAGGTTGCAGATCCACAGTTGAAGGTTCAAGGGCAATATTAAGGTCTCCTTTAGTCTTCATGATGCTGATGTCCTGCACAATAGTAGTATAACCAACAATGCTGAATTTTAACAGGTGAACGTTACTATTGACAGAGATCCTGAACTTGCCATTGGTATAAGTTTTTGCGCTAACCTTTGCAATTGTTGTGTTACCGGTATCAATGTTAGTTATTATTACATTCGGCAGAGCCTCATGGGTAAGCGCATCAGTAACTGTTCCCTGCACCATATTTTGACAGAAAGCAGCGAATGAAAAAAAAGATAAAAATATAAATAGAATGAAATATCGTTTCATATAAATTTTGAGGAGCACACTCCCCGTTAATGTTGTATGTAATTATACCGGCACCAAAAGCCGTGTACTTTTGTTCCAGCCATCAAAACCTAAGACTATTCCATACATTCCCTTTGCATAAGAGGATCGGATTTTTAAGTCGCAGTGATGGCTCACTACAGCAATTATTAAACAGCGGCTATGCAATAAGCATATAGCGTTATTTAAAATCTGCAGAAAAAAAAGAGATTTATCCTATTTGCGGAGGGCGGAACAAGGTTCCGTTAAATTGGGTTAACCTACCCGATTGGTAAGGTGTATTAATAATAAGAAGCAGTTGGTTTTGAAACCTTATGGATGATGAATTACTGATGGTTGCCTCCTGGAAAAGGTTTTTTTGCGACTGGCGCTCGTCATTTCGCTCGGTTTCCTGGGCTTGTTTAATTTTTTTTATAAAGTAGCATTTACCATTACAATGCAACCAGGGCTTATCAAGGTTTTCACAAAGATTTGCGGCAATATAATGCCTGTTCAGCTCAAAACCCGCGAAGATAAAAAACCGCGTGAAATTAGCTGAGAGCGTAGAGAAAACCAGAAGATATATAATTACCCGCCGAAACATAACAAAAATTAAAGCATATGTGTGTTTAAGGCTACTTGCCTAAACAACAGAAAACATCACATCACCAATACAAAAGCTGTATGGTAAATAAATTTGAGTAAAAGAAATTATGCTAATGATTTGGGCGGTCGGAAGACGGCATCAATATAATGGCTTGTATATTGATAGGTGTATTGAGTAAACATGCCTTTATAGCTCTCCAGAACAACAGGTTCAATAAATGCTAATTTAAAAGGTTCCTGGAAAAAAGAAACTTCGAGGCGGCTAAAATTATCCTTGGCAGCTTCTTTTCTTTCATTTTCCTGGGCCTGTTTAATTTTTTTTGCGAAGTAGCATTTACCGTTACAATGCAGCCAGGGCTTATCCCGGTTTTCGCAAAGATTCGCGGCAATATAATTCTTGTTCAGCTCAAAACCCGCGAAAATAAAGAACCGCGAGAAGTTAACTGCAAGCAATGAAAAGAGGAGAAAATAAGCTGTTAGTTGTTTTAACATGCTGCCGCAAATTTACAGGCTGAAAGCTGAAATGTCAAGCCAAGGCCTGTATTTATTAATACGGGCGGAAAATTGTTATGGTTGTTTAGCTGCCACATTTAAGTTTCACTCAGAAGCGGTTTATACTATTGATGCATAATCTTAATAGCGGCAATTGTTTTTTATGTTAAATAGAATGAAAATGCCGAACTTTAATTTAATGTTGTGTTAATGAATATTGAAGGGTTGAAACTAACAAGATGAGCAAATTCACTGTACCCGATAAAGCGTTGTACATATGTACTGGGAGCAAATGCGGCAAGCGCGGAGGAAAAGAAATGTATAAACTGGCAAAATCCTATGTAAAACATTCCGGCCAAGACATAGAAGTGATCCGTACCGATTGCACAGACCGATGTGATTATGCACCGGTCTGTGCCTTACAGCCAGGCAATACCTGGCTAAAGGAATATCATAAAAAAGAAGTACTTAAACTACTTGGGCTCAAAGATTAAAAGCGGTTAAGCTTACCCGTTGTATTTTATTTCGCCAACGTGTTTGTCAATCTGCCACCTGCCGGTACCTTCTTCGCCAATAACTTCAAACAGTTCAAGTGCACGGCGTGCTTTATATTCTTCTTCACGCTGCTCCTTTAAAAACCAGTTTAAAAATTCCATGGTCAAAAAATCCTGCGTTTTAAGGCAGCGGCCATATATATTGTTGATTGCCTGAGTAACGGCTATCTCCTGGTCAAGGGCTTCTTCAAATACTTCCTTAAAAGAGTTGTACTCGTGTTTAAGGTTTGTTACGTCAGGCGATACAGCGTTACCGCCCATATCCAAAATGTACTTATAAAACTTAAGCTGGTGTTGCCTTTCTTCTTCTGCCTGTTTAAAAAAGTAATCAGACGAAAAATCATACCCATTACGGTTGCACCATGAAGCCATTGATAAATATACCGAGGATGAGTTGGCTTCCATTTTAACCTGCTGGTTTAAAAGTGCTTCTATATCGGTTGAAATAAGTGTTTTAATTCGGATAAGATCTTTCATAGCTCTTCAAATTATTGGTAAATACTGATGTGGTATAACAATAATAGTGCTATAAATTAACAATTACATTATAATAGTACAATATGTAATAAGTCTAAATATCAGGCTGGGATGCGAAAAAGCCTGTCGTGGATGATGTTGTTGAGCTCAAGCATCACAAAAGTACCCTGCAGAATTTCTTTCAGGGCGATGATCTGCAGCAGGGTCAGCACATAGCAATGATCGCATGCGCAAATAAAAATTATCTCAACATCAGGAGTTTTGGAACTGCCAAGCAGGGTTTGCTCAATATCTACATGATAAACCGCTTTACGAAGCTTAAGCAGGCAGCGATAATCAAACTTCGCCAGCTTACCGGCAAAATCAACATACCAGCATCTTTCGGCATCGCACTGATAAATAGCACCGGCGTTAGTTTTAAAAACTTCCGTCATTGTTACTTTATCATTTATTAGGGTTTCCTGCATTGCTGGTGCAAATTAACACATTATTTATAATTAATCCAAATAACAATTGAAGGTTTTGATTTTTTATTTAGGAGTTATTATGTCTGTTGTTTTTTACCACAGCGTACACAGAGATAAAATATCCGGGGATAAATATTAGTTGCAAATCAACGGCTACATTAGGTACGAGCAGATTTGCCTGCTGTATAGGTGTTGCCCCTACAGGGCAAAAAATATTTTGTTGTATTTTTTGCTACCAATATTGGACTCCTAAAGGAGTCACTTGTGTAACAGCAATAATTGATATTACAGTTTCATCCGCATTGTTGTCCCACCGGGGCCTATTAAAAATTAAGGAAGAGATTTTTCGCAGGAGTACCAGCGTTACACATTCCGATATATTGGCCCTCATCGGGGCCCAATATTGGTAGAAAAAACAAGAAAAGGATTCTTCGTGCCGTAGGTACGACACCTATACTTAATGATGAATTTTATATATTTAGCAAATAAACCACACATTATGAAATTTAAACCTGTAGCTTTTTTATCATTATCAGCGATTGCTTTTTTGACGGCCTGCAATACTCCGGCCGAAAAAAAAGAGCCTGTAGCAACTAATCCCATTATCGGTACCTGGCAGTTGGTATCAGGCGCTACCATTTCAAAAGGACAGAGCCAGGCAAACAGCTATCCGAAAGATCAGCAAATGATAAAGGTGATTAATGAAACACATTTTGCCTTTTTAAACCATATAATAAATACAGCCAAAGATTCATCAAACAAATTTGATGCAGGCGGCGGCCGTTACACTTTAAAAGGCGACCAGTACACCGAACACCTTGATTATTATAAAGACAAAGCCTGGGAAGGCAAACCTTTTACTTTTACAATTACATTTAGCGGCGATACCCTGATCCAAAAAGGAGTTGAAAAAGTTGAAGGCACCGGGATCGACAGGATTGTTATTGAGAAATATTTGAAGGTGAAGTAGGTTTTGGTGATCGGAGGTTAGCGATTAGAGATTAGTTTTTCAAAGCGCTAACCTGGCATTAAAATTCCTCATCATCGAAATTTTCGGCATCAACCTGCTCTTTTACGTATTCAATGTAAGCTTCATTTTTAAAAACAAACCATTGTTCGCGCAATTCGGGATAATAATGAAGCATGTCCTTGAAATTGGCGAACGGCCGTTTGCGTGAAACAGCTTCGATAAACTTATTATGTGTGGGAATGTCATCAATTTGCGCGATGAAATTCTCTATCACCCGAAATGATTCGTGGCTGTCCATAGGTTCGAACGCCATGTAGTCTTCGCGGCTTTCTGAAACTTTATCCATAACATCTATCCAGGCCTCTTCATCAAAGCCTGGATTATTGTTTTCATCAGGATAAAATTCAAGTTCTCCCTTAGTTTTATGGTAAAAGCAAACCATTCCCACGTCAAGGTTTTCGGCAATCTCTTTTATCATTTCAGGTTTTATTTCTATTGGCATCTCCAGCGTATTTTAATTTCCAAATTACTATGTTTCAAAAGAAAAATCAAAGAAAAAACGCACTATATTAGGCCATAAAACCAGCTAAAATATCAACCCCAAAAAGTAAATAATGAAGATAATTGAAGGCGACAATATGCTTACTATCCAAAACTTTGATAAACGGATAGGTAAAACTATGTTACAAAGAGGGGAGCAATATTATAGCAATGGCGCTATTTTAAATCTCGAAGAAAACGGCAGCAATTGGACGGCTGAGGTTGAAGGATCAGAAGTTTATTCTGTAACGGTATCATTAAAAAACGATAAGGAAATCAATGAATACTTTTGCGATTGCCCCTTCGATGGTGATATATGTAAACACCTTGTTGCTGTTTTTTTTGCCATACGGCAAGAGATCAAAGAACGGGTGCATATTCCCAAAAAAAACAAGAAGAAAAATCTGTTTGAAGATTTGCTCACGAAGATAAACGCCGAGGAGTACAGTGATTTTATCAAACACTATGCTGTAAAAAATAAGGACTTTAAAACAGCGTTTGAGATTTTCTTTGTTGACAAAGATGACCGCATAGATATTGGTAAAAAATACACCGACCTGATCAGGAAATTGATCAAAAAATATACAAGCCGCGGTTTTGTTGATTATCGTTCGTCTTCAGGGTTAGCCAATGAAGTAAGCAGGTTGCTTGATAAAGGTTATGAGCTGGCGCATAAAAATAACTATATGGACGCGTTTGCCATAGCCACTTCGGTATTAAAGGAAATGATGACTGTGCTGACTTGTTGCGATGATTCAAATGGCTCGCTAAGCGGAACTACCTTTAACGCAATTGAACTGATAGGTACCATTGCTAATGGAGAAGATATAGCCCTTGATATGAAAGAGCACATATTTGGTGTTTTACTAAAAGAGATCAATAACAGTAGTTACTTTGATTATGGCAATATGGGGTATGAAATGTTTTCGATTTTTGAAAATCTCGCCATACAGCTGAATAAGGAAGGCATATTTATTGATTTTATTGATACACAATTAATTAAGCTAACTGGAAAATACGATGATTATCGCCGGAATTTCTTTAAGACACGAAAGATTAGCTTTCTTAAAGTATTAGGAAAACAGGATGAGGCTGAAGAGCTAATTCAGCAAAATTTAGATATTGAAAGCGTAAGGCAGGAAGAGATCAATAAGGCGATTGATAAAAAAGATTTTGCAGCGGCGAAAAAACTGATTTATGAGGGCATTAAGATTGCCGAAGATAAAAGCCATCCGGGTACCGTGTTTAGTTGGGAGAAAGAATTATTGCGCATTGCTGTTTTGGAAAATGATCTCCCTTTGGTACAAAGCTATTACAAAAAGTTTGCTCTTGGGCGTTCCGGGATTGACAGTCAATATTATAATCTATGGAAAGCAACCCACAAGAAAGATGAGTGGGTAGCTATAGTTGAAAATTTAGTAAATGACACCACACAACGCATAACAAAGGAGGATAGAGGGGGCCTACGGTTTCCTCTTAGTGCCCGGTTGCTCCAAGTCCTTGCCCCATTTTACATCGAAGAAAAATATTGGGACAGACTTTTTGCATTGGTTAAAAATGATGGTGACATGGAGAGAATGATGATATATCATAGTTATTTAGTGCACCAATATCCTTCGGAATTATTACAGATCTATTTGCCTGCGTTGGAGATCAGGGGCGACAATACCGGCGATCGCAGTCAGTATGCTAACCTGGTTGGTTTGATGAAACAATTGACAAATGATATTCCCGAAGGCAAAGCACAAATTATTGCAGTTGCCCAAAAATTAAAACTGAAATACCCGCGAAGGCCGGCTATGATTGATGAATTAAATGACTTATTGAAATAATAAATTTGCTGCCAGCGCAGGCAATGGTACAAAGATCAATTGTAATACACATCTTACAGAGATGATATTACTTTTTACGTAACTTCATTAATATTTTACTGTTACCAAACTAGTGTCGCTTCAATTATGAATTGCAACTAGTTTTAGGTTATAGGTCGGGAAAGGACAAACCGCGACAAAACTTAAAACTGTTTACTTGACACTATATTTAAACCAATTTACCTGTTCTTGTTAACACGGCTGTTTGTGCCTAACAGCAGCTTTGATTTCGGGATCATACAACCAATTAACTACAAATACCTATGGAAGAATCACGTCGTAAATTTATCAGGCAGGCCGCATTGACGGGGGCCGGGGTGTTGTTGACCAAAAACAGCTGGAGCGCCAAAAGTTATAAACGCATCATCGGTGCTAATGACAGGGTGCGGGTTGGTGTCGTCGGATTTTCCGACAGGCACAGAAGCTCACACATTCCCAGCTTTATGAACCACTACAAAGAACTTAACTTTGAAGTGGTTGCCGTATCAGATATCTGGAAAAAGCGCAGGGAAGAAGGTGCCGCTATCTGGAAAGAAAAGATGCAAAATGATGTAAAAGCATTTCGTAATAACGAAGAATTATACGACAGCAAAACCGTTGATGCTGTATTTATCAGCACCGCCGATTTTCAGCATGCCCGCCATGCAATTGAAGCTGTAAAAGCCGGCTGTGATGCTTATGTTGAAAAGCCATTTGCCGAGACTATGGAAGATAACCGTGCAGCCCTTAAAGCTGTTAAAGAGTCGGGTAAAATTGTGCAGATAGGTTCGCAACGCAGAAGCGGCGCCAATTACCATGCAGCCAATGATTTTATCCGCTCGGGCAAGTTTGGCCCCATTACTATGGTTGAGCTTACCTGGAACGTTAACCAGCCCGGGCGCTGGCGCAGGCCGGAACTGCTGGGTGTATTAAAAGAAGCTGACACCGATTGGAAACGTTTTATTATGAACCGCCCGTACGAGGCCTTTGATCCGCGCATATACCTGGAATACAGGCTATTTTGGCCGTATTCGTCTGGCTTACCCGGACAATGGATGAGCCATCAGATTGATACAGTACACTGGTTTACCGGGCTTAAACATCCCCGCAGCGTTGTTGCCAACGGCGGAATTTATATGTGGAAAGACGGACGCAGGAACTGGGACACCATTTTAGCTGCTTTTGATTATGGTCCGCTGGACGATCCTTCAACAGGCTTCCAGGTTACTTTTGGCTCGCGCATGCACAATGGTGATGAGCATCCCGCTGAGATCTATTATTCGAACGGTGGTGAGTTAAACCTCAATACCAATACCGTTTCACCAACAGGCGGCTTAACCCAAAAGATGGCTGCAGCCATGAATATGCAGGCCAACCTATTACCCGAGATTAGCCTGGCCAATACCGAAAAGGTAGTAGCCTCGGCAAATACAGGCGGCGATGTGCTTACCTCAAATCATGTGCGTAACTGGATGGAATGCGTGCGCAGCCGTAAACAACCTAATGCGCCTGTTGAAGCGGGGTATAGTCACTCCATAGCCAACATTATGACCAACGCTGCTGTACATACCGGTTACAAGGCCACCTTTGATGAAAAAACACAGGAAGTAATGGCGAATGGTAAAATATTTAAATATTGATCCCTATGATAACCAGGTTAACCAAATTAGGATTTGCCATGGCAATAGTCACGCTGCCTATAGCCGTGACGGCGCAAAAAAGCGAGCCGGTAAAAGTGGTAAAATCAGCGACCGAAAACAAAGTCGATATTTCAATAGGGGGGAAGCTGTTTACCAGTTTCCTGTACCCCGACAGCCTGGAAAAGCCGGTATTATATCCGCTGTATACAGCTAATGGAACTGTTGTTACCCGTGGTTTTCCACTTAATCCAAAACCGGGGGACCCAACAGATCATCCACACCACATTGGCGTCTGGTTTAATTTTGAGAATTTGAATGGCCTTGATTTCTGGAACAATTCATACGCCATACCCGCAAACAAAAAGAGCCAATACGGCTGGATCCGTACCGATAAGATTATTGAAGCTGCCGGTGGGAAAACAGGCGTGCTGGCCTATCATGCTAACTGGACAAATCAGCAAAAAGATATAATTTTAGAAGAAACCACCCGCTTTGAATTTAGCGGGAACAAAAACCAGCGGATTATTGACCGGATTACCACTTTGAAAGCAAATGTTGATGCTGTTTTTAAAGACGCCAAAGATGGTATGCTCGGCTTACGCTTGGCACATGAGTTGCAAATGCCAACTACAGAAGACCAAAAATTCACAGACGACAAAGGCAATGAGACCGTAGTTAAAGGCGGCACAGACCATGTAGCCAACGGAAATTATATAACCAGTGCCGGTAAAACAGGCAATGATGCATGGAGCAGTCGCGGGGTATGGTGTAAAGTTTATGGCAAAATGGGCGCCGATTCGGTGAGCATAGCTATAATCGATCATCCTAAAAATCCTAACTACCCTACGTTTTGGCACGCGAGGGGATACGGGCTATTTGCTGCAAATCCGCTTGGCGAAAAGATCTTTACTAATGGGAAATCAGAAAAGAATCTAAGTTTGAAAAAAGGGGAATCGGTGACATTTAGGTATAGGATTGTGATAAGTGCTGGAGAAAAGACGATGAGTGGAGATGAGTTAAATCGATTTACGAGAGGGTTTTCAACCGTCAATTGAACTGTGAGATAAACAAGCAGGTTAACCTATATGCCAGGTTAACCCGCTTTGCTCTTTATAATTTATTAATAGAATAAAATTGGGCCGGTATAGCTAAATCCCCCATATATACCTGTACCAGACACTCCGCTTAAATAAGGATTTGCCCCATGTGGAAGCGGCCAACCGGCAGCCACATAGGATCCGGAAACACCAGTCGCCTGAACGTCAGTTGTACCATTAGAATACCAAATGTCCGTTACGAGGTTAGTGCTGGAATCGCCATAGACGAAATAAACTACGCCGTTGGAGGTTTGAAAATCGCCGAACTCTACTCTTGTTGGCTTAGGCGACCTCGCTTTGGTTACAACCGGCGCGCTTCTGTGCTCTTTAACAGATGACAGAAATGGAACAGAAAAAATCACTACTAGCAAAATGGAAATCAGTTGTTTTTTCATGACGAGAAAGGTTTAAGTTATTAATTAATTTAACGCTTGTACTAAGCTAATAATTAATTATTATTTTAACAAGAGCAAAATAGCTGATTTTTTTTCTTCCGAAGAACAAAAGTTGAAGTGGAGTATCGTATAAAGAAAGTGTGTTGGGAAATCAGCCTGAGGTAAAGTTTTCCTGTGGCGGTTAGAAAACCGGTATAAACCAAGAAACCCCTTCATCGAAAGATGAAAGGGACTTGATAAGATTTGGCACCGACCTACTCTCCCACATTTTACTGCAGTACCATCGGCTCTGGCGGGCTTAACTTCTCTGTTCGGAATGGGAAGAGGTGGACACCGCCGATATAGGCACCTGAATATTTTAATTAGATTTGAGTATTGAGATCTGAGTATTGAGATTCGACTTACGCCTTTGTCTCATATCTCATATCTATCATCTCATATCTAAGACAATAATTGAAAGAAGCAAATAAATTGAGAAAACAACAGAGTTAGTGTTCGGAGCCCAAAGTCTTAAGTTTTCAGTCTTAAGTCATTACTGACAATGGACTATCGACCATCAACTATGGACTCCATAATTACCTGCTATGAGAAAGCTTCGGGCGATTAGTATTACTTGGCTATGATGTCACCACCTTTATACCTGTAACCTATCAACGTAGTAGTCTGCTACGACCCTCAATGGAAGTCTCATCTTGTGGCTA
>Ga0193702_1000198_pt1 | contig 24360 bp, 21 predicted proteins | sample U3a1metaG_FD_143060 | JGI IMG/M metagenome (GOLD analysis project Ga0193702, IMG submission 143060) | Soil microbial communities from a riparian zone of the East river system, Colorado, United States - U3a1 | ecosystem: Environmental > Terrestrial > Soil > Riparian zone | place: USA: East River... | reverse complement strand
GCCGTTCGCCACGCTGCAGTTGCGGCCGACCGGCTGGCTCAGCACGGTGATGCCGTAGGGCGCGCCGTCCGGCACCCGGCCCGACGCGTAGCTGCCGGTCAAGGGGTCGAGTTTAGTCATGCTGAAACTGGTCGCGCCGGCCGGGATGTCCTGGCGGTCGGCGCCGTTGACCAGGGTCAGGCCGCTGGCGTCGAGCCCGCTGACGGTGCCGCCCAGGTCGTAGGTGTTGGTGATGCAGTTGACCACGATGTTGACCGGGTTGATGGCGCCCGATTTGCCGCTGCCGTTGAACACCGTGCACACCGCGCCGGGCGGATTGTTGACCGTGATGTTGTAGCTGGCGTCGATGCCGATCAGGTCGGGAAAGACGAAGGTGCTCGCGCCGACCGGCACCGCCAGCGCCGCACCGCCGTTGTTTTGCAAGGTCATGCCATCCTTGGTCAGGCCGATCACGCTGCCGGCGAGGACCAGGGTGCCGCCGCTGCCGCCGCAAGCCGCCAGGCCCAGGGCGCAGGCGATCGCCACGCAGGAACGCAGGTAGAAACTATTCATACATTCTCCAAAAAACTGACAGGGTAGGGCGGGCGAGGCCGAACGCCGGCGCCGCGGGACAGACAGAGTGGTCGTCATTTTAGTGCATTTGGCAAGCCGCGGTTCGTTTAACGATGTATCGCGATGTAACGACGGCGCCGCGCCGCACTGCCGATTGATTTTCGCGCGGCGCATGGCTATGCTGTCAGCCATGATCTCGACCATGCGCCGCGCCTGGCCCAAAGCCATCCTGTTCGACCTCGACGATACCCTGTGGCCGATCGCGCCGGTCATCTTGCAGGCCGAGGAAACCCTGTTCGCATGGCTGCGCAGCAACGCGCCGCGGGTGGCCCGGCAATTTACCATCGACAGCCTGCGCCAGGCCCGGCTCGCCTTGCTGGCCCAGCAGCCCGAATTCCACCTCGACCTCGGCGCCCTGCGCCGCGCCGGCCTGCTGTCGGCCTTCGAGCAGGCCGGCGAAGACAGCGCCAAGGTGGAGCAGGCGATGGCCCATTTCTTCGCCGCCCGCAACGCGGTGGTGCCCTACGACGATGTGCTGCCGGGCCTGCTGTGGCTCAAGGGCCGCGCCCTGCTCGGCACGGTCTCGAACGGCAATGCCGACTTGCGCACGATCGGCCTGGCCCACCATTTCGCGGTCTCGGTCGCGGCCCACCAGCTCGGTTGCGCCAAGCCCGAGCCGGCCATCTTCCATGCCGCCTGCCGCCAGCTCGGGGTGGCGCCGGCCGACGCCCTGTACGTCGGCGACGACGTGCTGCTCGACGTGCGCGGCGCCCAGCAGGCCGGCCTGCGCGCGGTCTGGCTCAACCGCGGCGCCAGCCAGGCCCACCTCGAACACGGCGTCGCGCCCGACGCGATTTGCAGCGGCTTCGACCAGTTGCGCGACTGGCTCAAGCGCGAGCACGCCTAGCTTGGCTGCACAGGCCGCGGGGGAACGTGCATAATGGGCGCATCATGCCACTCGATACCCGTGCCCAAACCCTGCTCAAAGCCCTGGTCGAGCGTTACATCGCCGACGGCCAGCCGGTCGGCTCGCGCGCGCTGTCCAAGATCTCGGGCCTCGACCTGTCGCCGGCCACCATCCGCAACATCATGGCCGACCTCGAGGAGATGGGCTATGTGTCCAGCCCGCACACCTCGGCCGGCCGGATCCCGACCCCGCGCGGCTACCGCATCTTCGTCGACACCCTGCTGACGGTGCAGCACATCGACGAGCACGCGGTCCAGGCGCGCATGCGGCTGCCGGCCCAGCAGCCGCAAAAGATCATCTCGACCGCGGCCCAGATGCTGTCCTCGCTGTCGCAGTTCGCCGGCGTGGTGCTGAGCCCGCGGCGCGAGTCGGTGTTCCAGCAAATCGAATTCCTGCGCCTGTCCGAAAAGCGCATCCTGCTGGTGATCGTCGACCCGCGCGGCGACGTCCAGAACCGGCTGCTGCTGACCGAGGCCGACTACACCCCGTCCCAGCTGATCCAGTCGGCCAACTACATCAACCAGCACTACGGCGGACTGTCGTTCGACCAGGTGCGCACGCGCCTGACGGCCGAACTGCGCCAGCTGCGCGACGACATGGGGCGGCTGATGCAGGCCGCGGTGGAAGCCGGCAGCGAGGCCATGACCGACCATTCGGACGACATGGTGATCGCCGGCGAGCGCAACCTGCTGAGCGTGTCCGACCTGTCGTCGAACATGAGTTCGCTGCGCCAGATGTTCGAGATGTTCGAGCAGAAGACCGGGCTGATGCAGCTGCTCGACGTGTCGAGCAAGGCCACCGGCGTGCAGATTTTCATCGGCGGCGAATCGAAGCTGGTGCCGATGGACGAGATGAGCGTGGTCACCGCGCCCTACGAAGTCAACGGCAAGGTGGTCGGCACGCTGGGCGTGATCGGCCCGACCCGCATGGCCTACGAGCGCGTGATCCCGATCGTCGACATCACCGCCAAGCTGCTGTCGAACGCGCTGAGCCACCCTTAGCCGCGGTGTCGTTCCCGCGCAGGCGGGAACCCATGGCGCCTCTGCTTCGCCTCGCTATGGGCTCCCGCCTGCGCGGGAACGACAGGCTAGTGGCGGTGCGGGCAGGCGGTCTTGATGCAGTTGCCGTAGATCGCCAGCGCGTGTTCGGCGATGTTGAAGCCGCGCTCGACCGCGATCTTGTGCTGGCGCGATTCGATTTCCTCGTCGAAGAACTCTTCCACCCGGCCGCAATCGAGGCAGACCAGATGGTCGTGGTGGGTGCCGGCGTTCAGTTCGAAGATCGCCTTGCCGGTCTCGAAGTGGTTGCGGTTGAGCAGGCCGGCCTGCTCGAATTGGGTCAACACCCGGTACACGGTGGCCAGGCCGACGTCCATGTTCTCGGTCAGCAGGATCTTGTAGACGTCTTCCGCACTCAGGTGGCGCACCTCGCTGTTCTGGAAAATCTCGAGGATTTTCAGGCGCGGCAGGGTCGCTTTCAGGCCGCTGGCCTTCAGGTCGCTTGGATTGTTACTCATGTTTGTTACTCGTAGATTGGCGTAGTGCTTTATCATATAGCGTTTCGGCACTTCCGCTCAAACGTTTTGAGGTCACTTATGCGCGTCAATCCTGCTGTTTTGCACCGTCTTTCCGCCCGGGGGCCACTGCTGGCGGCCCTCGTCTGCGCAGCCCTGACCCTGTCTGGCTGCGCGGCCTGGCGCAACCAGACGGGCCCGGTGGCCCCGGTGAGCACGGCCCCCGAAGCGGTCGCCGCCGACGCCGACAAGGCCGCTGCCGCCGCCAACGCGGGCGCCCAGACCACGAGCATCACCAAGCTGCAAAAGTTCCTGTGGGTGTTATCGCCCTACCGTCCGGATATCCAGCAGGGTAACTTCGTGTCGCAAGAAATGCTGGCCCAGCTGAAGGTCGGCCAGACCCGCGACCAGGTCAAGTTCATCCTCGGTACCCCGCTGCTGACCGATATCTTCCACGGCGACCGCTGGGACTACCCGTTCTACCTGGCGCGCGGCAATGGCGAGTTGACCACCGCCCGCGTGACGGTCTACTTCAAGGACGACAAGGTCGCCAAGTTCGACGGCGGCAACCTGCCGACCGAAAAAGAATACATCGCGCGCATCGCCGGCCCGTCCCGGGTGCCGCCCAAAGAGCCGCCCAAGGATGCATTGAAAGACCCGCTGCGCAAATCCGATCCGGGCGCGGCCGGTGGCCAGGTCCAGCCCTAAGGGGGATTGCATGACGCCGATGAAGATTGCGGTAGCGGGCGCCAGCGGGCGCATGGGACGGACGCTGGTCGAGGCGATCGCCGCCGCGCCGGACGCGCAACTGGCCGGCGCGCTCGGCGTCGCCGGTTCGCCCAGCGTGGGCAGCGATGCCGGCGCGTTCTCGGGCCAGCTGGCCGGGGTGGCGATCCAGTCCGAGCTCGACCTGGGCCTGGCCGGCGCCGCCTTCCTGATCGATTTCACGCGGCCCGAGGGCACTCTCAAGCACCTCGCCTATTGCGCCGCGCACGGCATCAAGCTGGTGATCGGCACCACCGGCTTCGATGACGCCGGCAAGGCCGCGATCCGCGCCGCCGCCGAAAAGACCGCGATCGTGTTCGCGCCGAACATGAGCGTGGGCGTGAACGTCACGCTCAAGCTGCTCGAGCTGGCGGCGAAGAGCCTGTCCGAAGGCTATGACATCGAGATCGTCGAAGCCCACCACCGCCACAAGGTCGACGCGCCGTCCGGCACCGCGCTCAAGATGGGCGAAGTGATCGCCGAGGCGCTGGGCCGCGACCTCAAGCAGGTCGCCGTCTACGGGCGCGAAGGCGTGACCGGCGCGCGCGACCCGTCCACCATCGGCTTCGCCACCATCCGCGGCGGCGACATCGTGGGCGACCATACCGTGCTGTTCGCCGGCGAGGGCGAGCGCATCGAGATCAGCCACAAGTCCAGCAGCCGCATCGGCTACGCCCACGGCGCCTTGCGCGCCGCGCGCTTCCTGGCCGACAAGGCCAGCGGCCTGTACGACATGCAGGACGTGCTGGCGCTGAAATGATCCCGGCGCCCGACCATCCGTTCAGCCTCGCGCACTACTGGTCCCAGGGCGATGCCTTGAGCCATGCGGTGGCCTGGCTGCTGCTGGCGATGTCGCTGCTGAGCTGGTTCTTCATCCTGTCCAAGTCCTACGGCGCCTGGCGCCAACGCAAGGCGGCGCCGGCGCTCGACGCGTTCTGGGCCGCGCCCGGCATCGACGATGGCATCGCGCTGCTGCGCCAGGCCGATCCCGAACAAGTCTACCTGCCGCTGCCGCTGCGGGGCGCGGCGCTGGCCGGCGGCGCCACCCTGGCCGGCGCCATGCAGCGCCACGAACAGCTGACCCGCGCGCTGCGCCAGGAAATCACGCGCTCGACCCACCGCATCGAAAGCGGGCTGACCCTGCTGGCCTCGATCGGCGCCACCGCGCCCTTCATCGGCTTGCTGGGCACGGTCTGGGGCATCTACCATGCGCTGGCGAACGTGTCGGCGGCCGGGGTGGTGCAGATCGACCGGGTCGCGGGGCCGGTGGGCGAGGCCCTGATCATGACCGGTTTCGGGCTGGTGGTGGCGATTCCGGCCGTGTTGGCGTATAACGGTTTCAACCGGCTCAATCGCATGACGATGGCCGAACTGGACGGCTTCGCCCACGATCTGCAAGCCTATTTCACCCGGTAAAGCGCGATGGCTTTCGGCTCCTTCAATCCGCAGCGCCAGCATTCGATGATGAGCGACATTAACGTGACGCCGATGGTGGACGTGATGCTGGTGCTGCTGGTGATCTTCATCATCACCGCACCGATGTTCACCCACGCCATCAAGCTCGACTTGCCGCACGCCCAGGCTGGCGCGGCGCAGGCGCAGGCCGGCACGGTCAGCATCGCGGTCGATGCGGCCGGCACCGTGTACTGGAACGCTGCCGCGGTCGACGCCGCCGCGCTCGAGGCCCGCATGGCCGATGCCGCCAAACAATCGCCCCAGCCCGAGTTGCAGCTGCGGGCCGACAAGAACACGCGCTATGAAGTGGTGGCGCAGGTGATGGCGGCGGCTCAGGCGCAGGGCTTGAGCCGGCTCGGTTTCGTGACCGAGCCGAAAAAGGAGAAATGAGATGGCCAAGGCGATCCTGAACGGCGGCGCCATCCTCGGATGGGACAGCTTCCACACCGAATGCCGCGCGAGCTTCGGCTTTCCCGACTTCTATGCCCATACGATGGACGCCTGGGTCGACTGCCTGAGCTATCTGCGCGACGAGGACGGCATGACCAAGTTCCGCCTCGGGCCCGATGAGGTGCTGGAAATCGAGGTGAAGGACGCCGCCACGATGCGCGCCCGCGTCCCCGACCTGCTCGAAGAGATGACCTTCTGCATCGCCGGCATCAACGAGCGCTACCAAGACTACGGCGAAAAGCCGGCGCTGGCGCTGGTGTTGCGCTGAATTGCTTAGGGGATGAATAGTCTGACCATGATCGCGATATTCATCGCCACCACGGTGCCGAGCATCCACCTGAGTTGCGTAATTTGACCGGTGAATTTCACGTCCAGCGCGTTTATCTGCGCGGACAGTTTCATGCCCAGAGCTTCGAATTGCAGCTTCACGCGCTGTTCCAGCGATTCGAACCTGATGCGCATTCTTTCTTCGAGTGCGTGGATCTCTTGCCGAATCAGGGCCAGATCGTCGGGACGTGCGACGCAGTTGCTAACGAGCTGAACCAAGGTCTGAGCGTGCACCTGCGCCTGGCCCTTGGGCACGCCCGCAGCCTCAAGCTGCCGCTCATACTCGATGGGGTCGAATTGGATGGTCATAAAATTTAGACTATCCCTGCCTCGATTGGTTCCGCTGAGTTCCTCGCCGCGGCCGCGCCCGGCGCCGGATGCTCCAGTATAATGGCCGGTTCATAGACACTTTTGGCCGCATAACACCATGCAAGATAAATATAGTCCCGCCGACGTCGAACACGCCGCCCAGGCCCACTGGAAGGCGATCGACGCCTACAAGGCGGTCGAGAACGACCCGCGTTTCCCGAAAGGCAAGTACTACGCTTGCTCGATGCTGCCTTACCCCTCGGGCAAGCTGCACATGGGCCACGTGCGCAACTATACGATCAACGACGTGATGTACCGCTACCTGCGGATGAACGGCTACAACGTGCTGATGCCGATGGGTTGGGACGCCTTCGGCATGCCGGCCGAGAACGCGGCGATGGCCAACAACGTGCCGCCGGCCCAATGGACCTACGCCAACATCGCCCACATGCGCGAACAGATGGAGTCGATGGGCCTGGCCATCGACTGGTCGCGCGAAATGACGGCCTGCAAACCCGAATACTACAAGTGGAACCAGTGGATGTTCCTCAAGATGCGCGAGAAGGGCATCATCTACCAGAAGACCGGCAGCGTGAATTGGGACCCGGTCGACCAGACCGTGCTGGCCAACGAGCAGGTGGTCGACGGCCGCGGCTGGCGTTCCGGCGCGCTGATCGAAAAGCGCGAGATCCCGATGTACTACGCGCGCATCACCGACTATGCCGACGAGCTGCTCGATTACGTCGATAACAAGCTGCCCGGCTGGCCCGAGCGGGTGCGCATCATGCAGGCCAACTGGATCGGCAAATCGACCGGCGTGCGCTTCGCCTTCCCGCACCAGATCCAGGACGCCGCCGGCGAGGCGATCAACGACGGCCGGCTGTACGTGTTCACCACCCGCGCCGACACCATCATGGGCGTGACCTTTTGCGCGGTCGCGCCCGAGCATCCGCTGGCCGCCAGGGCCGCGCAGGACAATCCGGCGCTGGCCGCCTTCATCGCCGAGTGCAAACTGGGCAGCGTGATCGAAGCCGACATGGCCACGATGGAGAAGAAGGGCATGCCGACCGGCCTGTTCGTCACCCATCCGATCTCCGGCGCCCAAGTCGAGGTCTGGGTCGGCAACTACGTCTTGATGACCTACGGCGACGGCGCGGTGATGGGCGTACCGGCCCACGACGAGCGCGATTTCGAATTCGCCAAAAAATACCGGCTGCCGATCAAGCAGGTGGTCGCGGTCGAAGGCCAGCAGTTCTCGACCGACGCCTGGCAGGAGTGGTACGGCGACAAGGAGCACGGCGTCGTCATCAACTCCGGCAAGTACGACGGCCTCGATTACATCGCCGCCGTGAACGCGATCGCCGGCGACCTCTCGACCCAGGAGCTGGGCGACAAGAAGGTCACCTTCCGCCTGCGCGACTGGGGCATCTCGCGCCAGCGCTACTGGGGCACGCCGATCCCGATGATCCATTGCGCCGATTGCGGCGTGGTGCCGGTGCCCGAACAGGACTTGCCGGTGGTGCTGCCCGAAGACTGCGTCCCGGACGGCAGCGGCAACCCGCTGAACAAGCACGAGGCTTTCCTCAAGTGCGACTGCCCGGTGTGCGGCAAGTCCGCGCGCCGCGAGACCGATACCATGGACACCTTCGTCGACTCGTCCTGGTACTACATGCGCTACACCTCGCCCGGCTCGAGCGAGGCGATGGTCGACGCCCGCAACGACTACTGGATGCCGATGGACCAGTACATCGGCGGCATCGAGCACGCGGTGCTGCACCTGCTGTACGCGCGCTTCTGGACCAAGGTGATGCGCGAGCTCGGGCTGGTCAAGTTCGACGAACCCTTCGTCAACCTGCTCACGCAAGGCATGGTGCTCAACGAGACCTACTATCGCGAAGACGGCGCCGGCAAGAAGACCTGGTTCAATCCGGCCGACGTCGAACTGACGCTGGACGACAAGGGCCGCCCGCAAGGCGCCGTGGCCAAGGCCGACGGCAAGCCGGTGCAGATCGGCGGCACAGAGAAAATGTCGAAGTCGAAGAACAACGGCATCGACCCGCAAGCCCAGATCGAAGCCAACGGCGCCGACACCGCGCGCCTGTTCACCATGTTCGCCTCGCCGCCCGAGCAGACGCTCGAGTGGTCCGACAGCGGCGTCGAAGGCGCCAGCCGCTTCCTGCGCCGCGTGTGGGCCTATGCGTACGCGCAGTCGGCGCGCATCGCCAGCGCGCTGGCCGACCCGATCGTGCCCGGCGCGCGCGATTACGCCGAAGCCCACAAGACGCTGCGCCGCGAACTGCACAAGATCCTGCAGCAGGCCGACTACGACCTCAAGCGCATCCAGTACAACACCGTGGTCTCGGCCTGCATGAAGATGCTCAACACGCTCGAATCGGCCAAGCTGGAAGACGGCGCGGCCACCGATGCCGTGCTCACCGAGGGCCTGTCGATCTTCCTGCGCGTACTGAACCCGGTCGCGCCCCACATCACCCACGTGCTGTGGCAGGAACTGGGCTACGCCGCCAAGTTCGGCGACATCCTCGACGCCACCTGGCCGCAGGTCGATCCGGCCGCGCTGGAGCAGGCCGAGATCGAGCTGATGATCCAGGTGAACGGCAAGCTGCGCGGCTCGGTCAAGGTCGCCAAGGATGCCGACAAGGCCAGCATCGAGGCGCAGGCGCTAGCCTGCGAAGCGGTGCAGAAGTACCTCGAAACCCCACCGAAAAAGGTCATCATCGTGCCCGGTAAATTAATCAGCATTGTGGTCTGAGCGATGGACGCCCTCCGCCTTCGCCCGATGCGCGCCTGCGCCCTGCTGCTGGCCGCCGTGCTGCTGTCGGGCTGCGGCTTCAAGCTGCGCGGCTCGAGCGGCCAGTACACGCTGCCCTTCCACAGCATCTACCTGGCCTTCCCCGACACCTCGCCGCTCGGCACTGAGCTCAAGCGCAACCTGCGCGGCGGCGGCGAGACCGAAGTGGTCGGCGAGCCGGCCAAGGCCGAGGCGCGCTTCGAGGTGCTGTCCGAGAACCGCGGCAAGGCGATCCTGTCGCTGAACAGCCAGGGCCGGGTGCGCGAATACCTGCTGACCTACACGCTGGTGTTCCACGTGCTCGACGCCAAGGGCGGCGAGCTGCTGGGCCGCACCGAGATCAGCCTGAAACGCAGCCTGAGTTTCAACGAGACCGAGGTGCTGGCCAAGGAATCGGAAGAGACCCTGCTGTATCGCGACATGCAGACCGACCTGGTGCAGCAGATCCTGCGCCGCCTCGCCGCGATCAAGCCGGCGTAAGGGCGGCCGATGCAGCTACGGGTCGACGCGCTGGAAGGACAACTGGCCAGGGGCTTGGCGCCGCTGTACGTGATCAGCAGCGACGAGCACCTGCTGGCGCTGGAGGCGGCCGACAAGATCCGCCGCGCCGCGCGCGCCAACGGCTACACCGAGCGCGAGGTGCTGAGCGTCGAGCGCAGCTTCAAGTGGGGCGAGCTGCTGGCGGCGAACCAGGCGCTGTCGCTGTTCGGCGACAAGAAACTGATCGAGCTGCGGATCCCGACCGGCAAGCCGGGCAAGGACGGCGGCGCGGCGCTGCAAAGCTATGCCAAGGATCTGAGTCCCGACAACCTGACCCTGGTCACGCTGCCCAAGCTGGACTGGCAGACCGCCAAGGCGGCCTGGGTCGGCGCCTTGCAGCAGGCCGCGGTGTACATCGAGATCCCGGCGGTCGAGCGCGCGCAGCTGCCGGCCTGGATCGGCGCCCGGCTGGCGGCGCAGGGGCAGAGCGCGGACCGCCCCTCGCTCGACTTCATCGCCGACCGGGTCGAGGGCAATTTGCTGGCGGCGCACCAGGAGATCCAGAAACTGGCGCTGCTGCACGAGCCGGGCAAGCTCGGTTTCGAGCAGATCCACGACGCGGTGCTGAATGTAGCGCGCTACGACGTGTTCAAGCTCAGCGAAGCGATGCTGGCCGGCGACGCGGCGCGGCTGGTGCGCATGCTCGAGGGCCTGAAGGGCGAGGGCGAGGCGCTGCCGCTGGTATTGTGGGCGGTCGCCGAAGAAATCCGTACGCTGTTAAAATTGAAGTCCGGGATGGCGCAAGGCAGGCCGCTCGGCGTGCTGCTCAAGGAGCACCGGATCTGGGGGCCGCGCGAGCGCATGATGGAGCCGGCGCTGCGCCGCATCCCGCTGGCGGCGCTGGAGAGCGCGCTGCAGCAGGCGGCGCAGGTCGACAAGATGATCAAGGGCCTGCGCGCGAAAGCCTTCGCGGGCGACGCCTGGGACGCGATGCTGCAGCTGGCGCTGAAGGTCGCCCGCGGCTGAACGCGTGGGCACGACAAGCCGTACCCACCCTACGGGTACCGACCGTAGGGTGGGTACGGGCACCGTGCCCACGCGGGGACAACGGGTACCGACGTAGGGTGGGTACGGGCACCGTGCCCACGCGGGAACCAAACGAAATGACAATCATGGACATCACCGAATACATGCAACAGCTTGGCCGCCAGGCGCGCAAGGCCTCGCGTGCGATGGCGCGCGCCGACAGCGCCGCCCGCAACCGCGCGCTGGCGCTGATCGCCGCCGCCATCGTGCGCGACGCCGCGCTGCTGCGCGCCGCCAACCAGCTCGACCTCGACGCCGCCACGGCCAACGGCCTGGCCCCGGCCATGCTGGACCGCCTGTCGCTGTCGGACAAGGCGATCGCCACCATGGTCGAAGGCCTGCGCCAGGTCGCCGCGCTGGCCGACCCGATCGGTGAAATCTCGAACATGAAATACCGCCCGACCGGGATCCAGGTCGGCCAGATGCGGGTGCCGCTGGGCGTGGTCGGCATCATCTACGAAGCGCGTCCCAACGTGACGGTGGACGCGGCCGGCCTGTGCATCAAGAGCGGCAACGCCACCATCCTGCGCGGCGGCTCGGAAGCGATCCACTGCAACCGCGCGCTGGCCAAGATCGTGGCCGAGGGCCTGGCCGGCGCCGGCCTGCCGGCCAACGGCGTGCAGATCGTCGACACCACCGACCGCGCCGCCGTCGGCGCCCTGATCACCATGCCGGAATACGTGGACGTGATCGTCCCGCGCGGCGGCAAGGGCCTGATCGCGCGCCTGATGGCCGAGGCCACGGTCCCGATGATCAAGCACCTCGACGGCATCTGCCACGTCTACATCGACGCCAAGGCCGACCTCGAGAAGGCACTGCCGATCGCCTTCAACGCCAAGTGCCACCGCTACGGCACCTGCAACACCATGGAGACCCTGCTGGTCGCGCGCGCCGTCGCGCCGGCCGCGCTGCCGCGGCTGGCCGCGCTGTACGCCGCCAAGGCAGTCGAGCTGCGCTGCGATCCCGAGGCGCTGGCGCTGCTGGCCGGCTACCCGCACCTGGCCGCCGCCACCGAGGAAGACTGGAGCACCGAATACCTGGCGCCGATCCTGGCGGTGAAGATCGTCGCCGATCTCGACGAAGCGATCGAGCATATCAACAACTACTCGTCGAAGCACACCGACGCGATCGTCACCGAAGACTACAGCGCCAGCCTGCGCTTCCTGCGCGAAGTCGACTCGGCGTCGGTGATGGTGAACGCCTCGACCCGTTTCGCCGACGGCTTCGAATACGGCCTGGGCGCCGAGATCGGCATCTCGAACGACAAGCTGCACGCGCGCGGCCCGGTCGGGCTGGAAGGTTTGACCTCCCTGAAGTACGTGGTCTTCGGCCACGGCGAAATCCGCAACTGACCCGATCGGATCACCATGCTCTGGATTAAAGCCTTCCACATCGTCTTCATCGCCTCCTGGTTCGCCGGCCTGCTCTACCTGCCGCGCATCTTCGTGAACCTGGCGCAGGAGACCGAAACGGTGGCCACCGAGCGCCTGCTGCTGATGGCGCGCAAGCTGTACCGCTTCATGTCGATGCTGGCCTGGCCCGCGGTGCTGCTCGGGCTCTGGCTGTGGCTCGGCTACGGCGTCACGGGCCACTGGCTGCACGCCAAGCTGGCGCTGGTGGTGCTGGTTATCGGTTATCACCACGCTTGCGGCTCGCTGCTGAAAAAATTCGAGAACGGCGCCAATCTGCGCAGCCACACCTGGTACCGCTGGTTCAACGAAGTGCCGGTGTTCCTGTTGACGGGGATCGTGATCCTGGTCGTGGTCAAACCATTCTGATCGGACGAACGATGAGCAAAACCATCCAGTATTTTGTCGCGCCGCAGTCGCCCTGGACCTATCTTGGCCATGAACGCCTGCTGGCGATCGCCAAGGCCAAGGGCGCGCTGGTCGAACCCAAGCCTTTCGACCTCGGCAAGATATTCAGCCTGTCGGGCGGCCTGCCGCTGGCCAAGCGCGCGCCGCAACGCCAGGCCCACCGGCTGGTGGAGCTGGCGCGCTGGTCCGCCTTCCTGAACCGGCCGATGAACGCCCAGCCCAAGTTCTTCCCGGTGCCGCCGGACGACGCCGCGAAGCTGATCGTCGCCACCCGCACCAGCCTGGGCGCGGATGCCGCGCTGGCGCTGACGGGCGCCATCGGCCGCGCGCTGTGGGCCGAGGAACGCAACATCGCCGACGAGGAGACCTTGACCCAGATCGCCAACGCGCTGGGGCTGGACGGCGCGATGCTGGTCAAGTCGGCGCAGACCGCCGGGGTGCAGGAGCAGTACGACCGCAACACCGACGAGGCGGCCGCCGCCAACGTGTTCGGCGCGCCGTGGTACATCGTCGACGACGAAGGCTACTGGGGCCAGGACCGCCTCGATTTCGTCGAGCGCGCGCTGGACAAGTAAGGCGCGAAAAATAGCGTGACCGTCATTCCCGCGAAGGCGGGAATCCATACATTGCATGAATTCCCTCCATGCATTGCATGAATTCCCTCCATAGCGTGCGTGCTATGGGTATAGGTGAACGCATGCTCGGCATGGATTCCCGCCTGCGCGGGAATGACGGCGATTTTTATAACGGATAAAGGGTACACCATGGCTTCATTTTTCTGTCCTTGCCCGCGCGGCATGGAAGCGGCGTTGGCCGAAGAACTGGGCGAGATCGCCCAGCACAGCACCAGCATGAAGGTGCACAACCAGGTGCCGGGCGGCGTGCACTGCTCGGGCCAGCTGCTGGACTCCTACCGCATCAACCTGCACTCGCGCATCGCTTCGCGCGTGCTGATGCGCATGGCGCACTCCAGCTACGACAACGAGAACGACATCTACGACCTGACCCTGGCCCAGCCCTGGGAAGACTGGTTCGGCGTCGACCACACGATCCGGGTCGACGTCACCGCCGTCAAGTCGCCGCTGCGCAGCCTCGAATTCACCACCCTGAAGATCAAGGACGCGATCTGCGACCGCTTCCGCGACCAGTTCGACAAGCGGCCCTCGGTCAACACGCGCGAGCCGGACATGCGCATCGTCGGCTTCCTTGACCAGCGCAACTTCACGGTCTATCTCGACACCTCGGGCGAGGCGCTGTTCAAGCGCGGCTGGCGCGAAGAGACCGGCGACGCGCCGCTGCGCGAGAACCTGGCCGCCGGCATGCTGCGGGTCGCCGGCTGGAAGCCGGGCACCGTGCTGTTCGACCCGATGTGCGGCTCGGGCACGATCCTGATCGAGGCGGCCCAGATGGTACAGGGCATTCCGCCCGGCGCGCGGCGCCGCTTCGCCTTCGAAAAATTCAACGATTTCGATCCGGCCCCGTGGCAGCAGATGAAACTGGCGATCAAGCCGAACCCGCTGCCGCTTGAACCGACCATCTTCGGCAGCGACATCTCGGGCGACATGGTGGCCATGACGCGCCATAACCTGCAGGTGGCCGGCATCCATTTCGACGTCCCGCTCAAGCAGATCGAGGCGCAGGAAGTCAAGCCGCCGACCGAGCAGCCGGGCATCCTGCTGACCAACCCGCCGTACGGCGAGCGGATCGGCGTGCGCGGCGACAGCAGCGTGCCGGCCGACGAGATGTCGGTCGCGTTCTACGCGGCGCTGGGCACCACGCTCAAGCAGCGCTTCGCCGGCTGGACCGTGTTCCTGTTCACCGCCGACCTGTCGCTGCCCAAGCTGCTGCGCCTGAAGGAAGCGCGCAAGACGCCGTTCTTCAACGGCGCGCTCGAATGCCGCCTGTTCCGCTTCGACATGGTCGCCGGCTACAACCGCCGCGAAGAAGCCAAGCCGAAGCAGGTTTGAGCCGATGTTCCCGAGCCCGCCCTCGAACCTGCCGCCCGATCCCGTCACCCCGGTCCCGCTGCCGCCCGTGCACAAGGTCACGGCGCTGGGCCGCAACGGCCTGGCCACGCTGCTGGCCGGGCTGTCGATGCTCGGGCCGTTCTGCATCGACGCCTACCTGCCCGCGTTCCCGAACATCCAGGCCGCGCTGGGCGCCAGCGCGATCGAAGTCCAGCAGACCCTGACCGCCTACATGCTGGCCTTCGCCATCATGGTGCTGTGGCATGGCGCGCTGTCGGACGCCTTCGGCCGCCGCAACGTGATCCTGTGCGCGCTGGTGGTGTTCGCGGTCGGCACCTTCGGCTGCGCCGCCTCGCATTCGGTGTTCTACCTGTGGGTGTTCCGCATCATGCAGGGGGTGTCGGCCGGGGCCGGGGTGGTGGTCGGGCGCGCCATCATCCGCGACCTGTATTCGGATGCGCCGGCCGCGCGCCTGCTGTCGCTGGTGACCATGATCTTCTCGATCGCGCCGGCCATCGCGCCGGTGATGGGCGGCTGGATCGTCAAGTTCTTCGACTGGCGCGCGATCTTCCTGACGCTGCTGGTCTACACCATCGTGCTGTTCGTGGTCTGCTACAAGCATCTGCCCGAGACCCTGCCGCGCGAGAAGCGCCAGCCCTTCAATCCCGGCTACCTGGCGGGCAGCTACGGCGCGATCTTCCGCTCGCCGCTGTTCCACATGAAGTCGGGCGTGGTGGCCTTCAATTTCGCCGGCCTGTTCGTGATCATCACCGCGGCCCCGGTCATGCTGCCGCAGCACCTGCACCTCGGGCCCGACCAGTTCGCGTGGCTGTTCGCGCCTACCGTGTCGGGCATCTTCCTCGGCGCGCTGGCGGCCAACCGGATCGCCGGGCGCATGTCGTTCGCGCGCCAGATCGGGATCGGCTTCTGCTTCCTGATCAGCGCCGCCGCCGCCAATGTCGCCTACCACTTCTTCTTCCCGCCGGCCCTGCCATGGTCGGTGGCGCCGATGTTCTTCTACACCTTCGGCATGTCGATCGTGGCGCCCGGCGCGACCCTGCTCACGCTCGACCTGTTCCCGCACATCCGCGGCACGGTCGCGTCCTGCCAGTCGTTTGCGGTGACCCTGCTGGGCGCGCTGGTGGCCGGCGTGATCGCGCCCTTCCTGTCGCATTCGGTCTTGTGGCTGGCGGTCGGGCAGCTGGGTTTCGGGCTGGCGGCGCTGGGCTTATGGTTGACGTCGCGACAATACCGGCGCATGCTCTCGCGCAGCCGCGCTTAGCGGCATAAACGTGGTAAGCATGATACTTTCTTCTGAAAGTATTATTCCCTTTGAGAAATTTCGTGTATATATGCTAATATAGCTTGTTTTTTAGACCTGAACAGCGCCCGGAAAACCGCTCTGCTCGGGGGATTGAAGAACCTGTGTCGTGGCCGCTCTGCCGTTGAGCGCCACCAAACCTTCGTATATTGGCGGCCGTTGCTTGAGACATGCATCAACCAGACCATGATATTCGCAATCGCTTGTTGATAGCCCGTCTGCCGGCCATGCCGCAGATACTCATCAAGCTGATCGAACACTTGCAGGCCGACGATTTGGGCATGCCGGAGTTGGCCGCGCTGATCGCCAAGGACGCCGGCATGACCAGCAAGGTCCTGGCGGTCGCCAACAGCTCGGCCTATCACCGCGCCAGCCGCACGGTCGGCCTCGAGCAGTCGCTGGTGGCGCTCGGCACCGACATGATCAAGACCCTGGTGATCAGCGAATCGGTGTTCCAGACCTTTAATAACTTCCCCCATTCCGGCAGCACCGACCTGCGCGCGTTCTGGAAGAATTCGCTGACCGCCGCGGTGATCGCGCGCGACCTGGCCAAGCGCATGGACTACGGCCACGTGGAAGAAGCCTACCTGGCCGGCCTGCTGCACAACGTCGGCCGCCTCGCCTTGCTCGCCACCGCGCCCAAGGAATACGCGTTCAACTTCACCGCGCGCGACGACGAAGACCTGTGCGCGGTCGAGCAGCGCACGCTGCAGATCACCCATTCGGAAGCGGGGGCCTGGCTGATCGAACGCTGGCATCTCGATTCCTTCCTCGCCGATTCGGTGCTGTACCACCACGAGCCGAGCGCGCGCCTCGAGACCGCGCATCCGCTGATCCGCATCGTGCGCCTCGCGCATCTGCTGGCCACCCACCAGCCGGACGACGCCGCGGTGGCCGGCGCGGTCGGCCTGTGCAACCTCGAGCTGCGCGAAGTCGAGGCGATCATGGCCAATGCCGCGCGCCAGGTCGCGAAGTCGGCCGACCATCTCGGCATCGACCTGGCCGGCGCCGACGACATCCCGACCCCGGCGGCATACGCGCCGCCGCCCGCGCTCGACCCGATCCAGCAGCGCCTGCAGGACGAGGTGCGCAACCTGGTGCTGGTGTCCGAAGTGGGCCAGGGCTTCGCGCGCCAGCAGGGCGAGAGCGGCCTGCTCGAATCGATGACGCGTTCGGCGCGCATCCTGTTCGACTTCGATAACACCGTGATCCTGCTGGAGAATCCGACCGGCCACGCGCTGGTGGGCATGCCGACCGCCGAGCAGCAGCGCATCGGCGAGTTCACGATCCCGCTGGCGCAGGGCGGGGTGGTGGCCGACGCCGCGCTCGAACGCCGGCTGGCCTTCGTTCGGCGCGATGCGCAGGCCCTGGGGCTGGCCGAAGAGCAGCTGTTTCGCATCCTCGGCACCGACAGCCTGGTATGCCTGCCGCTGGTGGCCGGCGCGCGCTGCCTCGGCGTGATGGTGGGCGGCGTGGCCTCGTGGCAGATGGCGAGCTGCCAGAAGCGCGAGCGCTTCATGCAATCGTTCGGCGCGCAGGCCGCGACCGCGCTCGAGACCGCGCTGTCCGAACGCGGCCACGCGCGGCGCCAGCTGGCCCACGTGGCCGAAGAATACCGCGAAGCCTCGCGCCGCGTGGTGCACGAGGTGAACAACCCGCTGTCGATCATCAAGAACTACCTGAGCGTGTTGGACGGCAAGCTGGCCAAGCGCGAGCCGGTGGTCGGCGAGATGTCGATCCTGAACGAAGAGATCGACCGCGTCGGCCAACTGATCAACGGCCTGGCCGACCTGCAGCCGACCGACGTCGCGCGCGCCACCGACGTCGCGCGCGTCGCCGAAGACGTGCTGCGGCTGTTCCGCGCCACCGACTTCGTGCCGCCGTCGGTGCAGATCGACCTCAAGATGCAGGACGAGCCGTCCGAGATCGAAGGCGATGCCGACATTCTCAAGCAAATCCTGGTCAACCTGGTCAAGAACGCGATCGAGGCGCTGACCGAGGGCGGGCATATCGAGATCGTCAACCGCGGCCATGTGAACCGCGACCGCAAGCTCTATCTCGAGCTGGTGGTCGGCGACAATGGCCCGGGCCTGTCGCCCGAGGTGCTGGCCAACCTGTTCTCCGCGGTGCGCAGCACCAAGGACGGCGCGCACCACGGCCTCGGCCTGTCGATCGTGCATAGCCTGGTCAAGAAGCTGCAAGGGCTGATCACCTGCCGCAGCGGCAAGACCGGGACGACATTTGAAATCTTGCTGCCCGCCCGGGGCGGCGCCAGTTCGGTCGCCGGCGTGCAAACGCGGGTGATGGACTCTGTATAAGGCCACAATGAACGCGAACACTGCCAATGTAACTCCGGCATTGAACAACGGCGCGGACCTGCCAGGCATGGCGTCCCTCGAAGCCGAGCACCTGCTGCCGCGTATCCTGCTGGTCGACGACGAACCGCGGCTGCTGTCCTCCCTCCACGAGCTGCTGCGCGACCGCAACTATCACCTGGTCACCGCCAGCAACGGGGCCGATGCGCTGGCCCAGCTGGCCAAGCTGCGCTTCGACCTGGTGCTGCTCGACCTGCGCCTGCCCGACATGAGCGGCCACGAGATCATGGACTTCATCAACGGGAAGGGCATCGATGCGGACGTGATCGTGATGAGCGGCGAGGTCGGCATCGACGCCGCGATCGGCGCGCTGAAACGCGGCGCCTACGACTACCTGCGCAAGCCCTACAGCCGCGAAGAGCTGCTCAAGACCGTCGCCAACGCGCTGCAGCAGCGCCGCCTGGAACTGGCCAACCAGCGCATCGCCTCGCAGCTCGAGAACTCCGAGAAGCTATACCGCTACCTGGTCGACAGCTCGCCCGACATCATCTACACCCTGAACCACGAAGGCCGCTTCACCTTCGTCAACGACCGCGCCTACCAGCTGCTCGGCTTCGCGCGCGAAGACCTGATCGGCAAGCACTACTCGATCCTGGTGCACGAGGAAGACCTCGAGCGCGCGCGCTACGTGTTCAACGAGCGCCGGGTCGACGAACGCGCCTCGCGCAATGTCGAGCTGCGCCTCAAGTGCCACAGCGGCAACGGCCAAGACCGCACCTTCAACAACACCTTGATGACGATCTCGCTGAACTCGATCGGCATGCACGTCCCGGATCACGACGTCAAGAAGCTCGAGTTCTTCGGCACCTACGGCGTGGCGCGCGACATCACCGACCGCAAGCGCGCCGAGGAAGTGATCTCCTACCAGGCCTACCACGACATCCTGACCGACCTGCCGAACCGCATGCTGTTCAAGGACCGCCTCGGCCTCGCGGTGATCCAGGCCAAGCGCAAGCTCACCGAGCTGGCCGTGATGTTCATCGACCTCGACCGCTTCAAGCTGGTCAACGACACGCTCGGCCACGTCAAGGGCGACGAGCTGCTGCAGCAGGTCTCGCTGCGCCTGAAGGACTGCCTGCGGCGCGGCGACACCCTGGCGCGCCAGGGCGGCGACGAATTCACCATCGTGCTGCCCGAGCTGCGCGACCGCGAAGACGCGAAGGCGATCGCCGACAAATTCCTCGAGTGCCTGCACAAGCCGTTCGACCTCGATGGGCACGAGGTGCACATTTCGGCCAGCATCGGCATCGCGATTTATCCGGGCGACGGCGAATCGATCGACGAGCTGCTGCGCCACGCCGACATCGCCATGTACCAGGTCAAGGCGCTCGGCAAGAACGGCCACAGCTTCTATCACAACTCGATGCTCGACGTGTCGCACCAGAAGATCGCGCTCGAGCAGAGCTTGCGCAAGGCGCTCGAGCAGAACGAGCTGGAGATGTACTACCAGCCGCAGATCGACGTGATCAGCGGCCGCATCATCGGCGCCGAGGGCCTGATGCGCTGGAACCATCCGCAGCGCGGCGTGCTGACGGCCGGCGAGTTCCTGCCGTTCGCCGAGGACAATGGCCTGATGCTGCCGATCTCGGACTGGATGATCGGCGCGCTGTGCCGCGATATGCTGCAATGGAATGCGCTGGGCGGCGAAGCGATCCGGCTGTCGCTGAACCTGTCGCCGCAATACCTCGACCGCGGCGATTTTTTCGAGAAGATGCGCGGCGCGCTGGTGCGCTACGGGATCTCGCCGGCCCAGATCGAAGTCGAGATCACCGAGAACATCTGCATCCGCAATCCGCAATACGCGATCGAGCAGCTCAACAAACTGTGCCAGCTCGGCGTGTCGGTGGCGATTGACGACTTCGGCACCGGCTACTCCTCGCTGTCCTATCTGCACCGCTTCCCTATCCACACGATCAAGATCGACCAGTCCTTCGTCAAGGAGATCCACGACGAGCACGGGCACTATCCGGTGATTTTGGCGATCATCTCGATCGCGCGCGGACTGGGGCTGCACCTGATCGCCGAAGGGGTCGAGACCGAAGTCCAGGCGCGCTACCTGAAGGCCAATGGCTGCCTGACGATGCAGGGCTATCTGTACCACCGTCCGATCTCGCTGCCGAACTTCATCGCCGTGCTGCAGCAGGGCGGCATCGCGCCGGGCGCGGCCAACGTGAAGCCGGTCGCGGCGCCGGCGGCGGCCACCAATGTGGTGCCGTTCCAGGCCTGAAAGGCGCCGCCATGCCGACCCTGAACGCGAACGCCGCGGAGCTTGCCGCCAGCAAGCACACTGCCGAATTCCTGCGCCTCAAAGGCCTGGCCGAGCGCGGCGTGGCGAACGCCCAGCACAGTCTCGGCTTCATGTACGTCAATGGCCAGGGCGTGGCGCGGGATTACGCGCAGGCCGTCAAGTGGTACCGCATGGCGGCCAGTTCCGGCCTCGAACACGCGCAATACAATCTCGGCGTGATGTACCAGAAGGGCCAGGGCGCGGAGCAGGACTTCGGCGAGGCCGCGCACTGGTACGAGCGCGCGGCCGAACAGGGTTACGCCGCGGCCCAGTACAACCTGGGCTGGCTGTACGCCAAAGGACAGGGCGTGGCGCCGGACGTGCAGCGCGCGATGCACTGGTTCAGCAAGGCCGCCGAGCAGGGCGACGCCGGCGCGCAGAACAACCTCGGCATGATGTACGAGACCGGCAAGGGCGTGCCGCAGGACTTCCGGCAGGCGATCAGCTGGTACCGCCGGGCCGCGGAGCAGGGCTATGCGCGCGCCCAGTTCAACCTCGCGCTGCGCTACGATAACGGGCAGGGCGTGCAGCACGACCCGCAGCAGGCGCTGGCCTGGTTTCGCAAGGCCGCCGAGCAGGGTTATGCGCCGGCCCAGTTCAGTCTCGCGCTGCGCCACGACAAGGGGCAGGACGTGGCGCAGGACAGCCAGAAGGCGATCGGCTGGTACCGGCGCGCGGCCGAGCAGGGCCATGCGAGTTCGCAGTTCAACCTCGGCCTGATCTACGACAGCGGACATGGCGTGCCGCGCGACGAAGGTTTCGCGCTCGACTGGTACCGCAAGGCCGCCGAGCAGGGGCATGCGGGCGCGCAGGACAACATCGGCCTGCGTTACGAGCACGGGCAGGGCGTCGAGCAGGACTACGCGCAGGCGCTGGCGTGGTACCGCAAGGCGTCCGAGCAGGGCTTCGCCGGCGCTCAGTATCATCTGGGTCAGCTGATCGACAATGGCCATGGCGTCGCGGCCGATGCGCAGGAGGCGATCGCCTGGTACCGCAAGGCGGCCGAGCAGGGGCATTTGCGGGCCCAGTTCGACCTCGGCCTGCGTTACGAAAACGGGATGGGCGTGGCCCAGGACTACCGGCTCGCGATGGCCTGGTACCGGCGCGCGGCGGAGCAGGATTACGCGGCGGCCCAGTTCATGGTCGGCGCGCTGTTCGATCACGACGACGCCGGCATGACCGACGCGCGCCAGGCCTACGACTGGTATCTGAAGGCGGCCGAACAGGGCCACGCGCGCGCGCAGTTCGCGCTGGGGCTGCGCCACGACTGCGGGCATGGCGTGGTGCAGGACTTCGAGGCCGCGCATTTTTGGTACCTGTGCGCCGCGCGCCAGGGCCATGCGCGCGCCCAATTCAACCTCGGCCTGATGCACGCCAGCGGCCAGGGCGCCAGGCGCGACCTGCTCGAAGCCTGGACCTGGCTGCAGCGCGCCGAGCGCGGTGGCATGGCCGGCGCCGGCAAGACCATGGCACGCCTGGCCGAACGCATGACCCCCTCCCAACTGGCGCAGGCCGAGCAACTCGCCGCCGCCGCATAAGCCTTCGCGTTGCCCCGCATCACACCGCCATTGCCGCACCAACGATGGGGTCACATCTGACATTCGTACATTTCGCCTGCGAAATGTACGAATGTCAGATGTGACCCCAAGCGTAATCCGATGTGACCCCAAGCGTAATCCAGCTGGACAGCTCTTGCGCAACTGCGCCCAGCGGGGTGTAATATGCTGTATAAAAAAACAGTATTTAGCTTGGGCCATGGAACCATATCCCGGAAATCCTCGCGCAAGGGGCAGCGGCGCTCACGGCCAGCTGCTGCAGGTGGATTCGTTCGCCGCGTGGCGGGTCGCGGCACGCGAACTGCTGGCGTGCGATATCGCGCCGCAAGCCGTGCACTGGTCCGCCGGCGACGCGCTGTCCAGCAGTGCGCCGCCGCAGTCCGCGCGCGCCGATAATGGCAGCGGCCAATTCGAGAACAAACGCAAGAATGCGCAGCCACCCCTGCACCTGCCGCGCAGCCTGATGGGGATGTTGTACAGCGCCGCCTGTTGCCGCGTGCCCGACCGCTGGGGCTTCCTGTACCGCATCGTCTGGCGCTGGCAGCGTGGCGAGCGGCGCGTGCTGTCCGTTGCCGACGGCGATGGGGCACGCCTGCACGCCATGGTCACGGCGGTGCGCCGCGAGGAGCATGAGATGCATGCCACAATCCGATTCCGCGAACGACCCGAGCGCGCCGGCGCGCCGCGCTTCCTGGCCTGGTGCACGCCGCAACACGACGTCTTGCCGCAGCTGGCCCGGCACTTCGTCAGCCGCATCGGCCGCGTCAGCTGGATGATCGCCACGCCCGAAGCGAGCGTGCTGTGGGACGGCGCGGTCCTGCACGACACCGGGCCGCTGGTGCCGTGCACGGCGGGCCTGGGCGATGCGGGCGCGGCGCCCTGGGTGGCCTATTATCGCGGCGCGGCGCAGCAGGCCGCGGTCCGCAACGGCGCCCCGCGTGGCGCGGCCGGCCACGACTCGCCGCAGGACGAGCGGCCCGCCACGCTCGACCAATGCCGGCGCTGCGAGTTGTGGCGCAATGCGACCCAGCCGGTGGGCGGCGCAGGGCCGAAGCGCGCGCGCCTGATGCTGGTCGGCGAGCAGCCGGGCGACCAGGAAGACCTGGCCGGCCAGCCCTTCGTCGGCCCGGCCGGCAAGCTGCTCGACCGCGCGCTGGAGCAGGCCGGAATCGACCGCCGCGCCGTCTACCTGACCAACGCGGTCAAGCATTTCAAGTGGGAGCCGCGCGGCAAGCGGCGCATGCACAAGACCCCGGCCCAGCGCGAGATCGAGGCCTGCGGCTACTGGCTCGACAAGGAGCTGGCGGCGGTGCGGCCCGAGGTCATCGTCGCCCTCGGCAGCACGGCGCTGAAGGCGGTGCTGGGCACCGGCCATGTCACGCTCAAGGACACCATCGGCCAGCCGCTGCACCATGGCGGGCGCTGGGTGGTCACGGTCTACCATCCGTCCTATGTGCTCCGCGTGCCGGACGCGGCCGCCAAGGAGCAGGCCTTCGGGGTGATGGTCGAGGGCTTCCGGCTGGCCCAGCAGCTGCTGACGCAGGCGCCGCCGCCAGGCTGACGGCCGCGGCGCGCCCCCGCCCGCCGTGCGTCAACGGCCCAGCGTCGGCGAGGTGGTCAGCCAGTGGCCGCTCAGATAGCTGGCGAATTCATTGGCGGGAAGCGGCCGGGCAAACAGGTGGCCTTGCCCTTCGTCGCAGCGGAACACCCGTAAGTCATCCAGGGCCTGCTGGTACTCGACCCCCTCGGCAATCGTGCGCAGGCTGAGGCTGCGCGCCATCTGGACGATGGCGCGGACGATGGCGGCATCCTCCGGGTCGGTCGCCAGGTCGCGGATGAAGGACTGGTCGATCTTGAGCTTGTCGACCGCAAAGCGTTTCAGGTAGGACAAGCTTGAATAGCCGGTGCCGAAGTCGTCGATCGACAATTTCACGCCCAGCAGCTTGAGGCGCTTGACGGTGGACAGTACGCTCTCGCTGTTCTTGATCAGGATCGACTCCGTCAATTCCAGTTCCAGCAGCGACGGGTCGAGGCCGGACTCTTGCAGCACCGCGATCACGGTCTGCTCGAGGTCGCCGCGCTTGAACTGGACGGCGGACAGGTTGACCGCCATGACCAGCGCCGGCAAACCGGCGTCGCGCCAGGCGGCGGCTTGGCGGCAGGCCTCGCCCAGCACCCATTTTCCGATCGCCACGATCAGTCCGCTTTCTTCCGCCACCGGGATGAAGTGGCTGGGCGGCACCATGCCGCGCCCCGGGCGGTTCCAGCGGATCAGCGCTTCGGCGCCGACGATGTTGCCGCTGACCAGGTCGATCTGGGGCTGG
>Ga0193702_1000197_pt1 | contig 24398 bp, 22 predicted proteins | sample U3a1metaG_FD_143060 | JGI IMG/M metagenome (GOLD analysis project Ga0193702, IMG submission 143060) | Soil microbial communities from a riparian zone of the East river system, Colorado, United States - U3a1 | ecosystem: Environmental > Terrestrial > Soil > Riparian zone | place: USA: East River... | reverse complement strand
TGGCAGCTATAACTGGGAAAAAGAAGTCGGGCAGATCTGGTTTTTAAAGGCCGCCAAACAACGCGGAGTGGCGCAGTTTTTGGGATTTAATAATAGTCCACCGGTACAATTCACCATAAATGGCAACGCCTATGCCAGCGGCGGGAAAACAAATATTGCGGCCGATAAATACAATGCATTTGCCCTTTACCTGGCCAATGTTATAAAAGGCGTTGAGCGGGAAAGCAAGGTAACTTTTAATTATATCAGCCCCGTTAATGAACCGCAATGGGACTGGAGCGATGGCGGACAGGAAGGTTGCCCCTACACCAATAATGAAATTTCAGGCCTGGTACGAAGCATTAATACAGCGTTTGTTAAAGATCATATCAAATCTCAAATATTAGTAGCGGAGGCCGGAAGCATTAATTACCTGTTAGCAGCAAATGACAAACCGGGCAAAAGCAACCAGGTTAATGACTTTTTTAAACCCGGCTCACCTAACTATATCGGCGATCTGCAGAATGTAAGCAAAACAATTGCGGCACACAGCTATTTTACCACCTCGCCAATTGCCGCTGCCGTTAAAACACGCAATAAACTTGCGGAAAGCATAGCTGCCATACCCGGCATATCGTTCTGGCAATCGGAATATTGTATTTTGGGGGATAATGCAGGCGAGATAAATGGCGACAAACGCGATACAGGCATCACCGCCGCCCTATACCTGGCAAAGGTGATCCATACCGACCTTACGGCTGCAAATGCTTCCGCATGGCAATGGTGGACAGCCATATCAGCTTACGATTATAAGGACGGGCTTATTTATGTTGATAAAAACAAAACCGATGGTAAGTACTTTGCCAGCAAAATGCTTTGGGCAATGGGTAATTACAGCCGTTTTGTAAGACCCGGCGCTATAAGAGTTGATGCCGATGCTGCAGGTGGGCTGGATTTAAAAAGCCCGCTGCTTGTTTCGGCATTTAAAAACGGAAATGATCTTTCTGCAATAATTATAAATAGCAATGATGCTGATACCTTTATAAATTTAAACATCAGCAACGGAAAGGTTGGACTTATGCGGACTTATACCACCTCACAAACAGGCAGCCTGCAAGCCGGAAAAATTATAGCTGCTAAAAATACTATATTGATACCGGCTCGTTCGGTAACTACGCTAACGGGGGTAATTCAGTGACAGGTTCAGCTGTGAAGATTAAAAATTTTTACTACCAGTCATAGCCCCTGCCGGGCCTATGACCCGGAGGGTCTACCCCTTTGTAGAAACGAAGCGGCCCATTTTCTTTGCCTCATAGAGGCTACCCTTTGCCCTTACCTTTCTAAATGTCTGAGTCAGGCATAAAAACAAGGCATCCTCACACTCGCTGTTTGGATGCCCTAACCTAAACCTTATCACAAGAGACAGGTAAGAACACCTGCCATTTGAGTTGTAAACATCGCCCTTCTATGGTTAAACAACAGCAATGGTGTCGATGGATTGTCTGTTTGTATGGATGAATATCTGTTATTCATGGTTCCATTCAAGAATACGAGCATTCGGGATGAGAAGATTACTATCCCCCGGCTTTTCATCAAGTAAATCATCGTGTTGGTGTAAATAGTTTTTGCCAAACACCGCAAAGCCTCAATTTCGAACTAAAAGATCAAACTGTTGAGCCAACTACTATGATGAGTACCTTTAACCAGGCGGATTCAATAAACAAGAGCCGCTACATGTTAACTGTTTTTTATTTGCTTATTATACTGACGGCTCTTCAACTATTCATCGCTTTACTCACCAACGGTTTTGCCTTATCACAAGAGGAGGCGATGTGGCATTATATAGGTAGAAATTGGTTCAGGCACGGCCTTGTGCCTTACAATGGCGGCGCGGATAATAAATCACCATTGTTTTTTGTGGTTTTCGGCCTGTCAGACTGGCTTTTTGGTGTAAATTATTGGTTCCCGAGAGTATTGGGAACTATAGTTCAATCTGCCGGGATCTTTTATATATACAAAATTGCCAATCATATTTCAGGCAGCCGGGCGGGATTACTGGCCATTTCTTTTTATGGGCTTTCCGTACTTTGGCACGGGGCAGACGGCAAGTATGTTTCTTTTACAGAAACGTATGAGGTATCGTGCGTCATTATATCCTTCTACTTCTTTCTAACATCCAAAAATAAAAAAGGGTATTTCATAAGCGGTCTGCTAATTGCTATTGGGTTAGGCTTTCGTTTATCAGCCATTTTCGTTATCGCAGCATTATTTATAACGTCCGTTCAAAAAAGCAGGATGTTCACATTAATATTTTCCCTCGGCTTGTTATCAGGCGTCCTCGCTCTTGTATTGGCCGGTTACCTCGCCGGGATTAATTTTCACGACGTCCTCAGCTGCATGGTGACAGATAATTTTGGGCCGGGCAGCATAAACAATAATGATTTTCTGACCAGGATGGTTCAATTTTATAACCTGTTCTTTTATTCAGAAGCTATATTGTTCTATCCGCTTGTACTGGTTTATATCTTTATAAAAAGAAAAGCCGACTGGTTGATTTTATGGACGTTTTTTGTTTTTGTTGGGATAAATGTTGTTGGAAATTATGCGCGCGTTGATCTTAAGGAACTGTTACCTGCGATGTCGCTTATGGGTGGGTTTACCCTTGCACACTTAATTGACGCATTCCGGATCTCCATAAAGAAGGTAATGTTCATCATCTGGGTTTGCTTTTCTCCAAAGTTACTGGAACCATTTGCTAATATCCAACCGCTAATTACAGGTGAAGCTCAAAGGGCTGAAAACTTTTGCCACGAACCATTTATCCAGCCGGATGAAGGCGCCGCCAGGCAGCTTGGATTATGGATAAAAGCAAACACCAGGCCCTGGCACATGGTTTATGTGGCTGGTTATGGTTCACAGGTACAGGCGTACTCCGAAAGGCTATCGCCAACCATTTATTTCAACGTAACACAAACCCGGACAGCCAAGGAAAGGCTTTTTTTGGATATGAAAAAAAACAAGGCAGAAATGATTCTCGTTCCATTATTCCCGGAATATAAGCAATGGGTAGATGCAGATCTGCGGCAATATATTGATCAGCTGGTTGCAGGGAATTATTATTTTGACCGTTGCTTTTTTAATTATTCGGTTTACAAACTCAAAAAGAATAAAGGATAGTTCAGTTCCGGCCATATGGGTCGAATAGGTGATTGCTGACTAGTTTATAATTTTTCTTTTTGAATCAAAGCCGAAATGATCTTACTTTTAAACCGCCAAAAAGTTAAATGTCTTTTATCACTAAACGAAACCAATGTACAGAACCCTGCTCCTGCTGTTTATTTCAACCTGCTTTGCAACAGCCCGGGTTACCGCCCAAAGGATAACCGCTGATCAGTATCTTTCAGCGTCAGGCCGGTCAAAATCACCGGGGGGAACAACTTATTATATCGATCCCCGGAGGGGGAGCGACCATAACGCAGGGACACAGAAAACCCGCCCATGGAGCACATTTGACAGGCTTAACCGACTTATTATGTACCCGGGCGACAGGGTAATTGTTAGCCCCGGAACATTTCACCGGTCCTTATACGTTATTTCGAAAGGAAGTGCGGGGAAGCCTGTGAGTATAATATTTAAACCGGGCAGGTTTGATTTTTATCCTGACAGCGCATACAAGTCAGCATTCCAGATATCAAACACCAATGATGTGCCCGACGGCTTGAAAGCGGTTGCACTATATGTATCTGGGTCTAAATACCTTAAAATCAAAGGTGCCGGATCGAAGATCATGCTCAGGGGAAAAATGATAGAAACCTGTATAGCATATAGCAAAAACATTAGCATTGAAGGGTTGAGCTATGATTATTACCGGCCCACGGTATCTGAAATGAGTGTAACCGCCCTGAAGGGAAATACAGCGGAAATAACGGTTAATGTCTCATCTGGTTATAGCGTAAAAGACAGCGTATTGTGGTGGGAAGCCGAAGGCTGGCGCTCTGTACCAGGCTGGTATTGGCAGGTTTTTGACCCTAAAACAGGATATGTTGAGCGGACAGATCTAAAGTTGAACGGCGTGAAATTCGCTGATCAGGGTAACGGAAAGATAATCGCTCATTTCGATAAAAACCCGGGATTCCAAGAAGGGCTTACCTACCAAAACCGCGATGTTTTGCGTGACTGTGCCGGTGTTTTTATGCAGTACAGTAAAAATCTCCGGCTAAAAAATATCCGGATTTATTTTATGCATGGCATGGGTGTGGTCAGCCAGTTTTGTGAGAACGTTAAAATAGACTCACTGATAGTCCGTCCGGATGAAAAAAGCGGGCGAACCTGCGCGGCCTGGGCAGATATTTTGCATTTCTCCGGATGCAGCGGCAAGATTGAGGTGGCCAACTGTTATTTATCCGGCGCGAACGACGACGCCATTAATGTGCACGGTACACATCTGAAGATTGTGGAGCGGCCGGCTAAAGATCAAATCAGGGTGCGGTTTATGCACGGGCAAACCTACGGCTTCGCGGCATTTCTGCCGGGCGACAGCCTTGAACTGGTGCACGCCAAAACACTCAATCCATTTGCTGAAAATATGGTGGTTAAAGCTGAAAGACTTAATGATAAAGAATTCCTGCTCACCTTAAAGAATAAAATACCTGAAAATCTGGTTGCTGACGACGTAGTTGAAAACATAACCCGGACCCCGCAGGTATGGGTGCACCATACCGTGATCACCCGGATCCCGACCCGGGGGATCTTAGTGACGAGCCGGCGCAGGGTTGTGCTTGAGCATAATGTATTCGACCGCCTTCGGATGAATGCGGTGCTGATAGAAGATGACGCAGAAAGCTGGTATGAATCAGGCCCGGTGCGAAATGTTGCTATCAGAAATAATCATTTCATCAGGTGTGGCAGCCCGGTGATCAGCATTCATCCCGAGAACGCGATCAATGATAAGCCTGTCCACAAAAACATCCGCATAACGAATAACCTGTTTGAACTGACCAGTGACAGTAAGGTTTTGTATGCTAAGAGTACATCAGGCATTGATCTTTCAGGGAACAGGATCAAATCCGGGGCAACAGCTATTGGAGGGCTTACTGAGTTTAAGGATTGCCTGGATATAAAATTAACGGGAAATCAAATTATCAAACCTTAAACTTATGAATGGTATTAAGAATAAAGATAACTGAATTCGGGAATAATTAAATTTCTTACAGGAATTTCACAGGGGATCTTACGGTTTTTGCCAGAATAATTGGTCATTGTTGGTATGATAACTGATCACAGTATATTGCTCATGCTTTTTTGTTTCATAACCATCTATAGCCGGTTCCTGGCTGCCATAAGGAAGCAGTTCCACGTATTCCAGTGTTTTTCCTTCCTTCCTTGTCTGAGAATTCCATTCACTGTGCAGCGGGCAGATCATGCGGTAAATATGCTCGGCCATAAACTGGTAAAGATATTCTTCTTTTTTAGCCGGTACCTGATGGTAATTGGCGGTAGCGTTTAACACCAGCGGACGGCCATCTATCAAACGCTCCCGTACTTCGATTATACTGAGAAAGTTTCCTTTTTCATCTTTGATATAGGCATTTTCCTGCGGGTCCATGTAAATCCATTTGTTCAAAGAATCTATATATACGGAATTGATCACATGACCGCCGGCAGGCACCGGAAAACGGCCTGAAAAACAGATCACGCTTCTCGATTTGATACCCATGGACAGGAAGATCTCATTCATAGCGATAGAAAGCGGATAGCAACCCTGTGCAAGTTTAGTTTTTTGGTACGTTTCGATAATATTGCTCGCGGTAAGCACTTTCAGCGGGCGAACATCTTCATGAGGCACCTGGTTATGGAACCATTGTAAAAGGCGGATGGCCCGCGTAACTTCGTCTCCTTTACCTGCAACAGAATCGAGGTGATAAGTCTTACGCAATGCCGTCAGGTGGGCGTCGCTGGCTGCCTGGTAGGTAAATGCCGGAAAATTCTGATCGCTTTTCCGGTTGTAGGGGGCGCTTTTTCTCAGCACGGCAACGTGATCTACAGAATCCTTCGGCGTGGCCGGTGCGGGTGATGTAAATAAAGTAAAGAAACATCCTGTTAAAATAAATACGGTAAATATTGATGAAGTTTTCATGATTAAATAATTTGAAGGTACATAGCCTGATTGTTTATGATGCAAATTAAAAGCGTAAAAAAATTAAATTTTGTATTTTTAGACTACCGCCGGATTGCGCACCCTCAAGAGGTTGTTTTGAGCGTTGAAACAGATTAAGGCTGTCAAAGCTGTATAGAGCGATTGCAATGCCCTGCTCGTCGAAAATAGAATGATGTTAATTATAGAATGCTCAATTTTGTACCATGCAAACCGAAAGGCAAATCTATAAGGCTGTTATGCAGCACCTGTTTTTTTGGCTGGCTCTTATTCTTTACCAGGCCATAAGCTACGGATGGGAGAATACAGACGAGTTTACCTTCAAACTCGCCCCGGCCTTATTTTCGGCAAGTCTGCCTGTTACCATTGTTTTAACCTACATTAACCTGTACGTTTTAATGCCGGTTTATTACTACCATCAAAAATATATAGGATATGGCGTGGCGCTGTTACTCGCACTGCTGGCAGGCGGGTTGTTGATAAGATATGTGACCTACGAATTTGTAGTGCCATGGGAGCGGCTAAATAATCCCGAACGATATCGTCAGGAAAACAAGCATTTCTGGATACCAGTACGGATCTTAAGGATCTCCCTGGAGCCCTATCCTATAATAGCGATGACTATGCTGGTGAAACTGATGAACAATGCCTACAACAACCAGAAAAATCTCCGCGAACTGGAAAAGGAAAAGTTTTCGGCAGAGATAGCCCTGCTAAAAGCACAGATCAACCCGCACTTCTTTTTTAACACATTAAACAGTTTATACGGACTGGCACTTAAAAGATCTGAAAAAACAGCCAAAGTTGTGCTTCGCCTTTCCGAATTAATGCATTATATGTTATATGAGGCCCGTGCGGAAAAGGTGCTGCTAAAAGATGAGATCAGCCACCTGGAAAATTACATTGGTATAGAAAAAATGCGTTTTGCCGACCGGCTGGATCTTTCTTTTGAATGTTCCGGCGATATGCCGGGTAAAATGATCGCCCCGCTGTTGCTGCTGCCATTTGTAGAAAACGCGTTCAAACATGGCCTCAGGGCTGATGCCGGCTGGATCACTATTACTTTAAAAGTTACCGGAGACCGACTTTTTTTTAAAGTTGAAAACAGCTATTCTCCGAATCCGCTGAAAAGCAGGGACGGGCTGGGCATTGAAAACCTGAAGCGGAGACTGGAATTAACTTATCCTGGAAAATACGAACTTCAGCTGATTCAACAGAAAGGAATTTTTGAAGCTGGCCTAAAGCTTGATTTATGAAGAAAATAAACTGTTTAGTAGCCGATGATGAGGAGATCGGCCGGGAAATCATAGTGAGTTATGTACAGCGGCTGGACAAGTTGAATTTAGTAGGGACCTATACTAATGGGGCCGAAGTATATAATGCATTGAACATACACCCGGTTGACCTTTTATTTCTGGATATCCAGATGCCGCAGTTAACAGGTATAGAATTATTGCGTACCCTGAAAAATCCTCCTGCCGTCATTTTCACTACAGCCTACCGGGAATATGCCATTGAAGGCTATGAGCTTCATGTGATCGATTACCTGTTGAAGCCCGTTTCCTTCGAGCGTTTTATCAAGGCCGTTGATAAATTTGAATTCATGACCAATCCAGGCAGGGTAATCCAAAGCAATATCCTGGCAGAATCAGCCAAAGACCAGGATGCTTTTATGTATGTTAAGGCCGATAAGAAAATGATCAAAGTATCGCTGAAGGACCTGGTGTATATTGAAGGGCTCAAAGATTACGTAAAGATGCACCTGGTTAATAAGACGATCATCACCTACCAGACTCTTACCTATTTTGAGGAAAAGCTTTCTGCAAATCATTTTCTGCGAATTCATCGCTCCTATATCGTATCGCTCAGGCATCTAGATGCGTATTCAGCAACGCAAGTAGAGATTGGGAAAGTCAACATCCCTATCGGTAGCTCTTATGTAAAGGATGTGCTAAACAAGCTCGAATTATAACCGTTAGCGTACATGTTAATTTCAGGCGTCAAGATTGCACATTATGCGATGATAGTCCCACCCGGTTACGTGCGCTTGAAAGCAACTTTTAGTGCGCCTTGCCATTTAGATTGACTAAACACAGCGAAAACCAAAAAAAGTTAGACCCATGTTTAGACCCAATAAAAAGGATTCATGATTCACAAATTATAAGTAATTGATTTTCAAGAAAGTATGAGAAGATTCGAACTTCCGGCCTTCAGACCCCTATGAAACCGACGGCGGAATCTAAAATAAATTTATTGTTCTGACAGGTTATTACCCAATCCGGGAAACGCCAATCATTGTTAATCTGTTGTGATTAGAAAAATGCCCGTAGTAAGAGTGATATTCGTCCATCAGGAAATTCTCTTCAGATTCTAAAAAATAGTAAACATCATATTTAAAGTATGGGGGGAATGCCGAAAAGGTTCCGGGCAGGTACCGTACTTCCTTTAATTCTATCCCGCCAGCCTTAAAATATCCCTTTTTACGCACCAAGTCCTCCTCATTGAAAACTTGCTTGTGCAATTCCGCCAAAACCGCAGGGCCCTTAAGCTGAATTTCAGCTAAATTATCAAGTACATGCTTTACGATGTCTTTAACCAACTTCTCGTCAATTCCGTTTTTTTCCGGATTATTACTAAGTATTAAACGTTCTTCAAATTCAAAGTCCAGTTCATGTTGATCGTAAAAAATCGTGGCATCCCAAATTTGACTGTCTTCAATTCGGGCAGGACTTTTTTTGAAGATTACTTCAATGCCGTTGACTACTATTTTCATGAAATTGAGAATGGTTTTAACTTAAGAATGTCGCATGAAAAAACACGCTTTCAATACGACCGTTAAATATAAATAAAGCCGCTTACTTTTAAGGCAGCTCTCTTGACTTAAAAAGTCTGGATGAGAAGATTCGAACTTCCGACCTTCCCGATCCCATCGGGAAGCGATACCACACAAAAAAGCCTCAAGACTTTCGACTTAAGGCTTTTGACTTAAAAAGTCGGGATGAGAAGATTCGAACTTCCGACCTCCAGCACCCCTATGAAAACCGACAGCGGAATCTAAAATAAATTTATTGTTTTGACAGATTTATTGACGCGAACACGTCAGTACAAAAGAATATTTAATATTTTACTTTGCCTTCATTTGGCGTAATTTTCTGAAAACTACGGTATGGAGAAATAATATTGTTGCCGGGGCAAATGCAGGAAACCACACAAACGGGAATAACGTCATTTCCCGTACCCCAGCCACACCGGTGATGATGGAATTCTTTCCAATAATTGTCGCAATAACAAGCAGATTTAAAATGTCCAGTATTCCCAATATATTCCAGGCATACACTACAGGGATACTCCATGACTTTCCTCTTGAAATCATTTTTGCCACCGGCAAAGCCAAAAGCGCCGTGATGATATCGCCCATGCCTGCCGAAAAAGCAAATTCAGCCGGAAGCAGATGATAGAAGTATAGAAAAATGAAGAATACACCAACAACCCGAAACACATGAATTGCGACCAGGGATTCCAATGTGATTGATCGCAGTAATTTTTTGAATAATCCGGTGTTGCCGATCAGCCCAAATAATATAATCATTAATGGTATAGCACCAAAAACCATTACGGTAGGCGGGATCGACTTGTTGTCAAACACGCCTTTTAATGAAAGTATGGAAACGTAGGCGAGGTAGGCAACATAAAAACCCAAAATGCCAAATTGAATATTTCTTGATTTACCCACCGTCATCCCTGCATCGATTGCGGCTTGTTTAGCGCGATTTGAAATAAAAACGAGGGACCAGAAAAAACTAAGAATGAATAGGATGATAGCCCATAAAGGCATCCCTGTTATGTAATTTTCCATTTTATTGTTTGATTAAATTAACAAAACAAAGGAAAATCAAATATTTTGGCTTGCACTTTCCAAATGGCAAGAAATGGGGCGGGCTGTTTTTTTCTAATTAATGGGTATCAACTAACCGGAAAGTCTGCCTTCAGGCCTTTTTGGAAAATTCGCTTCTTATCCGGCTCAATGAAGTGTCAGTAACACCCAGGTAGGAGGCTATATGTTTCAATTGCGCATGCCGAAAAATCTCTTTGTTATTGTTCAGTAATTCACTGTAACGCTCCTCCGCGCTCTTATTGATCATTGCTAAAGTGCGCTGTTTATACGCCACAAACTCTTTCACCAGCATCATTCGTGCAAATTCCCTAAACTCCGGCACGGTATGGAAAAGCAGGTTAATTGAATCAAACGAAGCCAGGTAGCCCTGGCAATTAGTAATTGCCTGGATATATTCAGTTGAAGGCTTATGCAGAAAGAATGAGGCGATCTCAAACACAACGCGATCTTTTGGATAGAAATAAGTGGTGACCTCAGCGCCATCAGTATCATAGGTGAAAGCTCTCATAAACCCCTCGGCCAAATAAAAATAACCACTGTTCATCCCTCCCTTAAGCAGGAAATCATTTTTCGCGAATGTCCGCTCTTCAAAATGTTCAGCGATCTTTTCCAATGCCAGGTTACTCACCATTATGTTCGGCGTGTTGGCCTTTATAAACTCAGTCAGGATCTGCTTGTTCATTGTTGAAAATCGTTTTGGTGTCCAACCTGTATTTTTGACTCTCAGGGTAAAATTAGACAGATGTTAAACATTCGGCAATGGTCATTTATTTGGCATGATAGTACGAAGTTACGACCTTACGCTATCCTTATTAATTCACCATCATCAAATCCGGTAGTAATTACCCTGTTTTTTAATATTTCCAGTCCATCATTGCGTTCCACGATCGTTTTTAAAGCGGAATGTACATTAACCAATATTTCGTCCCATTTTACACCTGTTGCTAAAAGAGGAGGGATTTCGAGGTATTTTAAAGACGGATTTGGTTCATAGTCAACATCAAAGACCCAGTCATCATCATTTGGATCGTATACCCGCGAACCTGTTACATACATGCTGTAACCCGATTCTGTTTCAAATATCCCGAAATTAATAGCTTTGACCTCCATGCCCGGGCCGCTATTATCATTAACTTGTTTTATCCAGTTAAACAATAATCCTTCCAATTTCATAAGGTAATGTATAAAATAAAGCGCAATAAAAAGCCTTCAGACTTTCGGCTAAAGGCTTTGGACTTTATAAGTCGGGATGAGAAGATTCGAACTTCCGACCTCCAGCACCCCATGCTGGCGCGATACCGGGCTACGCTACATCCCGAAAGTTTTACTTTCAACTGCAAATATAATTTTTGCCGGTTAATTTTTTTATCTCCAATTAAAGTTTTTAGGCAAGCGCCTTCAAACTCAACAAATTTAATGGCTCATAAAAAAGACACCCTCACAATCGCTGCCCGGATGCCTTAACCAAAACCATACTACAATCTGGCAAATATGAATTATTGCCATAAGAGGCGGTATTTAATTACCCGCCTCTCAAACGAATAAACAAATTAACTGTTTAATAATCAGTACATAATCAATAGAAGTCACAATTTAAAATGATCCTGATCACTATTTGCGTTCCCGCAGGTTCTCTCGCAGAGGAACCTGCGATGATTAGCTTATAAATAGCAATCAGCCGCCTGCTTAGTCCATGGCAATCATCTTTTGCAGACCACAAACATTGCGCAGGGTCCCCGATGAGAGATCCTGCGAAGACCGAGGTGTTATGATTGCGAGAGTGCCCGAATCGTACGGTGTCAGGCATTTACTTCCACGCATGATGAAAACCTTGCTCATAAGGTAAATGCCGCACGGTTCTTTTCAATAAAATCAGCAAACGTCATTGGTGGCCTTCCAGTGATTTCTTCTATCGTATTATTAAAATTAGGTTCGCCAAAAATATTGTCACTTTCTGTATTGGCAACATGGTTTTTAAAATGATCATAACTTCCCAGGCCAATCGAATCAGCCATATGTTGTACACTCACCTGTTCGTAGACAATGTCTTTCCCTAAAACCTTCCTAATGATTTCGCCGATTTCCCTGTAACTTAACAGTTCAGGTCCGAATAGCTGGTAAACCTTCCCAATATGTTGATCCGGATCAGCTAGGATACTGCCGACAGCCCTCGCGATGTCTTCTCCGGCAATAGGAGCATGTTTTGCATCAGCGGGAAAACTCATTTGTAATTTGCCAGCCTTAATTTGGCCGGAGACATATAAGAACCATTCCGCAAAAAAAGTCGGCCTGAGATGTGTTGTCGGGATGCCTGTCCATTTGAAAACCTCTTCTGATAAAAAATGACGAATAGTCGCCGGGCTTTTTGAAGTTGAGGTCACTTGTTTCTGTGACATGTTGACGATAAATTCAGCGCCGGCTTCTTTCGCCGCCTGTGCAAATATCACGGTTACATCCAGCAAATCCGGACTTAAAGGATAACAGAAATATCCTCTTTTAGCACCTTGCCATGCCAATCTGACTTCATCCAGATTTTGCATGTCTCCTATAACAATCTCAACACCAAGTTCTTTGAGACGAGCTGACCGCACATCTTCCTTATGCACGAGCGCACGTACCTGAAATCCTTTTCGCAACAGAACCTCAACCGATGGCATTCCTGTCGAACCTGTAGCACCTGTAATTAAAATTTTTGGCTTTTCCATTTTATAATCAGTTTTTTAATAAGCTCGAATTAATAATCCTGAGTCAGTGCGGATAAAGAACCGTAATGTTCAACGATTATTTTGACGACAAACTTATTACGTCAAAACACAATTAAAGTAATGACAATGTAAATTAACTTGCAAATTGCAAGTTAATTTATTCAGACGTATTTTAAGTCGACGATGATAGTATTTATAGATAACTTCTATGATCAGGGTGTTGGAACTCAGGCTACAGCATTTTATCAGCGAGCAAGAAAGAGCATTGGTTCAGCTTAAAGAAACCAAATAAAAGTGTCGGGAGCCTGCGAGTACAAAGAGAAAAATCGGAGATTAACGAACTGCTCGTGATGATTTCCTTTGTTGCTCCGCACGCTTTCGTGCCAATTCCTTATACTTTTTAATCGTCTCCTCCCGGTCAGGTTCGAGTGCTATTATTAGGTCGGGATCAATTTCAGGCGGAAAATTGGATAACCCCCAAATGGACAACTCCAGAATCACCGGAATTAAGTCAAGACTTTTTTCAGTCAGGATGTAGGTGAACTTGGATTTTTTGTCACTGGCTACCACCTTCTCCACAAATTTTTGTGATTCAAGGACATTTAAGCGATCGGCCAGGATATTAGTCGCAACCTTTTCCGCTGATTGCAGAAACTCATTGTAAGATGATTTTTCTGCAAAAATCATATCTCTCAGAATTAGTAAGATCCATTTATCACCGAGTATGTCAAGCGAGAAACTTATCGGACATTGAGAACGAGGCATGATTGATTTCATAAGCCAATTTTTATTGTTTACTGGGGGCTATTGTGATTTTACTTGCAAAGTACAAGTAAATATACAAAATAAGTGTAAGAACAATGATGCTGATCATTATTTGCCGGTTTAAACTTTCCCGGCTACTTATGTCTTCTCAGGGGCAGCGAGAAGGCATAAAACAAAAAACGCCAGACCCCAGGCCCGGCGTTTAATTCATGTTGTTATTTATTACTATATCGCTCCGGCATCCCTTTTTGTTTCGAGCGCAGCTCTTACAGCCGCAGGAAGATTAGTTAATAAGCTATAGCCAGTAGCTTGCTCAATTGCTTGTACCGTGGTTATATACTGCGTCCAGTCGGTGCTGATGGTATTGATGTTTGGGGTGTTTACCGCAATTACTCTTGTTGACGAAGTAATGCGGCTCAGGTCGTTATTACCATTTGGTATTACAACAATTACTTTCCAGATGTTTGAAGGCACCACTACATTGCCGTTGTTTATTGTTGTTGCAGAACCGTTTGAGCCGGTACCGCCGGAGCCATAGCTGCCCATTATCACATAAATTTCATTCCCGGCGCTTACCAGGGTCCTACCGTATTCTTCCAGGTTGGCCCAGGTTTGCTCATTGTTTCTTGGAGCCTGCGGGATCATGTTATCCATCAAAAAAGTCGCCTCGTTAGCCGCCGTGGTTGATGTGCGGTCGCCGCTTGGGCAATTGTGTCCCCTGTCAAAACCCGAACCTGAATAGCTTGTCGCCTGTACCTCGTACCATCCGGCAGGAAGGTTGGTATCGGCCCTAAAGTCATTAGCCCGGCTTTCTGAACCCAGGGTAGTGCTGCCAACATACCAGCTCACCCAGTTTGGCTCTCCTTTATCCCGGTTGTAGCTTTCGGTATAATAGGTTTGGTCAATCAGGTAATTATCTGCGTTTGTGATGCTGGTAGTTGCACCGCTTGGATTACCCAGTAATAAGTTTGTATTGTCGGCTGTTGAGCCGCCCCCGGTTCCGCCACCGCCAGAACCGCTGTCGTAACTGTTAATTGTAAATTCATCAATGTTAATGCGGTTTGTGCCCCCGATAGTTTTCCTTAATTGAAAACGTAAGGAACCCGCCTGGTTTACTGTAAAGGTGGCGGTTGCGAGGCTTGTGCTGCTTGCGGTAACTGAGCTAGTACCCACTTGCGTATAGCTGCTTCCGCCATTGGCAGATACCCATAACTGGAAGGCAGAAGAGCCATCCGAGCCATAAACCGCATAGCTAAGAGTTACGGTTGACGCGCCGCTGCTCACGTCGAAATTCATTCCCAGTGTGCCGGTATTGCGGATGCGGACAGACTTACTGCCCAATTTAGCGTCGGAACTGCTTGTTCCAACCAGGGCATCGTTAAGATCCCATGATCCGCTGCTAAAAGTTACGTTGCCATCGGCATAGCCTGTTTTGGAGGCTGATTCAAAGCCTTCGTCAAAAGTTTGCGTTATTGCAAAGCTTCTGGCCATTTCTCCCGCTGAGACTGAACCTGGCGCCTGGCTGTTAAAAGCGGGGGCAATAGCTGATTTTTGACAGGCCGACAAGAAAAATGCAGCTGTAAATAATGTGAATAGTAAATGTTTGATTTTCATATATGTAATCTATAAGTTAAATAGCAAGTTTAAATTAAATACTATTAACAGATAGTTAAATTTATATTCATTTAGTGTATTTAATGCGCTAAGCCCAGATGCCAGGAAGGCGGGCGCATACAAGTAAAATTCAGGGAGAATTATTACTTGTATGCCATGTGCAAAAAACAAGGCATCCTCACACTCGCTGTTTGGATGCCTTAACCTAAACCTTATCACAATTGGCAGGGAGAATCCCCACCGTATGAAGTGATAAAGTTATTAAAAAAAGCCGGACTTTGCAACATTCTTGTTACAATAATTTAACATAGATTCATCACGAGTCTTTTTTTTCGCCCATAACCCTATTGACTTCCTGTCAATTGGCTTCAGCTGTTGCTTTGAGTGACGCAAGGATAGGCATAAGCGTTCCCGGTGGAAAGGCATTTGGCCGGTTGTCCTCCTGGATAATCTCAACCCGGGTTTGTCCATGAGCATTTGTTAGGATATAACTCGTTACAAAATAGTTTGCTATATGGTCTTCCAAACCAGGAGCCGGTGTAAACAAATTGTATTTTATCAGCTCGTCAGGCTTCATTTCTAAAACAGTTCCCCATTGTTCTAATACATTCCCTCCTCCTTCGGTTCTGAATTTGATTTCGCTGCCGGGTTTCCAATTTGTTGTTACCACGCGCCCGTATTGCCATAGCTTTATTAGCGCGGGGTTGGTTAGCGCGTTAAAAACTTTTTGAGTTGATGCATTTATGATAATCGCTGAAGTATTTGTCGCCATTTTTTATTGGATATTGTTATTTAATATTTCAGTGAGAATTAATGCCGGTTAATCAGCATACCTGTACCCCGGAAATTTTATCGTAAAAGTTGTTCCGGAACCGTATTCACTTTGTACACTTATTTTTCCGCCCTGATTTTCTACCTGCATTTTAACCATAAATAATCCCATTCCCTTTCCCTCTGCACTGGTATCAAACCTCTAATATAACCCAAAAACGTTTTTCAGGTCTTTCTCTTACCATTATCCTTAAACGTTATCTCTCGGTATAAAAAGCAGGCAACAAAACGCGTAATACCATTCCTTTAAGGAAAAACGACAGTGCGCTTAATGCAAACACCATTGTGCAAGTGGATGATAAGGGTTAGTTAATAGTAGCCTACAAATATTAAAAAAACATTCTCATAGGTTGTACTATCAAATTTACATCTTATTTATTTTCATTGCAATAGTGTTTTCTTTTTCTTCAAAGCTTCGCCCGTACAGATTCATTTTGAATTGAATGCAATGCTTCCATTCTATATATAGTGCGGTTAATCTTCAAAAAAATGCTGAAATACTCGGCAACTTGTGGAGAAACTCCACAATTACTAAAATGCCAACAATTAAATAACTAATTGATTATAAGATAATTACGCATTAATTTATTTATTGGCACTATTATGCCTATTCCTTTCATAACATTATAACAAAAATTGAAAACTATGAAAAAGATAATCAGCATGATTGCTTTAGCAGCAATCTCTTTCGGAAGTGTATATGCTATCCCGCACCCTGTTAAATCAACAATGCAGACAGATACCACCAAGAAAAAGAAAACAAAACCTATGAAAAAAGACTCAACAGGCAAGAAAAAAGATTCAACGCTTGTAAAACAGAACTAATTATCTGTTTCATAAAAAGCCGTCAAATGTTAATCATCTGGCGGCTTTTTTATGTGGGATAGTTTGTGAAAGCAACCGGTTACAATTCTTTTTCATTATCTGCGTTACAGGTATACTTCTATTCAGTAACTTTATTTAATGAAATCATTAGTTTTAGTCCCCGCCTTTATAATGCTGCTGGCATTCAGCTGTTCGGCACAAAAAAAAGTTGCTGCTAAAGATGCGGCCAAATATTCCGGCCAAACCACAATGATATGTGACAAAGTTTATAATACTGAAGTAGTTAGCGGTTCAAACACTACCTTACTTTACCTTGGCAGCGAAAATGGAGAATATTTAACCGTAGTGGTTAAGGGCCCCGAAAATCCAAAATTTAAATGGCACCCCGAAACTGATTTTAAGGGCCGCAGTATTTGCGTTACCGGTAAAATTGCTGATTATAAAGGCAAACCTGCCATATATGTTACCGAAGCTTCGCAATTAAAGCTGGATCTGACTGATAATACGATAAAGGCTCCGGTTGGTAAACAGTAGAATGGCCAACAGCCCTGGTTTTCAAATTTCAGGTTTATTAATCAAAAATTAGCCAGCGTTTTATCTTTCCATTGCGTAATTGATTAAAAGAGATTTATACAAAACTCTTTTAAATCATTATCCAATGGCAGTATTTATAGAGCATTTAAAAAAGCATTTTTCGGCCGACTTGATTTTCTCAGAAAGGAAATATCCGCTGAAAGGAGAAAATATAGACTTCAGTTCATTTTTAGAAAACCGTAAAAGTTATGCCGGTTTTTATATTGATATAGGCACCCATCATCCTTATCCTTTTTCAAACACACTACATTTTTTACAAAAAGGCTGGCAAAAAATCACAATTGAGCCAACTTCTGAATCTGCCAACCTGTTTAATCTCTTTTCAAATACAGGCATGGTTATAAATACAGAACAGGGCGCGAACCATGAGTCCTCCATGCTTTATTACTTAAAAAACAGAAAAAACAGCGGCAGTACCACTGAAATTGCCGAAAAAAGCATAACAACATTCAATACTATTATCAAAACTGTTAATGTTAGAGAAATGCCTCTGGCAGCCGTTTTACATAACAACTTACCGGCAGGACAAACTATCGATTTTTTGAGCTTGGACGCTGCGGGGTTTGATATGCGGGCTTTAAAATCAATCGATTGGACCAGGTATATCCCATTATTTATTATTGTTAAAGTTAATGCCGGAATAAAAGGCGGGGCGCCCGCTATTTGTTCTTTTTTAATACAAAAAAATTACGAACAAGTTGCCCAAACAGATCGCGCATACTTTTTTAAATACGGAGGCAAGTAATTTTACTTTTCCTTTTTAAAAGTATACCTGATGCCCAGCTGAACTGAATGATAATATTGATTATAGTTGCCTAAACCCGTGTTTACTTTATATGGTGTTATATTTTGCTGGTACAAGCCCTCAATATAAAAATGAGGACTAACCCGAACGCTTATCCCGCCTGAAATGCCAACATTAAATTTGCTGATGCTGTTATATTTAAGCGCAGAATCTATAGAGTACGAATGACCGATCGTATCCCTGAAATTGGTAATTGTTTGAAGCTTGTTGCTGTGACTGCTTTGGCCGGCAGAAAAACTAACCTGTGGACCAACAAGAATGCTCACCGCGTTTGAAACCCTGTATTGAAGGGTAACCGGAACAGAAATGGTATTTATCTTTCTTGAATCGCTTACTTTAAATGAAGTGTCCGGGTGGTTATAAGTTGGGTGCGTAATTGTGCCGGATAGGGAGCGGTTAAGGTCCAACCTGACTCCCGCATTTATCTGCCATTTCGAATTTAATGGTGCACCTCCAAACACCCCCAGTACCAGGTTAGTGCCGGCTCCGGATGTGTTGGCCAGGCCTTCAAAGCCAAAATCAAATTCTCCTGTGCCACCATTTTGGCTTTTGATGCTTTTGCTTTTAGACGACCCACTTTGCCTTTTTACAGTTATTTTCGAAAAGCCACCTACAGATGAGGCTTTTAATGCGGCTGCAGCCTGTCTTATTAACCCCGTGTCCCATAAGCTATCAAAGCCGGTTAGCGGTCGCGTAAAAAAGGCTTTATTATTAATATTTACAAGTTTTGCAGCTGTTGTAATACCCTGATCTACGGCGACGGAATCTGCCGAAAAATAGCGTTTGTTTATATTACCCGGCTCATTTGCCTGAATAGCTTTTTGGGCGTTATTACCTATGATGACGTTACCGCCTGGAGTTGACAGAGCCCCTCCACTGCTATTATTCTTTGTAGCAAAATTAACCAATGCGCTTGCCTGGTTATTTGTGGCAGAATCACTTTCAGCAATAGTATTACTATCCCTTTGGGCGACGAAGCTGCCTGGGCCGGTGTTAAAAAGCAACTGTTTTTTAGCCACGCTATCATTAAAGCGATTGCTATCTGTTAAATTTTTAGCTGCTACTTTATAATGTTGCTTTGGCCGCTCTTTATTTTTAAACGGATGTTTTATGGCTACAAAAGTTATTGCCCCTATCATTGCCGCAGCAGGCAAAACAAAACCGAGCATTGATACCAGCGTACTCCCGGAAAATTTTCCGGGCTTCTTAAAATTCGGCCCTCCATTAACAGGCATATGCTCATTAAGCAAAGCCTGCATTTCTGTCCACGAAGACTCCGCATTCCCCTTTACGGGATAGTGGTTGAGCTTTTTACGCCAGAGTTTATGATACCATGCTGAATTTTTCATTTTGCCATTTTGTTTTTTTCAGTTGGATAATCATTGCTTTTGGCCGCCGGGTTAAGCAGCGCTCTTAGTTGTTTTTTAGCCTCCGTTAAATGCCACCTTGATGTACTTTCACCTATATGTAATTGTTCGCTTATTTCTTTGTGGCTATATCCGTCTACCACGTATAAATTAAAAACTACCCGGGTTGCTGACGGTAGCTGCTGAATGCTTTTAACCAGGTCTTCTGCATAAAGCTTTTGTAATACCTCTGGTAAAATAAAAACATCTTCTATTTCTTCGTTCCCGGTATCTGTTGTAAATTTTAGCTCTTTCCTGTTCAGGTCGATGCAGGTCCGTACCATTATTGTTTTGACCCAGGTATGCAGCTCCCCTTTTTGAGGGTCGAACGAGCCGATGTTCTGAAAAACTTTCAGGAAACCTGCATTTAACGCCTCTTTTGCCAGGTCATCGAGCTTTAAATACCGGCAACAGAGCCGAAACATATCGGCATAAAACAATTTGTATAAACCTTCCTGTGCCGGGCGTTCATTGGCTATACAGCCTTTTACCAGCTTTGTTGTTTGCTTAACAAAAAGATTCATTCAGATAGTTACGGAATATTAAATTAGCCCTGCCGGTAATATTACGCAGCAAAGTGCCAAAACGCTGGGGCGGAATGAAATTATTTTTATAAAAAAGAAATGATGGCGTTAATAGGTTAGGTGAAGTAGCAATTCATTATACCGTTTGCATAACAGGTCCTTCTTCTTTCAATACTAAATCCTGCTCATGTTTTAGCTTTTCCCGGCGGAGATAGCGCCAGTGTAACAAGCCGATCAGCAACGCGGCAATGCCTTCAAACATCAATGTATCTGCTGCGCCAATCCATTTGGAGACAATGCCCACCAGCAGGCCGCCCAATGGCTGCATGCCAAAAAATGCCATAGCGTAATAGCTGATCACCCTGCCGCGCATATCCGGCGCAACCGTGGTTTGGATCAGGGTATTGCTCACCGTAATTTGCGACATCATTCCAAAACCGGCTATTACTGCAAATGCCAGAGCCAGCCCATAGCTACGCTCGTGCGAAAACAGGATCAGCCCTGTGCCGAACACAAGCGTATTTATAAAAAGGATCTTTTTTAAGTTGGCCCCAGCCTTTTGCGACGCCAGGAATATCGCCCCTAAAAACGCCCCAAGTCCGATAAAGCTATCAATAACACCAAAGGTTGAGGCTGTTCCGTTAAAAACATCCTTTGCATAATAAGGGATCAGCGTGCTGAATGGCAATACCATTAAGCTGATCAATGCCAGCATAACCAACACAAACGCAATCGACGGCGTGCGTTTTATATAAGCCATGCCCTCTTTAAGCTCGCCAAATACATTTTTTGGGTGATCCTTTTTAATGTATTTGGGCAGCTTCATCAGCAGCAGCGATGCAATAACCGCTATAAAACTCAGGGCATTCAGTAAAAAACAAACGCCATCGCCAAGGCTTTCCAAAACAATCCCCGCAATGGCCGGTCCAATGATCCGCGACAGGTTTACCATAGATGAATTTAACGCCAGCGCATTAGGCAAGTCTTTTTTATCCTCCACCATCTCGTACACCAGGGATTGCCTTGCCGGCACATCAAAGGCATTGATAATCCCCAGCACCACGCTAAGGCCTATGATCTCCCATACCGCATAGTGCTTCAGCAATATTAAAATGGCCAGCAGCGCCGCCTGGATCAGTGAGGCCACCTGCGTGGTTAACAATACCCGGTAACGGTTATACCTGTCAGACACTACACCGCCGATCAATGAAAATAAAAACGACGGGAACAAGCTGGCGAACAGCGTTAGCCCCAGCATGAATGTTGAATGTGTTAATGAATATATTACCCAGCTTACTGCGGTTTTTTGCATCCAGGTGCCAATCAGCGAAACGGATTGCCCTGCAAAATATAAACTGTAATTACGGCTCTTAAAGGCCCTGAAAGTTCTGAATGTTGTTATTGTTTCTTTTGTCATTAATCTCTTCTTTTTATTCCTTCACTTCATGCCGGATTTATTTTGACATCACTTTAAATCAACCAATTTATTTAACGGCTTTATTACCTGCTTCAGCATTTCCTGTTCTTCTGGCGTACACGCTTTTGTTATCGCGTTCGCCAGCCACTCATCGCGCTCATGACGGAATTGCAGCAGGGTGCTTTCACCATGCACAGAGAGGGAGATGTTTACTTTCCTTTTATCTGTTGTTGATGCCGTGCGGATGATATAATCCAACTCAAAAAGATGGTTCAATACCTGCGACATAGATTGATTGGTGATCATCTCTGCAGCGGCAAGCTCGCTGGGCAGCATTTCCTTATTTTGATAAAGTAACGCCATGGTCGACCGTTCAGTTAGCGAAAGCTGCGAGCCGGTTGGTGATTCTTTGCGGAGCTTTTTTATCAGCCGCGTTATTGCATTCCGCAGGTCTGATGCAAATTGAATCTCTTTATTATCGTTCATTTTATAGTAAGTTAAACTAATAAGTTTGCCTTACAAATATACATTTCATTATCCTTAAAAGAAATGCTGCATTATCATATTCTCGTAATTATTTCCTGTTATTTAATTTACTGTACGCTGAGGTAACATAAGGTTAACAAAACCATCATTCGGCAATAACATTCTATTTACGCAGATAAACGTTTTTTACATGAGAAATTAAAAACAACAATAAACTCTCCCCTTATGAAAATCAATCATTTACTTTTAAGAAGAAGGCCTTTAGCCATTCTCACAGGACTGGTGCTTACAAGCACTGCTTTTGTTGGATGCAACAAAGATAAAAAGGTAGTTACAGGTGCTACAATCAACAGCGTGAACCACGTAGTGGTGATTTACATGGAAAACCACAGTTTTGATAACCTTTACGGATCGTTCGAAGGGGCTAACGGTTTATCAAACGCTACGCCTGCAAATACAACGCAGGTTGATGCCCAGGGTGTGCCTTATCAGTCCCTGCCTGTTCTGACTGGTATTCCGGATATAAGCGCTACAGGTACAACCCCTGTGGTTGCGTTCCCAACTAATTTGGCGAATACTTATTTCAATATTGATCAATTGGTGCCAAATAGCGCGATTACGCAGGACGTTTTACACCGTTACTACCAGGAGCAAATGCAGATTGACGGCGGCAAAATGGACAAATTTGCCTTGTACAATGGCAACTCTGCTGCTTTGTCGCAGGGTTACTATAAAACCGACCTTTTACCATTACTGCCAATGGCAAAAAAATTCGTCCTGTGTGACAACTTCTTTCATAGCGCTTTCGGCGGTTCGTTCCTAAACCATCAGTGGTTAATAGCTGCTGCCAGCCCAACATTCCCGGGTGCACCAGCCAGCATGATTGCTAAACTAAATGCTGATGGTACTCCTACCACCGGTGCTAACGGCGCTATAACCGGAGACGGAACAGTTACCCCAGACGGATTTGTTGTAAACACAAGCTATTCAGTTAACATGCCTCACCCGGCATCTGCGGCCGCTGCAACACTCATACCTAACCAAACTAACCCAACTATTGGCGACAGATTAAGCGACAAAAGCATTTCATGGGCATGGTATTCAGGCGGCTGGAACGATGCTTTAGCAGGTCACCCTGATCCTAATTTCCAGTTTCACCATCAGCCATTTGTATATTATAAGAACTATGCTGACGGAACACAAGCTAAAAAAGATCACCTAAAAGACGAGATAGACTTTATCGCATCTGCTAAAGCGGGCACTTTACCGGCCGTATCATTTGTAAAACCATTGGGGACTTACAACGAGCACCCCGGATACTCTGACGTAGCGCTTGGCGAGAACCACGCATTAGAGTTGGTAAACGACGTGCTTAACGGCCCTAACGGAAAAGATGTAGTGATCATTATCACTTATGACGAGCACGGCGGTTTCTGGGATCACGTTAATCCACCTGTAATCGACAAAAAATGGGGCCCGGGCCTGCGTGTTCCTACGCTTATCATATCTCCGTTTGCAAAGCAAGGCGTTGTTGACCATACGCAATACGAAACAGTTAGTATCCTTTCATTTATCGAGAAAAGATGGGGTTTAACTCCCCTTGCTGATCGCGATAAAAATGCTAACCCGCTTTCAAACGCTTTTAATTTTCAATAGCAAAATAAACTCTTTTCCTAAACCAGGTTCGTATTTCAAAATGTAATTATCGAACCAAAAGGGGACAGCAGCAGCTGTTCCCTTTTGGTATTTTAAGTAATGAAGAAATTTACCATAATAGCAGCCATCTTAATCGCCATTGCGGGCTATTTATTTTATTCGTGCAACAGGCTGAAACCCGCTCCGGAAAAGGCAATTGCGCAAACGCTCATAGCCCAGGTTGATAGTTTTGAACAGGCAAGGAATAATTTGCTGACCGCCGTTAAAAGCAATCGCGTTGATGAAAAAAAAGTGCAAAGCTTATTTTTAGATACAAGGCTGGCATATAAAAAAATGGAATGGGCCATTGAGTTTTTCGATCCCCAAAATTCGAGGTTTGTGAACGGGCCGCCGGTACAGGAAATTGAAATGACCGGGCAGATCTTTGAACCGGCCGGGCTGCAGGTTATTGAGGGTATGCTATTCCCCAAATATGATCCGGCAAAAAAAACAGAAATAATCAAGCAGCTCCATCTTTTGCAAACCGGCATTGATCGTTATAAACGCCGGTTCCAGTTTATCGACATCCTCAACTGGCAGGTGTTCGATGCTACAAAACAGGAGGTATTTCGGGTGTTAGCGCTTGGCATCAGCGGGTTTGATAACCCGCTTACATTAAAAAGCATGCATGAATCGGCAATGGCTTTGCGGAATGTGCAGCAAACCATAACATTATATGCCGATGGCGATGATGCGGAAAGGA
>Ga0193702_1000196_pt1 | contig 24428 bp, 18 predicted proteins | sample U3a1metaG_FD_143060 | JGI IMG/M metagenome (GOLD analysis project Ga0193702, IMG submission 143060) | Soil microbial communities from a riparian zone of the East river system, Colorado, United States - U3a1 | ecosystem: Environmental > Terrestrial > Soil > Riparian zone | place: USA: East River... | reverse complement strand
CTAACCAGGACCGCAACAAGTACAATGAGACCGTCGATGGCCTGGAAGACTGGGAGAAGGCGCTGCTGGCGCAGGGCAAACACCTGTACCTGGTGGACTTCTCGAATCTCGGCGGGCTGGTGATGCCGCTGATCCTGGAGGTCGAACTCAAGAGCGGCAAGAAATACATCGAGCGCATCCCGGCCGAAGTGTGGCGCTATTCGTCGAAGAAGATCACCAAGCTGATCGTCACCGACGAGCCGATGGTGGGCCTGACCCAGGACCCGTACTGGGAGACCGCCGACATCGACACCAGTAACAATTCGTGGCCGCGCAAGGTGACGCAATCGCGCCTGGAGCTGTACAAGACCGAGCGTGGCCAGGGCGACCTGATGAAAGACTTCAAGACCCCGCTGAAAGGCAAGGACGCGAAGGACAAACCGAAAGAACAGTAATGGCAAGGACTCGCTTCACGATCGCGCTGGCCGCCGCGCTGGTTTTTTCCAGCACGGCGCCGCAGGCGCACCAGTTCCACGCTGGGATCACCGACATCGGCTTCAACCAGAAGACCGGCAGCACCGAGATCGTGCACACCTATATGACGCACGATGTCGAGGCGCTGCTGGGTGAACTGTACCAGCGCCAGTTCGACCTCTCGCGGCCGGAGGACGAGGCGATCCTGCGCAAGTACGTCGAGAAGCAGTTCTTCATCCTGGGGCCGGACCAGCGCCGGCTGCCGATCCACTGGGTCGGGCTGGAGGTGAACGTCGACAGCGTCACGATCTACCAGGAGATCGAGGACACGCCGCTGTCGCAGGCGGCGCGCATCCACCAGGACGTGCTGAGCGACTTCATCGCGGACCAGGCCAACACCATCAACATCAAGCAGGGCGGCGCCATCCGCACGCTCAGCTTCGACCACAAGAGCGCCGACCAGAACCTGCGCTGAATGCGCCGCAATCCGATGACCATGCTACGCCCCCTTCCCTGCGCGCTCGCCGCGCTGCTGTGCCACGCGAACTGCCGGGCAGACGATCCGGTCATCCAGCGCATCCTGGTCGAGGGCGCGCGCGCCAGCCAGCTGGGCGTGGCCGATTCGGCCAACGCCGGCACCGTCAACCAGAACCAGCTCGAGATGCGCACCGTGTACCGCCCCGGCGAGCTGCTCGAAGCGACGCCCGGGCTGGTGGTGAGCCAGCATAGCGGCGAGGGCAAGGCCAACCAGTTCTACCTGCGCGGCTTCAACCTCGACCACGGCACCGACCTGCGCACCACGGTCGACGACATGCCGGTCAACCAGCGCAGCCACGCGCACGGCCAGGGCTGGACCGACCTGAATTTCCTGATTCCCGAACTGGCGGCCCGCCTCGACTACAAGAAGGGGCCCTACTCGGCGCAGGAGGGCGACTTCGCCTCGGCCGGCAGCGCCGCCGTCACCTACGCCAACCGCCTGACCAAAAACGTGGCCACCGTCAGCGTGGGACAAAACGGCTACGCGCGCACCGCCATCGCGGCTTCGCCCGACCTGGGTCGGGGCACGCTGCTGTATGCGCTGGAGCTGGTGCACAACGACGGCCCGTTCACCCATCCGGACGACTACAGCAAGGTGAACGGCGTGCTGCGCTACAGCGAGGGTTACGCCAACAATGGCTTCAGCATCAGCGCGATGGCCTACCGCGCCAAATGGAACTCGACCGACCAGATCCCGGAGCGCGCGGTCGACGCGGGTACACTGGGCCGCTACGACGCGGTGGACCCGAGCGACGGCGGCGCCTCGCGCCGTCTCAGCCTGTCCGGCGTGTGGCGCCGCACCGCGACCGATTCCGCGAGCAAGGTGAATGTCTACATCATCCGCAACCAGCTCGAACTGTTCTCCAACTTCACCTACTTCCTCGACGACCCGGTCAACGGCGACCAGTTCAGCCAGCCGGACCGGCGCGTGACCAGCGGCGTCAACGCCAGCCACACCTGGCATTTGCATCCCGCCGGATTGGAGAACGACCTGGTGGTCGGCACCCAGCTCCAGAACGACAATATCTTCAACGGCCTGTATTCGACCAGGGACCGCCAAGTGCTGTCGGTGACGCGCGCAGACCACGTGGTCGAGACCAGCCTTGGCCTGTTCGTCGAAAACCATACGCGCTGGAGCGACACCTTCCGCACCGTGGCCGGCCTGCGCGCCGACGACTACCGCTTCGACGTGCGCAGCACCCTGCCGGAGAATTCGGGCAGGTCGAACGCGCGCCTGGCCAGCCCCTCGCTGAACCTGATCTTCGGGCCGTGGGCGCTGACCGATTTCTACCTCAACTTCGGCGACGGCTTTCACAGCAACGACGCGCGCGGCACCGTCACCACGGTCGATCCGAAAAGCGGCCAGCCGGTCGGCACTGTGCCGGGGCTGGTGCGCTCGCACGGCATGGAGCTGGGCGTGCGCACCGAGATCGTGCCGAAGCTGCAGACCTCGTTGTCGCTGTACCGGCTCGATTTCGACTCCGAGCTGACCTTCGCCGGCGACGCCGGGACCACCGAGGCGGGCCGCCCAAGCCGGCGCTACGGCGTCGAGTTCTCGAACTACTACAAGCCGCTCAAGTGGCTGTCGGTCGACGCCGACCTGGCGTTTGCGCGCGCCCGTTCGCGCGATGACGACCCGGTCGGCAACTACATTCCGGGCGCGGTCGAAGGGGTCGGACAACTGGCGCTGACGGTGGACCAGCTGGGCGCGTGGTCGGGCGCGCTGCGCCTGCGCTACTTCGGCCCGCGCCCGCTGATCGAGGATAACAGCGTGCGCTCGAAGGCCAGCCTGACGCTCAACGGCCGCATCGGCTACCGCTTCAGCCGCGACCTGCAAGTGGAGCTCGAAGCCTTCAACCTGAGCAACCGGCGCGATTCGGCCATCGATTATTACTACGCCTCGCAGCTGCAGGGCGAGAGCGCGCCGCACATGGACATCCACTTCCATCCGCTCGAAGCGCGCTCGCTGCGGCTTACCCTCGTCAAGAACTGGTAGGGTACGGGCCGGAGCAAAAAATGCTACGCTAGCGGGATGACGACTCCCGCACTCCCCTTCACCGACCCGGCCCATGCGGCCGACGCCCTGCGCGGCGCCGGCTACGCGCTGCTGCGCCCCGCCGACGTGGCCGCGCTGGCCGGCTGCACGCTCGAGGAGCTCGACGCGCTGGGCCCCAGCTGGTCGCGCCTCGACCTCGACAACTACCTGAAGGACGGCGGCCGTTACCGCCGGCGCCGCCATTCCTGCTTCGTGCAGGACGGCGCCGCGCTGGACCAGACCGCGCACCGCGCGCACTGGCAGCCGGTCGAATACAACGCCCTGCACGGCGGCATGCACCGCCTGTTCGCGCCGATCGAGCCGTCCACCGTGGCCCTGCCCGGGTGGAGCCGGCTGCTGCGCGCACTGGGCGAGGTCTGCTCGCAGGTCAGGGGCCAGCGCCGCTGGTACGTCGAGGCGCACCAGTTCCGCATCGATACGCTGGACGGCATCGGCCGCCCGACGCCCGAGGGCGCGCACCGCGACGGGGTCGACTTCGTGGCGGTGCTGCTGGTCGGCCGCCATCACATCAAGGGCGGCGAAACGCGGGTGTTCGAGGCCGCGGGGCCGGACGGCAAGCGCTTCACCATGCTCGAACCCTGGACCCTGCTGCTGCTCGACGACGCCGCCGTGATCCACGAGTCCACGCCGATCCAGGCCGCCGGCGACGACGGTCACCGCGACACCCTGGTGCTGACCTGGCGGGCGGACGGGTTCCAGGGCGACCAAGAGTCACAATAACGGTCACAATAGTGAATTAGGACGGCCCAAAAATTTACTTCTGACGGGCCAAATCCGATATAGTCAAGCCTGTAACCGACTGCAGGGGATACATGTTGGACTCCACGTACGACATCCGGCCAGAAGAATTCGAAATCCTGATCGTCGAGGACAGCCCGACGCAGGCCGAGCGCCTGCGGCGCCTGATCCAGTCGAAGGCGTACCGCGTACGGGTGGCGCCCAACGGCCAGCAGGCGCTGGCCATGATCCGCGAGCACAAGCCGAACCTGGTCCTGTCGGACATCATCATGCCCGAGATGAACGGCTATGAGCTGTGCCGCGCGATCAAGGCCGACCCGACCCTGCGCGAGATCCCGGTGATCCTGGTCACCGCGCTGAACGACTCGAAGGACATCATCCGCGGCATCGAATCGGGGGCCGACAATTTCATCCGCAAGCCCTATTCCGAAGACTACCTGTTAAGCCGCATCGGCCACATGCTGGTCAACCAGCGGCTGCGCAAGGGCGCCAATGTGGACGTCGGGATCGCGCTCTATCTGGGCGAGCAAAAGCACTTCATCAACGCCGAGCGCCAGCAGATCCTCGACCTGCTGATCTCGACCTACGAACAGGCGGTGCAGGTCAACGGCGAGCTGCAGGCGCGCGAGCGCCAGGTCATCGAGCTGAATATGCGGCTGGCGCACCACGCGGCCGAACTGGAAACCATCAACCGCGAGATCGCGCTCAAGAACCTCGAGCTGGCCGAGGCGAGCCGCATGAAGTCGGCCTTCATCGCCAACATGTCGCACGAGCTGCGCACCCCGCTCAACGCGATCATGGGCTTTACCGGCGCGCTGCTGATGAAGCTTGCCGGGCCGCTCACGGTGGACCAGGACAAGCAGCTCAACACCATCCGTTCCAGCGCGCGCCACCTGCTCTCGCTGATCAACGACATCCTCGACGTGGCCAAGATCGAGGCCGGCAAGGTCACGCTGGCGCTCGAGCGCGTGGCCTGCAACGAGCTGGTGGCCGAGACCACCGAGTCGCTGCGCACGCTGGCCGCGCAGAAGGGTCTGGAACTGACGGTCACGCTGCCGCAGGAACCGATCGTCATCGACACCGACCGCCGCGCGCTGACCCAGATCATCATCAACCTGGTCAACAACGCGATCAAGTTCACCGAGCAGGGCGCGGTGCGGGTGTCGCTGTCGCAGCGCGTGGACGAGCAGGACCTGCTGACGGAGTTCAGCGTGGCCGACAGCGGCTCGGGCATCAAGCCGGAAGACCAGTCCAAACTGTTCCGCGCGTTCTCGCAGCTCGACTCGACCTCGACCCGCCATGCGGAAGGCGCGGGCCTCGGCCTGTTCCTGTGCCAGAACCTCGCCAATCTGCTGGGCGGGAACCTGTTCTTCACCAGCGACTTCGGCGCCGGCAGCACCTTCACCCTCGCCCTGCGCGAAAAACGCCGGCCGTGACCGGTGAGCGGAAAAAAACGCCCGCTAACCTTGCGGCGCGGGCGGCAATCCAACCTTCGGAGAAGAATTGGAGGAGACATGGACAATATAATCGAATTTATTGTGCAGTGCAATACGGTAAAACTACGGTAGTCCCCCCGTAGTAATTCAGGCACGCATGAGCTGGAAAACCGGCCCGCGTTGCGGCATTGCGGGAAAAATCCGCGACAGCTGTTGATCGCCCAGCCGCAGGTGGCGTTCGGCCACCTGCGCGAGGACCGAGCGGAAGTCGGTGGTCACCGGCAGGTCGCGCCCTTCGTTGAGCGCGGCGTCGCCCACGCCCTGCCAGTCGCCGTACACCTTGCCGCCGGCGACCGCGCCGCCCATCAGCCACATCACATTGCCATGGCCATGGTCGGTGCCGAGATTGCCGTTCTGACGCGCGGTGCGGCCGAATTCCGACATCACCACCACGGTCGTATCGTCGAACATCGGGCCGAGGCGCTGCGCCAGCACCGCCAGCCCGTGGCCTAGCGGCGCCAGGCGGTTGGCCAGCTGGCCGCTGCCCGCGCCCTGGTTGGCGTGGGTGTCCCAGCCGCCCAGCGCGACGAACGCGAGCTGGATCTTGGGGTCGTTGCGCATCAGGGTCGCGAGGCGCGCGGCGTCGTCCGGGAAGCCGTTCGGCAGCGGCGCGCCGCCGTCCGCCATCTGCATCTCCTTGTTCATCGACGCTTCCATCACTTCCTTGTGCGCGCTCTTGCCGTCCTGGTAGGCGCGGCCGAAGCGCTCGTGCTTGGCGTACAACTGGTCGAAGGCGGCGCCGATCGCCGGGCTGTCGAGGATATTCGCCTTGGTGCCGCCGGCGCCGTTAGGCAGGTTGATCGCGGCCGAGGCGCCCGACAGGATGCGCGGCATGACCGGGCCGATGCTCAGCGCGCGGCTCGGCGTCGAGGCGCCCGGCAGCACGGTGACCATGCGGTTCATCCAGCCGTCCGGCGTGTTCTTCCGGCCCGGCGTGGCCGACTCCATGTAGTCCTGGGCGTCGAAATGCGAACGGGTGGCGTCGGGCGAGCCGCTGGCGTGCACGAAGGCCAGCTTCTTCTGCTGCCACAGCGGCTGCAGCGCGGCCAGCGCCGGATGCAGGCCGAAGTAGCCGTCGAGATCGAGCACGCCGCCTTCCATGCCGGGCGCCGCCAGGCCGATCTGCGGGCGCAGGCGCAGGTAGTTGTCGTCGCCGTAGGGCGCGACCACGTTGAGGCCATCGACCGCGCCGCGCAGCATCACCACGATCAGCTTCTGGCGGGTCGGGTTCTCGGCGGTGGCGGCCCAGGCGCTGCGGCCGACCGGCAGCACCAGGCTCGCGCCCAGTGCCATCGAATTGAGAAAGTCTCTGCGTTCCATCGTGTTCTCCCGCTTAGCGCTGCATGAAATCCGGACTGCCGAGCAGCATCGCCGCCCGCAGGGGTTCTGGGCTGCCGGCGACCATGCCCTGGGTACGGCTCGAGATCGCGCCGCCCAGGGTGGCCTGCAGTTGCGCGGCGTCGAGCAGCGGCGCGACCACGGGCGCCGCGGCCATCGTCATCGGTCCGGCCGGCGCGGGCGCGGCGCCTGCGTTCTGGGCCGGGCGTGCGGCGGCCAGCATCGCGGGCGACGGCGGCGCGCTGGCCAGCGGCAGGCGGCCGGCCGCGAGCGCGGTGGCGAAGGTAATGCGGCGCGTCAGCGCGTCCGGATTGAGCCAGGCGTCCTGGGTGTTCTTGTAGCCGTCCGGCGTCTGGCAGCCGTACAGCGGCATGCCGAGCTGACTCATGGCCGACAGCATCGGCGCCACATTGCTCACCGGCGTGGCGCCGGCGCGCGCGGCCGACACCACGAACTGGTAAGGCGTCTTGAACTTCGCGCCCACGTTCGCCGGCGCCATGAACTCCGCGCTGGCGAACAGCGTGCGCAGCACCGAGCGGATGTCGCCCTTGGTGTCGAGGTAGGTGCGCGCCATGCGCTCGACCAGCGCCGGCGACGGGTTGTCGTCGACGAAGTACTGCGCCAGCTGGTAGCTCAGGTGGTGCGCGGTGGCCGGGTGCATGGCCAGCACGTCGAGCGCATACTCGCCTTCGCGCTGGCCCTGGTCGGGAATCTCGCGCCCGAGCCAGGTCTTGGTGCCCGCGTCATGCCGCTGCGGGTCGAAGCGGAAGGTCTCGCCGCTGCGCACCATCGCGCGCTGGTCGTAGGTCCAGCCGGTCAGCATGCGCGCCAGTTCGGTCACGTCCTTCTGGGTGTAGCCGCCGTCCACGCCCAGCGTGTGCAGCTCCATCAGTTCGCGCGCATAGTTTTCGTTGAGGCCGCGCGCCTTCGCTTTCGGCGCGTTCGGCGCCAGCGCCGCGGCCAGCTTCGCCCTCCCGCCGGGGACGTAGCCGGGTGCGGTGGACAGGTAGTTATCGAGGTAGTACAGCATCGCCGGATGGTGCGCGGTGGCGCCCAGCAGCGCGCGGAAGGAGCCGAACACGTAAGGCCGGATCGCGTCGCGCTCGTAGCTGGCGATCAGCGCGCGGTCGACGCCCTTGCCGGAGAAGACGTTGAAGTGGTTGAACCAGAAGTCGACCATCACCTCTTCCAGCTGGCGCGGGCTGTCGACCGCGCGCAGCATGCGCGCCTCGGCGGTTTCGAGCGTGATGCGGGCGATGCCGAGGCGCCGCTTCTGCTTGGCGCCTTCGTCCTCGTCGCGCACCTGTTTCTGGTAGGCGGCGAATTCGCCGAGCACCTCGCCGGCGCCGCGGTTCACGCTGTCGAGCGCGCCCAGGCGCTCGGTCAGCGCGGCCGGATAGGGAATCGATTCGGGATCGAGCTGGGCGTCGATGTACTGCTGCACGCCCATCTGGGTCACGCGCGCGATGTCGCCCGGCTTGGGGCCGAAGGCGAGGCGGTTCAGCACATGCACCGCCTGCTGCTCGGGTGTGAGCGGCGCGGCGGCACGCACGGGCAGCGCGGCCACCAGCAGCGCGCAGATAACGACAACCGGGAATCGCTGTTTCATATCAGCCTCATCGTGATGACGACCCGCGGCAGGCCGGTCCGTATTGCCGTTATACCCCAAGCGAACTCGTCCTTGAACGGGATGCGGTGTTTCACCTGTAAGCAAATGTAACTGCAGTTTAAACGATCGATTTATTTATATCAAACGTTTGATAAATATGCTCTAATCGCGCTCATGGAAAAACCAGCCTCATCCACCAACGGCGCCGACGACGCCCGCAAGACCCGCTCGGACGGCGCCCAGTCGCGCGAGCGGCTGCTCGGCGCGGCCATGCGCCTGTTCGCCGAGCGCGGCTTCGCCAACACCTCGACCCGCGAGATCGCGCTGGCGGCCGGCGCCAACATCGCCTCGATCAGCTACTACTTCGGCGACAAGGCCGGCCTGTACCGCGCCGCGTTCACCGAACCCGCGCCCAATCCGCGCAAGGACATCGCGGCCTTCACCCGGCCCGGCGACACCCTGCGCGACTCGCTGCGCGCGTTCTACGTGATGCTGCTCGCGCCGCTCAAGCAGGGCGACATGGCGCGCCTGTGCATGCGCCTGTGGTTCCGCGAGATGCTCGAGCCGACCGGGGTCTGGCACGAAGAGATCGACAACGGCATCAAGCCGGCGCACGCGGCGCTGGTGCAGGTGCTGGAGCGCTACCTCGGCCTGGCGCAGGCGGACCAGGACGTGGCGCGGCTCGCCTTCAGCGTGGTCGGCCTCGCGATCCACATCCTGATCTGCCGCGACGTGATCGACAAGGTCAACCCGCAGCTGCTCGACAGCGATGCCGCGATCGACACCTGGCTGGCGCGCCTGGTCGATTTCGCGGAGGCGATGGTGAACGCCGAACAGGCGCGCCGCGCCGCCCTCGCGCCGCAAAAAAAATCACAGCCACGAAAGAAGAGAGCATGAAGACAGTCCCGTCGATACTGGCAGCGCTGCTGCCGCTCGCGCTGGGCGGCTGCGCACTGGCGCCGCCCGCCTCCACGGTCGACGCGCCCTTGCCCGCGCAATGGCAGGTGCCGCTGCCGCACCAGGGCAGCCTGACCGAGTTGTCGGGCTGGTGGCGCGCGCAGGGCGACCCGCTGCTGGTGCAGCTGATCGACGCGGCGGAGGCGGTGAGCCCGACGCTGTCGGCGGCGCAGTCGCGCATCGCCCAGTCGCGCGCGGAGCGCGCCGCGGCCCGCTCCGCGCTGGCGCCCACGCTCGACCTGGCGGCCAGCGTGAACCGCGCCAGCCAGCAAAGCGTGCTCCCCATGGGTACCACCAGCCAGGCGGCGCTGCAGGCCTCGTGGGAGATCGACCTGTTCGGCGGCCGCCGCGCCGACCGCAATGCCGCGCAAGCGCGGCTGGCCGGCGCCGAAGCCGGCTGGCACGAGGCGCGCGTCTCGGTAGCGGCCGAAGTGGCGAACCAGTACTACGCCTTGCGCGCCTGCGAGCAGCTGCTGGCGGTGGCACAACAGGACGCCGCCTCGCGCGCCGACACCGCGCGCCTGACCCAGTTGAGCACCGAGGCCGGCTTCCAGTCCCCGGCCAACGCGGCGCTGGCGCGCGCCAGCGCGGCCGACGGCAACGGCCGCGCCACCCAGCAGCGCGCGCTGTGCGACATCGACGTCAAGGCGCTGGTGGCGCTGACCGCCTTGAGCGAACCTGCACTGCGCGCCAAGCTGGCCGCCAGCGCGCCGGTGCCGGCGCCGGCGATCGCGATCGGCTCCCTGCCCGCGCAACTGCTGGCGCAGCGTCCCGACGTGTTCAACGCCGAGCGCGAAGTGGCCGCGGCCAGCTTCGACGTCGGCAGCGCGCAGGCGCAGCGCTATCCGCGCCTGACGCTGCAAGGCGAGGTGGGTTCGGCCAACTTCCGGGGCGGCGGGGACAGCATCAGCGGCGGCACCTGGACCATCGGCCCGCTGGCGCTGTCGCTGCCGCTGTTCGACGCCGGCCGCCGCAGCGCCAACGTGGACGCCGCCAGGGCGCGCTACGACAACGCAGTGACGGCCTACCGCGCCAGCGCGCGCCAGGCGGTGCGCGAAGTCGAGGAGGCGCTGGTCAACCTGCAAAGCACGGCGGCGCGCAGCAGCGATGCGCAAGTGGCGATGGAAGGCTACCGCATCGCCTTCGTCGCCAGCGAAGACCGCTACAAGCAGGGCCTCGGCAGCCTGCTGGAACTGGAAGACGCGCGCCGCACCCGGCTCGCGGCCGAGAACGCGGTCGTCACGCTGCAGCGCGAACGCAACGCCGCCTGGATCGCGCTGTACCGCGCGGCCGGCGGCGGCTGGACCGGCCCCGTGGCCAATTGACCGAACCCGAACCGAACCCGGATAGCCCACTATGAAAACCTTGAAACTGAAACCCGCCGCCGCCCTGATCCTCGGCGCGCTCGGCCTGGCCTGCGCCGTGCTGATGATCGTCTCGACCAACTCGGTGGCGGCCGACGATAAAAAGGCCGGACCGGCCAAGCCCGCGCTGACGGTCACCACTGCCCGGCCGGTGGCGGCCCGGCTGCCGATCAAGCTGACCGCCAACGGCAACGTGGCGGCGTGGCAGGAGGCGTCGATCGGCAGCGAGTCGGGCGGCCTGAAGCTCGACGAAGTGCGCGTGAACGTCGGCGACGTGGTCAAGAAGGGCCAGGTGCTGGCGGTATTCGCGGCCGACAGCGTGCATGCCGACCTGGCGCAGGCGCAGGCCGCGCTGATGGAAGCGCAGGCCAATGCGGCCGAAGCGGCGGCCAACGCGGCGCGTGCACGCACGCTGCAAACTTCGGGCGCGCTCTCGGCCCAGCAGATCAGCCAGTACCAGACCGCCGAGCAGACCGCCAACGCGCGCATCGCCGCGGCCAAGGCCACGCTGGCGGTGCAGCAGCTGCGCCTGAAGTACACCCGGGTGGTGGCGCCCGACAGCGGCGTGATCTCGGCCCGCGGCGCGACGGTGGGCGCGGTGGTGGGTGTGGGCACGGAGCTGTTCCGCATGATCCGCCAGGGCCGCCTCGAATGGCGCGCCGAAGTCATCGCCGCCGATCTCGCGCAGCTCAAGCCCGGCACCATGGCGCTGGTGAAGGCGGCCAACGGCAGCGAGTTGACCGGCCGGGTGCGCATGATCGCGCCGACCATCGACCCGCAAACCCGCTCGGCGCTGGTGTATGTGGACCTGCCGCCGACGCTGTCGGCCAACGCGCCGTTCAAGGCCGGCATGTTCGCCAGCGGCCAGTTCGAATTGGGCGCCTCCGACGCGCTGACCGTGCCGCAGCAGGCGGTCGCGGTGCGCGATGGCTTCAGCTACGTGTTCCGCCTGAACCCGGACCAGCGCGTCAGCCAGCTCAAGGTGCAGACCGGGCGCCGCCTGGCCGACCGCATCGAAGTGACCGCGGGCCTGGCGCCGGGCGCACTGGTGGTCGTCAGCGGCGCCGGCTTCCTGAACGACGGCGACCTGGTGCGCAACGTGGCGCCCGGCGCGGCGACTGCCGTCGCCGCCAAATAAGGAAGCGCCATGAATTTTTCCGCCCTCTCCATCAAGAACCCGGTCCCGGCGATCATGCTGTTCATCCTGCTGTCGCTGGCCGGGCTGCTGGCCTACAAGGCCAATGCGGTGCAGGACTTCCCCGACATCGAACTGCCGATCGTGATCGTGACGGCGACGCTGGACGGCGCCGCACCGGCGCAGCTCGAGACCGAAGTCGCGCGCAAGATCGAAGACTCGGTCGCTACCCTGCAGGGCGTGAAGAACATCTACACCAAGGTGCTCGACGGCGTGGCCACGCTAACGGTCGAATTCGTCCTCGAGAAGGATATTTCGGAAGGCGTCAACGACGTGCGCGACGCGGTGGCGCGCGTCAAGGCCGACCTGCCGGCCGAGATGCGCGATCCGACCGTCACCAAGGTGTCGACCGCCGGCCGGGTCGTGCTGACCTTCAGCGCGGCGGCGGCGCCCAACGACAACGGCGCCAAGCTGGACGACCAGGAACTGAGCTGGTTCGTCGACAACGCGGTAGCCAAGCGCCTGCTCAACGTGCCCGGCGTGGGCGCGGTCAAGCGGGTCGGCGGCGTGTACCGCGAGATCCGGGTCGAGCTCGACGACGCGCGCATGGCCGCGTTGAAGGTGGCGGCGGTGGACGTCTCGCGCCAACTGCGCAATGTCCAACGCGAGGCGCCCGGCGGACGCGGCGACGTCGGCGGCGCCGAGCAGGCGGTGCGCACCATCGGCACCGTGCAGACCGCACAGCAGCTGGCAGCGATGGACATCCCGCTGCCGGACGGGCGCCGGGTGCGCCTCGACCAGGTCGCCACCGTCAGCGACACGGTGGCCGAGCCGCGCTCGCTGGCCGAGCAGGATGGCAAGAAGGTGGTCGGCTTCGAGGTGTTCCGCACCAAGGGCGCGAGCGAGATCGCGGTGGCGGCCGGCGCGCGCGCGGCGATCGCCGAACTGCAGAAAGAGCACGCCAACATCGCGCTCAAGGAAGTGATCGACAACGCCTTCCCGGTACAGGAGAACTTCACCGGCTCGATGGAACTGCTGTACGAAGGCGCGATCCTGGCGGTGCTGGTGGTCTGGTGGTTCCTGCGCGACTGGCGCGCGACGCTGGTGGCGGCCGCCGCGCTGCCGCTGTCGGTGATCCCGGCCTTCCTCGGCCAGTACTGGTTCGGCTACACGCTCAATACCGTGACGCTGCTGTCGCTGGCTTTGGTGGTGGGGGTGCTGGTGGACGACGCGATCGTCGAGATCGAAAACATCTCGCGCCACCTGCGGATGGGGAAGACGCCGATGCAGGCGGCGCTCGAAGCGGCCGACGAAATCGGCATGGCGGTGATCGCCACGACCTTCGCGCTGGTGGCGGTGTTCCTGCCGACCGCGTTCATGGGCGGCATCCCGGGCAAATTCTTCAAGCAGTTCGGCTGGACCGCGGTGCTGGCGATCCTGGCGTCGCTGCTGGTGGCGCGTCTGCTGACGCCGATGATGGCGGCCTACATCCTGAAACCGGTCGCGCACCGCGAGGAGAAGGACAGCTGGCTCATGAGACGCTACATGCGGGCGATGAAGTGGTGCCTGCGGCACCGGCTGGTGACGGCGATCGGCTCGGGCCTGTTCTTCATCTCCTCGATCGCGCTGGTGCCGCTGCTGCCGACCGGCTTCGTGCCGCCGGCCGACCGGGCCCAGACCCAGATCAACCTCGAGCTGCCGCCCGGCTCCACGCTGGCCGAAACGCGCGTGGTGGCCGAACAGGCGCGCCTGGCGGCGATGCGGGTCAAGGGCGTGAAAGGCGTGTTCAGTTCGATCGGCGGCGGCACCAGCGGCGACACGTTCGCGCCAGGCGCGGCGGCCGAAGCGCGGCGCGCGATCCTGACCCTGACCACGGTGCACCGCAACGACCGCAAGGAATCGCTGGATGCGATCGAGACGCGGATTCGCGCGCAGCTGGACCAGATCCCCGGCGCCAAATTCAACGTCGGCCCGCCCGACACCGGGGTCAAGATGCAGCTGGTGCTGCGCAGCGACGACCCGGTCGCGCTGACCGATTCGGCGCGCAAGGTGGAGCGCGAACTGCGCACGCTGAAGGGCATCGGCAACGTCAGCTCGAGCGCCTCGCTGGTGCGGCCCGAGATCATCGTACGGCCCGATTTCGCCAAGGCCGCCGACCTGGGCGTGACCGCGGCGTCGATCGGCGAGACGGTGCGCGTGGCCACCGCCGGCGACTACGACGTCGCGCTGACCAAGATGAACCTGTCGGAGCGCCAGGTGCCGATCCGGGTCAAGCTGCCGGACGCGGTGCGGGCCGACCTGTCGGCCATCGAGCGGTTGACGGTGCCGGGCAAGAACGGCCCGGTCCTGCTGGGGAACGTGGCCAGCATCACGATGGAAAGCGGTCCGGCCCAGATCGACCGCCTGAACCGCAGCCGCAACGTGACGCTCGAAGTCGAGCTGTCCGGACGCTCGCTGGGCGAGGTGAATACCGAGGCGCGCGCGCTGCCGTCGATGACCAGCCTGCCGCCGTCGGTCAAGATCGCCGAACTGGGCGACGCGCAGGAGATGGCGGCGCTGTTCGCCAGCTTCGGCGTCGCGATGGCGATCGGGGTGCTGTGCATTTACGGCGTGCTGGTGTTGCTGTTCAAGGACTTCATGCAACCGATGACGATCCTGGCCGCGCTGCCGCTGTCGATCGGCGGCGCGTTCGTGGCGCTGCTCATGACCGGCCGGGCGCTGTCGATGCCGTCGATGATCGGCCTGATCATGCTGATGGGGATCGTGACCAAGAACTCGATCCTGCTGGTCGATTATGCGATCCTGGCGCGGCAGCAGGGCATGAATCGCTTCGATGCGCTGGTCGACGCCTGCCACAAGCGCAGCCGGCCGATCATCATGACCACCATCGCGATGGGGGCGGGCATGATGCCGCTGGCCCTGGGTTGGGGTGCGGACCCGAGCTTCCGCTCGCCGATGGCGATTGCGGTGATCGGCGGCTTGATCACTTCGACGCTATTGAGTTTGCTGGTGGTGCCGGCGGTGTTCACCTACATCGACGACCTGGAGCACCTGTTCAAGCGCGTGGCGGGCAGGCTGCGGCGGCATCAGCATGTCGAGCCAGCGTCGAAGCCGGTTCCCGAGCGCGAGCCCGTAGCGATGAAGTAACCCGACGGCGCTTACGCCATCGGCGGATCGGTCTCGCGCGCGAAGGAGCGGTGGCCGGCGAGGGCCGCCTTGAACGCCACCAGCGCCTGCGGCACCGAGTCCGCTTCGGTACCCACCAGCGCCGCATCGGGCGAACCGTCCGGCAAACGTGGCGGCACGCCGGCCTCCTGCAACAGCGCTGCGCCGGTCCCCACCACCAGGATCGGCTTGCAATGCCGGTGCTGCTCGCGCACGAAGTCGAGCGCGTGCGCGTCCTTGCTCAGTATCCGGACCGCCTCGTCGCCATCCGGCACCACCACCGCGTCGTACAGCACCGAGGGGCCGGCCTCCAGCGTGATCTCGACGTCGAGCATGCTGTCGTCGATCGACTTGACCTGGCCCAGCACGCTGCCCACCAGGCGCGGCACCGCGCCGTCGGCCAGCAGCGAGCCGTAGATCGAGCGCACCAGCACCCCGTCCACACCCGGCGCCACCAGCAGCGCGACGCGGCGCGTGCGGATCCCGGTCGCGCCCGGCCTGCTCAGCAGCGACAGGGCCGGCGACGGCTCGTACTCGGGCAGCGGCAAGCTGGTCGCCAGCGGCAGCGCGGCCGGCACGTCGATGCCGATCCCGGCCGCCACCGCGCCGGCCAGCACCGGATGCACGTTCGCCAGCGAGGCCACCACCCGCGCGCGCACCGCCGGCGTCTGCACCCGGGTCAGCTCGAAGCGGAAGGCCGCCGCGATATGCGCCTGCTCGGCCGGGCTCTGGCTGTTCCAGAACAGCCGCGCCTGCGAATAGTGGTCGGCGAACAGCTCGGGCTTGCCACGCACCTTGTCGTCCGCCACCGGCTCGGGGAAGCTGGTGAAGCCGCGCATGCCGGCCTGGAACGGACAGCCGCCGCCCAGCGAGTTCGGCTCGTAATTGGCGCGCCCGCGATGGATGGCCTGGCGGTGCATCCCCTCGCGCTGGTTGTTCTGCACCTGCACGACCGGCGAGTTGATCGGGATCTCGTGGAAGTTCGGCCCGCCCAGCCGGCTGATCTGGGTGTCCACGTAGGAATGGATGCGTCCTTGCAGCAGCGGGTCGTTGCTGAAGTCGATGCCGGGCACGATGTGGGCGGTGCAGAACGCCACCTGCTCGGTCTCGGCGAAGAAATTGTCGGGATTGCGGTTCAATACCATCTTGCCGACCGGGAGCAGCGGCACCAGCTCTTCCGGCACGATCTTGGTCGGATCGAGCACGTCGAAGCCGAAGCCGGCGGCCTGCTCCTCGGTGAACACTTGCAGGCTCAGTTCCCACTCGGGGAAGTGGCCGGACTCGATCGCTTCCCACAGGTCGCGCCGGTGGTAGTCGGGATCGGCGCCGATCAGCCTGGCCGCTTCGTCCCACACCAGCGAATGGGTGCCTTGCAGCGGGGTCCAGTGGAATTTGCAGAAGCGCGAGACACCCTCGGCATTGACCAGGCGGAAGGTGTGCACGCCGAAGCCCGGCATCGTGCGGTAGCTGCGCGGAATCGCGCGGTCCGACATCTGCCACAGCAGCATGTGGGTCGACTCGGGCATCAAGGAGACGAAGTCCCAGAAGGTGTCGTGCGCGCTGGACGCCTGCGGCATGGCGTGGTGCGGCTCCGGCTTGACCGCGTGGATCAGGTCGGGGAACTTCATCGCGTCCTGGATGAAGAACACCGGGATGTTGTTGCCGACCAGGTCCCAGTTGCCCTCGTCGGTATAGAACTTGACGGCGAAGCCGCGCACGTCGCGCACCGTGTCGGACGAGCCGCGTTCGCCGGCCACGGTCGAGAAGCGCACGAAGGTCGGGGTGCGCTTGCCGGCCTGGCGGAACGGCGCGGCGCGCGTGAGCTCGCTGAAATCCTGGTAGGACTCGAAGTAGCCGTGCGCCGCCGAGCCGCGCGCGTGCACCACCCGTTCGGGGATGCGCTCGTGGTCGAAGTGGGTGATCTTTTCGCGCAGGATGAAGTCTTCCATCGCGGTCGGGCCACGCAGGCCGACCTTCAGCGAATTCTGGTTGTCGGCCACCGGCACGCCCTGGTTGGTGGTCAAGGGCTGGCCGCTGGCGTCGACCCGCACCCGGTCGAGCGGCGCAACGGTCGGGTTGGCGCCGAGCGGCGGCACGCCCTCACCCACCTTGGCCGAGGCGACGCCTTCGGTGTTGGTGCTGGCGGTGGCGGCCGGCGTGGCGGGCGCGCGCGTGGCGCCGGCCTGCGGTGCGCGCGCCGCCTCGCCGTATTCGCCCGGCTTGGTCGGATTGAACGGCATGTCGGCGGCCAACTGCTGGTTGCCGAGCACCTTGGGCAGCAACTGCTCGGTCACGGCGTTCTTGCTGCCGAGGCTGGCCGGCGGCCGCGCGCCGGACGGGCCGGACATGGTGCTGAGGACGGAACCGGCCCCGTCCACGGACTGGGCATTTTTCTTTCGATTAACCATTAAACACCTCAAACAAATAGAGATACAAGACAGGCACGCTCCCGTCGATCGAGATGACCTTTGTTCTTATTGTTTTGACGTGCAGGCACCTCCGGCCGGGCCGCAGCCCGCCGGTGTCGATACGTGAAACGCCGCGCTCAGGCGCGGCGCGCGAGCAGCTTGGCCAGCACGTAACCCGCGCCCAGCGCCACCAGCACCGAGGTGGCGGGGCTGCTGCGCACATAGTCGCGGCCGGTGTCGGCGAAGTGGCGGTAGGCTTCGGTCAGCTGGCGCGATTTCTCGTCCATGCTGCGCGAGGCGTCGCTCAGCGCGCCGGACATCTTGTCCACGCTGGTGTGCGCGGTGCTGGCGAGGCGATCGACCATCGGCTGGGCGGCGTCGGCGGCCTTGTCGATGGTCTTGTGGACGTCGGCGGCGCTCTTCGACAGGTTGTCGGCGATGCCGCCGGCCATCCCGCCGCTAGCGCCGGCCGCGCCGGTGTTGCCTGGCCCGCCGCTGCGGCTGCCGGGCAGGTCCTTGCCCATGCTGCTGCCCGCGCCTTCACGGCCCAGGTCGCGCGCGCTTCCCTCGTTCGGTTTTTGGTTATCCATGATCTGTCCTTGTAAAAATCTGTGCCTGTGTGGAGCGAAACTTGTTTGGCTACTGCATGCTTCCCCGATTCCCCCTGAAACGAAACGCTGTCCTGCCCGTGCGCAATGCGCGCACGCAAGCGGCCGCCGAAATGTGTCGGCGCCGAATACAAAAAATATAACGTTGGGGCGATGGGGACCGTGCGCTGACTAACAGAGCCATCCATGCGTGCGCCGATCCGCACACGCGCGGGCGGCACCCGATCGATGGAAGCAGCTCAGCGGTAATCTCGGCCGTAGCCTGAAATTCCAGTATGATCCATCGTATTTCCTCGACCTTGAACCGACCTGTGACCATCGCCAAACCCGAACCTGCGGGCGAGCTTGCCGCGCGCGCCGTCCATCTCGTCAACAGCGGCATCATCGTGCTCGATGCGGACCAGCAGATCGTCCTGTGGAACAGCTGGATGGTGCCGCGCTCGGGCCAGGCTGCGGCGCGCGTGCGCGAGCGCTCCCTGTTCGACGTGTTCCCCGAGCTGCGCGGCTCGCGCGTGGAATCGGCGGTGCTGGCCGCGCTGGCCGACGACCTGACGACCAATGTCCCGCACGCGCAAAGCCGGGCGCCGTTCCCGCTGCGCCAGGCGGGCAGCTTCGACGGCCCGCGCATCGAGCACGCGGTGTGCGTCACCCCGTTCAGCGAAGGCAAGGAGCGTTTCTGCCTGATCGAAATCCGCGACGTCAGCGGGACCGCCGACCGCGAGCGCCAGCTGCTCGACCATGCCGAGTCGCTGCGTGCCCGTTCCTACGTCGACGGCCTGACCGGGATCGCGAACCGGCGCTATTTCGACGTCGCCCTCACGCGCGAACTGCGCCGCGCGCAGCGCCTGGGCGGCGAGCTGTCGCTGCTGATGATGGATATCGATTCGTTCAAGGCCTACAACGACCACTTCGGCCACCAGCAGGGCGACAGCTGCCTGTCGACCGTGGCGCACACGCTGGCCGGCATGCTCAAGCGCCCGGCCGACGTCGGCGCGCGCTACGGCGGCGAGGAGTTTGCCGCCATCCTGCCCGACACCGCGTCGGGGCCGGCGCGCGTGCTCGCCAACGCCATCCGCGCGCAGGTGGCCGCGCTCGCGCTGGCCCATGCGCCGGCCGCCGCACGGCCGCACGTCACGCTCAGCATCGGCGTGGCGAGCTTCGACCAGGAGCGGCTGCGCGATGCGGCCACCTTGATCGACGCGGCGGACAAGGCGCTGTACGCGGCCAAGCGCGCCGGGCGCGACCGCGTGCTGGCCGATGGCGACGTGGCGGCCGAAAGCGCCTGATGTTCAATCCCCGTCCCGAAATTCGCCACCTTCCCATCTGCAGCGGCGAAACCTGCGTGGTGGTCGACGACTTCCTGCGCGACCCGCATGCCATGGCGGCGCACGCGGTGGCGCAGCGCGCGCAGTTCGCCCAGGCGCCGAACACCTACTACCCGGGGCCGGAACTGGCGCTGCCGGCGGACGTCTCGATGCAGCTCGAGCAGTTCTTCAACCATCACGTCCGGCGCTCGCTGGGCGGACGGCGCACGCTGGCCGTGGTCAGCCGGCTCTCGCTGGTCGCCAGCAGCCCCGACCAGCTCAAGCCCTTGCAGCGCCTGTGCCACCGCGACGCGTTCGCGCTGGCGCCGTCCGAAGGCGCGGGCGCGATGGTCGCCTACCTGTTCGAGGATAGCCGGCTGGGCGGCACGAGCTTTTATGTGCCGCGCCGGCCGATGGAGGAGATCGCCGCGATGCTGCGGCTGGCGCGCGACATGGACGACCGCTCCTTCAACCGGATGCTGGGCGAGGAACCGGCCTACCCGACCGCGTCGAACAGCTGGTTCGAGCAGGTGCTGCACGTGCCGGCGGCATGGAACCGTGCGATCTTCTACAACGGCACCGTGTTCCACTCCGGTCACATCACGGCGCCGGAACTGCTCGACGCCGATCCCGCGCGCGGCCGCCTGACCATGAACGGTTTTTTCCGCATGCGCAAGGGCCTCGCGTAGAACTTATTTGATCGCGCCGGCCTGTTTTTTCCACATGTCCCACGATCGCACGCTCAATCGCTGCATGGTTTCCTGTGTCATCGCGGCCTCGCCGGCGGTGAGGAATTGGGGGGTGCCGAGCCGCAAGGCCTCGGTTTCGATTCTGGCGTTCTGGTCCGTATAAACCGAGCGGAAAACCGCCACCGGCACCGAAGCGCCTACCGCCGTAAAGCCATGTCCGCGCATCAGCACGACGCTGGCGTTGCCGAGCTTTTCGGCGAGCTTTGCGCCCAGCTCCGGGCTCTTGATCAATAAATCGGTGTCGGGATTGCCGGACACACCGTCTCGGATATCGAACACCGGCGCGCCCATCCCCAGAAAACCGCTCATGTGGTAAAGCGGCATGAGCCGGACGTTGGTCACGCTAAACGGGATCACGGAAGGGGCGTGGGCATGCACGACCGCCATCGCATCGGGCCGCTTTTTATAAATCTCGCTGTGGATGAAGCGCTCGGCGTAGGCCTGGCGGGTATCCGCGCCGACCACGTTGCCCTTGCTGTCGAACTCCATGATGTCGGCCGCGATGACTTCCGACGGCGCGACGCTGCGGGCCATGAAGAAATGCGTGGGATCGATCGGACTGCGCGCGCTGATATGCCCGAAACCGTCGACGATCCCTTGCGTGAACAGGATGTGATTGGCGATGACAAGCTCTTCGATAACGGGAGCCGATCGGGGGTCCTTGAGCGCTTGCGCCCAGACCGGAGAAAGCGACATTGCGCCCGCCATGCAGAATACCCACGAATACTTCATCTCGCTCGCTCCAGTCAAGGTTGCCGAATTGCCGTGGCAGAAGCATAACAGATGTGCAAGCGGTCTGAGCTGTAGAGGCCCGACCCCAGATCGTCGGGCCGCTAACGCTCAGGCTTTCTCCATCTCGGCAGCCTGCGCAAGCGGCGTGGCGAAGGCCGCCACGAGTAGCGCGATGCTCACCACCCCGCCCAGCTGGCGCATCCAGCCGAAGCCCACGGCCTGCAGCAACAAGCCGCAGACCATCAGCGGCCGTTCGCCGATGCGGTTGACCAGCGCACCGGCGACCGGCGCGAAGATGAAGGCGCAGCCGGTCCACGGAATGACCCGCAGGCCCGCGCCGAGCGGTCCGTACCCTTGCGCCACCTGAAGGAATTGCGCGACGAAGAACACCGCCCCGTACAGCGAACCGAAGAGCAGGAAAGCGGCGGCATTGCCTGCCGAGAAAGGCCTCGAACGGAACAGCCTCATCGGCACCATGGGCTGGGCGGCGCGCAGTTCCCAGGCCACGAAGGCGGCGGCGCACACGACGCCGGCCGCCAGTGCGGACATCACCTCGGTACTGCCCCAACCGGCCCGGTTGCCGGGCATGAGCCCCCACACCACCCCCAGCGCGCCCGCGCGGGACCGGTATAGGTCGCGCTCAGTAGCGCCATCGCCAGCGGCATGACAAACGCCGCGCCCACGCCCTGCAGGACCCTGGCGGCAATCAGCCACGCCACGCTGGGCGCCAGCGCGCAGACGGCCGACGCGGCCACGAACAGCCCGATGCCTGTCGCGAACATGCGCCGGCGACCAAAGCGGTCGCCCAGCGCCGCCGCGCCCATCAGCAGGACCGCAAAGCTGAGGCTGTACGCATTCACCGTCCATTCCAGCTGTTCCATGGAGGCACCGAGGTCGCGCCGAATGGTGCTCAGCGACGCCGTGACGACCAGCATGTCGAGCGCCACCATCAACGATCCCAGCGACGCCCAGCGCGAGCGTCCACTTTCTTGCCGCTGCTTCTAGATTGCCGTTTTCCGTCATTGCTCTTCTCCTCGAATATTGGAAAGGCTTCTGTCTTCAGTAGCCACGGGAGCAAAGACGGCCGAGCGCCATCAAACGATGCGGTTCGACCGGAAATTCAGTGACGTTCGTCTTTCGGGAGGCGGGGGGAGGCTACCATTGCCGCCCCCCTGCCGCAGCGCTTACCAGCTGGTGGTCACCGTATAGGTGCCGCTGGTCGGCGTGGTGATGGTCTGGTTGGCGTTCGGATTCCAGGTGACCGTGGAGCCGTTCACCTTCAGGAATTTGTACTGCAGGGTCGTGCCGGCCGGCACGCTGACGTCGAAGTACCAGTTCGGATAGACATACTCGACCATGTTATACATCGGCCCGATCGCCTTGGTGGCATCCCAGTTGCCCAGTTCGTCCACATTGCCGGACAGGTAGACGTTTTCGCCAGAGGAGGTGGTGGCATTGTTGACCACGAAGCGCACCGTGACCTGGTCGCCCGTCAGCACCTTGTACTCCGGATAGACGTTACTGCTGACGGCGCCGGACGTGGTGACCTTGACGCCATACTTGCCCGCCGCGACGGCCGGCACCTTGACCGTGATGCTGGAGTCTTCCCACGACGGGATGTTGGCGCCGGTCACCGCGGTGGTGCCGAAGTACACGGTGCCCTTGGTGGCGCCGAAGCCGCGGCCATCGATCGTGATGGTGTTGCCTGCCTTACCCATCATCGGGCCGACGTGGCCGATGGCGGCGACGTTGGTGGCCGCGGTGTATTGCCAGACCGATACGGCGCCGGCCGGCAGGTTGAAGGTCGGCACGGCCCCGCTGCTGACCGTGATCGCGTTGCCGTTCAGCTTAGCGCCCAGCACATCGCTGTAACTACCGTTCGGCAAGGCCGTCAGCAGGCTGGTAATGCTGACCGCAGTGGTCTGGTTCTTGTTGATCGCGACCATGACGACGTTGGTGCCGAACTTGCGTTCGAAAATGTACACGTCGTTGTTGATCCAGCGCTCCTGGCTACTGCCGTAGGCCAGCGCCGGATTGCTCTTGCGCAGGGTGGCCAGGTCCTTGGTGATCAGGTAGGCCTTGGTCGTCTTGTCGAAGGTGCCGATGCGCTGGCGGTTGGTGCCCGCATCGTAGCCGCCCGCCATGTACTGCTCGGTGCCGTAGTAGATGCAAGGCACACCGCGCGCGGTCAGCGTGAGCGCCAGCGCCTGCTCCAGGTTGCGGTGGGTGTTGCTGGCGTACTGGAAGCGGTCGAGGTCGTGGTTGTCGAGGAAAGTGACCTCGTCAATCACCCGCTTGTAGTCGCTGCCGGTGGCGCTGAGCACCGTGTTGAAGTCGGCCCAAGTGCCGGTGCCGTACATCAGCACGTCGCGCAGCTTGCGCGAAAAGCGGAAGTCGAGCACGTTGATCCCGCTCTCGTTGGCGAACGCGGTATTGAGCGCCTCCGGGTTCGAGTCTCCCATCATCCACTCGCCGAACGAATAGACCGGCTTGTAGGCGTCGATATTGGCGATCAGGTTCTTCTGCCAGCCGAACGACATGTGCTTGATCGCGTCGAAGCGGATGCCGTCGATGCCCAGGTCGAGCCAGACCTTGATCGCTTCCTTCATGTAGGTATCGATCGCGCCGCTGTTCTGGTCGATATCGGTCAGGTCGCCCAGCCCTTTGTAGATGACCTTCTCGGGCACGTTGTAATCGTCGATGCCGCCGTTATGATGGAAGAACTTGTAGGTATTGCTCACGTCATTGTTGAAGGTCGCCATGGCCACGCCGTCATTCAGCAGTCGGCCGTTTTCGCCGAACGCCGGGTCGCTCGAAGATGGCGAGGTGTGGTTAGGCGCGAAGTCGATGATCACCTTGATGTTCTTGGCGTGCGCCGCATTGACCATGGCGGTGAAGTCGACGAAGTGGCCAAAGTGGGCATTGGTGCGCTTGAAGTCGCGCGCCCAGTAGCCGTGGTAGGCGGTGTTCGCCCGGTCGTAGGTGATCACGGCGTCGATGTTGTCGACCGGCGGCGAGACCCAGAGCGCGGTGATGCCCATGTCCGTGAAATAGTTGTCGTTGATCTTGTTGGTGATGCCCTGCCAGTCGCCGCCGCAATACACCTTGGTGCCGGACGAGCAGCTCGAATCGAACGCGGTGCCGCTGGCATTGTTCGAGCTGTCGCCGTCGACGAAGCGATCGGTCAGGATCTGGTAAATGACGTCGGTAGTGAAGTTCTGCTTGTTGGTGACTGCGGTGTCGGGGGCGGCGTGGGCGGCGGTCGCGCCGACCAGGGCAATCGCCGCTGCCAGAACACGCATGCGCGGTTTTACGTTGGTTGTCATCCTGTCTTCTCCATTTATTGTCGTATTTATTGTGATCGGTGATGAAGCTGGCCTTGCGTGCATGCGTGTGTAGGGACCTCCGTCATGGTCGAGTCATCGGAATCGATAGCCACCAAAATATGTAGTAAACCTACACTTCGAAAAAAACAAGGTCAAGTTGAATCTGATAAGTTTTGATCGACGCGCCGTTTTTTTGCACAATATCCTGTTTTTATAAGGATATTTCGCATTCCGCAACGCATTCTTTGTTGCAAGGTGCAAGCGCACGGAAAGTAGTATTCCTAGATGGAGAGTCCGAGCCAGGAAGATGATCGCGCCTTGATCGTCGAGGCGCTCGCGAGCACGATTGGGCTTGATGATGGATGAGGCAACAAAAAACCCGCTCTACCTGAAAGGCACGCGGGCTCTAAGATTTCCTAAGACTATTACTGCTGAGTGCCGGTGCGATGCCTG
>Ga0193702_1000195_pt1 | contig 24502 bp, 16 predicted proteins | sample U3a1metaG_FD_143060 | JGI IMG/M metagenome (GOLD analysis project Ga0193702, IMG submission 143060) | Soil microbial communities from a riparian zone of the East river system, Colorado, United States - U3a1 | ecosystem: Environmental > Terrestrial > Soil > Riparian zone | place: USA: East River... | reverse complement strand
AAATCAAGGATCTGTAATGCGAGTTTTACTTACCGCCACGTCGCTGGCCGCCCTGCTGCTTGCCGCGGGCGCGGCCGGCGCCGCCGAACCGAAGGTCAACGCCCACCAACCCGAGATCGACGCCATCGTGCGCGACATCTCGCCCCAACGCATCAAGGCCACGATCGACAAGCTGGCCGGCTTCGGCACCCGCCACACGATGTCCGACACGGTCTCCGAGACGCGCGGCATCGGCGCCGCGCGGCGCTGGATCAAGGCCGAACTCGAGCGCTGTGGCGCGGCCGCCGGCGGCCGCCTGCAAGTCGCCTTCGACAGCCATCTGCATCCGGTCGCGCCGCGCCTGGCGACGCCGACCGAGATCGTCAACGTCGTCGCCACCCTGCCCGGCACCCAAACCGAATCGCGCGACCGCATCTACGTGGTCAGCGGCCACTACGACTCGCGCGCCACCGACATCGACGATTTCACCAGCGATGCGCCGGGCGCCAACGACGACGCCTCGGGCACCGCGGCGGTGATCGAAATGGCCTGCGTGATGGCGCGCTACAAGTTCGACGCCACCATCGTCTTCATGACCGTGGCCGCCGAAGAGGAAGGCCTGTACGGTTCGACGCACTGGGCCGAACAGGCGAAACAGAACAACCTGAACATCGGCGGCATGCTCAATAACGACATCATCGGCAGCTCGCACAGCGAGACAGGCAAGATCGACAACAGCCAGGTCCGCGTGTTTGCCGAGGGTATTCCCCCCCTCAAAGAGATGCCCGACAACGTGCGCAGCCTGCTGGCCACCGGCGGCGAGAACGATTCGCCGACGCGGCAACTGGCGCGCCATGTGAAGGAGATCGGCGAGCGCTACGTGCCGAAGTTCAAGGTGACCGTGGTGCAGCGGCGCGACCGCTACCTGCGCGGCGGCGACCACATGCCTTTCCTCGAGCGCGGTTATGCCGCGGTGCGCTTTACCGAGCCGGCCGAGGATTTCCGTCATCAGCACCAGGACGTGCGCAAGGAAGGCGCGGTGCAAATTGGCGACCTGCCTGAATTCGTCGATCCGGCCTACATCGCCCAGGTGGCGCGCGTGAACGCGGCCACGCTGGCCTCGCTGGCGCTGGCGCCGGGCGCGCCGCAGCAGGTCAAGATCCGCACGGCCAAGCTCGACAACAACACCGATCTCGCGTGGCAGGCGAATACCGAGCCCGACCTGGCCGGCTACCGCGTGGTGTGGCGTGCGACCACCGCTGCGCAGTGGGAGGGCAGCAAGTTCGTCGGCAAGGTCACCGCGATCACGATGCCTCTGTCGAAAGACAATGTGTTCTTCGGCGTGCAGGCGGTCGACCAGGACGGCAACGTCAGCGTCGCCAGCTATCCCACCCCCGAGCGTTAAGACGGTCCCGCTCTAGCATTTCTCCTCCCCGCGAGTGAGCCACCACGGTGGCTCACTGCGTCGTCCCGCCCTCCCCGCAGCCCCCCCAAAAGAAATTCTCGAGCGTGACAATTCGAGAGATTTCTCGCCGAAAAACGGCCCAGAATATCGATATCAAATAAACATCACCTTCCCGGCTCCGACCCCGGGCCGCGGCGGCGCGGCAAGGCCGGCCCGACACACTGCGGCCATGGTGACCCGGACCGCGGGCTTGAGCGACCAGGGCCACGCCATCCAAAAAAAAGGGGAATCAACATGAGCGACACATTGGGCAGTCACGGCGCCGTGGGTAGCCGCGAGCAGGCGTTCACGCGCCTGTTTCCGCGCCGCGTAGGACGCTTCGACAGCGAAGCCTTGGCACAGCTGGCCAAGGGCATGATCGGCAGCGTCGGCGGCACCGCGAGCAACCAGCCGGACACGGAAGAAAACCTGGTGGTCCCGGCCGGCTACACCTACCTGGGCCAGTTCATCGACCACGACCTGACCTTCGACACGACATCCTCGCTCAGCAATGCCGGGATCGCGGCCAGCAACCTGCGTTCGCCGCGGCTCGACCTGGACTGCGTCTACGGCGCCGGCCCCGACGACCAGCCCTACCTGTACGCCACCGTGACCGCGGACGGCCTGCGCAAAGGCGCGAGCCTGCTGCCGGGCGCCAAACTGGACGGCTCGAACGGCCGCCATGACTTGCCGCGCGTGGGCAGCGGCGACGGCGCGCGCGCGGTCATCGGCGATCCGCGCAATGACGAAAACGCGCTGGTCTGCAATATCCAGGCCGCGTTCATCGCCTTCCACAACCAGGTGGTCAAGCACCTGTCGGACCAGGACTCCAAGCTCGACGACCGCACCGTGTTCGAGCAGGCCCGCAAGCTGGTGCGCTGGACCTACCAGCGCATCGTGATCGACGACTACCTGCCGCGCATCATCGAGCCGGCCACCCACCAGACCTTCAAGCTGCGCCTCGAGCGCCAGGGCGAAGCAGCGTTCCAGCTGTTCACCGCCGACAAGCGCGGCGGCATCCCGATCGAATTCGCCGGGGCCGCCTATCGCTATGGCCATTCGATGGTGCGCACCGGCTACAAGCTCAACGCCGACCACGTGCCGCAAAAGATTTTCACGCCCGACCGCGGGCTGGACAGCTTGATGGGTTTCGGTCCGCTGCCCAACACCCACTGGATCGAGTGGAAGCGCTTCTTCCCCGAAAACAATGAGCTCAAGGCGGGCGAGCGGCGCGCCCAAAATACCGACAAGCTGTCCACGCGCCTGCAGTGGGCCTACCGGATCGACACCTCGCTGGTCGATCCGCTGAGCGTGCTGCCGGCGGCGATCGGCAACGGCGCCTCGCTGGCCGACCTGAACCTGCGGCGCGGGAATTTGCTGGGCCTGGCCAGCGGCCAGACCGTGGCCGACAAGCTGGGCGTCGCGCCGCTGGCCGCCAAGTACCTGGTCATGCGCGATTCGACCGGAGACGAATTCGGCTTTACGCCGATCCCCGAGCCGCTGCGGACCGAGACCCCGCTCTGGTTCTACGTGCTGGCCGAGGCCCAGCGCGAACTGGTCGACGCCTGGCATGCCAAGAACCCCGGCGGCGGCGCCGTCGCCTTGGATGAGGACGATCTGCTCGAAGGGCTCAAAGACGGCAAGGGTGCGCGCAGCCGCGCCCCGATCGCGCAACTGGGGCCGGTGGGCGGCATGATCTTGCTCGAGACTTTCTACGGGCTATTGATCGCCGACCGCGAGTCATATCTGTCGCTTGCGACGAGCGATGACATCGCCCTGTCGGACCGCTGGTTCACGCATTTCACCGGCAGCAGCGCGGGCGACGTCAGCATGTGGCGCCTGCTCGAATTCGCCGGCCTGACCAAGTCCTAGCCGGCGCGGGACCTGCAGTCGCGCCGTGCGCACGGCTGCAGTCCCCGGCATCGCCAATCGAGGTCAGGTCCCGCAATCTGCCATCGCCAGCGTGGTGCACACCGTGCTCCACGGCGTCGCGCTCATGTGCATGCCGATGACGCTCAGGCTGCCGGTCGGTATCCCGGCTTCCGACACCGAACGCGAAATTTTAAGCAGCGCTTCGGGAAACAGCAGCGCACCCATCCTGGATCCAGCTCATCAGCATCGGCTGTTCGCCATACCGCACCGGCATCAGCTTGATCGAACCCGGGAAACTGTACGATGCCCGGCGCGAGTTCGGTCGTGCTGCGCTTCGGGTCCGGTCCGTTGGGCACCGCCTGGCCGAGGGCAAGACCATTGATGTCGAACGGCGCTGGCGCCGGAATCTCCGGCAACGCGGCGAGCAGGGCAGCATCTTCCTCGGCGCCGATCCGCAGCTCGGAACGGGCGCTCACGCGAGAATGCTCGCCGTTCACGTAGACGTCGGTTTGCTGGGGGTAGCGCAGGCCGTCCTTGAAATCGTAGTTCATGAATTCGGCGCGCTCGGTGACGTCGCCCCACGCATTCCAGGCAACCGTGCCGGCGGAGCCGTTGGTGTAGCTGACGATCGCCTCGGTCGCGCTTGGCAAGCCCAGCCTGTCGTCGATAAAAATGCGCACCGGGTAGCGGCCATTGTGGAAGGACACCACATGCTGCGGGGCGCCGTGCAGGTCCTGGTCCGGCTCGCGCTTCAAGTCGGCCGCGGAACGTGCGAGCAAGAGCGCGCGAATCGGATCCTGCGTTTCCCATGAAGGCGGGGGCGGCAGCGCTGGTCCGGGCGCCGAAGCGCCTGCCGCGGGCAGCCTGAGCTGGGCCTCGCGCGTCTGGACCGTCCGGCTGCCGCTGGGCGTGGCGGTTGAAACTTCCCTGCCCCCTTGATAGTCGGCCACCACGGTCGCGGTCGAGAAGCCCTGGACCGGGAACGGCGGCCCGGGATGGTTGTTCTCGACCAGGTCGAAGCTCACGCTCTGGACGCTGGTCCGCACCACCGGCAACTGGCGCACGTCACGCTGGACGCCCAATGCGTCGATGGTGCGCTCGACCAGCGCGCGGGCGGTGGCGTCCGGCGTGGCGCGCGCCAGCGGCGCACTCATGAGTAAGGCCAATGCGATCCGCCACACAAGGGCCACGCTTCGAGTATGCATACGTTTCCTCCGGCCTCGTAAATATTTACGGCCGGACAGATTATCACGCCTGCGCACGGCCTTCAGGCGGAGCGCGATTCCGGGCAGGCGAGCGCCAGCGGAACGCGGCGCGGATTATCCTGCGAACCATGCCAGCTGTACCATTGACCCATCGACGAGGACCGACCATGACGATCACCACCACTCCCGCCATCCTGCCCGGCAGCGAGCGCGCCCCACAACGCGGCGCGCGCAGTCTCGGCCCCACGCAACCGGACCAGAGGCTGGACATCACCGTGCGCCTGCGCGCGCCGGACGGCGCGGCCGCCGCGCAGGCGCAGGACGCCGCCCAGGTCGCGGACGTGGCAGGCCGACACTACCTCAGCCGCGAAGAATTTGCGAGCACGCATGGTGCCAGCGCCGCCGATATCGACGTCATCAAACGCTTTGCCCAGGATCACCAGCTAGTGGTCGTCAGCGTCGACGAGGCGCGCCGCAGCGTCGTGCTGTCGGGCACCGTGGCGGCGATGAACGCGGCCTTCCACACCAGCCTCGAAGAGTTCGAGTATCCGCAGGGCACCTACCGCGGACGGGTCGGCCACCTCCGCGTGCCGGACGCGGTCGCGCGCGTCGTCGAAGGCGTGTTCGGACTCGATGACCGGCCCCAGGCCACCGCCAAATTCCAGATTGGCCGCGCGCCAGGGCTTGCCTCGCCGCGGGCCGCCGGCGGCGCCTTCACGCCACCCGAGTTGGCCAAGCTGTACAACTTCCCGGCCGGCCTGGACGGCAGCGGCCAGTGCATCGCGATCATCGAATTGGGCGGCGGTTCGCGGCCCGCCGATGTGACCGCCTATTTCAAGGGCTTGGGCTTGCCCGTGCCCAAGGTCAAGATCATCTCGGTCGACCACGCCAAGAACCGGCCCAGTACGCCCGACGGCGCCGATGGCGAGGTCATGCTCGATATCGAAGTGGCCGGTGCGATCGCGCCGCACGCCACCATCGCCGTCTATTTCGCGCCGAATACCGACCGAGGCTTCCTCGACGCCGTCACCACGGCGGTGCACGACAAGGTCAACCGGCCCTCGGTGATTTCGATCAGCTGGGGCGCGGCCGAGGTGCATTGGACGCAGCAAGCGATGGCCGCCTTCGAGCAGGCCTTCACCGACGCGGCCGCGATGGGCGTGACGATCTGCTGCGCGGCGGGCGACAACGGTTCCAGCGACGGCGAGGCCGACGGCGCGCCGCACGTCGACTTTCCCGCCTCGGCGCCGCACGCGCTTGGCTGCGGCGGCACCCGCCTCGTGGTCGGGCCGGGCGGCGCGCTCAGCGAAACGGTGTGGAACGCCGGCCCGCAAAGCGCCACCGGCGGCGGCTACAGCACCCAGTTCCCGGTACCGGCCTACCAGGACGCGCTGGGCGCAGCCTGGACCGGACGCGGGGTGCCCGACGTGGGCGGCAACGCCGATCCCGCCAGCGGTTACCAGGTACGGGTCGACGGCCAGCAGTTCGTGATTGGCGGCACCAGCGCGGTGGCGCCTTTATGGGCCGGCCTGATCGCTCTGCTCAATCAAGGCTTGGGCGCGCCGGTCGGCTTTCTTCACCCGCTGCTGTATGGAGCGCTGGCCGGCAAAGGCGTCACGCGCGACATCACGCAAGGCGACAATGGCGCCCAGCCCGCACAAGCCGGCTGGGACGCCTGCACCGGCTGGGGCGTGCCCGACGGCCAGCGCCTGCTCGATGCCTTGGGCGGCAAGGCCGGCTCGGCAGGAACGTGATGCGTGAAATCGTCAAAGCGCGTCGCGCGCGAAGATAATGTGGCCGGCGCGAATGGTGCATGCCACATCCGCAAAGCCTTTCATATCCGCCGCGGGATCCGCTCTGAGCACCACCAGGTCGGCCGCCATTCCCGGCTCGATACGGCCGCGCACCGCGTCCTTGCGCCAGCGTGCGGCGGGCGCGGTTGTCAGCGAGGCCAGGACCTGCATGGGCGTCATGCCCGCGCGCGCCATCAGGACGTACTCGTCGGTGGGGTCGAAATCGCTCATGTATCCCACGTCGGTGCCGAAGAGAACCTGGCCGCCGGCGTCCGCGAAGGCTTTGCCCGTCGAGCCGATGCGTCTCGTCGACCGCGGCACGCGCAATTTGCACGTCCATGCGGCGTATCTCGCCCTGGCCCATGGGAGACGCAACAAAGAGTTTTGTGCCGTTGGCGCCGTGCGCGAAGTTTTGGCGCACGATCAGGACCGCTTCTTCCGATGTCGCCGGTTGCGGCAACTGCCACAGCAGCTCCGCCGGCAGGTCGCGAAGGTAGATCGGAATCCCGTTGCGGGGATACAGCGGCAAGCCGGATGTCAGTGGTCTTGATGCCATCGAACAGGACTGCAAAGGATTGAAGATAGAAGGCGCGGAACTGCACCTCGTCATAGCTGAAGCGCCCAGCGCGGTAAAGGGCGATCAAGCCGTGTGCCTGGGCCCATAGCGTCATCGCGAAATCCCACGGATCGCCTTCGCGCAGCAGCCTGCGGCGTATGCCTTCGGTCAGCAGGTCCGCCACCACGTTGAGCGTCGGCGAAAGCCGCGCACGGAAGTCTTCGGGGAAGCGGCGCGCGTCCTCGCGCGCGAACGAAAAGCTGTAGTCGAATAGATGCCGATGCTGCAAGGCGTAGTCGAGATAATTCTCCATCGAATGCAGCAGACCATGCATCAGGTCGGGATGCGGGCGTGCGCAAGCCACTTCCTGCGCCACCTCGGTAAAGGCATCGTCGGAGATGCGCTTCAACAGCGCCTCGCGGTTGGAAAAATGGCGGTAGATCGCCATCGGCGTAATGCCTACCGCTTCGGCCACGCGCCGCATGCTTACCGCGCCGGCCCCTTCGCGCTCAAACAACTTGCGGGCGGCGCCGAGAATTTTCTGTCGAGTGCTTCGAGCGGCCATGTATACATCGCATACACGGCTGATCCGATTGTCAATCCAGTCAAGAAATGCGCGCGCTGCGGCGAGCGCAAGGAGGTCGACCACAAGAGCGTGCCGCGCTCACCCAGCGCCGGCGGCCGCCTCGCCTGCGCTTGACGGCGGCGCCGCACCCTCGAGGTAGTGCAAGGTGAAGCGGTTGCGCCCGCTGCGCTTGGCACTATACAGCGCGGCGTCGGCGGTCGTCATCAGGGCCGTCACCGAGACCGTTGCGGCGCGCCCGAGCGCGATCCCCGCGCTGATGGTCGCGTCGATGCGCCCGCCGTCACAGGTAAACGGGACGCGCATCGCATCGAGGATTTTTTGCGCAAGCATGGCCGGCGCGGCATCGTCGTCCAGATCCTCGAACAGGACCACGAATTCGTCCCCGCCGAAGCGCGCCACGCTGTCGGTGAGCCGCACCGCCTGCCGCAGGCGCCGTGCGAATTCGAGCAGGACCTGATCGCCGGCAGCGTGTCCCAGGCTGTCGTTGATTTGCTTGAAATGATCGATATCGATGTAAGCCAAAGCGATCAGGCCGGGCCTGCGGCGCTGGCGCGCCAGCGCCCCCTGCAGCGCCTCCTCAAAGCTGCGACGGTTCGACAGGCCGGTCAGCGTGTCGGTGCGCGCCAGCGTGGCCAGATGCGCGACCGCGGCCTCGCGCTGCTGCGACAGCAGGTAAAACGCACGGCTCAAGTCCCCGAACTCGTCCTGCCGGTCGACGTTGAACACCGCGATATCGACTTTGCCATCGGCGATCGCGGCGGTATGCCGGCGCAAGGCACCCAAGGGCCGCAGCAGACGCAGTACCGTCAGCCAGCCGATCAGGCCAGCCAACAGCGCCACGCCAGCCGATGCAAAGAGCGCGTTGCGGCGCATGGCAATCAAGGGCATGAACGCTTCTTCCAGCGGATACATCGATCCGATGATCCAATCGGTCTTGCGCAGGCGCTTGTAGGTGATCAGGGCCGGCACCCCGCGTTTGCTGACGGCGGCGACCCAGCCTTCGAAGCCATGCATGGCTGCCAGCGTGGACGCAAGCGCGCCGCCGGGTTCTTCGGTCACCCGCTTCAGGACGCGCGTCCCGTCGGGGTGATGGATGATGGTCCCGTCGGCGGTGATCATGAACAGATAGCCGGTCTGGCCTGGCTTGAGCGCCTCGATCTCGCCGAAGAAGCGCGGGCTGCTCAGGTCGATCGCCCCGGCCAGCATGTAGCGCAGCTTGCCGTCGGCGCCGACGATCGGCTCGGTCACCAGCACCAGCGGTTTGCCCGACAGGGCGCTGCGAAACGGCGCCGAGATCACGCCTTCCCCGGCCGTCACGGTATCGCGAAAATACGCGCGTGCGCCCATCTGGACCGTCCCCGCGGCGCGCCGGTCGTTCAGACTGGCCACCAGCGTCCCGCCGCTGTCGAACACCACCACGTTGGAGAATTCGTCGCGCAGCGTGCCATGGTTTTCGAGGAAGGCCTGGACCGATGCCGGCCTCTCCCGCCTGCCGGCCGACAGCTCTTCCGCCAGCAGTTTCAACATCGCCTGTTTGCTATCCAGATCCTCGTCGATCAGCGAGGCGGCGCTCGCGAGCATCGTGACTTGCTGATCGCCCGCGACTGCCCGCATCTGCCGCTCCGCCAGGTATAGCGAGGCCAGCACCACCAGGCCTGCGGCGAACAGCACCAGGACGATGACCAGGACGGTGATGCGGGACTTGAGGGTACCGGTGCTGATGTACAGACGCATGAGGGCAAGCGAGCAATGTCGTTGGCGCATTCTACTCGGATTGCCAGCGCGCATAACGTCCGCTTTTACCCGTCATGCCGGCGCGACGCGTACGGTCCGGCCCGCCGTTCTGTTGATTCTGCACATTCGGCTGGTATCGGGTATTGTGGCCCCACCGTTGGCGCGGCAGTCGCCGACAAAACAATCGGCCACGCCTCGATCGCGTGGTTCCGCTGAACCCACAAACTATGTGACACGGGACACGCATGCGCTTGCCATTAATTTCACCGGATGCGCTCACGAGTGAGCAGAAATCTTTGTACGACGATATGCGCAAAGGGATTGCGTCTAACTTCAATGCCTTCAAGACCGAGCGCGAGGACGGTGCGCTCATGGGACCATGGAATCCATGGCTGCATGAGCCCGCCATCGGCAAGGCCATCTGGAACCTTACCCTGGCCATGACCGCCAATGCGGTGTTGCCGGACAACGTCCGCCAGATCGTTATTCTTGTCGTGGGCGCCCGCTTCGACGCGGCCTACGAAATCTATGCGCACATTGCGGTCGCCGAGCGCGAGCGCATGTCGCCGGAGCGGCTGGCCACACTCGTTGCCGACCTCAAGCCAAGCGATCTGGCCAAGGACGAAAACGTCGCATTCGACCTTGCTTACTCCCTCTGCCGCGGCGGCACGCTGCCGGAGCCGATCTACCAATTGGCGATCGACACATTCGGGCAGCACGGCACCAATGAATTGATCTACCTGGTCGGACTTTATTCGATGGTGTCGACCACGCTCAACGGGTTTAACGTGCCGGTACCCGAGCGCGATTGAGCCCATCTACGATTTCCCGTCCCCGCAGAAAGGATCACCCCATGAGCATGCAAGACAAGATCGCTGTCGTTACCGGCGCGGCCAGCGGCATCGGCAAGCATATTGCGAAGGTATTTCTGGACAATGGCGCCAAGGTCGTGATTGCCGACCTCGACATCGGGGCGGCCGAGGCGACCGCGCGCGAATTCGATCCGTCCGGCGCGCGGGCGATGGCAGTCGCGATGGACGTCACCAGCGAGACAGAAGTCGAGGCCGGCATTGCCGCGGTGGCGGGCCGTTTTGGCGGCATCGATATCCTGGTATCGAACGCCGGCATCCAGATCGTCGCGCCGATGGAAAGCTATGACTTTGCGAACTGGAAGAAGATGCTCGCGATCCATCTCGACGGCGCATTCCTGACCACCCGCGCCTGCCTGAAGCTGATGTATGCCCAGGGCCGCGGCGGCAGCGTGATTTACATGGGATCGGTCCACTCGAAAGAGGCGTCGGTGTTAAAGGCACCGTACGTCACCGCCAAGCATGGCTTGATCGGGCTGTGCAAGGTGGTGGCCAAGGAGGGAGCTGCGCATCGCGTGCGGGCCAACGTCATCTGCCCCGGCTTCGTGCGCACCCCGCTGGTGGAAAAGCAGATACCCGAACAGGCGAAGGCATTGGGCATCACGGAAGCGGAGGTCATCAAGAACGTGATGCTCAAGGAGACCGTCGACGGCGAATTCACCACGGTCGAGGACGTGGCACAGACCGCCCTGTTTCTGGCCAGCTTCCCGAGCAATGCGCTGACCGGCCAGTCGATCGTCGTCAGCCATGGCTGGTTCATGCAATAGCGGCGTGCGGGGCGTTGGTGGCGGAAGGTCAGCATGTTGGCCAATTATCGAATCGGGCGCGAGCCCATCGTATATGTATTGAAAGCGCGTTGACGTTCCTTTGGGACCGCAGGTATCGTGAGCCGTTGTTCGGGGCAATTTCATTGATGTAACGAACGGGGACGGTCACGATGCGTGTGTGGATAGCGATGGTGCTGGCTTGCGCAGTCATGGATCAAGCACTGGCTGAGCCGGTGGCAGATGAGGTGGGCGTGCGCGCCGCTGAGAATGCGTGGAGTGCCGCTTTTTTGACCGGGGACACGGATGTTTTGAACGCCCTGCTCGATGCGGACTATGTTTCGGTTGGAACGAACGGGGCTGCCCGCCCCAAGTCGAAGATCTTGCACATCTCCGCTGCGTATGCGAAAGCACATCCAGGCGCGCGTGCGTCGCCGTTATCCCCAACGTCGACGATCCGCGTGATCGGGAACAGCGCTTTGGTCGCGCACCATTCCGACAACGAGAACTCGGTGGATCTGTTTTACTTCAAGGACGGGCGGTGGCATGCATGGTATTCGCAGCATACGGCGCGTGCAAACTAGGCGCAGAAACCGGTCTGTGTCGTTCACGTGCTGCGGTTAGAGCCGGCTACAAATCGCTGACCTGGGTCCGGGAAAAGAGCTGGCTGCGTTTTCTCCAAATGCAGGCGCACGAGCGGTTGTCGTAGCAGGTAGGAACACATCGCTGAAAGTTCCGTCAACGACCGCTGACGCCCCGTTGCGGACGGTCGCAAACAATGACCACCTCCCTACTTAGCGGTCAAACCATTGTTTGACCGCCAAAACGGCATTTTCAAGTGCATGTTCCAGATCTACTGCGAATACCTTCCAGTCCATTTGCATTTCTTCGTCCTCAAATGTTTCTATATCACGAGCGTGGATTAGCACTTCGCCTAGAAGAGGCGGTTCAATCGAAATCTGGCAGCACTCGTTGCCGCTGGACAGATAGATAAATCTCGCCGGGCGACCACCGAATTCGCGACACAGGGTAAATCCATGCTTCAATACCCAAGCATCAATAAGTGAGTCTACTACTTTCGTAACTCATATTTTCCTTATAGGCGCAAGGCAATGGCGGCTACTGCCCGTTACTGGTCATAAATATAGTCAGTTTACTCAAGAGTCCACACATACGACATTTGCATCCAGCTTGTGATTGGTTTGCCGTCCTTGATGCCAGCACTGAATTTGCATTTTTTCAAGGCTTCAACTGTCGCTTCGTCCAGTAACGGGTGTCCGCTTGACTTCTTGATTAATGCATTTGCAACCTGTCCGTCCTCGGTGATTAGGAAGACAAGCGTCACCGTCCCAGTTTGTTGCTGCTTCAATGATTCCGACGGCCACACCGCTTTTGCACAGGTGTTGAAATCTGCAACTGCGTCTCGGTCTTTCGCTATTTTTTCGTCCGCAATGGCGGCAAACGAGAATGTTAGCGACAAACAACTTACGATTGGATTTCGCCGGGATAGAGGGTCGAAAGCCATTTATCTTCGCTGATGAGTACAGTGTTCTGCGCTCTTGCTAGCTCGCTTGTCAAGGTAGACTTTCCAGCTGCAATTTTCCCGCATACAAGATGAAGCGTTGCACATTGCGACACTACAGCGTTCTCAATGACGTTAGCTACAGCAGGAACTTGTACTTCTGTTTTCATGGAACTCTCCTTATTTCAAAAAATCCCAAAAGCGAGTTCCCCAAAAAAAACCGCCTCTAGGGCGGGCTTCTTCAGTAGTAAAAAAGCTAATCCGCCATAGGAAGAATGGCGGTAATAATCAAAGGTTTCCGGGGGAGATGTACAGTTATCATTATTTTCGAGCACTGCATAGCTTGTCAGTTGTGTCAACAAAAAACGTCTCCGTCTGCTGACCAACAGCGCTCATTTGAGAATGAAGGATGTTTTGAGTGGTAGCACCGTATTTCTGAGGTTGTCCTTGAGTGAGACGCGAACCGTCCACGTACCGGCAGGGTCAGAAGCATCTCCAGTAAAACCAATAACAGGCGCCGAAAGATACATGCTGTAGGGGTTTCCTTTGAGCATACCCTGAAAGCAGACGACGTCAGTTTGATGAATTGAAGTCGTCCCATCTGGCCTTGTCACGTCAAGGTCACAGGTCAGGTTTGCGCTACCTTCTGCAGTTAACTTGGGGTTCGCGAAGAAGGCGAGGACGAACACTTGCTCGCCTCTCGCGACGGACTTTGCCTCGTTAAAGTTTGGGATGGTGTTCGAAGGTGCGTCCCATTTCTCGCGCCAGTTTCCGTCCGACGTAACTAGCAACGAACCCCCGAGGCCATTCAGCGAACGTCTCGCTTCTGTTTCTGGTACCGGGTTCCCGTGCTCATCTTTCCATAACCCATCTTGCCCAAACGCAGTTGATGCAATGGCGAGACCGAGAGCAATGATAGTGAGATATTTCATAGACGGCTACCCCCTTGTGTTGGAGAGAAAGACTAGCATACACGGCAACGACGGCTACGAAGCGCAAGTTTGAAGGACCACAATTGGCCGAATACGGCCGCCGCCAGTCAAGTGAACCAAAAGTAAACAAAAGGCGCTGCAAGCTCAATCGATGAATAGGCAAGCACTACCCTGTGCCAAACCTTGGGATACAGTTTATGTCGAGCTAGCTTATATCCGAAGTACCCGACGCCAATTGCAAAACTCAGCAGCGCAATACCATATGCCAGTGCAGACATCATTGCCAAGCCGATTGCATCTCCGCTTTCAGGTTGCCCAGCATTCCGCGCGGCCGTTAACTTGAGAAACAAAAGCATGAAAGCCAGCAAGGGTAGCCCTCCAATGACCATCACACTCGCAACAAGGCCAGCCACCTTGCCATTAAGTGCTTGCATACGGTGCCATAAATTTGCTTGTCAGTGTAGGCAGGAAAGCGCGGCAATCGCGCTCCCGGCTGGCAGCTCCTGGCCGATTGTAGCCGTTCTGGGGCGCGACCTGAGCGGCTCTTTGCGCCCCATTGCTGACCGGCGCGTTTCTGTGAAGCCGTCCCGCGATATTCGCAACAGTAACCATTATATACTTTGATAACTAGCTGTTGGTTGGCACGCATGTTGTGCTCGTTGCACTATGCTTTTCCCTTTTGCTTAACCAAAAACCCACAGGGGCGATACATATCTGGAATGCAATAAATATAAACATTATTACCGAAGTCGCTTTAAAATCCTCGACCGGGTCATCTCTGCTCCAGTACATCTTTGAAATTTCAACGTTACCGGGATAAGGGGCGACGAGAATTTCTTGAACGCCTTGGCGTGCAATGATGGAACGGTGTCCGTTCTCGTCTTTGACATATGAAAAGCGCCCATTTGGCACGTCATACGTTTGATACCTATGACCGATGCCGTCAAGTAGCCCCAGCAGTTCTATTCGATAACACAGATGTCGCGCGTGGCCTCCACACTCGTGTTCCTTGACAGATACGACGGTCGCATCAATCGGGACTAAAGATTCGCTCAAAAATTTCGCGTGCTTGTATCCAAGCACGCAGACGGCCACCGAGATAGAAAATAGGATAAGCAGCGGCAGAAGGAAAATTGCCCAAGCCCAATTTGGAGTACGTGTATCTTCCATCCTTGTGTCCCGGGCCTCGTTCTGTTATGAGAAGTTGCTGCGGCAATAACCAATCAAGTGTAACAGCGACCGTCAGCATTTGGCCGAGTGCAGTCTGTTGTGTAGCGCTCAATCGTCTTTAACGGCTACTTCCCGTTGCTTTAATCCAGCCATCCTCTGTGAGGTGAAATTCAATTTTCTCTGGATAATGACCTCTACCACCATGCTCCACGACCATCCAAATACAGGTCGCGCTGACCACGCCCTTGGCTAGTCGTCGCATCGGGATTGAAGGGTCTGCAATGACATCTGATGGATTGAATTTTTCATTGATGTCGGCTATTCCAGAAACACCCGTTATGGACCGACCTAACAGAGCCTGTACTTGCTGTGGGAGCTCATTAAGCGAGACTAACTACGGGCCCCCGCAACTTTGCAGGATGCGCTTTGCGGTCCTGCTTGAGCACAGGTGCTGGCGAAACCACCTACCAAAGCCACGAATAGAAATTTTAGCATCACGGTCTTTTTTTATAATGAGGTGAGCGTCCGTTGTTGGCCAAAAGCAGTCTATCACTGAATGACCGTTACCGACCCAATACATCCATTCTTTTGCCTCCCTCACCGCGAGGTGCAGCTATAAATTCGTGTTCAAAGAATTTTCTGTCTAACATTACGGAATATATGTCTTTGGCCCAGGTAAAAAAGAAATGCCAAGCCAGCGAATCCAAACGATGCAACGTAATGAACATCTGACTCGCTATGAACTGCTTTCCATAGCATCAAAGCTGAAAGCATAATCCACGGTAGGGGGACTATAAATCGGGCATTTCGTTTAAAAAATTTCATGTCCGGCATTTTCGTTCATAGTTAGAATGCAATGTCTGCTCTTGGCCGCGCGCAGTCGTTCACGCCGCTTTAAGCGCATTAATTTAGACAGAATTCGCCAAATTCTAATCTTTCTTACCCATTATCTTATGCGCGCCGTCACGAAATGCATGCCCAACTTCCCGGGTAACTTTCTTTGCTCCATGTCCGACAGCGCGCGCACCATCACGAAAGCCGTGTCCAATCACTTTGGTCGTCTTCTTGACCGCGTGGCCGACTGCCTTGGCCGCCTTCTTGGTTTCGTCGACCGGATGCACTTTGCTGGAGCCTTTATTACTATGCTCGTCGGCAGCGGAAATCGATATGGTAAATAAGGAAATCGCGATTGCAATTAAAATAGTCACGAATGCGTTCTGATGTAAATGTCTTGAAGTCATATTCATTCCTGGCGGTCTCAAGAAAAAGATGCAAAGCAAGGTACTTCCGCGTCTGCGAACTGTGGCGTATGCCGTCACAAAATCACATAATTACATTAGCCAATCTAGGCCCAAGTGACGAGTCATGGCCGAACGCGGCCGACTGTTAGAGCATACCATCTTGCTCAGATGAAAAAGGCGCGCATTCTCACAATCTTCGACTTTCCGGCCGGGCGGTATGAGCGCGCTTCGAGACATCGTCGCGCCTGGTTCCTTTCGACCACCGGCACATAGTGGAGCTCCCATAACGGAGGTCTATCATGAACAGACCTACAGAGAAATCGATGCACAGTGTCCCATGGAACAAGAGAAAACTGGTCGGGCAAAAAGCGCCGCTTCGCATCAGCGAAATCTGGGCTATACGGGGGCGATTGGAAATCTACGAACGAGTTCGAGACTTGGCGCATTTTAACCTGGCAATCGACAGCAAGCTGCGAGGATGTGACCTGGTACAGCTACGCGTACAGGACATCTCCCATGGCGCGCGCGTGGCCAGCCGCGCTACCTAGGCATCGAGGTGGACGATGCGCTAGAGGTGGCCGAGCAGACGGATGCATAGTGAGGAACCCGAGGCGGCGCCCGAAGCCGCCCCAAAGCGGACCGCTACATCCACCAGAATTCTCAGCTCGTCGTTCCCGCGAAAGCGGGAACCCATATCTCGCGTAGAGGCCCGCATAGTATGGCTTCCCGCTTCCGCGGGAATGACGGTTTCACGGCTGCCGGTATTCAACGGCGGCTTCTGGCCGACTGCCGCCGCCGGCAAACGACGAATCGGACTACCGCAAGTTCGTAAGGGTTCTGGACCCAGATGGCAACAAACTCGAGTTGTCGCAACCACCGGAAGGCCAATGAGTGGCCAGCGATGCCCGCTCTCCATGGGACCCTGACGGCCAGCGCAAGGCGCCGATCCGCGATGATCGACTTCTGCTAAGTTTTTTACAAGCAACTTTCTGAAGCCGGCGTCTGCCTCTAAAATCGCCGACGGTCGCCTTTTCCTTCGAAAATGATCGAAATTGCTACACAGCAACTGAAATATGTTGCTCGCCAACCAAAAGCTGCCATTTTTCACTAGGCACACCAAAATTTCTTGGTTACCATGAGGTAACAAAGTGTGACAGATCGATGAAACTTTTATGGTTACCTAAACGTTACGTCTGCTACTTCACCAGTCTCGAACTCTGATCGAAATTGCCATGACAACAATCGGTGCCCGCTGGATTGCTCGCTATATCTCCGCGATGCACTGGTTCATCCCGGCTGAGGTTCAGCACGACGCCGCTGTTCATACACGCGCTCAGAACGTGATTAACGCCGTGGTGATGGCAGCGCTTTCCGGGCCGTTTTACGCGGCGGCTTACTACCTACTCGGCTTCACCGTCGCGGCGCAAGAAATTGTGCTGTGCTGCGCCTTTATGTTCACGGCGCCGTTTCTGCTGCGCGCCACGGGCAGTATCTTCATCGCGCGCGAAGTGTTCCTTTGCGCAGTATTTTTTAACTTCACCTGGCTAACCGTCAACCTCGGGGGAGTCAACGCACCAACCGCCGGCTGGCTGATTACCGGGCCGGTGGTGGCGATGTTCTTGGGAGGCGTAGGCACAGCGATTTTCTGGCTGGTCTTAAGCTGCGCTGCGATTACAGCGATCTATTTGCTGCCGCTGCTTGGCGTGCCCCTGCCAACGCACCCAGTCACAGACATGCGCTTGCTCCACCTTATTTGCGACTTGGGTTTGTACGTCGTGGTGGTGGTGTTCGTTCTGCTGTTCGAGCTGACTAAAGCCCAAGGCTTTATCAAGCTGGAACAGGCATTGAAGATTATTAATGAGTTGGCGATCAGAGATGAACTGACGGGCAGCCACAATCGACGCCATTTAATCAAACTGATTGAAAACGAAAAGGATCGCACCGCGCGGCTTGGCAGCCTGTTCTGCTTGTGTCTTCTCGATATCGACTACTTCAAGCGCGTCAACGATTCGTTCGGTCATTCCGCGGGCGATGCCGTCCTGCGCGAATTCGCGTTGACCGTTCAACGGCAGATCCGTGAAAGCGATTCGTTCGGACGCTACGGCGGCGAGGAATTTTTGCTCATGCTCCCGGAAACGTCGCTCGACGAAGCGATTGTGCTCACAGAGCGCGTACGCTTGAGCATCGAAAAGCTTGCCTTTCCTGAGATTTCGAGCGACTTGGGAGTGACGGTCTCGATCGGGGTGGCAAAGTTCCGTTCAGGCGAGTCGATTGCACAAACGGTCGCGCGGGCGGATGAAGCCCTTTATCAGGCTAAATCGAGCGGCCGTAACTGTATTATTTGCTACGGGCAGAAGGTCGAAGAGTCACCGGAACTCGTCCACCATGCCGATCATGTCCCTTCCTCATCGGATGCTGCGGTCGCGCTGCGGGTGTTCGAACCCGAACAATCGGACCCACTGACTGGCTTGTTGACACGACGGCTATTGCGCGACCGGCTCGGCCATGCGATGGACCGCGCCACCCGTAACAAACGCATGGTAGCGCTGATGTTGCTAAACGTGAACAAATTCAAGGAGGTCAACGATGCCTTGGGCTATGAGGCAGGCGACGCCATCTTGATTCAGACTGCACTGAACGTACGAGCTTGCCTGCGCGAGTCGGACACGATGGGCCGCTGGGGTGGCGACGAATTTGTGGTGGTATTGGAAGACCTGGCCGTGCCCGCCGATGTCCAGCAAGTGGCGGAGAAAATCCTCAACCAGTTCGCCATGCCGATCGGTGTCGAGGGACGCGAATGTTTTGTCACTTTGAGCATCGGCATAGCGATGTTCCCGGACGCGAACTGCGACATGGACGCCCTGCTCAAGCGCGCCGACATCGCCATGGTGCGTGCAAAGTCATGGGGCGATAATATCGTTGAGATGTATTCAACTGGCGCGACGGTCCCGCCGAGCGAACGCCTGGCGCTAAAAAACGGATTACGCGACGCGCTTGCGGCTGGCCAGTTATTCCTCGAATATCAACCGCAATTGGACCTCGCCACCCAGCGCGTGGTCGGCGTGGAGGCTCTGATCCGCTGGCAACATCCCCTCTACGGCCGGATCGAGCCCTCGCGGTTTATCGGCTTGGCGGAAGAGACCGGAATGATCGTGCCCATTGGCGACTGGGTGTTGCGTACCGCGTGCGCGCAAACGCGCGCCTGGTCCGACGCTGGACTGCCGCCAATCAAGACCGCGGTCAACCTCTCCGCACGCCAACTCAAGCAACCAGACCTGGTCGCGCGCATCTTGCACATCGTTGCGGAGACCGGCATTGCACCGCACTGTCTCGACCTGGAGATTACGGAAGGTATATTGATCGAGAATTTCGATCAGAACCAAATGACGATGACCCAACTGCGAGGTGCCGGTGTGCGCATTTCCATTGACGACTTCGGTACGGGTTATTCCAGCCTGAACTATCTAAGCGAACTGCCCGCAGACATCCTGAAAATGGATGGCTCGTTCATTCGACGGCTGGGCAGTTCGGGAGCGCATGGCCGCTCATTTGCAATCGCCGAATCGATTATCGACATGGCGCACCGGCTCGACTTGAAGGTGATCGCGGAAGCGGTGGAGACCGCCGAGCAATTGGCCGCGCTGCAACGCATGGGCTGTGACGAGGCCCAGGGGTATTACTTTAACCATCCCCTGCACCCGGACGACATCGCCGATCTGCTGCAACGCCAGTGCCGCGATGCTGCGGAGTCCCTGACCGCTTGAGTTTGGCGCAGCGCCGTCGTTGACCAGAATAGGGCAAGGAGAAATGCTTGATTGAACAACACGGGGGGCATTTGCAGCCGACAGAACTCGCAGCTGAGGCTGCGGCCATAGAAAGCGAACGCGCGTGGCAGGCCGAGATCGACGCGATGCTCGCCAGTGGCGCGCTGGCGGGCACCGCCGCTCAATTCGCCCAGCCGGCGGGAGCCAATCTGTTGCAGCGCATGGATAAGCTGCAGGCCTGGCACGCGACGCGCAGCGCTCATGGCGTCTGGCAATATGCGCGCAGCCTCGAAGGCGGCCCGCATCCGATCGCCAGCATTCAGGACGAAGCAGGCTTGAGTGCACGCGGAATCAATTTCGCCTCGCAAGATTATCTTTCGCTCGCATCCCACCCCGCGATCGCAGAAGCGGCCGCGCGCGCGCTGCGCGATGCCGGCCCCCACAGCGCTGGCTCCGCCGTCTTGTTGGGCAATACAAAAACATCGCTCGCCCTGGAACAGGCCGTCGGCGCGCTGGTACAGGCCGAGCATGTCACCTTGTTCCCCACTGGCTGGGGCGCGGCGTTCGGTGCAATCACGGCGCTGGTTCAGGCCAGCGACCATATCGTCATCGACCAGTTTGCCCACGCGTCCTTGCGTCAAGGCGCCAGCGCGGCGACGGCGAATATCGTCATTAACCGCCACCTCGACGTCGGCCACGTGCGCGAACTGCTGGCGGCCATCCGTGCGCGCGACCAGGACCATGCCATTCTGGTGGTGACCGAAGGTTTGTTCAGCATGGATTCGGATACGCCCGATCTGGCCAAGCTGCAAGCGACTTGCCACGAATTTGGCGCCACCTTGATGGTCGACGTGGCGCACGACTTGGGTTCGCTGGGGCCTGAAGGCACCGGGTGCATCGGCACCCAGGGCATGCTGGGCAAGATCGACATTGTGATGGGAGCATTTTCGAAGACCTTCTCGTCAAACGGCGGCTTTGTCGCCACGGCGTCGCGTGCGGTGAAACGTCATTTGCAACTGTATGCGGGTCCGCACATGTTTTCCAACGCGCTGTCGCCGGTTCAAAGCGCAGTGATATTGCAATGCGTTGAAATCGTCCGCGCGGAGGAAGGCAAGAGCCTGCGCGCCGATCTGATGCGCAATGTCGATGCGCTGCGAAAGCTGCTCGGCGAAAGCGGGCTGCACTGCATGGGCATCGGATCGGCCATCATACCCGTATTGATTGGTAGCGAACCCGTATCGCGCCTGACCGGGAAACTGCTTTTCAAACAGTCGGTATTCGTCAATCAGGTCGAGTTTCCAGGCGTGCCAATCGGCGCCTCGCGCTTGCGACTGCAGTTAATGGCAAATCACAACATTCAGCAAATAAAGCGCGCGTCGCAGGTGATCGTCAACGCCATTGATCGGGCACGCTCGTCGATCGCCGCGGCGGAGCTGCGCGCCCAAGCACGGAAGGTGACATAGTTTGGAAGCTAAGAACAATACGGCCGCCGTCGCCGCGCGCCCGGCCCTCATTACCGAACGACTGCGCGAGCACGCACAACGCACACCGGAGCGCCTTGCTTATACGTTCTTGCGCGACGACGGCAAGATCGACGAAATCACCTATGGCGACTTGGCCCGCCGCGCATCCGGCTTGGCCGCGATCCTGGCCGAACGCGCAGCGCCTGGTGCGCGGGCGCTTTTGTTCTATCCGGCAGGGCTGGAGTTCATTGCCGTCTATTTTGCCTGCCTGCTTGCCGGCCTGATCGCCGTGCCATCGACGATCCCGCATAAGACGCGCGCGTCGCGCCGCCTCAAGGCGCTGCTCGACGATGCCGAGCCCGCCCTGATTCTGACACGCAGCGATTGCGAATCTGCAATAACGGCCAGCCTGTCGCTGGTGGAGGCGCCGAGCCGCCCCTGCCTCTCGACGGACACGCTGGTGCTGTCCGACCGGGTGGCGCCACTGCCGCAGCCGACAGCATCGACAGTCGCATTTTTACAATATACGTCGGGCTCGACAGCGCTGCCAAAAGGTGTCGAGATCACCCACCTGAACATTGCCAGCAATGTCGAATCGATACGGGAAGGGTTTGGGTTCACGGCCGATACCGTCATGGTCAGCTGGTTGCCCCTATTCCACGACATGGGACTGATCGGCAGTGTGGTATCGCCCATGTACGTAGGATTTCACTGCGTGTTGATGGCGCCGGCGGCCTTCCTCAAGAACCCGGTCATGTGGCTCGATGCAATTTCGACCTATCGCGGGACCTGTGCGGGTGCCCCCAATTTCGGCTGGGACTACTGCGCGAAGAAAATTTCGGACGCGCAAAAGGAACGGCTGGATCTGCGCCATCTGGTGGTCGCCTACAACGGGTCGGAGCCGATACGCGCGGATACCCTGCGCCGTTTTTTCGCTGCCTTCGCACACTGCGGCATGCGCGAGACATCGATGTTCCCATGCTATGGAATGGCGGAAACGACGCTGTTCGTGGCCGGCGGTCCGCTCGACAGTGCGCCGCGTATCCGTAGCGTCAGCAAATCGCTGCTAGAAGGAAATCAGATCCGCGATGCGCATCCCGACGACGTCGACGCACGCGAAATCGTCAGCTCCGGTCGCATCGCCAGCTCTGCCACCGTGCGCATCGTCGACCCCGAAACCTGCCTGCCCGTTTCGGGCCAGCGCGTGGGCGAAGTATGGGTATCGGGCCCAAGCGTGGCGCGCGGCTATTGGAATCGTCCGGCCGAATCGGCGCAAGTGTTCGGCGCCTGCCTCGCCGACAGCGGCGAAGGCCCGTTCCTGCGCACCGGTGACCTGGCCTTCATGCGCGACGGCGAACTGTTTGTCACCGGACGCTTGAAAGACCTGATCATCATCAACGGACGCAATGTGTACCCGCAGGATGTCGAAGAAGTCATCGAACGTTCGATCGATTTCATCGAGCCGAATATGTGCGCGGCATTCTCGGTGGAGATCGATTCGCAGGAGCGCCTGGCAATCGTCGCAGAGGCGAACCGCAGCCTGGTACGGGCGGCACAACAACTGGCGAAGGATAATGTCAGCAAGGCCGAGCAGTTGCGTGCGCAGGACGACTACCTGAGCAAGATCGAGGCGATGGCGCACAACATCTGCCACGTTATCGGCCAACAATTTGACGTTTCGGTGTCATCCATCGTCTTCGTCAAGCCAGGTACATTTCCGCGCACCACGAGTGGCAAAGTGCAGCGCATGCGCTGCCGCGAAATGGCGCTTCAAGGTCAACTCGATGTTGTGTATGTCATGCCAGGCAGTATCTTTGACCGCCGCGGCTCGCGCGACCAGGCCCCGCTATTTCGCCCTGCCCCCCTGGCCTTGACGCCATCGCCGACCACTTGGAGCACCGAACTTCCCCAACTCGCCACCGGCACCGACCAGACCAGTCGCGCAACCGCAGATGCGATGATCGGCTGGTTCCGTGCCTATGCGGCGCGGCGCCTCAATTCGCGCATGATCGATGAGCGGCGCACCATCCCGCCGTACGTGGTGCTCGACCTGGGAAACCAAGGTTTTTTTGGCCTCCAGATTCCGGCCCGGTTCGGCGGCAAGGCGCTTGACACCGTCGATTTGATGCGCGTGCTGGAGCAAGTGGCGGGCGTCGACTTGACGGTGGCGACCCTGATCGGCGTCCATAACGGACTCGGCGTGCGGCCGATCTTACACGCCGCATCGCCGCAGCTGCGCGCGCAGTGGTTACCCTCATTGGCCGCGGGTCGCCAACTGGCCGCATTTGCCCTGACAGAGCCGGATGCAGGGTCCAATCCCTTGGCGATCCGGGCCAGCGCCACGCGTTGTCCTGGCGGCTGGATTGTCAACGGAGAAAAGCAATGGATCGGACTCGGTGCGTGGGCCAGCGTGACGACCGTTTTTGCCAAGGCAGTCGACCCGGCGGGCGGACCGCTCGGTATCGTCGCTCTGCTGGTGGAGGCGGAGAACCCGGGCTTATCGCAGGGACCTGAATCCTTAACGATGGGCATGCGGGGGATCGTGCAGAACACGGTGTTCTTGCGCGAGGCTTTCGTTCCAGATGAGAGTGTGTTGCTGAGCGCAGGCGAAGGTCTGGAGGTCGGACGCGAGGCGATGCTGTACAGCCGTCTGGGGATCGGCGCCATGTGTGTTGGCGCCATGAAGCGCTGCGCTCAGCTGATGGCACGCTACGCCGCACGGCGCGAAATCGCCAGCGGCCGGCTGGCAGATCACGGCGTGACGATTGCACGGTTGAGCGACCTCACCTCGGCAGTATTTGCCTGCGAAGCGCTGGTGTACGCCATTGCGAGCGAACTCGACGCCGGCGGCGCCCCGCCGGTGGAAGCCTATATTGCGTGCAAAACAACGACAACCGAAATGCTCGGCGATGCCGCCGACTGGCTGGTCCAACTGCTCGGCGGGCGAGGTTACATTGAATCAAATAGCGCACCGCAACTGCTGCGCGACGCCCGCGTGCTGCGCATCTTGGAAGGCCCGACCGAAACCTTGTATTCGCACTTGGGATCGTCAGTGGGACAAAAGCACAGCCCCGCAGCAGAATTCATGGCCGGCCCCCTCGGCTGTCCCGAGTTGGCCGTGGAATTCGGCACGACGATCATGGCGCTGAGGGCGCAAGCCGCAAATTCGGTGTTGTTCGATTCCGCTGGCGCATTGGCCCAATGGCTCGATTGCCAGCTCGGCGAACTCGCCGCCTGCGCGTTCCTGCTGGCGGCAACGGAGCGACGGCGCGATTCGGCGGGTGATACTGCTGCCGCAGAGACCGCCACCAAAGCACTTGGCTGGGCCCGACATCGTTACACCGAACTGTCGCGCGCGATTCTCGCCAAGCTCGCCACCCGTGCCACATTTGGCGACGCTACCGCCTTACTGCATCAAATCAGCGGCTATGCCGACGCGATCGGGGACATTGACCAAGAACTTCCTGGCGAGAATCATCAACACGATCCGCTGCTCCGACGTTTTGCCACCGAAGCTTCGCCGTCGCCGCAAGCCCGGGTTATTCCAGCAGGCACCGCCCCCCCAATTCCGGCACCGACGGGTAGCGCGCGGGAGGCGACCGCAATAC
>Ga0193702_1000194_pt1 | contig 24576 bp, 23 predicted proteins | sample U3a1metaG_FD_143060 | JGI IMG/M metagenome (GOLD analysis project Ga0193702, IMG submission 143060) | Soil microbial communities from a riparian zone of the East river system, Colorado, United States - U3a1 | ecosystem: Environmental > Terrestrial > Soil > Riparian zone | place: USA: East River... | reverse complement strand
GTCAACCTTACGCTTTTTTATCAGACTGTCAAGCTTATCAATATCATATACCTTAAGTTGCTGAATTTCTTTATTAATCTTATTAGGGTTATCATCAACAAACCCAATTACAGAAAAGTTGGTTTTCACACTGCTTTCCAACGCCTGCTTTACCAAAACAGCACTGGTATCAGAGCCATAAATAAGCACAACCGTTTTTGTTGCATTTGAATAATTATTTATATAGTAATACGCATTTTTAGCAGCTGTTCGTAACAAGATTAATAATGTACTGGATACTGAAAAGTTAACCAGCATTATCATGTTTATGGTAACGCTACTAATCGGCCATCGCGGTAAAATCCAAATATCTATTACCAGCATATATATTACCGTACACAAAAATACTGCGCCAAAAATGCGCATCACATCTTTTGTATTTGAATATCGGATAAGCCCGGTATGTATCCGCATGATATACATTACGGCCAACGAGATTACACAATACAAATCAGTGTAAATAAAAAAGTAACCTCTTAAAATGTTTATAAACTCAAAGCGGTATACAATAAAGTAAGAAGTTGAAAAGGATACAGCAACAATAAAAAAATCTAATATTACTATAACCCACCTGGGCACCACCTTGTTAAATAGTAAATATTTTTTCATAAGATTATTATTTAGCTAATTAATTAAACCTTATTTTTTATAAAAATATGAAAACTATAAGATTTATGCTAAAATAATTTAATAATTATTACTAACACATTGATTTTTTGTGAAAAATTCATTAAAAATCAGAGAAGCAAGATACCACTCTATTAACCTTTTATTAAGATTTCATTAACTTTTTGATAGGTTTTTGATCTATGTTTCATTTTATTAACATATACTTGTAAGTTGATACAGCGATATAAATGTACATGCATTACTAACCAGAGACTTTAATACGGGTTTCATTGGAATTGGCAGCATCTATTTCTCCCGGTAGATGGTTAAATTCAAATATTAATTAGCTTTTAAATAAACACATTTAGTTTTTATTGCCGGTGACGACTCATGAAAGATAACCATCAAATTAATTAATGGTTGCGATTTAACAATCAATTTTTTTAACTAATGCTTAATAGGCAAATTACCATTCGATTAATTTTATTGAAAAGAGAAGCTGTGACGAATAGTAATAAGTTATTCAAATTGATTTTTCAGGCAATATCCTGCATCTTTTAACATCTTTTCCTTTCAACTATTTCTACCCGAACATAATTCTTTCCGGATCAACAACTCTCCCTTTAATAAAACAATACACGATCAACAATATACAGATTGCAGCTTAACTATATTTAATTTATCTATCCTCACCATAAACAGTAAGATGATATTTTTAAATTTTGCTTAACAATTCAACATCAAACTCCTCAATTATAATTGAGCCATCTAAGAACCTAATACTACACTCTATATCATCACACGTCTCTTCAGTTTTTATACGGCCTTCCCAAATAATTAGCTTTTTATTATCTATCGTAACAAAAGCCCCTGGATACGGTTTTGTCGCAGCTCTTACTAACCGATCTGCCTCCTGCACAGTCATTGAAAATTTAAGTTCTCCATCTTCAGGTGTGCGTCCTTCCCAAACAGTAGCCTTTCTTTCGTCCTGTTTAATTAAATTGACCGTATTATTTAATAGTTTTGGATATACTATCCGCATCAATGTTTCATGCGCTTTATTTACCTTTTCATATAGACTGGTGGATGTTTCATATTTTTCAATCGGGATAATTTCCTGGCCTGCGATATCTCCTGTATCCACTCCTTCGTCCATTTTAAACATAGTAACCCCTGTCTGTCTTAAACCCTTTATAATTGCCCAAGGAATAGCAGCTCGGCCTCGTCCCACGGGTAATAAAGTTGGATGCATACCGATACATCCTTTTTTCGGAGCCTTTAATAAATCTGGTGAAGCAATCTGTGACCATCCGATTATAAATAACCAATCGATATCATATTTGCGGACAGCTTCAATAACTTCCGCATCGTTAACATGATTAATCTTCAAAAGTTCAACGTCTTCCCGCTTACTAATATCATCGAGATAAATACGCCCAGATTTCTTACGTGCTTTATGATCGTGCAGCGTAACTAACAGATCTAATTTCCCGCCGCTTTCATAAATGCTTTCAATACACGAAAGCCCCAATTGTACGCATGTTACAAATCCAAATTTCATATTTTTATAAATTAATAAGTAGGTGGTTTTTTGGTAAGGTAAAGAAACGTCCTCACTATTATTTTAATATCCATTCCGAAAGAAACATTGGAAGCATATTCCCCATCAAACTTCGCTTTTTGCTCTTCCGGCATGTAATCATAAGAATTCACCTGTGCCCATCCTGTTAATCCAGGTCTGCAATTTATTGCATTATTCTTTTTACGCATTTCAACAAGATTAACTTGTGAGGGTATCGGCGGTCGTGGGCCTACAATACTCATATCCCCTTTCAATATGTTGAATAATTGCGGTAGTTCATCGAGATTAGTACGACGAATAATTCGTCCAAATGGTGTAATTTTCAATTTATCCGTTTCGCTGGACTGTACATTAGGTGCATTCACCGGCATACTTCTAAACTTAAAAAATAAAAAACGTTCCCCATTTCTTCCTATTCGCCACTGTTTAAAGATAACCGGACCAAAATCCTGGAAATAAATGATCAATCCACAAACAACGATAATTGGTGATAAAATAATTATTGCAGATATAGCTAATAAAATGTCGATACCTCTTTTAATATAATTCCTATACATAAGATTTAAATATCGAATAATTGAAATACGTTTTGAAAAGCCTCTGCATAGTTAGTTCCGGACTGGCCTCCGCGATATGCTGCAATGCCGGTTAATGCTTCTATAGATCTTGGATGAGGGTAAGGTCTCATTACTCCTCTATAAGCTTCCAATGCCTTCAATTTCATAGAAAGAAATTCCTGGCCAACTTCAACAAAGGTATTGGGTTGAAAATTATTTCCGTCTATCGGAAATGCCCAATCGGTAGATGAAAGAACTTCCATGAAATAAAGGCCTTTAATTCTTTTTATAGATTTTCTTTGAAAAAGCCGTGAAGCTGCCTGGCATGCTTTTGACACATGATAATGGTCATTATTCAGATCATAAGGATGATGGGTAAAAATATAGTCAGGCTGGATCTGTTCTATAATCCCTTCAATAAATTGCACCATTTCCAGATGAGGTACAGTATTAAATTTAATATTTGGAAATGATCCAAATAAAGGCTTTTCACATCCTAGTATCTGTTGTGCTTTACAGGCATCACTATATAATTCTGAAAGTTCAGGTCTGTGCCTTCTGGCATCTACATTTCCTGATAGTATACAATTATAAACCTTATTTCCATTGGAAGCAAATTTCGCAGCACTGGCGCCAAATCCCAGGACTTCATCGTCAGGATGAGCTGTAACAGAAAGTATTATTGAATTATTCATTTTGAGTTTAACAATTTTATTTCACTCACTGAGTATTAAAATAGTTATGAGAGCAGCCAACAATTTTTCTATTAAGTCAGAAGGCTTCCTATTAAGAAAATCTCTTGCCTCCGATACTCAAAGATAAGTATTTTACCCAATTTGTCCGTATTAATAGCCACCCACCATCCAAGTAAATCAACGATCTTTACCATTAATACAGATGCTGTTGCAAGGATATCAACCAGTGGCGCTTTCTTCAATGCTGCCGCGATGCAAAACTTCAAACTCTTTAAAATAGTGATGATTCCCAACGGTAAATACTACTTAAAATACTGCATTACTTTTTTATAGATACGCAACGGCCAAAAATAAAATGGTGGAGAAATATTGTTCATTTTCCACGATATAACTATTTCTTTATTACCTTGTATTATATTTTTAAAGCTTTTGGTACTCTCCCCTCCCATTTGCATATTAACTATAAACTTATTTAAATGATAGGATTTATAGCTATTTATTCTTAGCGCTCTTAACATAAACTCATAATCTGATGTAATTTTAAAATCAGAATGGTACGTTCCAATTTTATTATAAACTTCTTTTTTCACAAATAACGATGGATGAGGTGCTACCTCTCCGTGATCAAAAAAGCGCTTGTAGTAGGACTTCGTAACCCATGTACGAATAGCTTCATCCGGATTATTCCTAAAATAAGTTATATTTCCATAAACCAGCTGAACATCTCTCTTAACAAATTCCCTGGTAATCTCAGATATAATTGTGTTAGAAGTATAGATATCATCGGAATTAAGGATCCCGATAATTTCGCCACTTGCCAATTCAATACCCTTGTTCATTGCATCATATATCCCCTTATCAGGTTCAGAAATAACTTTCGTTATCTTATCCCGGTACTTTTGGATTATATCCATAGTACCGTCTTTTGACTTACCATCAACTATGATGTATTCAATTTGAGCGTAATTTTGCTTTATTACTGACTTTATAGTGCGTTCTATCGTATTCTCACTATTATAACATACTGTTATTATAGAAATGGTTGGATTATTATTCAAATTATTATCGGATTTATTTATATCTGTCATCCGCTTATATATTAAGGATCTTAAAATAGGATTGATACTAAATGATTATCATTCGGTTCCTCCGCTAGTTAAAATAGTAAGATTAAGACTGCCGGGAACAAGTTTATAGAACACAAACCATTTCAAAAAGCATTTAAAAATTCATTCGCGAATTTTTCAATTCTCTCATTGTAGTTATCAAATATAGGCTTCAATTCATTTTTATTTTGCAGGAACATGATGATGTGTTCTGACAATTCATCCACTGAATCCGGGTTAAAATAAAATGCATTCTCTCCCAATTGCTCCACATGAACATCAATATTTGAACATATGATTTGCCTTTGCAGCGTTTTTGCGTCTTCTATTATTGTGCTCCAGCCCTCAAATTTACTTGGTTGAATAGTAGCCACCGCGTTTTTAAGTAAACTTAACTGATCTTCCCGTGGAATTACACCCAATATTTTAGCGTGAGACTGTATATTATTTTCGGCTATATAATCCGTTAAACTGCTATAAAAAAGCGGATTACGATAATCGTCGGTTTTTCCGGTAAAATAAACTGTAAAGTTTAACTCTGCCTTCTTTAATTCAGTTATCGCCTTAAGGACAAGCATATGATTTTTATGCGCATAAAATTGATTCGATACCAAAAAATATGGCGTAGTTATATCATATTTATTTTTCAAAGTATCGAAATCAGTTAACGCAAAGTCCTGTATCATTGACACAAATGGCATTATATGTACTTTAATTTTTTTATCGTCAACTTTATAGAACTTTTTAAGATGACTATACGCATCGTGACTTGACAATATTACCACATCAGAATTACTAAGAATCTGTTTAATGCGTGTTTCACGCTCCAGAAGATTTTTCTTTGAAAAAAAATCAGGGTAAAATTTATGTTGAAAATCAGTAATCCACGAAACCATTTTACATCCTGGTTCATTTGATCTTGCAGGATTATGCATTATAGGAAAAATACAATCTAATTTGTGGAGCTTAGTTATAGATTTTGTAAATAAATTTTTATTAACAAAAAGAGAAAGTAAATATTTAAGCTTTTTGTTTCTATTGTAATCAATTTCTTTATAAGTCACAAAATCATATTTAAACAGAGCAAGAAATTTTTTACAATCATCAGTGTGTAACAGTGTTATTGCGGGTTTTTTATCATCTGTTAAGGAATCTATAGCTTTCACTATACTTAACAAATAATAAACAACGCCAATATCGTCCGAAACCAATAAAATCCCTATCTGTTTTTTTCTTGTTCTATCCATTTAAAATATTTATGAAGCCCCTCCCTCAAGGTAGTTGCCGGAATAAAATCCAGTAATGCTAATTTTCTTATATCCGCTTTCCAAAATAATGGATCTCCTTTTTTTTGGATTCCATTAAACTTCAGTTTTAACGAAGGGCGAATAATATTCAAAAAAGTAGACGCCACCGTTTCAATAGTTGTTTCTGAGCCAGAGCCTAAGTTAAATACATTACCATTAAATAAGCCTTTATTTATAACCAAATGTATTGCATCTAAAAGGTCATCGATGAAAATAAAATCTCTTGTTTCGTTTCCTTTTCCAAAAAGATTTACATATCCGTCTTTACTTTCAACAGCTTTTTGATAAATATCCCAAAGCAGTTGTTTCTTTATCCCAGGGCCGTAAGCAGAAAAAATCCGAAACGAGCATGTGGCAATACCATAAATTTCATGAAATTCATTTACAACTTGTTCGGTCATCATTTTATGAAATCCGTAAGGCGAAAGCGGCTTCAAATTAGCCGTTTCAGGAAGAGGCAGTTTTTCCGCATTACCATAAACCGCTGCACTTGAAAGATTTATAAGTTTACAGTCAGGATTATAGAGCCTTATGGCATTAACCAGGGCATAAACGTTTGTTACATTCATCCGGAAATCATCCTGCGGATGTTCCATTGAAAAACCTACACCTGGTGATCCGGATGCATTAATGCATATATCAAATTGTTGTAGTTTAAAAATATTGTTGTAATCAGGAAAAAAGCGTTCAACCTGGAAATAATTGGGTTCATCAATATTTTCAGATACACCGCACCCCCAGGTTTGATTACCCTTTTCTTTAAAATATTTACATGCATTTGAACCGATAAACCCCTGAGAACCTATAACAATTATTTTCATTTACTACTTCAATCAAATTCTCATATAAATATGAGAATCACAAAACAGGATAACAATTACTTCAATAATACTAAAAATAATGCTAAATTAAATAATAATCAATATGATAATTAACTATTATTTATCAACTTATCTAAACAATACTTACAAAAATTATTTAATTATAAGTTAATTGCCTATTTAATTATGGCAACTATTGATTTTTCTTTTTTATTACCTTTAACATTCCGGTAGTATATTTCAAAACCAAAGCATCATGGTATGTGTTAAAATCCTGGTTCCTATTCAGGCTCATTTCATTAATTAAAGCCTTTGATTTTACCCTGAGATAATAACTATCAACACTCCAGCATACTAAACCCGAAACTTTTTTACCTTTATAATTTACTGATAATAGGGCATTTAAATATTTCTCAAATTCATCGCTTGGTATTAACTGCAAACCAATACTTTTGTTATTGACATGATAGCGATACCAAACGAATGGCAATACAGGTTTATTCATACGCTGTGCAACCGGCAAAATAACATTTAAGTTTTCATAAGCGAACCGTTCGTTATCATCCTTTCCGATACTTCCATCTTTATAGCTTTGATAAAAAGACGGGAAAAATATGTCACATTCCTTAAGTAAAGGTTCAATCTTATTTAAATCATCACCTAGTTTACTCCGATTATAATATCTTGAAAATGGTACTGCATAATATCCCCATTGAACGTTGGGGCGCAAAGTTTTTGCCATTTTTATAATACCAATAAAAGAATTTAAAACTGATTTAAATTCTGGGCTATCGCCAGGTAAATTCACTAGCCACGCCAGTGATTTACCTTCCCAGTCAAGCGCCCCTATTCCACCATCTGAATCATTTGGATATCTTTTCTTTATCAAATCAGCTAATTTTTGTTTATCAACTGCTTCATAACTATCTCCAACAACGGTGATTGTAATTACATTTTTAATATCATTGTCAGTAAAAAATGTTTTAACTGACGGGCTAACATCAGCAATTGACACATACAATTTCTGATTGGTATTCTGGGCCCTTACTGAGATGCCGTATCCCAATAATAAAAATAAAAATGCAAGGCACTTAGGGGTAAGCCTCACCCTTTTCAAATGATTCACAATTGATTTCATCTTTCTTTAAATAAAATAAGTAATTGAACTATTAACACCTTTTCTAGTCTTAAAAGTTCTTAAATACAACAACAAATTATCTTTCTAATTGTTTAACAACTTTTGCAGGATTACCTGCAACAATACAGTAAGGAGGCACATCCTTTGTAACAACGCTTCTTGCGCCAATTATAGCGCCTTCTCCAATTGTCACACCTTTTAAAATCATGGCCTCGGCTCCTATCCAGGCATGATCTTCTATTCTAATTGGTTTCGAATTAACGACATCCCACTTTTTATTCTTTAAATAATTTCCCTTCTCATTTATATAATCAAGGTAAGTTTGTTTAATGTCAATATCTCTGTTCTTATAATCAAGTGAATGTGAATCATGATCATAAAATGTTACTCCCCAGGCCACCATTATGTCATTCCCTAAAGTGATCGATGTTTTTGTTATAATAGAGGAGTTTCCCATATATACTCTATCGCCAATGATTACTTTAGCCTCCGGAGTTTCAAGATAAATGCATACACCTAATAGGCATTGGTTACCGATAATAACTTCATGGTTTTGTATACCTGTTGACCTGTTATAATTAATGGAAAAATTTGGCAAAAATTTACTGTCGCCAGCCTGCAAAACAGCCCGGTATCTTTTAGTAACTCCAAAAATTTTATTTAACAAATAGTTAATTATCTTATTCATTTTCAGGGTTAATTGATTTTATAATTTTTGCCGGGTTTCCAACTACAACTGTGTTTGACGGAACATCTTTAGTGACAACGCTACACGCTCCAACAATGGCTCCTTTTCCAATTGTAACACCTTTTAAAATGGTTGCATTAAAACCTATCCACACGTCGTCTTCAATAATTATTTTTCTCTCATCGAGAAAGATATCGTCCGGATGCCCTCTTGATATTATGCTTTTATAATGTTGATGCCTTTGTTTAGCATCAATAGGATGATCGTTACAATCGTGAATATTAACGTTATGGGCTATAAGTACCCTATCTCCAATTGATATTGATTTTGCTGACCAAATTTTTGTATCCTCTCCTACAAAGCAATATTTCCCAATTTTTATCTGACCGCCATGCTTGTAAACTGTTAATTCCCCCTTTATATGGGAGCTTTCTTTTATCTCAATTTTGCTTCTATCCTTTTGAATATTAAAAACGCTCGCTTTATGCCCGAACGTTACATTTCCTGAATAGGTAATCTGGCTCTTATTTGCGATTGTATTTACTATTGAAAGCCCTTTTATTATTAATCTATTGATTAAAAAAAGTAGTTGTTTCATCGTCCAATAGCTTTTTTAGTTAATTTCAAAAAAAACTTTTTTACATTATGTAATGTAATTGCCTTTCTTCTATTAGCTTTAAAATGATGTATCAATTCTTTTCTAAAGGCAGGGTTTTCTTCAATCACATTTTCAAATTTCAAAATTGGATGCTCATAGTAACTATCACCTAAAAATTTGGTACTATCTGAATTAATATTGGTTCCAACCATTCCAATATTCTTAACCATTGAACAAACAGGAAATAATGTTAGTTTTTCATTTAAAAATATGCTGGCATACCAACATACCCCCCATGAGCTGATTTTACCTTTTTTTACTTTTTCCAGAAGACTGTAAAATGGATAGCTGTTATTAAAATCAAATCTATAGAGCGATCTTTTTTGCTTTAATAAATCTATCAGTTGTTCAGCATCAGGATTGAATAGATCCCAACTTCTTTTCCATGTTGCCCAGCCCCAGGTTGTAGCAGATTTAAGAAACAATGTTTCCTTGTCATTAAAAATGTTATTTATGGGGAAGTTATGTCCGCTTATTGATGCTACTCCTATTTCTTGATTATATATTTCCAATGCGTCATTCATGAATTTCAAAAAATAAGGGGCAACTACAATGTCATCTTCTAAAACAATAACTTTACCATATTTATTAACCACTTCGGTCACGCCGGTGATAACAGATCCAGACAAGCCTTTGTTTGCATCAGATTCAATAACGTATACATTTTTTCCCCAGCTAATTGTATGTGCCAATTGTCTAACCTTGCTAATTAAAGAGAGGTTTTTCTCATCCGCATTGCTTTTAGGCCCATCGCAATATATATACAAGTCACTTTCTTTTGCTTCGTCATTGTTTTTTAATGCCATTAAAGTTTCTTCCAGGTAATGTGGCCTGTTGTAGGCGAAAACAATTATGGGTGCGAAATCCATTTTAAAATATTTAATATAAAAAGAGGGTCAATTAAATTACCGTTTCATTAGCTAATAATGAAGATTATAGCATTTAGATATGCTATAATCTTCAATTGTTTTAACCATATACGATTTTAGGTTTAGCTATTTTTTTTATGCTTGGTAAACCAATAATAAAACCAAGGCCAAACCAAAATATTCTGTTAACATCCAATGACATACTACTTAAAGATTGAAAAAATGCAAAGGCAAACAGCAATATAACCATGTTAATAAAAGGGTTTACGTTCACCCCTCTTAACAATATTTTTAATGATTTGAAAAAACTGCTAATTGAATAAAACAACACCGGCATTCCAAAGAAAATACCCCAACGCATAATGATTTCCAAAAATTGGTTATGTGGATACGGCTTGTAGTCCTCCTGACCCCAAAAAATGATATCTTTTAAATTGTTAAAAAAAAGCTGTATAAATAAAGTTCTTTGATAAGCTGATTGATCAACTTTAGTATCAGCATCACTGGCAACCTTTGATAGTAAGCTGAATCTATCAATGGCCCCATCAACTTTAGTTTCCAGCGCGGGGATTGATTTGATTACCTGGAAGTATATCACTATTATAACTAAAATAGCGCCAATAAAATACACTATAAACTTAAAGATATTTTTTATTGATTTTAGACGGTAAATATTATTTAGTATTAAAATTAAAGTAATGTAAATTAATGCACCCCTTGATTGGGTAGAAAATATCAGGAAAATGGTGCTGACCATACTTAAAATAATCAACCAACGCATCCATTTTTTCAACTCGTAATAAATCAAAAAATAATAAAGAATAAAAAAAACTATTGAGTTAACATAGGCAAGTCCTATTGCATTAATGTCGCTATCATTTCCAGATTCAACTACCGACCTACTATTACTTTCACTTAAAACAGATTGATATTTTATGTACATGAATACGCCAAGCACTGTTAAAAATGTGATCAGTAATACAATATTCGGGTCTGCCTTGCTGAAATATTTTAAATTATTTACAATAAGATATCCCGACAACAGTAAAAAGAAACAAATGACATCAAAAACCAGGGTTAACTTATCGGTTGTATTAGCGTTCATTAATATAGCAATAAACAAATAGGATAAGAATAGCACGAATGAGACAAATGCAAATTTGACAAACTTAATGTTTTTGGGTAAAGTAAAAACTGTGGCTATAACTAACAAAAAGCCCATTCCCAATAAACCTAGTTTAAGCGTGTTCCCCCCAACAAAGTAACCGTTGACCGCCCAAACTTGAAAAAACAAGCCCAAAACAAGCAGGTTGGTGCGTATATTTGCCTTTCTAACGGTGGATTTTATTTTTAAATTATTTTCCAAGAAATTAAATTAATTTAAGATTATTAGTTCCGCAAATTCCTTAGGCGTATGCGACGCCAAAAATTGGGACGAAAAATGGTTATTTAATTGCAAGGGTAAAAATGATTCCATTTTGGATGCTATTTCAAAAGGGGTAACATTGTCAATAAGCACCCCAAAATTATTTTCCTCTATCAACTCTTTTATCAATCCCTTGCCTGTGGCTATTACATATTTATTGGCCGCAACCGCGTGCCCCAAAATCCCGCTTGATGCTTCTGTATTTTTATAAGGGATCAAAACAGCACTGCATTGCTCAAAAATACTTTTCATCATTGAATTGGAAACAAATTGATTATCCCAAACCACCTGTACATTGGTTTTATCTTCAGCAAAGTTTATTTTTTTTAATATTGTTTCTTCAGTAATATCACTTGCTGCTTTACCTACCAATAAAATTGCAACATTAGTTTGGTTTTTAACAGAAATAAATTGGGCAGCATCTATAATTTCAAATGTTCCTTTCCTATCGCTCAATCCCCCGATATGGAGAAAGATCTTTCTCCCGGATTCAATATTATAATGCTCGTAAATATTAAAACCCTCAAGCGGCAGTAATTCTGGTATAGGATCAGGAAGCATTTTAAAAATGCCTGTGTTAAATTCCTTATTCAGATATTCGCTACCTTTTTTATCATTCAAAATAAATACGCAATTAATTTTAGAGTTCAATGAATATCCCAGTGTTGTTAAGTACTTTCTGTAATATTTGAGTTTCTCTTTAAGTCCGGATTTTTCCATTCTAAAAAACTGCAGAAATAAAATACCGCTTATTTTGTATGATGGCCGGTAAAACACACACGCCAGCTGAAAAATATTAAAATACAAAAGGCAAACAAAATCAACGCTATGAGCTACAGCATATTTATCCATTAATCTATACTCTGAAAACGTTCTTTTTACCATGCCACCCAATCCTATACTTTCATATTCATCAAAAGTGGCTAATATCCATTTTACATTCGCTATTTGCCTGGCCTTATCTGCAATTACCGGAAATTTTTTTGAAAATTCCGGATGTAATACAAAAATATAAGTGTTCTCATCTTTATTTAAATACAAATAGTCTATCAAATGACTCACATATTCTGAGTGGTGGCCGGTAAGGCGAAGATTATAAAAAAGTTTTTTCATATAAACTATTCAGACTTTTTTATAAACATTGCCGGATTTCCTCCCCATATTTCATCATGCGGAATATTACAAGTAACAACGCTTCCGGCAGCAATAATTGCCCTGTCTCCTATTATTACACCTTTGCCAATAATTGAACGGGTACCTATAAAAACATCATTCCCTATTTTTACAGGTCTTTTTTTTGCATTAACAACGTCTGTTTGTGGGCTTCTGCGTTCCAGGTAGTTTAGTGAATGCATATCCGAGTCAACAATAATAGTGTCAGCTCCCACCTTAACATAATCGCCTATTTCAATACTTACCTTAGCCCAAATACATACATTACTCATACCTACGCCATTACCAATAACAATTTTAGATTGATCGTCAGCCCTTAAATAGCTTTTAATATTCCTTCCTATTGAATTGTACATTCTGCCACTGATCAATTGAAAGTTATCCCCAATAACTATGGTACTATTTTCACCACGTTTTAATTTCATGCTACCACTAATCCTCATCGCCTTACCAAAGGAGACCCCCGCCAGTTTAAATTTTATGATATTGAAAACTTTATAAAACAAATCAATTAATTTCTCCATATATATTGATAAACCTATTAGTTCGATAGTACCTCATTATAGAATTTATAAGTTTCCTTTAAATTTTTCATTTGTTCAAAGCTTTCTTCAGCAAAAAGCCTCCCATTTTTTCCCATACTGCCTCTTAACTTTTCATCTTCCCCCAATTGAACAGCATAATGGCTAAACTGTTTAGCTGTTTCGTATAAAAAACCGGTTGAACCATTTTTCACCAATTCATCTACACCACCAATTTTTGATGCCAGTATTGGAAGGCCAATTGCAGATGCTTCTATTACGCCCCTGGCAAAATGAGGTTCGGTAAAAGGGCAAACAAACACTTCTGATTGGCGCAAAACATCAATCACATCATTTGTGAATGCCATTACATGGATATTATCGGGAAGCCTGATTTCTTCAACTTGTTTTTCTGATGCGCCTAAAAGTATGAAATGGAAATTCTTATGCTCCGTAATAACCTCTTTAGCCATTTCAATCAATGATTCCCAGCCATTGCTTTTAGCAAACCTGGCCAGGTACAAAAAAACTATTTCATTGGGTTTTATATTCAATTTCTCGCGCAGAGTATTTGTCGAAGCCCCGGGGGCATATTCATCAATATTCACAAAATTATAAATCAGTTTAGTTTTGATCGCTTTCCCGTAATTACTGATTTTTAATGATTCCAGATCAAACTTGCTGATACCTATAAATCCGTCAACATTTCTTTTACAAAAAAACCTGAGCGGGGCGCCCCATAATCCATTCCTTAAGGGTTCGCGAACATGACAAATTACTTTTGGCTTAACGCGGCTTAGCCTGGCAGCAATAGAAAATGCAAACAAACAAGTTGAGTTTAAATGTATAAGATCGGGGTTTAATTTGTTAATCATTTTAAGAGCCCTGAGTACACTCGGAATTAAATACAGCCAATTATAAATAAAAAGCTTAAGGCTTTTTTCAACCACAGTTGATCCGTGAAACGCTTTTATTCTTTTGTCTATTATTAATTTAACAGGTATGCTTCTGAAAAAATCATTAACAGGCCCTTCTGTAATATTTAATAAAGTTGAAGTGTAACTACCCGCATCTAAATTTTTTATTATGTAGCTCATGCTTTTAGGTGCGCCTCCAAACCCGCCTGCATGGTGTACAAATAAAACATTATTTCTTTTTATCATTAAACTTTAACTTATAATATCTAATTCCTGATTAGTTTTAACTTCTCAATATTTAACTAGCAGCGTTTCATAAATAGTCTCAGCTATTTAAAGGATTAATTCCCTCTCACATCAAATTAGTACGCGATAACTTATAGGGCCTGCAATTCAACTATTGTATTAAAAAAAAACTCATTTTGATTAATAGTCATTTTTTGATTTACAATTTCACGATTTTTTATCAATGAATCTGATGAAACGGAACCTAAATTTGTCAGAATAGTTTTGTCAAAAAGCGTTAAACCCCATCTACTGAAGGTAGTTTTCATTGGGTTAATGCTATCAACAATAATGATTTTTTGCCCAATAAATGAAACCAATAAATTGCCTGCGGCTTGCTGTCTTTTATGATTCATCCAAACAACACCGCAGCTGTTAATTATTTCATGATATTCGTTTAAAGGCATAAAATCTCGCAAAGGGATAAAATTCGCTCCAAATAATTGTTCCCCCAACTTACAAACATTGTCCACATAGGTTTTCGTTCCTGAGTATGATAGTGAGCAAACTATTTCCCCTTTAAATTTTATTTTGCCCAGGTACTTTAAAGCTTCTATGTGGTTATTATTTGGTGACGCCGAGTTACCCAATAAAAGCTTATTTACATTTATTTTCTCAACATCTGCAGAATCAGTTTCCATCAATTCCCGTGTGTAATAATTAAACGGAAGGTGTTTAATTTGAGAATTAAATGTTTTGGCCAACTCATAATCAGCATCTATCCATGTAGCACAATAATCCATTTGCCTAATGATTTCACGTGCTCTTTTGTTACTCTTTGTTACTACACTACCCATTATTAAATTAAGGCCAAATTTAACGTACCCAACTATTGATTTTTTATAGCTGGCCAAACTTGAAAGCGTACGTAGAAAACTATTTTTGGGGAGGGCTCCATATCCATCAAATCCCCAAAATACCCATATTTTTTTTATACTCTTTGGTACCTTTTGAATAAATGAATACAACGAGTTCTGAAAACTGTGAAAAATCACAACCTTTACATCCTTTAGTTTTTCAAGAACTTCCTGAAAGTTCGGTTCTGTTCGGGTTAAGATAATTAAGTCAGGGCTTTGAGTTTTTATAAAGCGTAACTGTTCATTATCAGAAAAAACAATATATGATGATTTACCTGGTATAAACTTTTCAGACATTTGTATATAATAGTCTAAAAATTTATCGTCAGGCATTATATTAACTATTTTTTTTAGATCTCTGTCCATTTAACTTATAATAAATTAATTGTCGCCCAAGTGATTAATATGGCAAAAATACCAATCCTATATTAAATGATAGTTACCTATTGGTTTTTTGATTTAATCATTAATAAAATATCAGCATACACTTTTGATTTTACCGCAATGTTCAACACGACATACAACAATCCAAAAGATATTATTTTCACAATAAACCCTATTACTAAATTGAAATGGATGTTGTTAAATGCAAAATAGATTACCAAACAGCAAATGCATGAAATTAGAAGGTATGGCATTATATTTAAAATAGCGTCTTTTAGTTTAAGATTTATCAATCGGGCCAGAAAGTACATTTCCGGAAAAAAACCTAAAGCTGAAGCCACGCAATATCCATATACCATTCCCATTATGCCCCCCATATATATACCCGCAACAATACCGCAGATCATAGCTATTTTGGAAAACAAACCAACATAAAACATCAACTTTGTTTCTCCTAATGATAAATAAATATCGCCACTCAACGCTGCAATTGCCTGAAACATCCCCAAAATACTCAATATTTTAAATATGGGGATTGCTGGTCGCCATTGGGGGCCATAAATTATTAGAATCAAAGGCTCAGCCATTAATGATACTGCTATCATAATAGGAAAAGCAACAAAAGCTATTATTCTTGATATCTTAAGGTAGATACTTGCAATCCGCGCTTTGTCATCCTGTATCATTGAAAACGACGGAAACAATACTTTGGTTAAGGTACCCGTCAATTGGCGAACAGGTAAAAGCATTAAGGAATATGCTTTGCTATAATAAGCTAAGGGGGCTTCACCTAATATACGGCCAACTAAAAGATTATCAACATTACGGACCCAAAAATTAATAGATTGATCGGCAAGCAAGGGTAACCCAAATTTTACAAGGCTTTTAACATGATGCTTTTTTACAGTGAATGTAGGCAACCATTTAACATGAAAATAATTTATACAAGTATTAAGTACTAACTGGACATAGGTTTGTACAACCAGCGCCCAAATACCATAGCCTCTATAAGCTATTGTAATGGCAACAATGCCGCTAATAATTGTAGATACAAAACTCCCGTAAAAAAGCTGATTGAATGATACACTTTTTATTAGTTTATTATTCCAAACAATACCAACTGAGTTAATAATAAATGTGAATGACAATATTTTAGTCATTAATTCGACCCTGGGCTCTTTAAAAAATCTACCTATATAAGGTGATATAAAAAAAACAATTGCGGTTAAAACAACTCCAATAGCTATGTTTATCCAAAAAACAGTGCTGTATTCATCGTCTGCTACTTCTTTTTTTTGAATCAAAGCCGCCCCAAAGCCAAAGTCTTTTATCACGTTTAAGAAACCTATTGCTAAAGTTACCATAGCAATAATTCCGAAATCAGAGGGTGAAATAAGACGAGCTAAAACACCGGTAATTAACAGGGTGGTAATTGTAACGCTTAGCTGATTAATGACGGACCAAAAAAAACCGCTCAGAATTACTTTTCGTAGGGAGCTCAAGACTTTAAGGTATGAATAATGGTTTCAATAATTAGATCTTGTTCAGCCTCACTTAAAGAATAATATAATGGCAATCTTACCAACGAATCTGTATATATGTCAGAATTCTTCAAGTCTAATCCCTCGTATTTATCTTTATAGTATGGGCTTTTATGTAAAGATAGATAATGAAAAACCGGGTGAATATCTTTTGCCTTGCAAGCTTCTATTAATTTATTTCTTTGTTCTAAACCATTGGTTACAAGGTAATACATATGGCCATTAATTGTTGCATAATCGGGTATAAAAGGCAAGCGAATAGTCCCATTCAATTCCAAAGCCTTAAATTGATCATTATATTTTTCCCAGATACGTCTTCTCCTGCTTTGTATCGCTGCAAGGTTTTCAATCTGCGCATATAAAAATGCTGCAATAATTTCTGATGGTAAAAAAGAAGATCCGATATCCACCCACCCATATTTATCAACTTCACCTCTGAAAAAAGCTGAACGATTAGTACCTTTCTCACGTATTATTTCAGCACGACCAATAAATCTTTCGTCATTAATCACCAACATTCCCCCTTCGCCCGAAATAATATTTTTTGTTTCATGGAAAGAAAAGGCAGCTAAATGGCCAATACTCCCTAGTGGCTTCCCCTTATAGTAACTATCAATTGCCTGAGCAGCATCTTCAATTACAAATAGATTATGCCTTTCTGCAATTTCCATGATTTTATCCATGTCGCACGCCACTCCTGCATAATGTACCGGAACTATTGCTTTTGTTTTAGGAGTAATCAACGCTTCTATTTTGGTAGCGTCTATATTGGGATTTGTAGCCTCGCTATCTGCAAAAACTATCCTGGCTCCACGCAGAACAAATGCATTAACAGTACTTACGAATGTATATGAGGGAATTATAACCTCATCACCAGGCATTATATTAATTAATATAGCGGCCATTTCTAAAGCATCAGTACAAGACGTTGTTAAAAGTACTTTTTTGAAATTAAATTCTGTTTCAAAAAACTGATGACATTTTTTTGTATAAATACCATCACCAGAAATTTTCCCTGATTCAACAGCTAGCCTTATATATTCAGTTTCCTTTCCAGTTAGGTAGGGCTTGTTAAAAGGTATCATATTTATATAAATTATAGGTAGTAAATGCTAATTTGTCTTAGAATGAATTATTGAAAATTTTGATTTAAATTTAAGAAAATAAGATTCTATATATTTATAAGATAAAGAGCTTATAAGATAGGTTAAGCCAAATACTAATAAATACTCCACCGGTAGCGTGAACAATGCATTATAATTCTTAAAAAAATTATGAGCTATAGCGAAACCTATATACATCATTATAGGGTGATACATATAAACTCCGTATGACACTGTGCCAATCTTTTTTAGAAACTTGTTCTCAAAATTTGAAGATGTTATAAACCCAATTAAAAAGGCAAATAACAATGCATTTAAATACGCATATCTGTTTACCAGTAAAGAAAGAACGAGTAATACTAAAAGCAATAAAAAAAGTTTTCCAGAGTAAAATATTTTATCAGCCAAATGTTTCTTATTCAGAATAAAATAGGCCAGGATGCCCCCCAAAGCCATATATTCAAATTTCATTCCGTCAAAAAATGAGAGGGCAATCCTTACGCCCGGCGAAGGTGATCTAAGTATAATTCCCAATGCAACCGATGCCAGTGGTTTTAAAATTGCTATTATCAATAAAAACCTTAATATGTGTTTATGAAAAAATTTCACCAACAACGGCCAAAAAATATAGAATTGCTCTTCAACACTTACTGACCATGATTGTGCAGCGCCTGCTACCGGATTAAATATAATTAAGGCCAGATTAGAAAGGAAAAACAAACACAATGTTAAATTGACTCCATAGGTTAAGTTTTCAATTTCATGCTGATAATAAAACTCTGTTATCCAAAATGGGTGATTCAGCGTTAAGGGAATGATAAAAAATGAAATACCAATTATAATGTAATATAAGGGCCAAATCCTAAGTATCCTTCTTACATAAAATTTTCTAACCGCAATTGTGCCTGACTTAGCCCTTTCTTCCAGCAATAAATAAGTAATTAAGAAGCCGGATAAAACAAAAAACAGGTATACACCATTTTTTCCCAATTGTTCTATAAATGAATGCAGGTATCTGACTCCGAACAACGACAATTCACCTTGCCTTGATTTATAAAGTTCTATATGATTAAACATCACTCCTATTGCAGCAATGCCCCGCAATTCAGTTAAGCCTTTAAAATATACCGTTTTTGCCACTAAATATTAATTATCTGATAAATCTAACCGGATTGCCTACATACAGGCCACTTATTTCTATGCTCTTTATAACTACTGCCCCTGCGCCAATTTGTGTTTGCTTTTTAATAATAACATTATCAATAATGGTTGAATTAATGCCCAAAATACAACCATCTTCCACCGTCACAAATCCAGCTATGGCTACTCTTGGTGAAAGAAATGAATTTGCCCCAATTACTGTGTCATGAGCAATACAACAACCTACGTTCAACAAAACATTTTGTTTTATTTCAACATGATGATCAAGAATACAACCAGGATATATAACTGCGCCTTCGCCAATAATGCAGGAAGCATCAACTAAACAACTGGAATGTATCAGGCGTGCAAATGGTATATTATTTTCATATCGGTTAAACAGAGCGCTACGCGCAACAATATGTTTATAACCAATACCTATTAATAGTTCATCAAAAAAGCCCTGATCAAATATCTGCTCCACATCATCAACTCCGCCTAAAACAGGAATATTGTTAACCTTCTCTCCTTTGCTCTTATAATCATCAAAAAAGCCGACAACCTCAAACTGATTATCTTCTTTTGCATAATAAGCAATTTGTTGTCCTAAGTCTCCCGAACCAATAATGGCTAGTCTTTTCATGCTAGTTTATTATTTTGCTTAACCCGGATAAGGAATCTATCCTTTTATTAAAATTCGTAAAGTTTCTATCTCTGTCGACAAGCCAGGCATCAATACCAATTGATTGTGCCGGAATTACATCTAATTTTAATGAATCGCCAATATACAAGACTTTTTCTGGCTCAACATTTAACAGGTCTAAAGCCCGTAAATAGAATTTCACATTAGGTTTTCCAATGCCTTCATCTTCTGAACCTATGATATTATCGAACATATTTTCTCCAAAAATGTCTCTTATCTTTAATTTTAAAGACGAGTTAAAATTCGATAAAACAGCCTTTTTAATTGTCAATTCATTTAATATAATGGTATCTTCAAATGGCTTCCAGGGCAAATAGGTACAAGCAGTAAATATGTCATCCAGTAATTGCTGCGAAGCAATTATTCCTAACGACAATAAAACTTCGTTATTAAATGTGCTGTAAAATTCTTTTGAGGTAACATCCGGAAAATGAATAATTTCCGACAGCAGTTTATGTTTTTTTCTTAATTCAATTTCGTTTATATCAAAACCATTTTTGCTACACGCATTCAAAAATCCTGGCCAAATATCAGGCTTATGTATTATGGTATTAGCCGCATCCAACAACAATATTTCGTATTTTCCTATACCTTGCATCATTCTAATATATAAAGCTTCTTACAGAGTTATCGGTGAGCGCAGACTTATCTGTCTGACCCGGGTATATCACATCCATCAAAATTCTTACCGCCACCCCATTTATTATTAGAGGCTTTGATAAAGGTATATCGTATAAAAATTCCTCAAGCGTATATTTAACATCTTCAAACCCAAAGTTCGACCGTATAGAATTGGTTCCTGAAATACGGCAGTTTACTTCAAAAGGCACTATTTCCCCTTCCGCGGTTACAATTGATTGCAAATTTGCACTTCCCTTTATTTTAGTACTGTTAATTATCTTTAACAGAATTTCTTCAAGCTTACGATCATGATTCTTATCTACCCTGCACTCATTCGTTGCTCCGTTGTCAAGCTGCCTTTCCAGGTTTATAAAGCCATGCAGTTCGTTATTTTTATTCACATAAAAAGCAGTAGTGATCTCGCTCCCTTTATATAAATCCTGCACCATATATTCATCTGTAAACCTATCGGGAAATTCCGGGTTAATATATAAACCACGCGAACCTCGCCCCTCTCTCGGTTTTACAATATATTCTTTCAGCTCTCCTTTATATTCACTGGGTAAATAAGCCGCCGCGAACGGGATTCCATATTTTTTGTGATGTAAAAAGGTTTTGTATTTATCAAGATATATTTCGGCTGTTTCAGCATCAGAAGCTGCCACCTGGCAAGGAATCTGATCCCTGAATTTGGCCAGATAATAAACTTCGTAGTCTGTAGACGGAATTATCAAATCTATCTTTTCCCTTTTTACGATATCAATTATTGTATCAACATAATTTTTTTCAAAAGCATACGGAGTCAAATAAAACTTATCGCATAAATGATTACCCGCCGAAAATGCCAATACATTACTACCAACCACCTCAATCGGAAAATTTGTTGCACGGATATTTCTTATTATTCCTTGCCCGACATTTCCCCCAATACCTGTTACTAAAACTTTTTTGCGCTCCATTCTGCTAATTCTCTTAAACCTGTTTTAATGTCCTTAAATTCTATTCTCCCAACAGCGGCATGCGTTGCCGCGTTATCATAAAGGCTCGATTTAGAATAATCCTCGCCTGAAAAACTCAATTTGCCAGGAATTATCTCTAAAATCATTTCAGCGATGTTTTTATTGCTGTAAGAACTGTCATTTACTGCAAGTAAAGTGATATTTTCTGAAAGGCTTGCTGCTCTAACTGCTATATCCGCAACATCATCAACGTGTATATAGTTTTGCATCCTGTTGCCTAAGCCTTGTAAAATAATCTCTCCTTTTAAAATTGCATTTTCTATTATCCTGGGAATAAATGTGATGGCTTTCATGCCAACCCCGTACATTGATGATATCCTTATTATAGCATATGACGGATGATCTTCAATTATACGCTCACCCCACAACTTACTGAGCGCATATTTCGACTGGGGCATTGGATTATTAATACACGAAATATTTTCACCACCAGAAACATTCTCATATACAGACACACTTGAACAAAATACAATTCTTGAGCCGGGAAATAATTCACTTATTGCCCTGGGCAATAAAACATTGACCTCAGTAAGCTTTTGATCATCTCCCTTTTCACCGGCACCGGGTACATAAGAACTTATCAAATAAATTTGACTAAAATCTCTGCCCTTTAATGTATCAATGGCATCAATATGTAAAGTTTCAATGCCGTCAGGAATATTCTCTTTGTTATTGTTGTAAACACCAACTACCGCATATTTTGTCTTGGTCAATTCATATATGGCTTTTCCAAGAAAACTATTTATTCCTATTATAAGAATTTCTGATCTTGCCATGCATTGATTACATTTTTTCAATAATCTTCAAATCCGGATAGTACAAATTATCTTTCCAGGTAACTTGTCCCGCATCTAACCATGGGTTTTGCAGCTGTCTATTCAGGAAATTATATTCCCAATATTTAGGTTCCTGATTTTTTTTCACTCTGATCTTAAAGACAGCCCCCTTTAAGCTGATTCCATTTTTATGTGCCCAAAAAGCTGTAAAATCTCTTATGCCATTAGTCAATTTATCCTGATTAACCAACGGGCCGTCCACTCTAAATGTCCATTTTGCCCAAACTGGTCCAAATAAATAAGATCCGGGAGTTCCTTTTTTACTTATTATCGGCAGCCATTTTTCAGATCCTGCCGGCGACACATAAACAACAGCTATGTCATGGTTATATCCGGCAAAGTGCGAGTCAACAAAAACTCCATGGTGTGAGATCCCCCAAAAAACCCCGGAAAAGTCCGTAACATTATTTGAAATGCTTTCCGAAATCTTTACAACTTTCAGCTCTGAAACCCCCATCTTTTGTCTTAATAGTTTACTTAATGGTGAAGTATAGGTTACAATAAGCTGTACGATGCTAAAAAAGATCAAACTCCAAAATAAGGTCTTAACTTTTAACTGTCTTAAAGTAAAATTAGTGGGCTCAGAATTATTTTCTTTATACAGTTCCTTTGTACAATTTATAGCTGTATAATTATATAGTCCTCTTGCGATATGATAGATGCCGGGGCATCTCAAAATCCATGAAACGGGTTTTAAATACCATATTACATTTAGCATTCGTATGAAGCTATCCCAACCCGTATATACTTTATTCTTCCGGTCAATAGAATATACTTCAGTTAAATAGTTGTTACTACTATTTTTTAAAGCAGGATCGTTATTATCATTTTTCTGAAAGGGGATAAACTCAATATATCTATTGACACCAAAATGACCCAATATTATAGCGGTACGATTACCCGATAGCGAATTACTGTCATAATAAAATTTGGTCTGTTTCTGTAAAGCCTCCCTTTGTTTAAAAAAAATGTCCCATAATGATACCGGAATCATAAGGATATATATAGCCACAACTCCTAAAGCAAAAAATGGGATTGGGAAAAACATTAAAATCCCTAAATGCAATCCTATTCCCAGTATCAAAACGGGCATTCTCCATTTCTTCCTCCAAAAAACAAACAGAAATATTGTCTCGAAAATTAATGTTAAATAACCCAGGGCTATTATAAGGTATTTTAAATTTAGCAAAAATGAATTATTAAATATCACTGCTTCAGGCAATGACCCCGGCAACCACAATCCTAAACCCCTTAGCCATAATGGTGAGCTAAGTTTAAAAAAAACAGAATCGAAATAAATGAAACCAACACCCAGTAAAACAGGAATATAATAAGAAATGGCCGAAACAGTTTGCGGTGGTTTGTAATGAAAACCTGTATTCGAATATTTTAGCTTAAGCAATAGGCGATCTAAGGAAAGCGTTCTTGAAACAGGTATGAAAATAAATAAAAAATTTACAATTATATAAGAGTAAAACATGTGGTACTCAAAAGAAGAAATTGTACCTAGAACTACTACTGTTAATACATAATTAATTATCGCCGCTACCCTGGTGAATAAACCAAAAATTAAAAATAAAATTGATATAATCCAAAATAAAAACACTGGCCACATTTCAATCTCCCCGGGAATCAAATAAGGGATTTTATCGAAAATAAGGTGCTGAAAATATGCTAATTGGATAACTTCACCTAAAAAAACGATTGAAAAAACTATCCTAAAAATAGCCAGTCCTTTTCCGTCAATTTGCTTGTTATATAGCGTCGTAAATTTTGTCAGTAGATTTTTAAACATTATAATATTTAATTAATAAGTTTTACATCATTTATATTTTTCTAATTGTTGTATTTTAAAATCAAATATTAACCAGTCTTAAAATGGCAATAAATAAAACAATAGCTTTACCAGTCAAGTTATTATTAATATATAAATATCCAGCCTTCTCTACATAATATCATATCAAATAATACTTGTTCCTAA
>Ga0193702_1000193_pt1 | contig 24610 bp, 15 predicted proteins | sample U3a1metaG_FD_143060 | JGI IMG/M metagenome (GOLD analysis project Ga0193702, IMG submission 143060) | Soil microbial communities from a riparian zone of the East river system, Colorado, United States - U3a1 | ecosystem: Environmental > Terrestrial > Soil > Riparian zone | place: USA: East River... | reverse complement strand
TGCGATGCATAGTACGGCAGCAACCGACATTGCCCATTTTAAAACTGGCCAAATAGATTTTTCCTGCCCCGGCAAATGTGCTATTTCTCCGGCATGTTCTTCTTCGTTAATCTTTCCTTCAATAAGTGCAAATAACCGGTCACCTTCGGGGTGAAGTGCGTCCTGCTGGTTTTCGAAATATTCGCTAAATTTATCAAGCACCTCTGCGATTTCCCTCTCAGAGGCTGTTTTCAACCAATCGCTAAACTGAATATAGTCATATTCGGTTTGCTGGCCCTTCCTTACGCTGTCAAAAAAATGTTCCGGTATATTTTGGCTCATATTTGCTTAAGACAAGCAAAGCCAGGCAAAGACCCCCTCAGGGTGAAAATATTTTTTTTAATCGGGTATTACCGGCTTAAAAAAGGTATGCAAAGTAATAGTGCCCCTATCTCGCCGTGCTTTTGCAAGTAGTTCCGGACGAAGCTTATACCGCTGTATAACTGCTTTTTTACAACCGACTTGGAAATTTGCATTTGTTGTGAAATTTCATCCAGTGACAGGTCATTATTTAAACGCAGCTTAAAGATTTCCTTGCGCTTTTCCGGTAAAAGTTCTATCGCATTTTGGGCCATGCGATAATACTCATTGTAAATGAGTTCCCCGTCTGCCTGGTTTACGGCATCGCGGCGATTAAAGTCGATCAATTTGAAAACCTTAGTCTCTACCTGCGAGCGTTTGATGTGATTTAACAAAAGGTTTTTGGCAGACTGGTATAGATAAGGCTTTATGGAAGCTACATTTTTTAAGTTTTCCCGGCCAACCCAAATTTTCACAAAAAGTTCCTGCACAATCTCTTCGCTTGTTTCCCGGGAATTGCAGATACAAAAAATAAACCTGTAAATATTATTTAGGTATTTTTTATAGAGTTGTGCAAATGCCTCCCGATCCCCATTTGCGATGAGGTCAATTAACTCGGTTTCATTTAGCACATGCTTCATCTGCATTTCCTGTATATCAACCCGATAGCCTGCACCGGCAAAACCAGATTACTCTCAACACTCAACATTAATTAATAACATTAAACTCCCTTGTATTTCGCCGTAATCACGACGCGAGTCATCATTCAGGATAACTGCCTTAGTGTGAAAACGACAATAAAAGGTTTAATTGGTATTAAATTATCATACAAACATATATTATTATTTTAAAATAACAATCGATTGCAGAATATTTTTAAGGAATATTAACATGCTTTGGCCAGGCAGAAAAGGAATCAGGTATTTACAGGTTTAGCAGCCCAAACAGGCATGATCTTGCGGACCGTGTTGTATTTAAAATCGAGCACATACAAAACGCCGTTGCTGACGGTCGCCAGCCATGCCGGATCCCAAAACTGGCAGCGCTCCCCTGCCCGTCCGAATTTCCGTCATCACCGCTCCAGGCAATGGTAGTGACCGTGCCATCAGCTGGGATCTTTTTGATCTGGCGGTTACCCGAGTCCGAGATGTAAAAACCGCCTGCAGGATCAGCAACGATCCCTGCAGGGCGATTGAATTTCACCTGGGGTGCCGTTAAAACAGTAACGACTACACTTTGAAGTCCTGTTTCTGAACAGTCAAATTGCGTCGGATCAACGGCTATTGTTGCATCGGCCGGAGGGGTGATAGTTGCTACGTCGCTGAGCGTTACTAAATGCCGGCCTGTCAGCGGGTCCAGCATCAGAATGACGTTTCTCTTCGCTGTAATTACCGGAGTTTGCGCCAAAAGCCGCTATGTCAGCAGCACCAAAGTTCCCAGGCTCAGCAATTGGTGAAATAATCTTAAGGGAAATTGTGACAGGTACTGCGTTAAATCAATTTTAGGGATGCAAATACAGAAAAAATACCTTAATAAAATCTCCCCTACCATGCCGTTGGCGTGGAACCTATCGCATTGGAGACCAAGCTAGGAATAGCGGCGCTTTTATTAGCAATAATCAAGAAATAGACTAAGCGGCATGAAGCCAATAGCCCTGACCGGCGCAGCTAAGCAGGCAACCGGGTTATTCAAACAGCTTCTGGCTTTCGGTGTAACCGTGAATGGAAAAGCGTGGGAAACGGGTGGCAGACAAAGTTCGTTGCTTCTCCTGCCGATAGCTGCTTTAAAACTGTGGCGTTGAATAGAAGCCTATTTACATCTAATGGCATCTGTTTACGATAGCTATCATTTACGGCGACCATCGCCGTAAATTACCATAAGTATTAACCGATTTTAAGGCACGGGTGAATTAGTTTTACCACAGCTTGTGTTATCATCCAAGCCGGGGTATCGGAAACGGCTGTATATCTTACCTTTCCGGCAGTCATCAAGTCATGCAGTGTTGACATAGTTTCCTCAATCGGAGTAAACTCATCGAAGGCACGCATCCAGTACACGTCAACAGTTAATATGTGAGGACAATATCGGTTAATGTTTGGAAAAAAGGCACCCGCTTCAAAGATGCTCTATTTTATTAACTGATTATTATTAAAGAACGATTGAAGACTTTATTATTATTTTTCAGCTTTTTAGGCGGCTTTCAGAACACTGTTTACACCTGTCAGACCAAAAGGCCACGATTAATACCAGGATCATTTGATGAATTGATGAATCCCGCGTTTATAGTTGAATGGTCTATTAATGACAAGCACGTTGATGAATTAGAAAAGACTTCCAAACTCATAACTTGTCTATTTTTAATTTTCAGCAAGTTTTTCCGGCATTAGTACCAGGCGAATAAAATTGCCCCTCCCTAAATAGGTCTTAGCTGCTTCTTTTAATGATCCGGAACTGATGAGCTCAACATTTTCGTTGTCATGAAACAAGTCATCCAAAGGGTTGCCCTCCTGGTATTGATTAACTAAATAATTCAACCAAAAACCGTTTGTTTTTAGCGCCATTTCTACACTTTGTTTATGCTCTGCCTTGTATTTGTCCACATTGATCTGAAGGGGGCCGCTCTTTATCAGTGCATCAATTTCAGCCAACGTAGAAGCGATCAATTTATCTACATTTTGCGGCGCACAACCAAATGAGATATTGATGCTATACCTATTTTCCGGCAACCGTTTAAAACCTGCGGTGCAGGACGGGCTATAAACCCCGCTTTCATCCTCACGCAGCCTTTCTAATAAACGGATTTCTAATACTTCTGCCAGTGCTTTAACTTTTAGATTATTAAGCGTACTGTAGGAATATGGCCCGGTAAATACCAGGTCAACGGTGGCTTTAGGTTCTCTGCCTTTGTAAACAGTTTTTTCTACTTTTCCTATTGGTGGGTTGATATGTAAGTCTGCCGAGTGTTCATGTTTAAAATTAGCAGGTAGCGATCCCAGGTATTGTTCCAGCAGAGGCTTTATTTTTGCCGTATCAATACTTCCTACAAAAACAAATGTAAAATTTGAGGCGTCCGCAAAACGTTCTCTGAAGATATTGTAAGCTTTATCCAGGTTTATTTGGTCAACCTTGGCAATAGACGGTCCGGTACGGCGTATGTTGTAGTTACCCATTACGGCGCTTGCGGTATCCGAAAAAACGCTGTTAGGATCATTTGCTCTGGCTGTTAACCCAGCTTTGGAATTTTCAATAATATTTTTAAACATCCCCTCTTCTTTGCGGGGCGCTGTGAAATACAGGTAGGTCAATTGCAGAGCTGTTTCCAGATCTCCATTTGTTGAGCCACCAAAAACACCTTGCAAACGTTCACTGATATATGGCGTAACCTGCACCAGTTTTCCCGTTAGCTTTTTTTCCAGCTGAGTGGTGTTAAAATCCCCTACTCCACCGGAGGCAATTATCGAAGATGAATTAGCGGCACTTTGATAATCCGTATCACTGTAAAGCGAAGTTCCGCCAGACGCAAACGCCGAAAAGCTAATCTCGTTGGTTTTAAAAGCAGTTGGTTTTAATACCACCTTCAGGCCATTACTCAAGGTAAGTTCCGTAATATCCAGTTTCTCGTTATGTGTTTCGGAAACAATCCTGCCGGGAGCAGGCAACTTTGTTATCAGGGGTTTGTTATCCGGTTCATCAACGTAAGGCAATAACTTTTCCTGTTGAACAGAAGTTATCCAGCCGTCGACCACTTGTTCGTTCGGCAAAGTCGATTTTTCTTTTGCGGGCGCTTCGATCACTACATCCCTGTTGGTGTTTTTAATATATTCAGCGGTTACGGCGGTTATATCGCCCAAAGTAATACCCGGGAGCAGCACTTTGACAAATCCAAATTCTTTTTCGATACCTACGGATGCTGTACCTTGCAAAAAATGTTCCTGGTATTCTGCAACATAAGAGCCCGACAAGGTCTTGTCGCGTTCTTTCATTGCGGCGTCCATGCTGGAAAAATAGCTTGCTTTTGCGCGTTCGAGCTCCCCTTTTGTAAAACCAAAGCGCCTCACCCGTTCGGTTTCCCTCCATATTGTTTTGAAGCCGGCTTCAAGTTGACCTGGCTTGGCAACAACGCTCAAGCTATAAGCATCCAGGCCACCCATAAACCCGCTAATGGCGGCGCCGCCTTGTACAAAAGGAGGTTCAGGAAGTCTGGATAGCTCCTGGTATCGCGCGCCAAGCATCTGGTTAAACAGCTGCCGGATCATTGCTAACCGATAATCCGCATAACTCTTTAATTCGGGAGCATTGTGTTTGATGAGTACCTCAGCTTGAGTAACGGTCATCTCCGGATCGGTGGCAATTATAAATTGGTTCTTGTTAATTAAATTAATTTTATACGATGTCCTGGTTTTTTCTTTTAAGGGATTTTTCAAGTCTCCAAACCGGGCTTTGATTAATTTTTCTGTAGCTGATACATCAACATCGCCCACCACGATCAGTGCCTGCTGGTTTGGTCGGTACCAATCATGGTAATAGCGCTTGATCGCTTCTGGTTTAAAATTATTCAATACGGTGTCAATGCCGATCGGCAAGCGTTTCGCATAACGGGAGTCATTCAACAATACTGGCAACGTTATCCGTTGCATCCGTTCCCCTGCTCCTTTACCTAATCTTTTTTCTTCCAGTACTACACCTCTTTCCTTATCAATTTCACTGGGGTCAAATGTGGCTTCCTGTGCCCAGTCACGCATAATTTTAAATCCATTATTCAGCACCTCGGACTTTTCAGTAGATAATGGCAACTGGTAAACCGTTTCATCAAAAGAGGTGTTGGCATTCAAATCAGCTCCAAAACGTACGCCTGAGCGTTGTAAATAGTCTACTAATTCATTCTTGGGGAAATTTTTGGTACCGTTAAAGCTCATATGTTCAACGAAATGCGCCAATCCGCGCTGGTCTTCATCCTCCAGGATAGAACCCACTCTATTTACCATGTACAAATACACGTAGTTCCCGGGTTGAGCGTTATGACGGATGTAGTAAGTAAAGCCGTTTGGCAGTTTACCCATTCGGACCACGCTGTCCAATGGTAAAGGGTCGGTAGCTTTTAAGCGGGACTGCGATTCACCTTTAAAAGCAAATGTTGCTAGAATTATAAAGAAAAGGCAACTTTTTAAATTATTCATGATAGTGTTAATGCCTGTTTAAATGGCGGTTATTGGTGGTATATAATCTTTATGTTAATAATTAGTAGAAACTAAAACAATGGAGCTGAATATTATTCAGTGGGTCTGTTATTCAAGGTTTATGCGCTTATGACAGGCGATATTATCACCGTGCTTAAACGTGTATTTGTGTTTTAAAGCTGATCCATTTGCTGTTGTATTTTAATCGTTATCAGAGAAGTGTGAAGTGTAATTTATCTATAGGAATCAAATTGTTATCTAATTTGTAATATGGGTTCTCCGGTTCTGTTAATAGGTCACTGTTAATCCGCCGCCCGGTCCCATGTCACTATCGTAGTGACCCGATAAAGAAAACAACTTAGTAACGATGTATCTTAGACCTATACTGTACTCTTTGTCTGTATTTGCCAGCATCGAACACCTTAAGCGGCTTGTCAATGGGATATCCTCCCTGCCTAACTGGAACCTGACTTTCCCGTTGCCGTCGATTCTTGCATCTGCAACAAACAACATCGGTAAGGTATAAGAAAGTCCAACGACGGCAGTATGGCGGTCATTTTTATCACTTCTTTGTCCGAAAATGTTATTTTCCTGCTCACCTCTTTTATAATGATAATCAAAACCGGTATAGCCGTATAGCCATTGCATCTCACCGAAATAACGACCGAACATTGTTTCGCTTTCATAGCCTTTGGTACTGCTGAGTCCGAGATGCCATTGAGTTGACAGCTTCCAGCGCGTATTCGCAAAGCTTAATCCTCCGTCGCTGCCATTACTCTCAAGGCTTATTTTAGCCATCGGATAAAAACGTCTGTCATCTGCATACACTTTTTGTAGCGCACTTACCGGGTCTGGCACATCCGGATTCAACGGCGAATTTTCATAACTGAATATGCGGCCCATCCCGCTCATCATATGGTAAAGGATATGGCAATGGAAAAACCAATCTCCACTCGCTGTCGCTGCAAATTCTATTGTATCGGTTTCCATCGGCATAATGTCCAACGTATTTTTCAAAGGCGAGTAATCTCCCTGCCCGTTAAGCAAGCGGAAATAATGCCCGTGCAGGTGCATCGGGTGTCGCATCATGGTATTGTTATAAAGTATGATCCGTACATTCTCCCCTCGTTTGATCAATATTTTATCTGATTCTGAAACAGTTTTGTTGTTGATCGTCCAGATATATCGGTTCATGTTACCGGTGAGGTTAAAGTAAAAGGTCTTTAAAGCACCGGCAGGTAGATTTGTCGGCTTCGGAGCTTTCAGCATTCCGTAATTTAGAGTGACTATTAGTGCGGAGCCGGCATTCCTGCGGATTGTGGAATAGCTTTCATCTTCAGTTCCGGAAATTTCAGGATACATGGGCGTATTCATGTCCATTTCCTGATTGGCCATAGCCATGCCTTCCATTTTCTCCAGGCTGCCGTCCATAGCCATCATGCCGTTCATCATTTTCATACCCTCAAAATACTTTAACCGGGGTAAGGGCTTAACAGTGACCTTCGGACCTTTGCCCATCCACAACGATGTCGATTTACTTCGGTCTTCTGCAGTAGATAAGAATTCAAAGCTTCCGTCATCTGGTATAGTTACAATCAAATCGTAAGTTTCTGCCGGCGCTATTATAAGGCGGTCAACCGTTACCGCTTGTACATCTTCACCGTCGTTAGCTGCAACCGTGATTTTTCCGCCGGCAAATTGCAGCCAGAAGTAGGTTGAAGAACCTCCGTTAATGACGCGCAGCTTTACGCGGTCACCTTTTTTAAACTGAGGTGCATTTTCGGTGGCTTTGCCATTGCTGAGGAAACGATCATAGTAGATGTCACTGACATCCATAGCCGCCATTCTTTTCCATTCATTGGCCAGTTTTATTTTAAAATAGCCCGTAGCAATTGCCTCGCTGTAATTTTGGGTGCTGTGTTTGCGAATAGCATACCAGTCGGTTTGATTATGGAGGGAGCGTTCCACCTGTTCAGGATTTTCGTCTGTCCAGTCGCTGAGTACCAGTGTGTATTCCTTCTCTGGCGAGCGCTGCTTTGGGTGAATAATAAATGCGCCGTATAGACCACTTTGCTGCTGGGTCATGGTATGAGAATGATACCAGCAAGTACCATGCTGCACCAGGGGAAATTTGTATTTGTGCGTTTGACCGGGACCAATTGGTGCGGTGGTAAGATAGGAAACGCCATCGTATCGATTTGGTAATATGAGACCGTGCCAATGTACTGACGTTTCCATCATCATTTCATTATGTACATAGATCTCCGCTGTGTCACCTTCGGTAAATTCCAGGGCAGGTGCCGGCAAACTCCCGTTAATCGCCATAGCCGGCCTTTGCTTACCATTGAAATTTACCACTGTATCGGCGAGGTATAAATGGTAGATGTCACACTTACCGATCTTTGTATGAAACGGGTAATGTTTTTCAGTATCATGTTGCATCACCATCTGTTGCCCACGAACGGAAAAAGACGACAAAGCGGCCACCAATAAAAATAAGCTCTTGATTTGCAAACGAGTAATCACACAAATTAAATTAATATCGGATTCTTATTTCGTTGCCGGATTTAGTGTCTGGATTACCTTGCCACATGACGACATTTGCGTTCCGTAATAAGGGTTTTTAATGTCACTGCTCTCGCTCAACCATGTTGCATTTTTCATTGGGCAGAATTGCTGATAGATTGGGTCAGCGTTCACCTTCAGCATTTTTAACACCTGGAAAAGATTTTGGGATAAGGTCACAAAATATCCACGTTGCTGATCAAGCGGGGCGCTTTCGCTGATATGCTTGCTGTCATTTTGTAATTTGCCTGTGTAAGTTTCCCAAAGTTTACGTTGTTCCGATGTTAGTTCAGCGGCTGGCACGACACCTACTGCCTGGTATAGGGATTTGGCATTAGCCTGCGCTGAACTGTTGTTATCGGCCAACAATGCGTTTTTTACTTTTAAATAATTAAAAATGACCTCGTTTACAGCAGCGTTTGCTTTTGCGGTTTGCGCTTTAAGTTCCAGCCCGCTCGTTAGAATTATTAAAGACACTAATAATATGCTTATTTTTTTCATGATCCGTTTATAAGTTGTTTTTGATTTCAGTTGTTTTTGACTGCTAACAGGTCTAGTATCCCTTCATTACGAATGATCATCATCCCTTGCCTGTCTTCGGTAATACCTTCACGTAATTTATAAGTATAGGTAGGCGTAAGTTCCTGCATTATTGTAGGCATATAGACAAATTGGATGTCAGGACTGCTTTGCAATGCTTCTCCCACTTCGATGATGTGGGTAGACACAATAAACAGGCAGTCATCATAAGCCGCAAACGCTTCTGTCACCGCCAGGGTCCCATCATAGGCATCTTTAACATTCGTGCCTTTAAACAGCTCGTCAAACATCAGCAAGAGTCGTTTGCCGCTTGCTGTCGCTTCTGCGGCCTGTTTAACCCTTATCACTTCAGCATAAAAATGGCTGTAGCCCAGATCTATGTTGTCTGCGACATTGATAGAGGAGTACATACCATCTCTTATAGAAAACTCCATATGTTCGGCAGCAATAGGAAAACCCATATGTGCCAGGTAAAGCCCGATCCCTACTGTTTTCATCAGCGTCGATTTACCAGCCATATTCGCACCGGTTAAAAATATCAGGTTACTGTTTTGGTTCAGGTGAATTGAGTTACCTACGGCACCATTCAGGCAGGGATGCGATAAACCGGCTGCCGATAAAATATTGACATCGGCGGGTAATGCATTTGCATAAGTGAAGCCTTTTTCCTTCGAAACCGAGCTTACAGCGATATTCACGTCAAGTTCGTATATGAAATCGATCACTTCTCTCATTTCATTGTGCAAACTACCTTTCAGCAAATGATCAAAAAAGGCCAGCTTCTTTACCGGTAATTCCCTGTAGATATCTAAACCGCGTAACTGTTCAAGCCTTTTCTCGGACAAAATGGAAAGTATTTGTTTAACACGAATAGAATAAGGACCGGGAGAACCTTTAATACCATCTAAAAAATCATAACAACGGTTTAATGTGACGATAGTGGCCTGCAAACCCTGGATCGTTTTTTTGTAACGCTCGTCACGGATCAATATGGCCAGCCATTTGTTTTTAAGTAGACCTGCAAGGGAACCTAAAGTACTTTTGCCGGTTTTGGAATCCAGGTAATCACGCATCAGCGCGACTTGCGGGACATCAAACGGAAATACCGGCTGTAATCCTTCAAAAAAACGAAATATTGCGCTCCGCATGTTAATAGCGGATACCCTTTCCAGCGGATGATTAAACATTTCATTCAGCAGCTGTTCACCTCCACCGGTCTTTACTTTATTAAATAATCCGAAAACCGATCCCTGGCGAAATTTCCCCAATAAGTTTAATTCTTCTATTGTCTGTTTGTCTATATCAAAGCTCATGATCGTTAATCTTTAGATTGCCCTTAGTTTTCTCTTCCGTCCATTCTGCAGTAGTTCAAGAATACCCTCATTTCGAATGATAATCATTCCATGCCTGTCATCGGTAATCCCTAACTCCAGTTTATAAGTGTATTCAGGGATATGACCGTTCATTTTTGTTGGCAGGTACTGGAATTCGACGGATGATTGCTGTTTCAAGTCTTCCCCTGCCTCCACTATGTGTGAGGAGATAAAAAATAAGCTATTGCTGCGTTTAGCAAAAGCTGTTGCGACCGCCACGGTAGCTTCGTGGGCGTCTTTTACATTTGTTCCCCTGAATAGTTCATCAAAAACAATAAATAAAGACTTGTTGCGGCTTAGTTCGACAGCCATTTTTTTCACCCTTAATACCTCGCTGTAAAAATGACTTGCGCCCATACCCAGGTTATCCGGCAGGTTTATAGTCGTGTATATACCGTCCATTACCGCAAACTCCATTGATTTTGCTGCAACCGGGAAACCAATATGCGCTACGTAGAGTGCAGTACTTATAGATCGCAAAAAGGTAGACTTGCCTGCCATATTTGCTCCGGTAAGAAAAATCACATTATGTTGCGCATTCAATGCCACGTTATTGCCTATGGGCTTCTCCAGTTCCGGATGATATACGCCTTCTAATTTTAGCGAAGCCGTTCCCTTTTCTAATGCTTTTGGAAAAACGAAGCCTCTGTCGCCGGCGAGTTTAGCTACTGACAGGTATACATCCAGGTAATAGATATGGTCCAACAGTATTTTTATTTTAGGATACTCACGCAACCGGAATAACGCATCGTATGCGGCCACAGCAGTATACGAAAGTTTGCCTTTACTATTTTCGCGGAATATCGGTTCAAAAGCATTGTCGGCTAAAATCGTCGTAATGCCCTGCCTGTCATCCTGATAAGCGACAAGTGCTATAACCTCCGCTGTGGAGATAAATTCTTTGATAAGTTGAAATAATTCGATTAGCCCATTAACGCCCTGCTGAATTTCCTTTTCGCCGGGCACATGTTGCTGTGCCGTGTTTTTTCCGTTATTTTCTGCATTCAACAGGTATTTTTCAACCATATCGAACAAGGCGCCGTTGAATGGGAACGCCAATTGCGACCCTGAAAAATGCGCGATAATAGCGCTGCGGCGGTTGATCTCATCCCTGTCTGATAAGGGTTGAAGGAATAATTCTTTGAGTACGCCTTCGCCTCCCCTGGTATGGGTATGATTATAAATATCATAGATACCGTTGCCATTACGCTTGCCAAAAATGCCAAGGTCGCCTATCGTTTGGTCGTCTGTTTGTAAGTGCATAATTGTCTTCTATTTTCTTTTTCTCCGCATCAATAAAACTGCTCCTAAAATCAATACCAAGGCAGGGATCACCCAAACAAAGGCGATGATCTGAGCATTTGCTACGGCCGGCGAAATCAATATTAAATTATCTTTAGGCTTGGATCCCGGTGTATAAGAAGGGAACTTGTTATAGTGCAACCAGCTCAGCATGGGTACACCTACCAGGTCGCCCTGCACCCTGCTATTACTTAAAAAATCCGCATCGCCGCTTACAATGATTCGTTGTTCTTTATTGTTTATTTTCCTTGTTAACTGAACAATTGTTGAGTATGCTCCCCTCACATCACCTTTTTTAGGATCATAAACGATCTGAGCAGAATCGGTTGCAAACACCCCTTGTTTAAGCCAGGTACGCGAGGCTGTCGTTACAGCGATAGGTTTTACAGTAAAAGGGCAATTAGGTTCAGTGGCAATAGCCATTACGCCGGGCATGAGCATTCTTAAGCTATCAGTCGTGATCTTTTCTTTTCTATCTTCCCGAAGCCTTATCATCATATCATCATCTGCCAGGTTAGCGGCATTAATGGTTAAAAATGCGTTTACCATCTGCGGCATTTCGTAAACGGTTGGCTCAACCACGGTACCGGGCATGTACCGCACGCCCAAGTCCTTTAGTACCGGGTTTACTATAGATTGCTTACCAGGCTTGCTGAGTATTAACATATTGCCACCGGCTGCCAGGTAATCTTTAATTTTATTTTGCACAGTTCCGCTTAGCTCAGTTTTAGGGTCTGCCAACACCAGGGTTGAAGCATCGGATGGTATATCCTGGTGATCGAGTGACAAAGTATCTGCATCAAATCCAAGATTGAGCAGTGAATTCCGATAACTTTTCTCTATAGAATGTAACTGATACTCGCGTTCACCGGCTTTATAAATGCCGCGTTCAAGATTACCTGACACATAATAAATTTTGGGCATTGGGTGCTGCAACAGCCGTTTAAATGCCGCGGCTATCAGCATTTCGTCCGGCCAGAATTGAGGGTCATTGAAAGTCCGCAAAAATGTGGTACGTCCTTTATATTTTAATTGCATTACCGAATGGTAATGCTCGTCGGACAAGTCAATCTGCTTTGTAATTGCTTCCGGTGTTTCAAATAAAGAAGCACGCGTATCGAAACCATTTGCTATGTTTTCGGCTATCTGCTTCAGGCTTTTATGAGGGAATGACTTATAATACGCACTATCTCCTTTGTTTAATTTATAATAGTAAACGTATTTAAAAGTAATGTCCGGCTTAAAGCGTACATATTGCTCCCAAACGGTTGACAGGTAATCATTTCTATTTTCGGGCAGCGTATTTTTGAGACCTGGTGCCAGTAGATTGCTATACAAGGTGATCTCCAACGGCTCCTTGCCAAATTGTTTTACAATTTTCTGGGTGTTGGGATGAAGCGTATTCCTTTGTGTAGCTGAAATATCCCAATAAACGATCAGTGCAGGCCTTGAGGTGACGTAACCAATTGTCAATACGATGGCAAACACCGCAAGATATCTTGAGGCGGAAACATACCAGGGTTTAGATTCGCAACCACTACGTAATTTGATTGCTGTAAAGCATACGAACATGCCGACGATAACTACAAAGTAAGTTACATCTTTAGTGGTGATCAGGCCCAGCAATAACTTGAATGTACGCCCGTTGATCGAAAGGAAATAAGTAAGATCACGTACAAAATCATACTTCTGCCAAAGCGTCCCCACCTGAGTGAGGATAAAGATCACGAGGAACGTGCTGATCGCTGAAACAATCTGGTAGGTAGTGAGGCTCGACATAAACATCCCAATAGCAGCGTATGCGCAAACCAACAAATAGAAACCTAACAACGCAGATAGCAGCAGCCCATAATCGAGGGCACGGATATTGAAAAAGCCGAGTACCACAAAAATTGCCAGTATGCCTACCAATAAAAGGTTATAGATCATCGTGGCCAGGTATTTACCCATCACAATTTGTCGTATTTTAACCGGTGATGAGTAAAGTAATTTTATAGTGCCGGTATTTACTTCACGGCTAATGAGCCCCATCGTGAGCAACGGAACAAATAAGTATAAGTTCCCAAGTGCATTAACCAGGATTCCGTTAAGGCCCAAAAACATAGAGGGTGTGAGCGCAAATCCCAGATCTCTGAACTTAGGATTGTTTGTCATGGCGATGTCCTGCCACTTAGCTTGTGGATATATAGCGTAGGTGTAATATATTCCGCACTGAACGAGGAATACTATTGCCAGAAACCATGCTACAGGAGAATAAAACAGGTTGCGGAGTTCATTCCTTGCAATTTTGAAGATTAAGTTCATTGAAAACTTTTTTAAATTATTTGAGTAGACAATTGTTTAAATGTATCGTCGAGCAGGCTTTTCTCGAATCCAATCTCCCGAAGCTGCCATCCCTGGCTGATGCCGGCTGCCATCAACTTTTCAGTGATTTCCTGGCTGCCGTCAAAATAAACCCGTATTTGTTTTTCGGTAAGAAACTCCACATTGGTTATGCCGGGTATTTTCAACAGCTCTGCTGCCAGGGGTGGCCTTTCCATCCGCATCAGGATGCTATTAGGCTGAACGTAATTGTTAAAAGCGTCCATGGAGTCAGCGAATACCACCCGTCCGCCTTCAATCATGATAATTTCCTTACAGAGTAATTGTACTTCAGACAAAATATGGGAGGATAACAGGACAGCATGGTCAAGTGCTATCTCTTTGATCAGCTTTCTTACTTCAATTAGCTGATTAGGATCCAGTCCGTTGGTAGGTTCATCAAGTACTACCAGTTTTGGTTTGTGAATAATAGCCTGAGCTATGCCAACACGTTGTCTATAGCCGCCGGAAAGATTCCGGATAAGCCGGTCGCTGATGTGGGTAAGACTGCATCGTTCTTTTACTTCGGTCACAGCCTTCTTTATTTCACTTTTTGCTATTAACCTTAGCTCAGCGCAATAAATAAGGCATTCATCGATCGTCAGATCAGTATACAATGGCGGATTTTGCGGCAGAAAACCAATTTCTCGCTTGGCCATTTTTGGGTCTTTTTGCAGATCAATACCATCGATAAATACGCGGCCTTCCGTCTGATTCAGCGCGCCGCATATGATATTCATCGTCGTTGATTTTCCCGCCCCATTGGTGCCGAGTAAGCCCACGATGCCCGTCTTTTCGATAGAAAGGTTTATATCGCGAACGGCCCATGAGGCAGTACTATACCTGTGCGACAGGTTTTCTGTCTTCAAAATAATGCTCATATGATTAGTTAATGAAAAGATGGCATAAACAGCTTAGTGCTGTTTATGCTTATTCAAATTTTAGTAGTTAGAAATTAAACCTACGCGCTGCATAGTGAAAAAATCGGAAGTTCCGGGAGTGCCGAACAATTCTATAGTATTACTCCGGAATTGATATTTATTAGGAGCATATAGCATCCCGGGTACTCCTACATCCCTTGCGTTAAGTTTAGCGATAAGGGTATCGGTAGCTATATCCCTGAATTCAAATGTATAGGTGCCGATATCGGAGGTAGCGGGAAAATTTATAAATTTAGTAATGCCTTTATAAGGAAGGCGGCTTACCACACTCCCGCTTGGCTGCCCGGTAAGATTGATACTTACCGGATTACTTCCCTTAGATAAATTAACGAACCTAAAACTTGTTGTGCTGTCTGACAAGGAATGATAAGGAACATTGTCGGCAACAAACAACGTGTCCGGGCTTTCGAGCGTACCGCTGACAAACAGTGTGTGGATACTGCCCGCAGGCAAATTGATTGCTAAATTAACAATCGGTTTATCGGTCTTCAACGTATCAGGAAAGTTGTAGAGCGCAAGGTGCTGCAGCCCGGTATAGTGATTAAGCTCATCTGTCGGAGCATAAAACAATCCATATGCTACCTGGTTTGCACCGCTGTTATAATACAGCGGCCCGCCACCATTAAAGTTTGTCAACATTGAATAACAGCCCACTACCGCGTTAACTATTGTTAAATCTGCCCCTGCTGGTTTAACTTCTGTTTTTTTACAGGAGCTTATAAAGGCAGCAGCTATTAACAGCAACAATATTTCGGTGAATGTTTTAGTTACTTTTTGCGGGAAACAAGAAACTGAGTTCCCTGGCCCATATATCTTTACATTATTCATCTTTATATTTTTTATATATGAAAATTGTACAATATTTTAATTAATTATAACCTGGATTCTGTGTTAAAAAACGATCTACAGTGATCTCAGTTACAGGTATTGGATACATAAACTGAAAATCGCCGGCCCATGGTTGTTTATAGGAAATATTGGAAAGTACGTCATGGGCCAGACCCAGTCGCCGCAGATCCAGCCACCGATGGCCCCATTCACAGAAAAGTTCAATCTGGCGTTCGTGAGCAACCGCTTTAAGCAGCTGATCAGGCGATAACGAGTTAGGCAGATTTGCAAGACCGGCCCTGGTACGAATAACATTCAAATCTGCTATAGCTGCTGCCTGGCCTCCATTAGCTCCTCTATATTCCGCTTCAGCTCTTATCAGGTATTGCTCTGCCAAGCGCAGCACCATATAATACTCGGTAGGGGCACCACCTATGACATAATTATCAGAACCTGTTTTATACTTCACGGGGTAATAATAAATATCCCGGGCACCGCCATAAATAGTGGAGTTAGTAGTATCGACCCATGATTGCCTGCGTTTGTCGCCCGGTTCAAAGCTATTCATAAGCTGATCCGTTAAGAACACGTAGATTAAGCCTGTATGACGGTTGGTATTAGGAATGAATTCAGCGCCTTCTATAGTTGCATTACCTAAGCTGGTGATGTGAACGTCTTGCTGCAATTGCCAAATCGCTTCTTTACTATTTGTAAGAAAAACTTTATTAGGGTCAGATACAAGACTGTACTGGCCATTATTGATAACGGCAGTGGCCTGTGCTGCTGCATTTGCATAATCTCCTTCATAAAGATAAACTCGCGCAAGCAAGGCTGTGGCTGCCCATTTGTTCGGAATAATGCGCTGACCATTTGGTGCGTTTGAATAGTCAGCCGGTAATGCGGCCTGGGCATCCTTCAGGTCCTGAACTATTAAATCATAGATCTCCTTTTGTGGCGCGCGTGGCAGCAGTGCTGTTTTATTGAAGTCAGTTGTTAATACCTTCGGCACATCTCCAAATAAGCTTACCAGGTACAAGTAACTGAATGCCCTTATAAATTTAGATTCCGCTATAAGCTCAGTTCTCACATTATCATGCAGATCGGGACTTTTAGATGCCGCAATACCTTCTAACATTGCGTTGGCACTATAAATTGTTTTATAAGCCGATGACCACAGGCTAATACCATAATAAGAAAGCAAACTCGTCAGTTTGTTGGTTGAATAAGGAGTGGGTGCTGAGAACGTCATTTCGTCGGCAGACTGGCCTCCTGCAATTGTGGTTAGGCCCCTGGCAAATCCGCCCTCGGCCGAATTTGATGCAAGGGAGGAACCGTTAATCATTAATGTATACACTCCCGCCATCGCGGCTTGTGCCTGTAGATCAACATTAAATACCTGGTCGGTACGGATACTACTGACAGGAGGATCGATAGTAACCAGTTTTTTACAGCTGGAGAGCAGCATTAAAAATAGCATAAACAGGGCCAACGAGAAAATGGAATTCCCTTTCATGTGATATGTTGTGGATAGTTTACTTTTCATAAAGTTGATTTTAATAAGTAAATGATAAACCAGCTGTAAATACCTTTGCCTGAGGCATTACATTAAAATTCTGTATTTCGGGATCAACGCCTTTATATTTTGTTAATACGAATACGTTTTCCGCGTTTACGAACAGGTTACAGCTTTTCATTTTCAATTTCTGTATGAGCAGTTTGGGCAAGCTGTAAGAAATATTAAGGCTTGAAAGGCGTATAAATGAAGCATCGGTATACACCCCGTCCGATGCATTGAAATCCAGGTAATTTTCAACCGCACCTGATTCCTGTACTGTTCCTGTAGTGTATGCACGATATGGTTTCACATCACCTGGTTTTTGCCAATGGTTATTTACCAGTTCTTCGGGCTGGTTGAATAGTATCGTACCAGTAGTACCACCGGATACAAAGGCATTTTTACCTGTTTGTTTCACAAAGTCAAAAAGCATGCTCACGTAAACACCTTTATAAGTGAACTGGGTATTGATACCACCTGTGAACTTAGGATTGAGTTGCACAGCAATATTATTATCATTCTGTGGAGAAAGCGGGGCATAATTAAGGCCGCCAGGAGTTATTACACCATCGTGGTTATAATCCTGTATACTGTAGCTGCCATTTAAAGGAGAGACACCCAGGTAATGATAGACGTATACCGTGCTTAATGACTGACCAACTAACAACCTTGTGTAATATGGTGTATTCTGAATATTTGGATAAGCCAAAAGGATATTTTTATTAAACGAAATATTGGTGCTGATTACCCAGGTAAAATCCTTTTTAGTGATTGCTTTAGCAGTTAATGAAAATTCCCAACCGGAATTTTGCACTGTGGCGGGCCAGTTTTCAGTTACGCTAGTGAAACCTGTAAATGCAGGAGTGGGATAATTTAGCAATTGATTATTACAACGGTTGCGGTAATGATCTATCTGCAAAGTAATACGGCTATCAGATAACAGGTCCATTTCAAGACCCTGGTTTAGCGCTTTGTTAGCTTGCCAGCGAAACTGCTGGTTTGTTGCCTGCTGGCTGATCAGCGGTCGCACTACGTCGCCATAACCAGGGTATTGATCCCCGGAGCTGTTTGATGCCCATCGAGACAGGTACAGATAATCGGCAACGCCATCACTTCCGGTTACGCCGTAACTTGCCCTTAATTTAAAGTAAGTGATGAAGGAAGGCATTACACTTTTAAACCATTTTTCGGATGAAGCTACCCATGCACCACCTACCGAACCGAAGTTACCAAACTGGTTTCCAGGGCCAAATCTTGAGGAGCCGTCACGGCGCCCATTAAAATTCAGGGTGTATTTGTCTGCTATATTATAGTTAAGCCTTCCAAAAATACCATTATACTTATATTGGCCATACGCGTCAAATGCGCGTTGTACGGGCGCGTTGAGAATAGATTTAAGCAGATCATCGTTATTGTAACCCAAACCTGTTTCCACGTTGTAGCGAGAGTCGCTTGATTGGACAGTTGCGCCTACTAAAGCCGCTAAAGTGCCTGGCCCTAATTTAGTGGAGTAATTCAATTGCGGTTCAAATACCCACCCTTTGGACAATACACTGGTAAAACCGGCTGATCCAGTAGGTTTTTGATAGCTTGTAGGATCCTGGGCGATCATTGGATTATATGACTGGAGATTACTTTGCGTTAGATGATATCCAAATGATGCCTTTGCTTCAAAACCTTTAAACGGTTTGTAGCTTAAATTAAAGTTACTGTTAAGGGTATTGGTTGCCGAATTTGTTTTTTGAAATAAAGAGGCAAAAGGGTAATCACCAAATAATTGAAAACCGGGAGCTTCCCATTCTAAAAAGTTCAATCCGCCGGCCTTATTATAGATAGGCGGGGCGTTAGGCGGCAGCGAAGCCGCAAGAGCGCCCTGGTTCACCTGATCTGTAGATGCATTTGTAAAAACAGTGGAAAAAGAAATCGCTATTTTTTGATCGGAGGTATGATGATCAAGGTTGAAGGCTAAGTTACCAGAGCTGGCGCCCCCTGCAACCGTCAATATCCCTCGTTGTGTCGCATAACTGCCACTTAGCCGAAAACCTGTATTTTCACTACCACCGGATATACCAATCGAAGCATTTGTAACTTTGCCGAGTCCTCCCCAAAGCTTTTTCTGCCAATCCACATTACGGGTAGTGTCCCATACTACAAGATCGGGTGCATTGTCAGCATCAACAGGCAGGCCGTCATTTTTTAGCGCTTCCTTACGCATTGCCACGTATTGCGCGGTATTCATCATGGCATAGTGCCGCATTACTTTATTAAAACCCTGAGAAAAGTTGGCATTAAAATCTGTTACGTGCGACTTGTTCTTCTTGGTATTAATGAGAATTACGCCATTCGCACCCCTTGAACCATAGATTGCCGTAGCATCGGCATCCTTTAAAACGGTGATGCTTTCTATATCCCGGGGATTTAAACCGAACAGCGGGCTTTCACCGCCGGCTGGCGTTCCGCCTATACTGCCAAGCTGATATTTGCTCAGGTCGGGAAGGATATTGGCCCCTTTTGTCTGATCTGTACCATCAAGGTTTAAGGTAGTAATTGGCATACCGTCTATCAATATCAACGGATCAGAACTCACCAGGGGGTTGATATTATTTCTGCCTCTTATCAAAATCTTAACCGGGCCGCTGGCAAAACCACTGGTAGGTGTTATCTGAAGCCCCGGTACTAGGCCGCGCAAAGCCATTAAAGGGTTTTGTACAGGTTGATTTTCTATGTCTTTTGACTTGATGGTAATTGCACTTCCTGTATTTCTATCGCGCGTAGTAGAGCCATACCCAACAATAACTTCATTGAGCTCGTTTACCGTTTCTTTAAGCGTCACTACAATATAAATACCATCTTTTATAACTACTTTGATCTGATCTGACTGGCTTTTATCGACAGCGACAATGGTATAATTATTCTTTACTTTTCGGATTATCCCTTCAAAGGATTTAAAGCCGATCATGGTAAATTGAATCGTTGTGCCTTCCGTAAGGTTCTCAATCACAAATTTACCGTTGCTATCGGTAACTTCTCTGAGACCTACATCTTTTACTCTCACGGAAACATTTGCCAGGCTATTTCCTTTTGCATCGAGCAAAACACCAGATACGTGGATAGGCGGCGGGGCTTGGATGTACCCTTTTATTTTGTCCAGTAACGATTGCTCCTTTTGCTCGATAACTACCGTTTTCTCTATGATTTTATAAGATAAAGGAAGATCTCTAAAACATGAACGAAGGGCATCCTCCAGTTCTGCATCTTTCACGTTAACGCTTACCTTGATACTTTCTGTGTCAAAGTTATTGCTGATGAACACATAACCAGTTTGTTTCTTAATGGATTGCAGGATAGTAGCCAGGGGCACCGCATTCTCGTGCAGCGTTATTTTTTGACCATATCCGCTGGCACTCGCCTGGACAAGGGCTATGAGCAACATAAAAGTTGTCAGTTTCATAACCAATAGGGTTTTTTTGAGGAGCTGCGAACGTGATCGCGCACCAATACTAATAGCACTAAATTTCATTACATTTGTACTGTTTGGGTTAATACATGAACTTGTTTCACAATTTGTTTATCCCGATATTATCGGGAAAGGGTTAATCCAGATTTTAGCCGTGGCGTGCTTCGACTCACTCCACGGTTTTCTTTTTGCCCTGATGCTATTAGCTTTGTTGTCGTAAGTGTTTTTTCATTCTTTTGAGGGTTTAATCGTTAATTAGTAGGGTTAATTTTTATCAGTAACTATTATTTTTTTTCCTTCTATCCGGAAGTTGACCTTAAGATTATTCAACACTTCAAAAACCTGTGAGGCTTTCATACTGCGATATACTTCACCCGTAATATTTGTCTTTGGAATATTTCCTTCGTATACTACTTCCACATCATACCATCGGCTTATCTGCCGCATGACTGTTTTTAAATCGGCATGGTCAAAATTGAACAGGCCATTTTTCCAGGCAATGACTTCTGCCAGGTTTGCCTGTTTTAGCCTGATGTGTTCTTCGTTTGCTTTATTTACGGCCTGCTGTCCCGGCACCAGTATCACACGATCTTTATTTTTAGTTATACTGATACTCCCTTCGATCAATGTAGTTCGCACGGCGGTTTCATCATCAAAAGCATTGATATTAAATTCGGTACCTATATCTTCAATGACCTGGCCTTTTGCAGTTACCTTAAATGGTTTGTCGTCGTCGTGTTTCACACTAAAGTACACCTGACCAGTAATGGCAACCTTTCTTTCGTTACCCGAAAATGTCACAGGATAAGTGATCGAAGACCCTGCATCAAGCTTTACTTTAGTGCCATCGGGTAATTCTATTTGCGGCCACTCGCCACCTCGTGGCGTGGTAATGGTTTGATAAGCAGATTTTATGTCTTTATCAGCTACAGCATTGGTTTCATAGTTAATAGAGCCATTGGTATTTTTTTTAACTATTACATTTGCATCGCTTGCCACAATACCGGCCTTTGCATCAGTAAGGCTTATTTTCTTGCCGGTGGATAAAGTTAAAATAGCTTTGTTAGCGCCAGGTAGTAAGTCATTTTGAGCCAGTTGACTATTGTAGGATTGATTAGTGCGTTTATTTATGAAAAAGTAAGCACCTATTGAACTGATAAGCAAAACCGCGGCCGCATATTTAAAAAGGGAGGAACGGCTCCAGATAGTCCGTACCTTTGTTGCGCCAAGCTCGCGCTTTTTAAGTTTGACCTTTTCCAGGGCAGCAGTTGTATCAAAAGCAGTAAAGGCAGCGTGAGAAGCTTCGAGCCGCTCCTGGTTAATAAGCTCTTCAAATACGCGGCTGTTTTCCGAGCTCCGGTTTATCCATTCAGTTAACTCATCTACTTCATCGGGGGTCAATTGCACATTAAGATGCCTGGCTACCAGATCTGCAATATGCAATGCTTCCTTTATTTGTTTTTCGTCCATGACCAATTTCTATGCGAATTACAGTTATAAAGGTTATGCATACCGTTCTATCTAAAAGAAGTTAAATAATTTTTAACAAATCATTAATTCTTCATTCAGATCAAAATTATTTTGTCTTAGCGGATTCCAGTGGGATAGTAGCGTAATATGGTAGTTATATAATGGCCTATGGATTGGCACTACCTGTTATAGAACTGATGAATGCAAAAAAATGAGTGCAGCGAGTGCGAGCCCGAAGTCTTCGTCAGGCAGACGATCTTTAAGTAATCGCAGCCCCCGCATTTTTTGATTATTTACGGTACTGACTGTTACGCCCAATTTATCGGCTATTTCTGCGGGTTTCAAGCCTTCTTCAAAAGTCATCCTTATAACGGTCCTGCATTGTTCCGGTAATGTATCGACTAGCGCAAATAATTGACTGGCTATTTCAGCATCCATCAAAATTTGCAATATACTGGCATCTGGCAGTGTTAATCGTTCTGCAATTCGTGATTCATGTCTATCTATAACTTCCTGGTGATCCAAATAATCGAAGCCGGCATTTTTAACGCTTGTATATAGAAAAGATCTCAGTGAAGCAAACTTTTCAAAATCCGCATGTTTTTGCCATGCCTTAAGCAATGCATCCTGAACGATATCTTCAGCAACAAAAGAGTCCTTGACAATCCGGCTAACGAAATAGCATAGCGGTTCATAGAAATAAATAAACAGCCGGTCAAATGCCGGTTCATTGCCTTCTTTAAAAAAAGAAGTTAATTCTTGTTCATTTACGGGTAATCGGATAGCCATTAATTAATTATCAAAACGAATTTAATAAAAAAAAGGGTGAAAGATGGAATTAGTTAAAGATTATACAAATTTCGCCCGGTTCTTTTTACATTATGGTACCAAATTGAAATAATAACTGTCAATTATTAAAACTCGAACTATATGAGTCTGCGTTATCAGCAGTATTTATATAAAAAAATCATAGTGGATACGCGTTGCTGTTTTTACAAAAAGGTTTGACTACCGAAAGTCATAGCAATTTCAATGAATGAAAAGCAACTATTTTATTAGCAATAGATTAAGAGCCATCAAATGTTGTAAGGTTACCGGAGACCCAATAATAAAAACCGCCTGTCTTTCCCAAAAGGACCATACTAAAAGGGGCTGACCTTTTGGGAATGTCAGGCAGCCGCTCTGCCGGGACCGCTCTTTGTGGAAGAATGAAGCAAAGAGGCGGTTCCGGCGCCCCGGATGGCGCTCTAAAGTTTATATTTGGTGTTACAAACGGTTGATGTGTATCTTACGGCTACTTTTCCGTGTAATTTTCCTGAATTTTCCATTTTAATGATAAATTAAATTTATGTTTCGATAAAGCAAAGTTCAAGGTTTGGGTACCTGCGGGAAGATGAACTATCTTAAGAAATCCAAGTGAACTAGTTCACTTTTTGAACTTTGTCTGCGATACCAAATTTTGGGAAAAGAATATTTTCAAATAAGATTGCTTAGTACCCTGGGAAATTGCATTGTTCTCATCAATAAAACCAAAAGAAGGATTAAGTATCGAAGTTGCATAAATGCGACTGGTTAGGATAGTTAAAATTAAAATGATAAATGAATTGGTAGTATCAGTTTTTTAAAATCAACATGGTAATTATGGTAGTAAAATATAATAAGATAAAACCCGCATCAAAAAATCATGAATAATAGTAGTCGAAAACTACCGACATGCTTCGTTTTTATATCAGTTAACAATTATGTTAAAAGTAGGATTAGGTCAGGAGTGTCCTAACTTAAAGAGGATGGATTATATCCAAAAAACTTTTTAAAGGCATCAGAAAAATGCGAAAGGCTTTCAAACCCTACGTCATTAAAAACGGCAACCGGCGCCTGATGCTGTTCTTTGATCAGGAAATGTGCCCGTTCAAGTCTTCGTTTCTTAATCCAGCGCTCGGGCGTATCATCAAATGCCTTCTTAAAATCGCGTTTAAATGTAGCCAAACTTCTACCACTTAACCGGGCAAACTGGGCCATCGGTACATTATAAAGGTAGTTCTGCCCCATAAATACTTCAAGGTCGATCTTGAAAGGTTCGCTGAAATCAAACAGCATATTCTTTAACCGTGAGTTGTGGCGCAGTACCAGCTCAATGCCTTCACGAGTTTTCATTTCTGCCATGGTTGCTGTCAAGGGTACATCAGCCATAAAATAAGGCAGGATAGATTCAAAATACCCTTTTAAAAAAATATTCTGGCTCATATTAATCGCAGGTTCGCCAACATAAAGGCCATCAGCGATCACATCGGTTTGGCCGCTGTATTTTCGTAACGAACTTTGATCAAAAAAGATATTCAACGACTGGAAAGGGGTACCATCCACAGCAGGGATTTTAACTGATTTTAATAACAGATTTTTGCGTAGCAGCCCTATTGATCCTGGCCCGTGGGTAAACGTTCCGCCGCTATGGTAAAAAGTAATTTCACCGGTAATGACGTAAGACAAGACATGGTCGTGAACAATTGCCTCTCCGTCTCTTTTCTTTGCTGCGCTGCAACTGTATAATATATTATGCTGTAATTCGTCACTGGTCATCTGTTCAAATATAAAGCTTTATGCGAAGGTTATTTCATCTGGCTCATGATCATCTTGTCGAACATGGAGTCACTCAGCCATTTTTTTAAACTTAATACCATCCCGGCCATGTAGCCTTTTGCTTC
>Ga0193702_1000192_pt1 | contig 24620 bp, 19 predicted proteins | sample U3a1metaG_FD_143060 | JGI IMG/M metagenome (GOLD analysis project Ga0193702, IMG submission 143060) | Soil microbial communities from a riparian zone of the East river system, Colorado, United States - U3a1 | ecosystem: Environmental > Terrestrial > Soil > Riparian zone | place: USA: East River... | reverse complement strand
CGCGAGCGCCGCATCGCACAGCTGGCGGTCGACTTCGATGCGCGCTTCGGTGGCGGCCAGGATGCGCGCCTCGGCTTCGCGCCGCGCTTCGGCGCTGGCGAAGGCCATCTGCTCGACACGCTCGCGGTGCAGCGCGGCGTCGCGCAATTCCTTCTCGGACTGCAGGCGCAGGTGGATCGACTGGGCGGCGATGCGCTGCGATTCGGCTTGCGCCAGGGCGATCGCTTCGCGCTCCTGCTCGACATGGGCCAGGGCGCGCGCTTCTTCCAGTGCGCGCGCTTCGGCCACGGCGCGCGCGAAGGCGGCGCTGAGCGCGACCTGGTCGGCTTTTTCGCGCTGGACCGTCATTTCCAGCGCCTCGGCTTCGGCATCGGCCAGCAGTTCGGCGGTCTGGCGTGCGCCCTTGGCCTGGCGCTCGCGTTCGCGCGCCAGGGTGGCGAAGCGGGCGTCGGCGCTGGCGATCTGCAGCACTTCTTCTTTCGCCGCATGCACCGCGGCGACCCGTTCGACCGCTTGCAGGCGTGCCTGCTCGGCCTGGACCAGCAATTCGTCGGAGGCGCGCGCGGCTTCGGCGGCCAGCGCGGCTTCGACCTGGATTTGTCCGGCGGCGCGGCGGCGCGCCTCTTCCTCGGATTTGGCGCGCGCTTCGGCGGCCAGCTTGATCTGGGTGTCGGCTTCGACCCGGGCGCGCAGCTCGGCGGTCTCCTGGCGCACCGCTTCGAGGCGCTCGACGCTGGCCTGGGCCGCGGCGCGCAGGGTTTCGAGGCGGTCGCGGTTGGCTTCGATCGCTTCTTCCGAGGCCTGGGCGTTTTCCAGCGCGGCGGCGGCGGCGGCGGCGTCCATCGCGGCGCGCTCTTCGGCCAGGCTGCGGGCGCGCGCTTCGGCGTGGGCCCGGCTCTCGGCGGCGCACGAGGCCTTCGCTTCTGCTTCGACGCGGGCGATCGCCTCGTGGATGGCGCGCATTTCCAGCTTGGCGCGGCCCGGCGCGGCCGGCTTCTGCGGCTCGTTGGCGGCCGCAGGCAGGTCGATTGTCAGTTCGGTGTCGTCGTGCAGGGCTGCTTCCATCGTCGTTCTCGCTATGAGGACCGGGTCCCGAGGCAGGACCGCTTAACGACGATTATCGGCCAGTCTTTACCCGTTCAGCCCGCCAAGGAGACGGGGGAAACGCGGTCAATTCGGCGCTTTGAGCTTACGCCGGCCACAGCGGCGGCTCGTCCATCAAGGCCACCTGCTCGCGCAATTCGAGGATCCGGTCCTGCCAATAGCGCTGGGTATTGAACCACGGGAAGGCGGCCGGAAAGGCCGGATCGTCCCAGCGCCGCGCCAGCCAGGCCGCATAATGGATCAGGCGCAGGGTGCGCAAGGCCTCGACCAGGTACAACTGGCGCGGGTCGAACTCGCAGAAATCCTCGTAGCCGGCCAGGATGTCGCCCATCTGGCGCACCATGTCGTCGCGCTCGCCCGACAGCAGCATCCACAGGTCCTGCACCGCCGGGCCCATGCGGCTGTCGTCGAAGTCGACGAAGTGCGGGCCGTCCCCGGTCCACAGCACATTGCCCGCGTGGCAATCGCCGTGCAGGCGCAGCAGCGGCAGCGCGCCGGCCCGCGCAAAGCAGTGCGCGACCCCGGCCAGCGCCTGGTCGACCACGCTGGTGTAGGCCGCCAGCAGCTCGTGCGGAATGAAGCCGTGGCCGAGCAGGTAGTCGCGCGGCTCGCGCCCGAAGGTCTCGATGGTCAGCGCCGGCCGTTCGGCGAACGGCGCCAGCGCGCCGACCGCGTGGATGCGGCCGATGAAGCGGCCGATCCACTCCAGTGTGGCCGGATCGTCGAGCTCGGGCGCGCGGCCGCCGCGGCGCGGGAAGACCGCGAAACTGAAGCCGCCGAACGCCTGCAGGGTGGCGCCGCCCAGGGTCAGCGCCGGCACCACCGGGATCTCGCGCTCGGCCAGTTCTTGCACGAAGGCGTGCTCTTCGAGGATCGCGGCCGTGCTCCAGCGCTGGGGCCGGTAAAACTTGACAATGACAGGGGCGCCCGCAGCCCCGCCCTCGCGGGTCTGCTCCATCCCCACTTGATAGACGCGGTTCTCGTAGCTGTTCAGCGCCAGCAGGCGGCCGTCGGCGCGCAAGCCGACGCTGTCGAGCGCGTCGAGCACGCACTCGGGGCCGAGCGCGGCGAAGGGGTGGACGGCGGTAGCGGCGGGCGGTTCGGGCGGATGACTGTTCATGCCGCCATTGTAAGCCCGCCCGCCAGAAACCAGGCTGCGCGGCCGCCACAGGTTACACTAGCGCCTTCCTAGCCATTCAGTAAGAGCACCCCATGCAACTCGACCAGCCCCTGTCGGAAAAAGAATTCGACGAACTCGACCAATTCCTGTTGTCCGACCGCAGTCCCGACGATGCGATGACGATGGACACCCTGCACGGCTACCTGACCGCGATCGCGATCGGCCCGGAAACCATCATGCCGGCCGAGTGGCTGCTGCAGATCTGGGGCGACGACCCGAAGGCCGTGCCGAAGTGGAAGAACAGCAAGGAAGAAGAACGCATCATCCAGCTGATCATGCGTTTCATGAACGAGGTGCTGGTCACCTTCGAAGTCGCGCCCAAGGAATTCGAGCCCCTGTTCTGCGAGCACGAGCAGGACGGCGCCACCCTGATCGACGCCGAAGCCTGGTGCTGGGGCTTCTGGGAAGGCATGGAGCTGCGGCCCGGCTCCTGGGACCCGATCTGGGCGTCCGAGCTGGCGCCGCTGATGCGCCCGATCTACCTGCTGGGCGCCGACGAGATCGAGGAAGAGGAATTGTCCGAGGTCGACGACCCGGTCAAGGGCCACAAGCTGGCGCTCGAGATCGAGGCGAACTTGCCGGCCATCCAACGCTTCTGGGTGCCGCTGCGCAAGGCCGCGGTGCAGACCGTCAAGCGCGAGGAGCCGAAGGTCGGCCGCAACGACGATTGCCCTTGCGGCAGCGGCAAGAAATACAAGAAGTGCTGCGGCGCCGACACGGCGTAATCAAGCCCCGCCCAGCGCGTGCTCGTACAGGGCCGCGACCAGGTCGGACTGGGTCACGATGCCGGCAAAGCGGCCGTCGTGGTCCACCACCGGGATATGGTGCAGCCCGGTATTGGTCATCAGCGGCACCAGCTCGACGATCGGGGTGCTGTCGCGCGCGGTGACCACCTTGGTGCTCATGATCTGGCCAACCACTTCCGGCTTCTCGGAATGGGTTAGCGGAATGCGGTCGATGAAGCGGCGCAGGCGCTGGCGGAAGCTGCGGTATTCGTCGAGCTCGCCGTGCTGCACAAAATCGTTCTGGGTCACGATGCCGATCACCCGCCGCGCGGCATTGAGCACCGGCAGCGCATGGACCTGGTGCAGGCGCATCAGCCCCCAGGCCTCTTCCAGCGTGCTGGCGAACACCAGCGTCGACACATCCTTCGACATGATGTCGGCGCAGCTGATCACGCCGAAGCGGCGGCCGAAGGCATGCATCTCGGTCTGTTCGATGATGGCCTCGAGGTCGTCGCGGCTGACGTCGAGCACCTGGCCGTAGCGCTTGAGTGCGGCGTCGAGGTCGGCCGCGCTGAAGCCGATGCGCGCGGTCGGCAGCGGGTCGTGCGTGACGTGCGGGTTCTGCATCGCCGACTGTTGCGGATGCGGATAGCGGCGCCCGGTCAGGCTGTTGTACAGCAGCGCAGCGAGCACCATCATGCTGGAGTTGAGGCCGACCGGCAGCAGCGCGAACTGGTAGCCGGCCGCGTGCACGGCGGGCCCGGCCAGCACCGCGGTCAGCGCCACCGCGCCGCCCGGCGGATGCAGGCAGCGCAGCAGGAACATGGCGACCACCGCCAAGCCGCCGGCCAGCGGCGCGGCCAGCAGCGGGTCGCCGACCCACTTCGCGCAGGTGATGCCGGCCAGTGCCGACACCACATTCCCGCCGATCACCGACCACGGCTGGGCCAGCGGGCTCGCCGGCAGGCAGAACAGCAGCACCCCGGACGCCCCCATCGGCGCGATCAGGAAGGCCGCGGCGGTCCCGCCGAGCGTGGCGTAGCCGACCAGCGCGGTCACCATCAAACCCAGCAGCGCGCCGCAGGCCGCCCGCAACTGCTCGGTCCGCCCCGCCGTGTTCGCCTGGGGCCGCAGCCCCGCCAGCCATTCCTTCGCCTTGTTCGCCATGCTCTGCCTGTTCGATTACGCCAAGTCCGCGATTATGCACCAATCCCGTGCATTTCCTTGGCACACTTCTTGATAGCAATATCAATAACAATCGGAGAATGTCCACATGGCGAACTTCTTCAACGAAATGACGGCCGACGGGCCGGCCGGCGCGGTGCGTGAGCATTACCGCGAGTTCAACGCCTGGCTCCAGCGCCAGCCGCCCGAGCGCATCGCGCGCAAGCGGGCCGAAGCGGACCTGACCTTCCGCCGGGTCGGCATCACCTTCGCCGTGTATGGCGACGATGCGGGCACCGAGCGCCTGATCCCCTTCGACACCATCCCGCGCATCATTCCGGCGCACGAATGGGCACACTTGCAGACCGGGCTGGTGCAGCGGGTCAAGGCCCTGAACATGTTCGTGCACGATATCTACCACGAGCAGAACATCGTCAAGGCCGGCATCATCCCGGCCGAGCAAATCTACCAGAACGCCCAGTACCGGCCCGAGATGCAGGGCATTTCGGTGGCCTCCGACATCTACGCCCACATCGCCGGGGTCGACATCGTGCGCGCCGGGGCCGGCGAGTTCTATGTGCTCGAAGATAATCTGCGCGTGCCCTCGGGCGTGTCCTACATGCTGGAAGACCGCAAGATGATGATGCGCTTGTTCCCCGAGCTGTTCGCGCGCAACCGCATCGCGCCGGTCGAGCACTACCCCGACATGCTGCTCGATAACCTGCGCTCGGTGGCGCCGCTCGGCATCAACGACCCCACCGTGGTGGTGCTGACGCCCGGCATGTACAACTCGGCCTATTTCGAGCATGCCTTCCTGGCCCAGCAGATGGGCGTCGAGCTGGTCGAGGGCAAGGACCTGTTCGTCAACAACAACGCGGTCTACATGCGCACCATCCGCGGCCCGCGCCGGGTCGACGTGATCTACCGCCGGGTCGACGACGACTTCCTCGATCCGCTGGCGTTCCGCTCCGATTCCTCGCTCGGGGTGCCGGGCCTGCTGTCGGTCTACCGCGCCGGCCGCGTGACGCTGGCCAACGCGATCGGCACCGGGGTGGCCGACGACAAGTCGATCTACCCCTTCGTGCCGGACATGATCAAGTTCTACCTGGCCGAGGAGCCGGTGCTGAGCAACGTGCCGACCTACCAGTGCCGCAAGCCGGCCGACCTCGACTACACCCTGGCCAACCTGGCCAAGCTGGTGGTCAAGGAAGTGCATGGCGCCGGCGGTTACGGCATGCTGGTCGGGCCGGCCTCGAGCAAGCAGCAGATCGAGGATTTCCGGCGCCGCCTGATCGCCAGGCCGGACGGCTACATCGCCCAGCCGACGCTGGCGCTGTCGGCCTGCCCGACCTATGTCGAGAGCGGCGTGGCGCCGCGCCATATCGATTTGCGGCCCTTCGTCCTGTCCGGCAAGACCATCTCGATGGTGCCGGGCGGCCTGACCCGGGTCGCGCTGGAAGAAGGCTCGCTGGTGGTCAATTCGTCCCAGGGCGGCGGCACCAAGGACACCTGGATCCTGGAGGCCGCATGCTGAGCCGCACCGCCGACCACCTGTTCTGGATGGCGCGCTACACCGAACGCGCCGAAAACACCGCGCGCATGCTGGACGTCGCGGTGCAGACTTCGATGCTGCCGCAATCGGCCGCGGAAGCCGAGCGCGGCTGGCGCGCCCTGCTCGGCATCTCCGAGCTCGAGCGCGCATTCGACGCCAAGTACGGCGTGTTCGATGCGAAAGACGTGCTGGACTTCATGGTGCGCGATCCGGACAACCCGTCCTCGATCGCGGCCTGCCTGACGGGTGCGCGCGAAAACGCCCGCGCGGTGCGCGGCAAGCTCACCACCGAGGTGTGGGAAACCCAGAACGCCACCTGGCTGAACATGCACAAGCGGCTCGATCCGGGCAGCCTGGACAACGACCCGAGCGAATTCTTCGAATGGGTCAAGTACCGCTCCCACCTGTCGCGCGGGGTCACGCTGGGCACCATGCTCAAGGACGAGGCGATGTACTTCATCCGGCTCGGCACCTTCCTCGAGCGGGCCGACAACACGGCGCGCATCCTCGACGTCAAGTACCACGGCGCCAAGGGGGCCGCCAACGGCGAGGCCAGCGCCCAGCGCGACTTCTACTACTGGGCCGCGCTGCTGCGCTCGGTCTCCGGCTTCGAAATCTACCGCAAGGTCTACCGCGACGTGATCACGCCCGAGCGCGTGGCCGAGCTGCTGATGCTACACCCGGACATGCCGCGCTCGCTGCTGGCCTGCATGGAACAGGTGCTCGACAACCTGAAGGCGGTGCGCAACGACATCTCGGGCGATACCGAACGGCTGGCCGGCCAGCTGCATGCCGAGCTGCAGTTCGCGCGCATCGACGACATCCTCAAGACCGGCTTGCATCCGACGCTGACGGCCTTCCTGCAGCGCATTTTCGAACTGGGCAACCGCGTCAGCCGCGACTTCCTGGTGCCGGTGGCGGCCTGATATGCAACTCGCGATCCGCCACCAGACCTTGTACCGCTACACCGCGCCGCAGGCCTACAGCATCCAGCAGCTGCACGTCACGCCGCGCGCGGAAAGCCAGCAAAGCGTGCAGTCCTGGCACATTCACACGCCCGGCCATTGCCATGCGTATGCCGACGCCTACGGCAACCTGTCGCACATGCTGACGCTGAACGAGCCGCACCAGTCGGTCGCCATCGTGGCCGAGGGCGTGGTCGCCACCACCCTGCTGCCGGGCGGCCGGCTCGACAACCACGAGCCGCTGTCGCCGCTGATCTTCACGGTGCCGACCCGGCTGACCGAGCCGACCGAGGCGATCCGCGGCTTCGCCGCCCGCCTGCTGCCGGCGCGCGCCACCCGGACCGCGAGCGCCGACCTGATGAAGCTGGCGGAGCACATTGTTGGTGCGGTCGCGTATCAAAGCGGTGCGACCAATGTGCTCACCACCGCCCACGACGCGATGCTGCTCGGGGCCGGCGTGTGCCAGGACCATGCCCATCTGTTCCTCGCCTGCTGCCATGCGCGCGGGGTGCCGGCGCGTTATGTGTCGGGCTATATCGACCCGGAGTCGACCGGGCACGCCGCCAGCCACGCCTGGATTGACGCCTGGGTCGACGAGGGCGGCTTCGCCGGCTGGATCAGCATCGACGTCACGCACGCGCGGCTGATGACCGACGCCTACTGCCGGCTGGCGATCGGGCGCGATTACGACTCGGCGGCGCCGGTGCGCGGCATGCGGCGCGGCGGCGGCGACGAGTCGATGAGCATCGATGTCCAGATCGTGCCCGTGTAAAATGACGGTTTTCGTTCCCGGTTCACGATCATGACTTACTGCATAGGCATGCGCCTGGACGCCGGGCTGGTGTTCCTGTCCGATTCCCGCACCAACGCCGGGGTCGATCAGGTCGGCACCTTCCGCAAGATGAGCGTGTACGAAAACCCGGGCGAGCGCATGATGGTCTTGATGACCGCGGGGAATTTGTCGATTTCGCAGGGGGTGCGCCAACTGGTGTCCGAGCACGTGGGCGAGGACGGCATGACGATCTGGAATGCACCCACCATGTACGAGGCCGCGCGGATTCTCGGTGACGCGGTGCGCACGGTGCACAAGCGCGATGCCGAATCGCTGCAGGAGTTTGGCGTCGACTTCAACATCAGCATTATTTTCGGCGGCCAGATCAAGGGCGAGCGCTGCCGCCTGTTCCAGGTCTACTCGGCCGGCAACTTCATCGAATCGCACAACGAGAACACCTACTTCCAGATCGGCGAAGCGAAGTACGGCAAGCCGATCGTCGACCGCGTGGTCACGCCGGCGACCGGGCTCGACGAGGCGGCCAAGTGCGCGCTGATTTCGATGGACTCGACCTTGCGTTCGAATATCTCGGTCGGCCTGCCGCTCGATTTGCTGGTCTACGAAAACGAGCGGCTGGCGGTGACGCGCTTCGTCACGATCGACGACAAGAACCAGTACTTCCAGATGATACGCACGAGCTGGGGCCGCCAGCTCAAGACCGTATTCGAAGGCATCGCCGACCCGGTGTGGGACGCCGCGCCCGACACGGCCGACAACGTGCTGTCATCGGCCACTATGCGCGGCCAGCCGGTGCGGGTGGCGCTGCCGCCCAGCATCGCCGGCGGCGAAGCGGCCGCGCCGCTGCAATCGCTGGCGCAGCAGGCGCCGGGCGCGCAACACTAGGCTAGCGCGCCACCGGGCTACTGGCCGCGCGGGCCCTTGTCGGCGCCCTTGTGGTCCTTCTGGCCCTGGTTCTTGTGACGGCCGGCGATTTCATCCTGCTCGGCCTGTTGCTGGTTCTTGGCCGCTTCCTCCTGCTTCTGTTGCGCCTCGCGCTGCTGCTGTTCGCGCGGATCGTTGCTGTGCTTGCTCATGGCTGCCTCCCGGTTAAGGTGTACCGCCACCCTACCCGGTTTATCGTCGCCTTACTGTTCGCAAGCCAACATTAGGAGCACGCCATGTTGTCTGTTGTCCCAGGTTTTCATCGGCATTAGCGACTTTGGTCGTGCCTTCCAGTTCCATACGGCGGTCATGGAGCCGCTTGGCCTGGCCTTGAAATTTCGCGACGACGCGCGGCCGCGTAAAGCCCTGGGTTTTTTGCTTCGCCGCTCAATCGATCTCGAAAACGAGTTCTAGTCCGACCGTACGGCGGCGCAAACGGGGCGCGTATGTTTCGGTTGTGGTCGCGCTGAGCTGCGTCACTGTGCGATAGCTGGTCGCACCGCGGTCATTGGTGAGATTGTCACCGTACAGGGAGAGCTTCCACGGCCCTTTGCTCAAAGACAGGCGGGCATTCACATTGTTGATCGTATCGCCCGCCATATAGGCCGGAAACATCGAGGCCTGGTGCGGGCTCGCGTGTTGAATGCCGGCGCGGGCGATGCCCACCCAGCCGCCGACAAACGGGAAGCTGCAGTCACCACTGGCACTCATTGTCAGGCGTGGTATATCGTCCACCGGCGAGCCGTTCCTGATGCCGGTCCCGGGTACGCTTCCGGCATAGGTCGCGTCGACGAAGCCGCCTGAGAAGGTGATCGTGAACGTTTTCGTCAACGCGTATGACACGCTGGCGTCGACGCCGTCGGTCCTCGTGCCATCCGAGTTGATCAGTCCATTCAAGCCGGTATTGCCTAGCGGGATGCGCACTGCGACGTCTCTCCAGTCACTGTGATAAACGGCAAACTCCATGTTGAGGCGCCGCTCCAGCATATTGAGCTTGGTACCCAGTTCGTAGGTCCAGATCGAGTCCGGCTTGACGACAGAGGGCAGCGTGACATGATTGGCTTCGGCGATTTGCTCAACGCCGGATATCTGCCGCTGTCCGGAGCGGAACCCTTTGGAGGCGCTAGCGTAAATTTGCCAGTCTTCGAGCGGCCGGTACGCCAGGCTGAGCCGCGGGTTGTCGCTGCTGAAGTTGGCGTTACTGCGCGGTTCCGCCACGCCGAGATTGACATCCCCTCCAGACAGGAAGTCGCGGAAATGACGCAGTCCCAGGCTCGCTTCAAGCGGGAATGACGGCATGGTATAGGTGATCTCGCCGAACACCGATGACGCCGTGGACTTCGTGGCGCTGGTCTGGTCGATGCCAAACGCGGGGTAGATTACAACATCGTGCCGGGACGATGAGCGCCGGTACAGGCCCGCTGTCCAGCGCCACGTTTTTTGTGCGTTCGACGACACCCGCAACTCATGCGCGGCAACCTCAATACCGATCGTTGAATCGAATGCCGTGCCGCCCACCATGCCGGGCGCGGGAAGTGCGTAGGTGTTTTGCGAGTACCCGTAAAACAGGCTGAGCTGATCGACATCGTAGGTGCCACTGATGCCTTTCAGGGTGTAGCTCGGCGTCGCGTTCAACAGAGGCCCGCTGTGCGGCGCGCTGCCTGCATCGGTCTCATTGACCCCGTACTGGTAGCTGCCCTGGTAGCTCCAGTAGGTGGCATTGATGTGCAGGTTGTCGATAGGCCGGAACAGCGCGCGCACGCGTGCAGTCCTGACCTGGCCCGGGTTGATTTGGCGACGACCGCTTGCCGGGTCGTCGATCCAGCCTGCCAATGTCTCGTCGGTCGCAGCGACGCGCAACGCCAGCATGTCGCCGATGACCGGCACATTGATCATCGCCTTGGCGGACCTGCTGCTGCCGCCAGTTTCCGTGTGCGATAGCCCGGTCTGGGCAGCCAGGGCAAACCTGTCAAGTTGCGCATTGTTGGTCAGCGTGCGGATGGTGCCGCCCATCGATCCTTCGCCGAACAGCGTGCCCTGGGGGCCGCGCAACACCTCGATGCGGTCCAGGTCCCAGGTCCGCAGGTCGGGCGTGATTGGCACGCTGACGCCGCTGAACGGCAAATCGTCGAGGTAGTAGCCGTTCTCGTTGCCGCCCAGCGAAGTCGCGATGCCTCGGATGCTGATCTTGGCCAGTCCCGAGCCGGGATCGTAGACGCTGACACCGGGCGCATCCTGCAGTACGCCGGCGATCGTGGACGCGCCCCGGCGTGCGAGCGTCTTCCCTGTGATGACCGATACGGCGATCGGCACGTCCACCAGCCGTTCGGAAAACCTGCGTGCCGTGACCTCTACCCATGGTATGCCCTCGTTAAAGTCGGCGTACTCGTCGCTCGACTCCACCTGGCGCAGCGTTGCCGCGCCCGGGCCGGTATCGATCACCTCGAGATTGGTCTCGCGCAGCAGGATGGAGAGCGCTTCGCGCGGCGTCATGGTGCCATGCACGGGGCCAGCGTTGACTCCCTGTAGCAAGTAGGGCGCGTACAGGATCTGGAAATTGGTCTGCTCGACCAGCTGGCGCACGGCATCGGATGCCGCTTGCCGCGAAATATCGATCTTCTGCGTCGTCGACGGGTTCTGCCCAAGCGCGAGCCCGGAGATCGTGAGAGCCTGCGCGACGAACACCAGGCGCGCGCCCAAACTGCTGCACCGAGCAAGAGAAGGTCTCATCAAGGATCAAAAGGATGTGTTCGTGTAACCCTTCCGATTATAACGCGGCTGTCAGTAATGTCAGGTAAAGTTATTTTTGCTCATTGCAACTAGCTGACCGATATTCCGGGCACGGCTGTGATGGTCGCGTGCCCGGTCAGGACAATCTCGTCGCTCCTGCTATTTCCCCATGGCGTAACGCATCTCGAGCCCGATGGTGCGCGGGCGCAGGCGCGGCGCCACCAGTTCGACATCCGTCGCGGAGAGCTGGTTGCCAAAGCGCGAGCTTGCGGCGCCGTGATCGTTCTTCAAGTTCTCCCCAAACAGCGAAAGTGTCCACAGTCCCTGAATGAAAGAGACGCGGGCATCGATGCTGTCGAGCGCGTCACCGGCTTGATCTAGCGCGAACGTGTGGGCTGGATGGCTGGCGACATGTTGAATGCCTGCGCGTGCCACGCCTTTCCATGCGTTGGGAAGCGCGAATCCATACTCGCCGCTTGCACTGATGGTAAAGCGCGGCACGTCGTCAACCCGGGTACCTGCCGTGATTTGGGTTCCGGGTACGGCCGCCTTGTACTTTGCATCAACCAGGCCGGCCGACAGCAGGGCCGTGAACGACTTGCTGACAGCATAGGCAAAGCTCGCATCCAGGCCGTTCGTCCGCGTTCCTTCGGAATTGATTAGCCCATTCAACCCTGTGGTGCCGATTGGCATGCGAATTGCAAAATCTTTCCAGTCGCTGTGGTAGACGGCAAACTCCATGTTGAGCCGGCGGTCGAGTGCGCTGATCTTGGTACCAAGTTCGTAGGTCCAGATCGAATCTGGCTTGATCGCCGAGGGCAACACGATGTTGTACTGGGCAGCCAGCGCTTCGACCCCCGTCACCTGGTTTTGTCCGGAACGGAAGCCCTTGGACGCGCTCGTGTAGATTTGCTGGTTGTCCGACGGACGGTAGGCCAAGCTGATGCGCGGATTGTTGCTGCTGAAGCGGTTTTGGCTAACCGTAGCCGGCACCCCGTTATCGACGTTCGCACCCGCGATGCGGTCACTAAAATGGCGCATGCCCAGGCTTGCCTCGAGGGGGAACTGGGGAAGGGTGTAGGTTACCTCGCCAAACACCGATGACGCGGTGGAATCGGTGATGCTGGTCTGGTTCAGTCCAAACACGGCGAGAATCACGGTGTCCGAGCGTTTCGCAGTGCGGCGATACACACCCGCTGTCCAGCGCCACGGCTTCTGGGTTGTGGAAGACAGGCGCAGCTCGTGCGTTTCCACATCGATGCCGATCGAGGCGTCCAAGATTCCTCCGGCATATGCGCCAATCGACGGCAGGCGATAGTCGTTTTTTGCAAAGCCGTAGAAGACGCTGACGGCGTCGAAATCGTAGGTGGCGTTCAGCCCTTTGAGGGTGTACTCGGGCGCGGCATCGAGCACGCTCGCTTGTGAAGCGGTGCCTTGGTCGGTGGCGGTGGTACCGTAAGGCAGGTCTGCCTTGTAATGCCAATAGCTCGCGTTGATGCTCAGTTCGTCGACAGGCTTGAACAGTACGCGCAAGCGCTCCGTCTTGATGTTCGTCGGGTTGATGTTCTCCCTGCCTTTTGCAGGATCGTCGATCCAGCCCTGGTAGTCTTCATTGGTGACGGCGATCCGCATGGCCAACATATTATTGATGATCGGCACGTTGATCATTGCCTTGGCAGACCGGTTGGCGCCGCCCCCTTCGGTATGCGAGATGCCTGTCTGGCCGGCAAACGACCACTGGTTCAGGCGCGCATTATTCGTCAGCGTGCGGATGGTGCCTCCCATCGCCCCTTCACCGAACAAGGTACCCTGCGGGCCGCGCAGTACTTCGATCCGGTCCAGATCCCATGCGCGCACATCCGGGGAGATGGGCACCGTCACTCCGGTAAACGGAAGGTCGTCCAGGTAGTAGCCGTTCTCGTTGCCGCCCAATGAAGTGGAAATACCGCGGATGCTGATCTTGTTGACCCCGGAGCCGGCGTCGTACACGCTGACCCCGGGAACGGTCTGCAATACGTCCGCAATGCTGCCGGCGCCGCGCCGCGTCAGGTCGTCGTTCGAGAACACCGAGATTGCGATCGGCACGTCCACCAACCGTTCGGTGAATTTGCGTGATGTGACCATGACGGTTGCGATCCCGGGCTGCGTCTGCTCGGTGGCGCTGGGCAGCGTGTCAACAGCCGCTTGCCCCGGCAAATTGACTGATTGGCTCGGTTGCACCTGTTGAGCGAAGGAGCGTGATGGCAGCGTTAGCGCCAATGCGGCAACAACCGCGGTACAGCAATTCGTACGTGCAAACCTTGGGGACGACTTCATTTTTGCTCCTGGCGATGTCGGATGTGGACACCATGCGGACATGGCGAGTGGCTGCGCCGCCACTGGCCATACAACGCGACGTCAAACTCGTCCCCCCACTGCTTGCGGTCATTTGTTTCAAAATTATTTCAGCGTTTTCAGCTGTCTCGCCCGATCTGTGCGATCGGCGAAAACAGCGCTCCAAAGCCACTTACGTTTGCTACAACGCGCAACCCGGTGCCGCCCCCCACTCACTCGATTAGATATATTTTTATCGGCTAAGTGCTTGATTTAACAGGATTGGCGCGATGTATAATCGCCGGAGGGAACCCATCGCAAAGTAGAGGCGTCACGATGCAGGTCATCGCGCTGTACAAAGATCGTCAAAAGAAGCTGGTCCGTTATGTACAGCGGTTCCTGCGCAGTACTGCCGAAGCGGAAGACGTGTCGCAGGAAGCGTTTTTGCGCGCCTATGCAGCTGAGGTCGGCGGCGCCACGGAATTCAGCGAAGCGCTACTTTATACGGTGGCACGGAATCTGGCCTTGAGTGAACTGCGCAAGCGCACCACGCGGGCGTCCGAGCAGTACGAGGAGCTTTACCATCTCGATGCGAACCGTTTCAGAAACGACCCCGAGGCACAGGCCATCGACCGCAATCTGATTGCATGCGTCGAGCGTGCCATGTTGCGCATGCCGCCCAAATGCCTCGACGTCTTCCAGCTACGGAAAATCGATGACCTGAGTCATGCCGAGATCAGTGCAAAATTAGGAATATCCGTGAAAACGATCGAGCGCCATCTGACCAAGGCGCTGCGGATTTGCCGGGAGACCATGGATTTGGACGCGAACAGCGTGAATGCACTAGAAGTTACACATGGAGACGAGAATGGCTGATGTCTTACCGTTTTCGCGTGCCTCGTCACCCGATGAGCAGGCGCGACAATGGATTATTCGCATCGACCGCGCGAAGCTCAGCGCCGACGAGCACACCGAATTGCATGCCTGGCTGGCACAGGATCCGCGCCACGGCGAATTGCTCGATCAGCATGCCAAACTATGGCACGCTGCGGGAAAGGCCCGCGTGCAGGCAAGCGCGGCTGGCGCGCAGGCGGCAAATCGACCGTACTGGAAATATCGCGGCGCCGCCGCGGGGGGTGTTGCGGCGAGCGTCGCGGCACTGGCGATCTGGTTTGGCCCGTTCAATGCAGGGCGCGACCCGAGCCCCGTCTTGCAGACCGCGGCCGGCCAACATCAGCGCTTTGCGATGAGCGATGGGTCGCAGATCGAGCTCAACACGAAGTCCAGGGCAATCGTCCATTATCAGCCGCTGCAACGTCAGATCGTTCTGGTGGATGGCGAGGGATACTTTGAAGTGGCGAAGGACGAGCGCCGCCCATTTACGGTCGTGGCGGGGGCGACGACGGTGCGCGCCGTCGGCACGCGCTTCTCGGTACGCCGCCGGGCCAATGGCGATGTAGATGTCGTCGTCAGCGAGGGCATCGTGCAAGTCTCGCAAGGCGATAGCAAAGGCAAAGCCGATGCCGCCCCCTTTGCCAGGGCGGCCAGGCTCGTGGCCGGCCAGTCGTTGGCCGCCAACCCGGCGAGTTTCGCCATTGTTCCAGTGACCAGCGAAAAAATGTCGCAGTTGCTGGCCTGGCAGCACGGAAGGGTGACGTTCGATGAGACGCCCCTCTCGTTTGCGCTGGAGGAAATGAGCCGCTATGCGGCGACGCCGATGACGCCAGGTGACGCACGCGCTGCGTCCATCAAGATTTCCGGCTCTTTCTCGACGAACAATGTCGACGCCTTCCTGCGTACACTCGAACTCGGGTTTGGTTTGAAAATCCAGCGACGTCCGGACGGACAGGTTGTGGTAGTTGCCAGCAGGACCTGAACGGCCCGCGCGCGCCGGCTCGACCAGGTATGGAAAATCATGCTGCCCGGTTCGAGGCCGGGCACCATGGCGGAATACGGCAGGGTTACGGCTTTGTTGCCATCAGCGTGTCGATCAGGAATGTCATCCGTAACGCCATCAGGTCGGGTCGCGCGAGCGGATCGCTGACCCCGTGGCCACCGTCGGCATCCTCATACAGGTAGGCTTGCGAACCCAGTTCCTGCAGGCGGGCCACCATTTTCCGGGCGTGACCGGGGCCTACGCGGTTATCCGAAGTGGCCACCGTGACCAGGAAGGGCGGATACTGTACGCCAGTCTTGGCGATGTGCAGCGGCGAGTATGACTGCAATACTTGTGCCATTGCCGGGACGCTCGGATCGCCGTATTCGTCGGTCCACGCGCCCCCCATACCCATCTTCGGAAAGCGCAGCATGTCGATCAGCGGTACATCGCTGACCACTGCGCCGAACAGGTCCGGACGTTGCAGCCCGATGGTGGCCGCCAGCAGGCCGCCGTTCGACGTGCCGAAGATGCCCATCTGCTCGGGACGCGCGAAGCCGCGCTTGACCAGATCCTCCGCGACGGCGATAAAGTCGTCGTAGGAGTTCTGGCGATGCTCGCGCATGGCGGCGCGATGCCATTGTTCACCGCGCTCGCCGCCGCCGCGAATGGCGGGAATCGCGAGCGCGCCACCGCGTGCGAACCACAGCTTGGCAGCTTTGCCGCCCATGACGAAGTCGAAATAGCCCGGCGGGAGTGTGATGCCGAACGCGCCGTAGCCGGTCATCAGCGTTGGCGTCGATTGGCCGGGTTTGATATTGCGCGGCCGGATCAGATAGTAATCGATCATCGTGCCATCTTGCGAACGGGCCTGGCGGCTTTCGACTTCCATGCTTGACGCATTAAACGCGCTGGGCTCCGCGACGAACGCGCCCGTCACGCCACCAGAGCGCAACAAACGCAGTTCTGCTGGCGCCAGGTAACCTTGGGTACGGAGGACTGCCTCCTGCGTGGACGCGTCCGAAGAATCAAACGTCACCGTCACGCCCGGCGGTGCGGTGAACATGTCGCGCACCTTCCAGCCATTGGTCGCGGGCGATGCGACCTGCACGGTTTTTTGCAGGCCCCGCTTAACCGTGAAAACGACGTCCGAGCGCAGACCGGCCAACGGGTTCCCCGTAGCGACATCAACATATTCCCCGTCCTTCGGCACAGCGATTGCCTGGACTCTTTGTGCCGCCGGCGTGACCGCTTCTGTGTCGTAGCCAAGCACGGTTTCGGCCGGATATGTCTTGCCGTTGATGTCCGCAGGTTCGGCCAGTTGAACGATCACGTGGCGGTGCGTCGTCGCCAGCGCTCCGAACGACTTCAATTTTTTGGGCAATTCCAGTCTCGTTGTCGTCCCCGACGGAGCCACAGTCAGTATTTCGAACGTCGAGTAATCGATGACACGGTTGATCACGCCGAGCGCACCAGATCCTTCACCCACCCGGTCGATCGTGACCAAGGCATCGCTGGCCGGAGCTTGGTAGACGACCGGCGCCGTCGCCACGGGTTTGCCGCGATGCCACATGCGGACAGCGGCTCCCCAGCCGGCACTCGTGCGGGGCGAATCGCCCAGCGTATGCGCAATCAGTATGCGTTCCTCGTCGAGCCAGACGAACTGGGTCCGCGATGCCGGTACTGCCAGTCCGCCATCGACGAATTTGCCGGCAACGAAATCGAACTCGCGCAGCTCGCTCTCGTCGCCCCCCTCGGGCGCAAGGGAGATCAGGCAGTAACGGTACTGCGGTGCGAGGCAGGCTTTGGCAAGACCGCCGAAGCCTTGGAGCCGCAGGTCATACGCTTTACCCTCCTTGCGGCGCAGATCGTCGACGTCCAACACGGTTTTCCATGCCGCCGGGGAGCCATCCTTCGACCGCTCGGCGACTTGCAGCTGGCCATGCGGATGGACGGCATCCTTTTGCAAACGGACTGCCCGCTGTCCGAGCAACAGGACTTCGGCCAGCGGCGCGCCGGCCTGCAACGCCGTGCGCAGTTCGGACATGACCGGCTGAAAAATTGCTTTCTTCGACAGCGCCGCTGTCGTTGCCTCGGTTTGTTGACGCGCCCAGGCGAGGGCTTTCGGATCGGTCGGAGATTCCATCCACTGCAGGTGGTCCACCTGGGCCACGGCGCTGCCGGCTATGCAAAGTATTGCCGCTGCAGAAGCCAATTTCAGTTGGGTGAGGGAAGGCTTGGCATTCATGTATTTCAACCTTGGGAAAAGTGTCATTGTTGATCCTGGCGAGTGTCGACTTGGACAATGGCGTTGATGCCACTGCACGCTCAACGCGCGGAACGATCACTTCCCCCATTCGTCGCAAATATTTTCGACATCGACCGAGCTTGGAGCGAGGCTTTTGGTCGCGTGTATCATCGAACGGACTATACTAAGATGGCAGTGTGAGGGGGCGATGAAATACAAGGACTTTCCCAAGCATGACTTGAGGCGCTGTTTGTCGGTGCTGCTCTCCATTGAACGATTGGGTCTCAAAGCCTCGGCCCATTATGTCTCGCTGTTGCTTGCGTGCACGCGTGCCGAGGCGATTCGTTCCATCTCGTTGGCTCGGCATCAATTGATGATGGACATCGTGAAGATAGGCCCCATTTACCGAATTGATTCCTGGGGGATTCTCAGTCGAGAAGCAGTTCTAACTGGTTTGCAGCAATTCGATCCTGGTGTCGCCCTCGGTTCCCCAATGGGTGCTGTAAGAAAAGGAGAAGCAACGATGTCAGCAAGGGAAACGGAGGCGCAGTTCCTGAAGTCGCTCGTCCAGGCAGCGAAAACAAAAAGACTTCCTGGTTCCAACCAGGAGGCGGATGTCTTTCGGTTTGTCGCCCAGCTGCTCAGGACTCGATATCCCAGCGAGGCCAGTGCACTCGACTCAGCCGCAATGCGCTATTTTTCGCAGCACAAGGTAAAGCCGCGGCCGTTTCCTCAAGTCGTCGCAGATGGGCTTGTGGTTGACATTCCGCGCTTGCGCCATGCGATGGAAAATGGATGCGCCGGGATAAGCACATGGTAGGGCCCGTCACATTCGTTACCAACTCGGACTTGGCTATCGGTCTTCAGGAGCTATTAAATCAACTAGAGAAGCGCACAGAACTTGGTGAGCCTATCAAAATGTTCATTGCGGGAGGCATGGCTACCCACTTGTACACTGCGTACCGGGGAACGACCGATGTCGATGCGGAGTTTTCCAAGCGAATCCTGCTTCCTCGCGACCTGGCGGTGGAAACCAAAGAAGGCAAATTGCTCTATCTTGATGCGACCTACAACAGCACGTTTTCCCTCATGCATGAGGCTTACCTCGACGATGCTATCAGAGCGCCGCTCGGAACCGAACACATTGAAGTGTATGTTCTTAGCCCGGTCGATCTGATAGTAAGCAAGATCGCACGCTACAACGGCCCAGATCCGGAAGACATCGAAAATTTGATCACTCACTTCCGAATTACTGCGCAAGAAATAGAAACCCGTGCGGAAGAAGCCTTGGCCGCCTACGTTGGTAACGTCGACAATCTTCGTATGAATCTACATGAGGTCCTGGACAAGGCCCGCAAGCATGCATCGTGAAGAGAACCTGTGCCGGTAATTGTTCAAACATAGGTCCCCTTCTGCGCGGCTCAGTGCGCGTTGGCGGGCGCGTCGGGCCGCAGCACTTCGCTGGCGTTGACCTTGTGGCGCACCGCCTGCACCGCCTGCGGGCTGACCGGCTCGGCCTGGTTGCCCCAGCCTTGGCGAATATAGCTGATCACCTGCGCCAACTGCGCGTCGTCGATCGATTCGGCGAAGGTCGGCATGCCGCCGCGGCCCATCAGCACCGTCGTGATCACGGCATCGGGGTCGCCCTGTACGAAGCGGTTGCCCTTGAGCGCAGGGAAGGCGCCCGGAATGCCGGCGCCCGTGGCCTGGTGACAGGCCGCGCAGTTGGCCGCGAACACGGCCTTGCCGTCGAGGGTCTGGGCGCCGGCCTGCGCACCCAGGCCGAGCATGGCCGCCACGATCCAGCGCTTCATGCCGGCCGCCCTCATGCCGACAGGCGCTGGTGAATGCGCTCGATCTGCTGCCACGAGGACTCGATGGCGCCGGCCTGCCAGCCGCCCAGGTAGCTCATATGTTCGCCCGCCAGCAGGGTGCGGCCCTCGCCTTCGACCAGCACCGGATACGCCTTGGCGCGCGCCTCTTCGCTCCAGGTCGCCCATCCGCCGAGGTTGTACTTGACGCGGTGCCAGGCCACCGAGAACGCCGACTCGAAGGCGCTGCGGTACTGGCCCGGGAAGATTTTTTCGCCGGCCGCGAGCGCGTACTCGATGCGTTCGCGATTGCTGCGCGCGCTCATCGCGGCGGCGTCGGCGCCGAAGGTGTAGAAGCCGAGCAGCGTCCCTTTCTTGCCCTGCCAGTTCCCGGACGGCAGCGAGATCAGGTTGATGCCCTTGGTGTCGGTGTACACGTGGCCGCCGTAGATGCCGTCGTCCTCTTCCCAGAAACGGCGTCCCATCTGCAGGCCGATCTTGGCGACCGGCGCATAGGCCGCGGCCTGCAGCGCCGTCTTGAACTTGTCGGAGAAATCGGTATCGACCTGGCGCAGCACCGACAGCGGAATCGTGCACAGGCAGAAGTCGGCGCTGATGACGCTGGCCACGCCGGTGCGCAAGTCCTTGACCTGCACCTCGACCTTGTCGGGCAGGTTGCGCAGGCTGGTCACCTCGGTGTTATAGCGGATCATCTTGCCGACCCGCTTCTCGAAACCCTTCGCGATCTGGTCCATGCCGCCGACCGGCTGCAGCATGGTGGCCTGCTGCTTGAATTCGTGCACCGACTTGTAGATGTGCCCGAGCTTCGATTGCAGCAGGTCGGAGAAGGCGAGCGGATCGGACGGCACGCCCGGACCGGGCGACATGCCGGCGCCCGGATTGACCTTGAAGCCGCGGCCATCGGTGCCGCGGTAGCTCAGGTCCTTCTTCGACAGATAGCCTTCGCTGACCAGGTAGTCGATCAGCAGGGTCTTGTCGTCGGCCGTGATTTGCTGGTCCATCAGGCCGCCCTTGAGCGACTTGGCGAGCAGCTCGTCGACATAGCCGCGCATGTCGGCCTTGATCTCGAACATGCGCAGGCGGCGCCCGGCCAGCGCGCCCTTGGCGTTGTCGTTGTAGACGTAGGCCGCGTCGTTGTCGTTGTTGAACAGTTCGAGCGGCACCCCGAATTCGCTGGTGTAGTGCAGCGTCGAGCGATGGTTGAACGGGATCCGCCACGGTCCCATGTTGATGTACTGGCCCTTGTCGAATTCGCAGAGCTGCGCTTCGCCGCCCAACTCTTCGAACTGCTTGCCGCGGCGCGCGGTCTGGCAGCGGCCGCCGGCAAACGCACGCGCTTCGATCAACTTGCAGGTGTAACCCAGTTTGCTCATCTCGTAGGCCGCGGTCATGCCGGCCAGGCCGGCGCCGAGGATCACCACGGTCTTGCCCTTGACCCGGCCTTGCATGGCGGGCGGCGCGTCGCGCGTGGAGGCAAGGTCCATGCCCCAGGCCTTCATATTCGCCAGCAGCAGACCGCTGCCGCCGACGGCCATGGCCTTGGCGAGGAAATGGCGGCGCGACGGGCCGGACGGTGCAAACAAGGAGTCGTTCAATTGATTTGGCATGATCACCTACGGTGGGTTGACGAGGACTGACTGCGAGTAGCGGAGCGCGCGGCGAACACGCGCTTCCCCTCACCTGTTCACAGCAAGAGCCATGCCATCCGGGCAGCGCGCGCGCCGCCTTGGAACGGCACCGCGGGCCGCGCGCCAAGTTGGCTTTTGCCACCAAAACAGTGCGCATCTGCATCATTTTTTGGTGCGCGCGGCGACTCGAAATAACTTTGTTTTGCGCTGCGCGCGCTGCCCCGCCAAACCATCCGCAGCGTTTACTTTTCACTCTGTACGGACAAGCGCGGCAGCGCTGTTTGCACGCCGACGATAGCGAAACGCAGCGATCCGTCGGGTGTGTAAATGTGTGGGCATGCATCTTGCGTTGATGCAGGAGAACCATCTCCAACGACAACAAGGATTTATCCATGCACACTACCTTCACGCTGCCCCGCCTCGTCATGGGCCTCACCCTGCTGGCCGCCGCCTCGGCGCACGCGGACGACATCAAACGCAACGTCGCGCCGGGCGGCACGATCCCGATCGCGCGCGCGGTCAGCGTGCCGGCCAATACCCGCCTGGTGTTCCTCAGCGGGAACCTGGCCGACGTCAGCAATCCGGACGCGCCGAAAGGCTCGTACGAGGCCTACGGCGACACCCAGACCCAGACCCTGTCGGTGCTCAAGAAGATCGAAGCCCTGCTCGCCAGCGAAGGCCTGGGCATGGGCGACGTGGTCAAGGTCAACGTGTTCCTGGCAGGCGATCCCAAGCTCGACGGCAAGATGGATTTCGCCGGACTGAACGCGTCCTTCAGCCAGTTCTTCGGCACCGCGGCCCAGCCCAACAAACCGGTGCGCACGGCGCTGCAAGTGGCCGCGCTGCCGATGCCCGGCGGGCTGGTGGAAATCGAAATGACGGCCGCCAAGGTCGTCACCGCCCCCGCTCCCAAAAAGAAGAAATAAGCCCGTAGCGGGCGGCCGGCAACGGCCGCCGCGTGCTGTGCCCAACACCACGATGCGCTGGTGGCGGCATCTTGCGTCCTCGTTTTTCTATCAATCCTGAAAGGAGTTGTACTCATGTTACAGATTCTCCGCAATTTTTCGATGGATCCGGCAGCGCCGCGGCCCACCCGAGCGGCGCAGGCGATCGCCGGCGTGTTCGGCGGCCGCGGGCCGGCGCGCGGCGCGGGCGCGATGCTGCTCGCGCTGCAGGCGGGGATCGCGCTGGCGCAAGCGGCGCCGGCCCCGGACGCGGCGCCCGCCGAGCAGCACGTGGACGCGGTGATCGTCACCGGCACCCGCGTCAGCGGCCTGAAAGCGGTCGACAGCGCCTCGCCGGTGCAAGTGCTCGATTCGGCCTCGCTGGAGCGCACCGGCCAGCCCGACCTGATCCAGGCGCTGGCGCAAAACCTGCCCTCCTTCACCGCGCAAGCCTTCGGCGGCGACACCGCCAACCTGACGCTGTCGGCGCGCCTGCGCGGCCTGAGCCCGAACCACACGCTGGTGCTGGTCAACGGCAAGCGGCGCCACACCACCGCCAACCTGGCCGTGCTCGGCGGCCCGTTCCAGGGCGGCGCGGCGACCGACCTGAACTTCATTCCGGTGTCCGCGATCGACCATATCGAAGTGCTGCAGGACGGCGCCGCGGCGCAGTACGGCAGCGATGCGATCGCCGGCGTGATCAACATCATCCTCAAGAAAGACGCGCACGGCGGCACGCTGAGCACCACCGCCGGCCGCTATTTCGACCAGGGCGGCAAGACCGGCGACGCCTCGGTCAACGTCGGCCTCGAGCCGGACGAGAAGAGCTTCGTGAACCTCAGCGCCGAGACCAAGTACCACGGCTACAGCGACCGCGGCGGCATCGATCCGCGCGTGGTCAATGCGGCCAACCTGAAATCGATGCCGACCCTGGTCAACATGCCGGGCTACCCCTACGTCAACCACATCTCGGGCGACGCCGCGTATCACCTGGCGATCCTGGCGGCCAATGCCGGCTACCGCCTGGGCGCCGACACCGACCTGTATGCCAACGCGACCTACGGCAAGAAGACCGCCGACGCCTACGAAAACTACCGCACCCCGAACCGCCTGCCGAAGATCTATCCGAACGGTTTCAATCCGCTCGAGACGCTCGACGAAACCGACTTCGGTTTCAGCGCCGGCATCCGCGGCACGGCCGGCGAATGGAACTGGGACCTGTCTAGCACCTACGGCAAGGACCACGACCGGATGGGCGTGGCCAACTCGGCCAACCTGTCGCTGTTCAGCGACACCGGCGCGACCCCGACCAGCTTCCACGCGGGCGACTTCATCGCCTCGCAATGGGCCACCAACCTCGATGTGAACCGCGATTTCAGCGTCGGCTGGAGCACTCCGCTGAGCGTGGCCCTCGGGCTCGAGTACCGGCGCGACACCTACGAGATCGGCGCCGGCGACGCCGGCTCGCGCTACAAGGAAGGCTCGCAATCGTATCCGGGCTTCCTGCTCACCGATGCCAGCAGCCATACGCGCAACGACAAGGCGGTCTATCTCGACCTGGCCGGCTCGCCGATCGAATTCCTCAAGCTCGACGCGGCCGCGCGCTACGAGCGCTTCAGCGACTTCGGCAGCGCGCGGGTCGGCAAGCTGACCGGCCGCTACGACTTTTCGCCGCAGGTGGCGCTGCGCAGCACGGTCAGCAACGGCTTCCGCGCGCCGACCATGGCCGAGGAATTCTATTCGGCCACCAATGTGTCGCCGACCTCGGCCTTCGTGCAGCTGGCGCCGAATTCGCCGGGCGCGGCGCTGGTCGGGGTCAACGGCCTGAAGCCGGAAAAGACCAAGAACTACAGCGTCGGCCTGGTGCTCCATCCGACGCCGAAGATGACGCTGACGGCCGACGCCTACCTCATCGACGTCAACGACCGCATCGTCGGCAGCGGCTCGCTGTTCGGCTCGGGCGGCGCGGTCAACTCGGGCACCCTTGTGGCGGCGATCAAGGCCAACGGCAACGTGCTCGACCCGACCGTCAGCCAGACCGGCATCAGCATCTTCTCGAACGCGGTCAACACCCGCAACAAGGGTGCCGAAGTGGTGTACACCTACAACAGCAAGTTCGACGACATGGGCCGGGTCGACTGGTCGGTGGCGGCCAACTACAACACGGTCAAGGTCACCAAGATCAACCAGGCGCCGACCCAGTTGCTGCCGCAGGCGCTGCTGAACCAGTCGGCCATCGCCAGCCTCGAGACCTCGTCGCCCAAGATGCGCCTGAACCTGGGCGCGCTGTGGAAGAAAGGCATCTGGACCGTGAACCTGCGCGAGTCGGTGTACGGCCCGTCGTCGGGCTTCACCAGCATCAACGGCAGCACCTATTACGAGAGCCGGATCAAGACCCTGGCCACCACCGACCTCGAACTGTCGGTCAAGGCGGGCAAGGGGATCACGCTGGCGGTCGGGGCCAACAACCTGTTCAACAAATACCCGGACAAGAACAATCCGGACCTGATCGCGGCCCAGACCGCGGCGCTGAACACCGGGGCGGTGACCTTGTATCCGAGCTTCTCGCCGATCGGCATCAATGGCGGTTACTACTACGGCCGCCTGAGCTACGCGTTCTAAGGCCGCGTCGTTGCACACTTGGA
>Ga0193702_1000191_pt1 | contig 24715 bp, 19 predicted proteins | sample U3a1metaG_FD_143060 | JGI IMG/M metagenome (GOLD analysis project Ga0193702, IMG submission 143060) | Soil microbial communities from a riparian zone of the East river system, Colorado, United States - U3a1 | ecosystem: Environmental > Terrestrial > Soil > Riparian zone | place: USA: East River... | reverse complement strand
TGGGTGGCCTCGGGCGATTACAAGGTCGAGCCGGACCGCACCTGCGCGCCGTTCGAGCCGGTGCGCTGCGATACCTTCATCACCGAATCGACCTTCGGCCTGCCGATCTACCGCTGGCAGCCGGAGCGCGAGATCTTCGACGACATCAACGGCTGGTGGCGCAAGAACGCGGCCGAAGGGCGGCCCAGCGTGATCTTCGCCTACGCCTTCGGCAAGGCGCAGCGCATCCTGAGCGGGCTCGATGCGTCGATCGGCACCATCGTCTGCCACGGCGCGGCCGAACCGCTGAACCGGGTCTACCGCGCGGCCGGCGTGGCGTTGCCGCCCACGGCGATGGTGACCGCGGTCGACAAGACCGCGCTCAAGCGGGCCATCGTGATCGCGCCGCCCTCGGCCGCCGGCTCGCCGTGGATCAAGCGCTTCGGCGACTATAGCGACGCCTTCGCCAGCGGCTGGATGCAGTTGCGCGGCGCGCGCCGCCGGCGCGGCGTGGACCGCGGCTTCGTGCTGTCCGACCACGCCGACTGGCCGGGCTTGATGACGGCGATCCGCGCCACCGAAGCGCAGCGCGTGATCGTCACCCACGGCGCGATTCCGGTGATGGTGCGCTGGCTGTGCCAACAGGGCCTCGACGCGGCCGGCTTCGACACCGAATATGGCGACGAGGACGACGAACAGGTCGGCGCCGCGCCCGAACCCGAGGCCAGCGATGCGTGAATTCGCCCGCCTGTACGCCGAGCTTGACGAAACCACCGCCACCAAGCGCAAGCTCGACGCGCTGCAACACTACTTCGCCGGCGCGGCACCCGACAACGCCGCGTGGGCGGTCTACTTCCTGGCCGGCGGCAAGCCGCGCCAGGCGGTGCCGAGCAAGCTGCTGCGCCAGTACGCGATCGAGTACGCGGGCCTGGACGAATGGCTGTTCGACGAGTGCTACCACGCGGTGGGCGACATGGCCGAGACCATCGCCCACATCCTGCCGCCGCCCGAACGGCGCAGCGACGTCGGCCTGGCCGAGTGGATGCAGGAGCGTATCGGCCCTTTGCGCGGCGCCGATCCGGCCACGATCCGCGAGGCGCTGTTCGGCTTCTGGAACGAGCTCGATTGGCGCGAACGCTTCTTGCTCGTCAAATTGATCGGCGGCGGCTTCCGGGTGGGCGTCTCGCGCCTGCTGGTCACGCGCGCGCTGTCGGCCATCGCCGCGGTCGACAGCAAGTTGATCGCGCAGCGGCTGATGGGCTGGACCGACGGCACGGTGCGGCCCACCGCGGCCGGCTTCCTGCAGCTGATCGCCGCGCAATCGGACGACGAGCACCGGCTGCGCGGCGGCCAACCCTATCCCTTCTTCCTGGCGCACCAGCTGCAGGGCGAGCCGCAGGCGCTCGGTGCGCTCGGCGACTGGCAGGTCGAGTGGAAGTACGACGGCATCCGCGCCCAGTTGGTGCGGCGCGGCGGCCAGAACTTCCTGTGGTCGCGCGGCGAGGACATGATCACCGAGCGCTTCCCGGAAATCGCCGCGCTGCGCCTGCCCGAAGGTACGGTGGTCGACGGCGAGGTACTGGTCTGGACCGAGGACGGCACGCCCGCGCCGTTCGCCGACCTGCAAAAGCGCATCGGCCGCAAGAGCCTCTCGGCCAAGCTGCTGGCTGAGCTGCCCGCGGTGCTGGTAGCCTACGATTTGCTGGAACAGGGCGGCGTCGACCTGCGCGCGCTGCCGCAGCGCGAACGCCGTGCCCTGCTCGAAGCGCTGGTGCGCGACACTGCCCAGCCGGCGCTGAAACTGTCGCCGCTGATCCATGCTGCCCACTGGGAGCAACTGGCCGAAATCCGCGCCGAGTCGCGTGCGCGCGGGGTGGAGGGCATGATGCTCAAGGCGCTCGATGCGCAATACGGCGTGGGCCGCACCAAGAACGTCGGCACCTGGTGGAAGTGGAAGATCGATCCCTACTCGGTCGATGCGGTGCTGATCTACGCCCAGGCCGGCCACGGCCGCCGCGCCTCGCTGTACACCGATTACACCTTCGCGGTGTGGGACGGCGAGGACGCCGAGCGCAAGCTGGTGCCGTTCGCCAAAGCCTACTCGGGGCTGACCGACGCCGAGATCGCGCTGGTCGACAACGCGATCCGCAAGACCACCATCGAGAAGTTCGGTCCGGTGCGCAGCGTGCGGCCGACCATGGTGTTCGAGATCGGCTTCGAAGGGATCGCGCTGTCGAGCCGGCACAAGGCCGGCATCGCGGTGCGCTTCCCGCGCATCCTGCGCAAGCGCGACGACAAGAGCATCGACGATGCCGACACACTCGATACGCTTAAGGGCCTGCTGGCCAGCGCCGGGCCATGAGCAAGAGCCGCATGGCGCAAGCCGTCGATGCCTGGTTCGCCGCGCGCGGCTGGAAGGTGTTTCCGTTCCAGCGCGCGGTGTGGCGCGCCGCGCTGGCCGGCGAATCGGGCCTGCTGCACGCGAACACCGGCGCCGGCAAGACCTACGCGGTGTGGTTCGCGGCACTGCTGCGCGGCGCCATGCCGGGCAAGGGCCTGCGCGTGTTATGGATCACGCCGATGCGCGCGCTGGCCGCCGACACTCAGCGCGCGCTGGAGGAATCGGCCGCCGCGCTGTCGCCTGGATGGAGCATCGGCGCGCGCACCGGCGACACCGGTTCGGCCGAGCGCGCGCGCCAGGCGCGCAGCCTGCCGTCGGCGCTGATCACCACGCCCGAGAGTCTGTCGCTGCTGCTTAGCCACGCCGCGGCCGAGGCCCAATTCGCGCGCCTCGACATGGTCATCGTCGACGAGTGGCATGAGCTGATGGGCAGCAAGCGCGGCGTACAGGTGCAGCTGGCGCTGGCGCGCTTGCGGCACTGGCGCCCCGAGCTGGTGGTGTGGGGCCTGTCGGCGACGATGGGCAATCTCGAGCTGGCGCGCGCGGTGCTGCTGGGCGAAGGCAAGGGCGTGCTGGTCGAGGGGGACCTGCGCAAGGAGATCCGGGTCGACACCCTGATTCCGGAGAACGTGGCGCGCTTCCCGTGGGGCGGCCACCTCGGCATCCAGATGCTGCCGGCGGTGGTCGGCGAGATCGACCGCTTCAACGCGACGCTGGTGTTCACCAACACGCGTTCGCAATCGGAGCTGTGGTACCAGAACGTCCTCGAGGCGAAACCGGAATGGGCCGGCCTGATCGCGCTGCATCACGGTTCGCTCGACCGCGAGGTGCGCGACTGGGTCGAGGCCGGGCTCAAAAAGGGCGCGCTGAAAGCGGTGATCTGCACCGCCAGCCTGGACCTCGGCGTCGACTTCCTGCCGGTCGAACGGGTGCTGCAGATCGGCAGCGCGAAGGGCATCGCGCGCCTGCTGCAGCGCGCGGGCCGCAGCGGCCACGCGCCCGGGCGCATCTCGCGCGTGACGCTGGTGCCGACCAACAGCCTCGAACTGCTGGAAGCGGCCGGCGCCAAACAAGCGGTGGCCGCGCGCCGCATCGAGGCACGGCTGGTGCCCAACAAGCCGTTCGACGTGCTGGTCCAGCACCTGGTGACGGTGGCGCTGGGCGGCGGCTTTCGCTCCGGCCAGCTGCTGGCCGAGGTGCGCAGCGCCTGGTCGTATCGCGCGCTGAGCGACGAGGAGTGGCAGTGGGCGCTCGATTTCGTGGCGCGCGGCGGCCAGAGCCTGACCGTGTATCCCGAATACCGGCGCGTGCTGCCGGACCAAGAGGGCGTGTACCGCGTGCCCGACGTGGCGATCGGACGCCGGCACCGGATGGGCATCGGCACCATCGTGTCGGACGCCAGCGTGCAGGTCAAGTACATGAGCGGCGGGCGAATCGGCAGCGTCGAGGAGTCCTTCATCTCGCGCCTGAAGGCGGGCGACCATTTCCTGTTCGGCGGCCGCATCCTCGAATTCGTGCGGGTGCACGAGATGACCGCGTTCGTGAAGCGCGCCACCGGCAGCCGCGGCGCGGTGTCGCGCTGGCAGGGCGCCAAGATGCCGCTGTCGTCCGAACTGGGGCACGCCGCGCTCGAACAGCTGCGGCTGGCGAGCCTGGGCCGGTTCGACGGACCGGAGATGGAGGCGCTCAAGCCGCTGCTCGAGATCCAGCAGCGCTGGTCGGCGCTGCCCACCATCGACACGCTGGTGATCGAGTCGATGAAGAGCCGCGAGGGCTATCACCTGTTCGTGTATCCCTTCGCCGGCCGCTCGGTGCACATGGGACTGGCCTCGCTGTTCGTTTACCGCATCGGGCGCCAGCAGCCGATCACCTTCTCGATCGCGATCAACGATTACGGCTTCGAACTGCTGGCGGCGGAGGCGGTGGACTGGGCGCGCGTGTTCGCCGGCGAGAACGGCGCGCAGGTCGGCCTGCTCGCTACCGAAGGCCTGCTCGACGATGTGCTCGAGAGCCTGAACGCGACCCAGCTCTCGCAGCAGCGCTTTCGCGAAGTGGCGCGCATCGCGGGGCTGGTGTTCCAGGGCTACCCGGGCCAGCCGAAGAGCAACCGCCAGGTGCAGGCCTCGTCCTCGCTGTTCTTCGAAGTCTTCCGCAGGCACGATGCCGGCAACCTGTTGCTGACGCAGGCGCAGCGTGAAGTGATGGAACAGGAGCTCGAACTCACGCGCCTGCGCGAGACGCTCGAAGAACTGCATGCGCGCAGCGTGGCCTTCCGCGAAGTCAAGCGCGCCACGCCGTTCGGCTTCGCGCTGATGGTCGAGCGCTTCCGCGAAAAGGTCAGCACCGAGAAGCTGTCGGACCGCGTGGCGCGCATGGTGCGCGAACTCGAAAAAGCGGCCGCCGCATGAGCGCGCGCGCGATCGTCGTGGCCGGCGAAACCGTGCTGCTGCTGGCGCAAAAGGCGCTCTACTGGCCGCGCGAGAAGCTGCTGGTGGTGGCCGATATCCACTTCGGCAAAGCGGCCTCGTTCCGCGCGCAGGGCGTGCCGGTGCCGCGCGGGACCACGTCGCAAAACCTCGATGTGCTGGACGCCCTGCTGGCGCAGTACGAGATCGGGCGCATCGTCTTCCTCGGCGACTTCCTGCACGCGCGCGCGGCGCATGCGAGCGCCACGCAGCGGGCGATGCTGGCCTGGCGCTCGCGCCATCCGGGCCTGGCGCTGACCCTGGTGCGCGGCAATCACGACCGCCATGCGGGCGATCCCGCCAGCGCGCTCGGCATCGAGCTGGTCGACGAACCGCATCCGCTCGGGCCGTTCTGGTTCTGCCATCACCCCGATATCGCGGCGCCCGGCTATGCGCTGGCCGGCCATGTGCATCCGGCCTACCTGCTGTCCACGCGTGTCGATTCGCTGCGGCTGCCGTGCTTCGTGGTCGGCGCCGCGCGCATGATCCTGCCCGCGTTCGGCGCCTTCACCGGCGGCCACCTGCTGGCGCCGGCACCGGACGACGCGGTCTACGTGAGCTCGGGCGAGGCGGTGCACTGTGTACGCCAACGTACGGACGTAAAGACGCGCCCGGCGTAAGTTGTGTGGGCCGCTGGAAAGTTTCAGCGCGGCCGAGCAGACAACCGAGGAGAGCATCATCAAAACCACACAACAACTATTCGCGGGGCTGATGGCGGTGCTGCCGCTGTTTTCGATGACGCTGGCCACCCCCGCGCAGGCGCAGCAGTTCAACACGCCGTCCGGCGCCTACGGCAGCCCGGTGATCCGCGGCTTCAATGTCGACGAGGTGCGGCGTATCGCGCCCGGCGTCGAGCTCAATTTCGATGTGTACGGCACGCCGGGCGGCACCGCGGTCCTGCACATCACGGGCGCCAACCGCAACCTGACCCTGACCGAAACCGAGCCGGGCCAGTACGAAGGCGTCTATACCATCGGCACCCGCGACCATATCACCGGCAACAGCGCGGTGACGGCCAACCTGCGGGTCGGCAACCAGGTCGCCAGCGGCGTGCTCAGCGAGTCGCTGCTGCGCGGCGTCGGCAGGCATGCCCAGCCACGCCGCGGCGAGCTCGCCGGGTTGCCGCGCATCGAACGCTTCGAGATCCAGCCGAACGACGACCTGAGCCCCGGCAACGAGCTGGTCTTCTCGGTCTATGGCACGCCGGGCGCCAAGGTGGACATGACCATCAGCGGTACCCGCGGCACCTTCTTCCTGCCCGAAGTGCGGCCCGGCGAGTACAGCGGCAGCTACACCATCCGGCGCGCCGACCGCATCGGCGCCAACAGCGCGGTGACCGCGACCATGCGCGCGGCCGACGGCCGGCTGGCCACCGCGACCCTCGGCAAGCCGCTGCGGGTAGCCGCCGCGACGCCGGCGCCGCAGCCGCGCGTGGCGCGCTACTGCACCAATTGCGCGACGGTGGAGGCGATCAACGTGGTGCAGGTGAATGGCGAGGGCAGCTACCTCGGCGCCATCGGCGGCGGCGTGGTGGGCGCCTTGCTGGGCAGCCAGGTCGGCAGCGGCAACGGCCGCACGGCGGCCGAGCTGGCCGGCGCGGCGGGCGGCGCCTATGCGGGCCGCAACATCGAGCGCAATGCGAATCGCACCCAGCATTACGAAGTGGTGATCCGCTTTGCCGGCGGCGGTAGCCAGGTTGTGCCTTACGAAAACGATCCGGGCTTGCGGGTCGGCGAGAAGGTCAGGCTCAACAACGGCGTGCTGACGCGCGACCAATAGGGCAGGGGTGGCATGAAAAAAGCCGGCACCCGTGAGGGACGCCGGCTTTTTGCCTTGGGGCGGCCGCGATCAGACGGTGGCGAGCACCGCGCCGTCGCCCGGCTGTTCGAGTTCGCCCTTCTGCTTGGCGGCGCTGCTCTGCTTGGCGCGCGAACGCGAGGGCGGCAGGCGGCGCAAGGTCTTGAGCGCGTCGGCGTCCTTGATGCCGATGGTGCGCTGGTCGACCGTGATCAGGCCGATTTCGTTGAAGGCCGACAAGGTGCGGCTGACGGTCTCGAGCGTGAGGCCGAGGTAGCTGCCGATTTCGTGGCGCGTCATGCGCAGGTTGAACAATTTGCTCGAGTAACCCATCGCGGCGAAACGGTCGGCCAGCGAGACCAGGAAACGCGCCACGCGCGCTTCGGCGCTGAGCGCGCCCAGCATGCCGATCATGGCTTGCTCGCGCACCAGTTCGCGGCTCATCACGCCGTACATGACATTTTCGAGTTCGAGGTGGACCCGGCCGAGCGCGGTGAGCTTCTTGAAGGGCAGCAAGATCAAGTCGCAGTCGGACAGCGCCACCGCCTCCGACGCGTAGTGGCGGGTGTGGATGCCATCGACGCCGAGCATGTCGCCCTTCATCGGAAAGCTGAGCACCTGCTCGTTGCCGAACTCGTCGATGAGCACGGTCTTGAGGAAGCCGGAGTTGACGATGTACAGGGTATCGAACGCTTGCCCGATGGTATGGACGCGTTGCCCGGTTTTGAACTGCACGTGCTGGAACAGCAGTTCTTCGGTCGTGACGGAAACGGCGGCGGTGATGTGCAGCAAGTCGCAGACTTCCTTGAGGTTCGACCACAGCCGGCCCTGGCGTTGACGGCCAGCTTCCATCGGCGAAGAGTGCAGGGTGGAAGTGGTGGCGGGGCGTGGTTCTGGCGTTGGCGAAGGCAGCATGCTCATCTCCTAAAAGTTACTAACTATTTGAGGCTGCAGGCAATCACTGGTTCGGCAGCGATCTGAAGTTCGCGGACCGGTGCCTGAAAAAAAGAGTGATGGATCAGCGCGACAGGGCTGGCTGAGGCCGGAGAAATGAACGGCGAGCAAGTCGAAACGCTGAATTCAGTATGCCAACACGAGTCCGGCATTGATATCAGCGAACGCTGATTCTGTAGGTAGGACAGGACGCGTGGTTGTAGGATTCCTCCGACTATCAGCAGCACACACAGAGGGAAAAGCGCAGCACCCGCCTGGCGCCCGAGACAAATAGATCCAGCGGGAAAGACACGGCGAACTGACATTGATCGGCACGAAAACGCGGCGCCGGTGTCTAAAATCTTTCGTCGTTCAGGTTTTGAAAGGCGACAGCAGTTTGTGCGCCACCGCGTACTGCACCATTTCCGACAGTGAGCTCATGCTCATCTTCTGCATGATGCGGGTCTTGTGGGTGCTGACGGTCTTCACGCTCAAGTGCAGGCTGTTGGCGATTTCGGTGATCGAGCGGCCCGCCACCAGCAGCGAAAATACCTCGAACTCACGGTCCGACAACTGTTTGTGCAGCAACTGCTCATTCGGCGTCATGATGTTCAGCGCCAACTGCTCGGCCACCTCGGTGCTGATGTAGGGCCGGCCCGAGGCCACCTTGCGGATCGCCCCCACCAGCTGGGTGCCCGCGCTTTCCTTGGTCAGGTAGCCCTGGGCGCCGGCGCGGATCGCGCGCACCGCATACTGTTCTTCCTCGTGCATGGTAAGGATCAGGATCGCCAGCTTGGGCGCCTCGCTGCGGATCTGGCGGATCAGGTCGACCCCGCTGCGGCCCGGCATCGACAAATCGAGCAGCAACAGGTCGAAACCGCCCTGGCGCACATGCGCGAGCACCTCGAAGCCATTGATGGCTTCGCCGACGATATCGATGTCGGGCGCCCCATCGAGGATGCGCTTGAGTCCTTCGCGCATGATCGTATGGTCGTCGGCAATGACAATGCGAATCATGGGGTCGTTGTCTGCGGTCATTGGCTATGCGCAAGCGTAGGCCTGCCTTGCGGTTTCCCGCAATAGCAAGTTTACTAGGTTGACGGGCGGGCCGGCGCGAGCTTAGGTGCCGGGCTCCTTGATCAGGCGGTGCACCAGCACCGGCTTCAGCGTGTGCGACAAGACCTTGTTGGTGACACTGCCGAGCAGTAACTGGCCCCAGCCGCTACGCCCGTGCGAGCCCATGAAAATCAGGTCGCACCCCTGTTCCTCGGCCACGTCGACGATCTTCAAGGCGGTGGCGTCGGAGAACGCGGTGAACGCGGTGGCCTTGACGCCCAGCTGCTCGGCCGAACGCATGATCGAGCCCAGGTGTTCATTGCCCATCCGCTTCATTTGCTCGATGTATTCTTCCTCGCTGGGATAGGAAGGTGGGATGATTTCCACATAGACGGGGTATTGATACTCGGGGGCAACGAACAGGGCCAGTACCTCGGCCCCCATCTGCTGGGCGAACTTGACGCCCGCACAAGCCGTATGCTTCGACACGGCTGAACCATCGGTGGTGATCAGAATTTTCCGGTACATGGTAGTCCTCCCTGGGGGCATACTCATAACTGTATTGTAGTTCACCTTTCGCCTATTGATAGAACGCAAACGATTGATCTTCCTCAAATTGATTGGCGCAATTTATTGCTCCCAAGGACATTTTGGCGTGCATAGTCGATGGTAAGATAACAAAATACAACACTTGCCGTGCGAAAAGGGTAACAAAGATCGGGTTTTAATTGTCTAGGGGATAAGTTTCGCCCGGCAAAGAGGCTGGTGGCGCCCACAGTGATTTACCAACGGCAACGGCGCTGCTAAACTCGCGTATGCGCGGCGTAGTTGGCCACGATCTGCTCTGCCTAAAACTCGCACAGCACCAACCGGATACAAAGTTTCATCGCGAACTTTACAATTTATGGAGAAGCAGGGATATGACCAACGCCGCTGATGATTTCGACGCACTATTCGAGGAAGTGTCTGCGCAACGCGCCAGCGCGCCGGCGCCCGCGGCCGCGGTTGCCGTCGCTTCCGCACCGGCCGCGGCCGATGACGACGACATGGAGGCGCTGTTCGACCAGGTGTCGTCCGCCCGCCCGGCCGCCCCGGTCGCCGCCGCGCAGCCGGCCGCCGAAGCGGATGCCGGCGGCGCCGAGGGCGCCGAAGTCAACCCGGCCGACAAGCCGATGTTCGAGCGGCTGGGCGGCATCGTCCGCCTGCTGCACGATTCGCTGCGCGAGCTGGGCTACGACAAGGCGCTGACCGAGGCCTCGTCCCAGATCGTGGATGCCCAGGACCGCCTCGAATACGTGGCCAGCCTGACCGAGCAGGCCGCCAACAAGGTGCTCAACACGCTCGATGAGGGCATGCCGGCGCAGGACATGCTGTCCAAGAAAGCCAAGGAAATGGACGCCCGCTGGACCGAGCTGTTCGCGGGCAAGCTCAACATCGACGAATTCAAGGCCCTGGCCGGCGACGCCAAGCAGTTCGCCCAAACCGTGGCCGAAGCGACCGAGGCCGAAAAGGCGCGCCTGCTCGACATCATGATGGCCCAGGATTTCCAGGACATCACCGGTCAGTTGATCAAGAAAGTGGTGATCATCACCAAGACTGTCGAGCACGAGCTGGCCGAGCTGCTGCGCGATAACGCGCCGCCGGCGGTGCGCGAAAAGCTGGCCGCCAAGCCGACGCTGATGACGGGTCCCTCGATGCCGTCGATTGCGCTCGATCAGGACAATGTTGACGATCTTCTTGCCGACCTGGGATTCTAATGGACGATATGCTCAAAGATTTCGTCGTCGAGGCGATGGATCTTGCAGTCAACGTAGAAGAACATCTGCTCCGCCTCGAGCGCGATCCGAATAACAAGGAAACGCTGAACGCGGTGTTCCGTTCATTCCACACCATCAAGGGTGGCGCGGGCTTCATGAACCTGACCGCGCTGGTCGCCGCCTGCCACCTGACCGAGAATTTGTTCGACGCGCTGCGCAACGGCGCCGCGCCGGTCACGCCGATCGCGATCGAAGCGGCGCTGCAGGCGTCGGGCTTCGTGGCCGACCAGCTGACCGACCTGTCGAACGGCGCCGCGCCCGAACAGCTGGCCTCGATGCCCGATTCGCTCGAACGCATCCTGGTCAACGCGATCGAAGGCAAGGGCCACCCCGCACCGGCGCCCGCGCCGGCCGCCGCACCGGTGGTGGTCGCCACCGCGCCGGCCGCTCCCGCCGCCGCCGTGCCCAGCGCCGATGGCCTGGATTGGGAAGCGATGTTCATCGCCGTGACCCCGGCCGGCACCTACGCGCCAAGCGCCGCCGCGCCAGCCGCAGCGGCAGCCGCAGCGGCAACCCCGGCCGCCGCACAGGCCGCCGCGCCCGCCAAACCGGGCTGGGACGGCATCGACCGGCGCGAAGAAAAAGTCCAGGAATTCCGTGCCGCCTCCGCGCCCGCCAAGGAAGACAGCATCCGCGTCGACGCCGTCAAGCTCGACGCGCTGCTCGAAGTGGCGGGCGAATCGGTGCAGGCCGCCAACCAGGCCTCGGTGCTGCTCGAGCGCCTGCTGCAATTCAAATTCGACGGCCCGGCCGCGAGCCTGATGGCGACTCTGACCGAGACCCTGGAGCGCGCCTCGCGCTACTCGACCGAACTGCAGCGCGCCACGCTGGCGACCCGCATGCAGCCGGTCGGCCGCCTGTTCCAGAAATTCCCGCGCCTGGTGCGCGAGCTGGCCAAGGACCTCGGCAAGGACGTCGAACTGCATATCGAAGGCGCCGAGACCGAGGTCGACCGGGTGGTGGTCGACAGCCTGTACGACCCGCTGGTGCACATGCTGCGCAATGCGCTCGACCACGGCGTCGAATCGCCCGAGGAACGGGTCGCCGCCGGCAAGCCGGCCAAGGCCTTCATCTCGCTCAAAGCCTGGCAGGAAGCCAACAGCGTGATGATCGTGCTGCAGGACGACGGCAAGGGCATGGATCCGATCGCGCTGCGCCGCAAGGCCTTCGAAAAAGGCCTGATCAGCGAGAACGCGGCGCCGAGCGACGACGAAGCCTACCAGCTGGTGTTCCTGCCGGGCTTCTCGACCAAGGAGCAGGCCACCTCGGTGTCCGGCCGCGGCGTCGGCATGGACGTGGTGAAGACCGCGGTCGAGAAGAACCGCGGCGCGATCCATATCGAATCCGCGCTCGGCCACGGCACCAAGTTCGCGATCCGCCTGCCGATCGAACTGTCGATCGTGCCGACCATGCTGGTCTCGACCTCGGGCGCCGCGCTGGCGCTGCCGATGGCGGTGGTGCAGCGCGTGGTCGAACTGCCCGAGACCTTCATGCAGGTGGGCGGCGCGCCGGTGCTGAAAGACCAGGGCCGGCCGCTGCCGGTGCGCTCGCTGGCCGCCTCGCTCGGCTACGAGCACTGTTCGGAGCGGGTCGGCATCGTGGTCGCCGCGCCCCAGCCCTACATCCTCGCGGTGGAAGCGGTGGACGGCACCGCCGACCTGGTGATCAAGCCGATGACCGCGATCGCGGTCGAGGGCATCACCGGCACCGCGCGCTCGGCCGAAGGCGAGCTGGTGCTGGTGGTCGGCCTGGCCTTCCTGATGGATGGATGCCGCGGCAGCGTGCGCATGGCGGCGTAGGGTGGGTACCGCAGGTGCCCACGCGTGACGGCCGATTAGCCTGCGGCCGAAAGCAGGTGCCCACGCGTGACGGCCGATTAGCCGGCGGCCGAAAAAAAGCCTCGCCCCCGAAAGAAAGTCGAAAATGCCTGCGCTTCTCCCGCAGGCTTTTTTTTATTCGAAAATCCGATGCGTCAACCGAACAAATATCGCCCAAATGCGCCAAAACCTCGCAATGTATCAATCCGGGGCGCCTGCTGCCGCGCTGCACAAATATGGCATAATCGAATTCGCTCGTTGTATCCCGCAGTCGTTTCACTGAAAAGATCATGATCAAAACGCTCTACGATAAACTCTGGGAGTCGCATGTGGTGCGTGCCGACGAAGACGGCACCACGGTCCTGTACATCGACCGCCACCTGGTGCACGAAGTGACCAGTCCGCAGGCTTTCGACGGCCTGCGCGCGGCCGGCCGCAAGCTGTGGCGCACCTCGGCCAACCTGGCCGTGGCCGACCACAACGTGCCGACCACCGACCGCCAGCACGGCATCGCCGACCCCACCTCGCGCCTGCAGGTCGAGACCCTGGACAGCAACGCCAAGAGCTACGGCCTGACCTATTTCAACATGAACGACAAGCGCCAGGGCATCGTGCACGTGATCGGGCCGGAGCAGGGCGCCACGCTGCCCGGCATGACCGTGGTCTGCGGCGATTCGCACACGTCCACGCACGGCGCCTTCGGTTGCCTGGCGCACGGCATCGGCACCTCGGAAGTCGAGCATGTGCTGGCCACCCAAACGCTGCTGGCCAAGAAATCCAAGGCCATGCTGGTGCAGGTCGACGGCGCGATGCCGGCCGGCGTGACCGCCAAGGACGTCGTGCTGGCCGTGATCGGCAAGATCGGCACCGCCGGCGGCACCGGCTACGCGATCGAATTCGGCGGCTCGACCATCCGCGCGCTGTCGATGGAAGGCCGGATGACGGTCTGTAATATGGCGATCGAAGCGGGCGCGCGCGCCGGCATGGTCGCGGTGGACGACACCACCATCGACTACGTCAAGGGCCGCCCGTATGCGCCCGCCGGTCCGCACTGGGAGCGTGCGGTGGCCTACTGGCGCACCCTGCATTCGGATCCCGGCGCGCAGTTCGACCTGGTGGTCACGCTGAATGCGGCCGAGATCAAGCCGCAGGTCACCTGGGGCACCTCGCCCGAAATGGTCGTCGCGATCGACGGCCGGGTGCCCGATCCCGATCACGAAAAGGACGCGGTGCGGCGCGACGCGATGGAGAAGGCGCTGGTCTACATGAACCTGAAGCCGAACACGCCGATCGAAGACATCCGCATCGACAAGGTATTCATCGGCTCCTGCACCAATTCGCGCATCGAAGACTTGCGCGCGGCCGCCGCCGTGGTGCGCGGCAAACAGCGCGCCTCGAACGTGCGGCTGGCGCTGGTGGTACCCGGCTCCGGGCTGGTGAAAGACCAGGCCGAGCGCGAAGGACTGGACAAGATCTTCAAGGACGCGGGCTTCGAATGGCGCGAGCCAGGCTGCTCGATGTGCCTTGCCATGAACGCCGACCGGCTCGAGCCGGGCGAGCGCTGCGCCTCGACCTCGAACCGCAATTTCGAAGGCCGGCAGGGGCAGGGCGGACGCACCCACCTGGTGTCGCCCGCCATGGCGGCGGCGGCCGGTATCGCCGGCCACTTCGTCGACGTGCGCGCATTGCGCTGACCAAAGCTAGAATAAACCACGAGTCCAAATCATGAAAAAAATGTTCGCCTTCTCCATCATCGTCGCCGGCGTCGGCAAGGACGTGCAAAAAGTCGGCCAGGTGGTCGAAGGCGCCGGCAAAAAATAATCCATCCTGTCGTTCCCGCGCAGGCGGGAACCCATGGCGCGTCAGCCGGGATGCGCGGTATGGGTCCCCGCCCGCGCGGGGACGACGCAGTGCCCGTAGAAGAACCATGGACAAATTTACGATATACGAAGGACTGGTGGCGCCGCTCGACCGCGCCAACGTCGACACCGACGCCATCATCCCGAAGCAGTTCCTCAAGTCGATCCACCGCACCGGATTCGGCCCCAACCTGTTCGACGAGTGGCGTTACCTCGACCACGGCGAGCCGGGCCAGGACAACAGCCGCCGCCCGCTCAATCCGGACTTCGTGCTGAACCAGCCGCGCTACCAGGGCGCGTCGATCCTGCTGGCGCGTAAGAACTTCGGCTGCGGCTCCTCGCGCGAGCACGCGCCATGGGCGCTCGACCAGTACGGCTTCCGCGCGGTCATCGCCCCCAGCTTCGCCGACATCTTCTTCAACAACTGCTACAAGAGCGGCTTGCTGCCGATCGTGCTGCCCGAAGCGCAGGTCGACCACCTGTTCAACGAGGTCAAGGCCTTCCCCGGTTTCCGGCTGGTGGTCGACCTCGAACAGCAGCGCATCGCCACCAGCAACGGCAGCCTGGCCTACGAGTTCGCGATCGACCCGTTCCGCAAGTACTGCCTGCTGAACGGCCTCGACGACATCGGCCTGACCCTGCGCCACGCGGACCAGATCCGCGCTTTCGAAGAACGCCATCTGGCGGCCCAGCCCTGGCTGGCCAACGTAATCTGAACCACGGACCTACATGAAAATCGCAATCCTGCCGGGTGACGGCATCGGCCCTGAAATCATGGCGCAAGCAGTCAAGGTGCTGAACGCGCTCGGCGAACAATTCGAGATGGAGAGCGCCGACGTCGGCGGCGCCGGTTATGCCGCGCACGGCCACCCGCTGCCCGCCGCGACGCTGGCGCTGACCAAGGCCGCCGACGCGGTGCTGTTCGGCGCCGTCGGCGACTTCAAGTACGACACGCTGGAGCGCGCGCTGCGCCCCGAGCAGGCGATCCTCGGCCTGCGCCGCGAGCTGGCGCTGTTCGCCAACCTGCGCCCGGCGATCCTGTATCCCGAGCTGGCCGGCGCCTCCACGCTCAAGCCGGAAGTGGTGTCCGGCCTCGACATCCTGATCATCCGCGAGCTGACCGGCGACATCTACTTCGGCAAGCCGCGCGGCGTGCGCGAGTGCCCGGACGGCCCGTTCAAGGGCGAGCGCGAAGGCTTCGACACCATGCGCTACGCCGAGTCCGAAATCCGCCGCATCGCGCACGTCGCGTTCCAGGCCGCGCGCAAACGCGGCAAGCGCGTGACCAGCGTCGACAAGGCCAACGTGCTCGAGACCTTCCAGTTCTGGCGCGACATCGTCAGCGACGTGCACCGGCAGTACCAGGACGTGGAGCTCGACCACATGTACGTCGACAACGCCGCGATGCAGCTGGTGCGCGCGCCGAAAAAATTCGACGTCATCGTGACCGGGAATATGTTCGGCGACATCCTGTCCGACTGCGCCGCGATGCTGACCGGTTCGATCGGCATGCTGCCCTCGGCCTCGCTGGACGCCAACAACAAGGGGCTGTACGAGCCGTCGCACGGTTCGGCGCCCGACATCGCGGGCAAGGGCATCGCCAATCCGCTGGCGACCATCCTGTCGGCCGCGATGATGCTGCGCTACTCGCTGAACCGCGCCGAACAGGCCGAGCGCATCGAGACCGCGGTCAAGCGGGTGCTGGCGCAAGGCTTGCGCACCGCCGATATTTTCGAAGAGGGCACGCAGCGGGTCGGCACCGAAGCGATGGGCGACGCGGTGGTCAGGGCGCTCGGCTAGCGAGGCTTCCGTCATTCCCGCGCAGGCGGGAATCCATGCCCTGCATGCGCGCTATGGGTTCCCGCCTGCGCGGGAAGTGGTTTTCCCCAATGGGGAGAACGACGGATATGAATTTTTACTGAAGAGAGAAGATGATGAAATTAGTAGGCTTGGTAGGTTGGCGCGGTATGGTCGGTTCGGTCCTGATGCAGCGCATGCAGGACGAGGGCGATTTCGCCCACATCGAACCGGTGTTTTTCACCACCTCGAACGCGGGCGGCACAGCCCCGGCGATGGCGAAGAACGAGACCATTCTGAAAGATGCGACCGACATTACCGAGCTGTCGAAATGCGAGATCATCATCTCCTGCCAGGGCGGCGACTACACCGGCGAGGTGTTCCCGAAACTGCGCGCCGCCGGCTGGAACGGCTACTGGATCGACGCCGCCTCGACCCTGCGCATGGCCGACGACGCCGTCATCATCCTCGACCCGGTCAACCTCGGCGTGATCAAGACCGCATTGACGCGCGGCGTGAAGAACTACATCGGCGGCAATTGCACGGTGTCGTGCATGCTGATGGGCCTGGGCGGCCTGTTCCAGCACGACCTGGTCGAGTGGATGACCTCCATGACCTACCAGGCCGCGTCCGGCGGCGGCGCGCAGCACATGCGCGAGCTGCTGACCCAGTTCGGCACCATCAACGGCTCGGTCAAGGCGCTGCTCGATGACCCGGCCTCGGCGATCCTCGAGATCGACCGCACGGTGCTGGCGACCCAGCGCGGCCTGGCGCCCGAGGAGATCAAGCAGTTCGGCGCGCCGCTGGCCGGCAACCTGATCCCGTGGATCGACAAGGACCTGGGCAACGGCCAGTCGAAGGAAGAATGGAAGGCCGGCGCCGAGACCAACAAGATCCTCGGCCGCGGCGCCGCTTTCGGTTCGGCCGAGATCCCGGTCGACGGCCTGTGCGTGCGGATCGGCGCGATGCGCTGCCACTCGCAGGCGCTGACCATCAAGCTCAAAAGGGACGTGCCGCTGGACGAGATCAACGACATCATCGCCGCCAACAACCAGTGGGTGAAGGTGGTGCCGAACGAGCGCGAGGCGTCGGTGCGCGAGCTGTCGCCGGCCGCGGTGACCGGCAGCCTGACGATCCCGGTCGGCCGCCTGCGCAAGATGTCGATGGGCGGCGACTACCTGTCGGCGTTCACCGTCGGCGACCAGTTGTTGTGGGGCGCGGCCGAGCCGCTGCGCCGCATGCTGCGCATCCTGCTCGACAAGTAAGCGGCGAAACCGTGGTCAGTGCCGACATTCGGACACGAGCTCAACAGGCGGGCCTGTTGAGCTCGTGTCCGAATGTCGGCACTGACCCCGGTTTCCGCTGCAGTCGTGACAACAAGCGTTACGGCCGTGGCAACGGTCGGAGCAATTCTCATAATAGATGCCGGCGCGACTGGTCACCCCGGTGCCTGTTAAAGTAGTGGCGGAATTGCGCGTTAACCAAGCAGACTTCCCGGATAAGCCGCGCCATGGGCGTGGAAACGCTCGCAAAGCTTGCATGCTCTAGAGCATGATGATATGTTGAGACCTCCGGGAAACCAGCTTTCTCCCCAGCTAACTCACGATGCCGCCAACTATGCATGTAAAAAATCGCCCCCCGATCCTGTCGTCCGCGTTGAAAACACTCACGGGTGCAGTCGCCGGCGCATTGCTTTTCTCATCAGCGGCCTATGCGGCGGGTCTTGGCAAGCTCACCGTCCTGTCGTCCCTCGGCCAGCCGCTGCGCGCCGAAATCGAGCTGACGGCGGTCTCCAGCGAAGAAGCGGCCGGCCTGGTGGCCAAGCTGGCCCCGGCCGACGCCTTCCGCCTCGCGAACATCGAATTCAATCCCTCGCTGCTGTCGCTGCGCTTCGCGGTCGAGCAGCGCAACGGCCGCCAGATCATCCGGGTCACCTCGTCGCAGCCGATCAACGAGCCGTTCGTCGACATGCTGCTCGAACTGAGCTGGAACAGCGGGCGCCTGGTGCGCGAATACACCTTCCTGCTCGACCCGGCCGAACTGCGCGCCACGCAGTCGGCGCAAGTGGCGACCGCCGCGCCGGTCGATGTGCTGAGCCAGGGTACGCGCGCCGCCGCCCAGGCCCAGGCTGCACAAGCCCAGAGCCAGGCGCCGGCCAGCCAGAAACCGCGCGCCGCCGCGCCGCAAGCGCAGGCGCCGCAACCGGCGCAGCCGCCGGCCGACAAGCCGGCGCGCGCAGCGGCGCCCGCCAGCGCGGCCGCCGAGTACCAGGTCAAGCCGGGCGACACGCTGGGCCGCATCGCGGGCCAGGTCAAGCCGGTCGACATCTCGCTCGACCAGATGCTGGTGGCGCTGTACCGCGCCAATCCGGACGCCTTCATCGGCAACAATATGAATCGCCTGAAGTCGGGCCGGATCCTGTCGGTGCCCGATAGCGACAGCATCCGCGGCACCGGCGAAGGCGAGGCGCGCGGCGTGGTGGTCGCGCATGCGGCCGACTTCAACGCCTACCGCAACAAGCTCGCCGGCCAGGTCGCCACCTCGGCCCCGGCCAAGGAGCAGGAGCCGGCCCAGAGCGCGGCCGGCAAGATCAGCGCCAAGGTGCAGGAGCGGCCGACCGCCGCCAACGAAGCCAAGGACCAGCTGAAGCTGTCGAAGGCCGCGCCGGCCGCCGGCGCACCGGGCAAGTCGGCCGTCAGCGCCGAAGATACGATCGCCAAGGACAAGGCACTGGCCGAGGCCACCGCGCGCGTCAAGGAACTCGAGAAGAACGTCAACGACCTGCAAAATCTGATGGTCGTGAAGAGCAAGCCCGTGGCCGAGCCGAAGAAGGCGCCGGAGCCCGCGCCCGAAGTCAAGCCGGCCGCCAAGCCGGCGGCAGCGGCGCCTGCGCCCGCGCCGGTCGCTCCCGCGCCGGCCGCCAAGCCCGCGCCGAAGAAGGCCGCGCCGCCGCCCGAGCCGAGCATCGCCGATATGCTGATGGATAACATCAACTACATCGGCGCCGGCCTGGCCGTGCTGCTGCTGGCGCTGTTCGGCCTCTCGCGTCGCAAGAAGAAGGACGCGGTGGCGCCGACCGAGCCGTCGATCCTCGGCGCGCCGACCGACCAGGCGCATTCGCTGTTCGCCGAAACCGGCGGCCAGAGCGTGGACACCAACAACAGCGTGTTCAACTCCAGCTTCGCGCCGTCCGCCAGCCAGCTCGATACCAATGAAGTCGACCCGGTCGCGGAAGCCGACGTCTACATCGCCTACGGCCGCGACGCGCAAGCCGAGGAGATCCTCAAGGAAGCGCTGCGCACCCATCCCGAGCGCTATCCGGTGCGCCTCAAGCTGCTCGAAATCTACGCCGCCCGCAAGGACCAGCGCGCGTTCGAAACCCAGGCCGGCGAGATGTACGGCATGACCAAGGGCCAGGGCGACGACTGGGCGCAGGCCGCGGCGCTGGGCCTGTCGATCGATCCGCTTAACCCGCTGTACGCGAGCGCCGCGGACGCCGCGCCGGTGGCGGCCGCGCCGACCGCCGAAGAACTGGCGCAGCAGGCCCTGCTCAACGAGCAGCTGGCCGGCGCGCCCGACAGCGCGCTGATGGACCTCGACCTGAACCTGGGCGCCGACACCCCGACCGCGCTGCCCGAGCTCGAACCCGAGCCGGCGCCGGGGCCGGTCAAGGCCAGCGAAGACCACACCCTCGACTTCGACCTGGGCGGCTTGAGCTTCGAGCCGATCTCGCAGACCACGCCGATCGCGATGCCCGGCCCGGTCGACGAAGCGGCCGCCGCATCGAACACGGTGCCGGACATGGAGTTCAGCACCGACGCGCCGGCCGCTCCCGCCAAGACCGCCGACGAGGAATCGCTCGACATGGCCTTCGACATGTCGTTCGACACCCCGGCTGCCGCGCCGGCCACCGCGCCGGCCGCAACCAAGTCGCTCGACGACATCAGCCTGGACCTGGGTGCCGAGCACGCCGACCTGTCGGCCGAATTCGACATGGCCGACCTGGCCAAGGACCTCGACCTGCCGGGCCTGAGCCCGGCGGCGCCGGCCGACCCGCTGACGGACCTCGACGCGATGAAGTTCGAGCTGCCGGCGGCACCGGCGGACGACCCGTTTGCCTTGCCCGACCTGCCGGGCGCCGCGCCGGCCAGCCACGGCGCGCCGGAATTCGATATGTCGAGCATCGACCTCGACCTGCCGCCGGCCGCCCCCGCGACCAGCGCCGAAGACGCCTTGCCGCAGCTGGAAGAGATGGCGCTGGCCACCTCCGATCCGGCCGAGCTGTCGGCCGCCCACATGGAGATGGAGACCAAGCTGGACCTCGCCATCGCCTACCAGGAGATCGGCGACAAGGAAGGCGCGCGCGAGCTGCTCGATGAAGTCATCAAGGGCGGCAGCGGCGAGCAGGTGAACAAGGCGAACGAGATGCGGTCCAAACTGGCGTGAAACGTTTAGCGCTCGGTGTCCAGTACGACGGCACCGCCTGGAATGGGTACCAGAAGCAGATCGACCGCCACACCGTGCAGGATCAGCTCGAAATCGCGCTCGCCAAATTCGCGCGGGTGGAGCTGGCCACCACCTGCGCCGGCCGCACCGACACCGGCGTCCATGCGCTCGAGCAGGTGGTCCATTTCGACACCGACCTGACGCGCGAGATGGCGTCCTGGGTGCGCGGCGTGAACACCTTCCTGCCCGATTCGATCGCGCTGCGCTGGGCGCACGAGGTGCCGGCCGCCGCCGATCCGCTGCAGGAATTCCACGCGCGCTTTTCGGCGCGCTCGCGCACCTACCACTACGTCCTGTACAACAAACCGGTGCGCTCGCCGCTGCTGGCGGGGCGCGCCGGCTGGACCTTCCGCCCGCTCGACCTCGACCGCATGCGCGCGGCCGCCGCGCACCTGGTCGGCACCCACGATTTTTCGGCCTTCCGCTCCTCGCAGTGCCAGGCCAAGTCGCCGGTCAAGCAGATGCACGAGGTGAGGGTGGAGCGGCACGGCGACGCGTTCGTGTTCACGCTGCGCGCCAGCGCCTTCCTGCACCACATGGTGCGCAACCTGATCGGTTCCCTGATCTACGTCGGCAACGGCAGGCATCCGCCATCCTGGCTGGCCGACGTGCTGGCGGGGCGCGACCGCAACGATGCCGCGCCCACTTTCATGCCGGACGGCCTGTACCTGGCTAAAATAGATTACGATCCGAAGTGGGGACTGCCGCAGGAAGCGGGCAGCCCCTTACCCTGGTTCTGAGCCCATGCATCGCACCCGTATCAAGATTTGCGGCCTGACCCGCGCCGAAGACCTGCACGCCGCCGTGGCGGCGGGTGCGGACGCGCTCGGCTTTGTGTTTTATGCGCGCAGCCCGCGCTACCTCACGCCGGCCCAGGCGGCGGCGCTGATGCATGCGGCGCCGCCCTTCGTCAGCACGGTCGCGCTGTTCGTCAACCCGACCCTGGACCAGGTGCGCACGGTGGCCGCGGTCGCGCCGTTCCAGCAGCTGCAGTTCCATGGCGACGAGGACGAGGGCCAGTGCGCGGCCATCGCCGCGGCGCTCAACAAGCCCTTCCTGCGCGCTTTTCGGGTCAAGCCCGACACATCGGCTGCCGATTTGCTAGAATGCGAACATCGATACCGCGCCGCCAGTCCTTTGTTCTCGGGTCTTTTGCTCGATACTTACGTGGACGCCTACGGTGGCGCAGGAAAGGTTTTTGATTGGTCCCTCATCCCAAAAGAGCTCGCGCCTCGGGTCGTTTTAAGTGGTGGCTTGAGCGTACCCAACGCGACTGACGCGGTGCTGCGTGTACGCCCTTACGCGGTCGACATCAGCAGTGGTGTCGAAGCGCAGAAGGGCATCAAGGACGCCCACAAGATCGCCGCCTTCGTGCGTGCGGTCCGGGCCGCCGATGCCACCATTGAAAGCGAGAATGCCAATGAAAGACGCACCTGACCGGGGCCCTGCCGCCCCCTTGTTCCACACTACCGACTACCAGCTGCCCGACGCGCGCGGCCATTTCGGCCCCTACGGCGGCTCGTTCGTGGCCGAAACCCTGAGCCATGCGCTGGCCGAGCTCAACGAAGCCTACGCCAAGTACAGCAACGACCCCGCCTTCCTCGACGAATTCCGCTACGAGTTGAAGCATTTCGTGGGCCGGCCGTCGCCGGTCTACCACGCCAAGCGCTGGTCGGAACTGATGGACGGCGCCCAGATCTTCTTCAAGCGCGAAGACCTGAACCACACCGGCGCGCACAAGATCAACAACGTGATCGGCCAGGCGCTGCTGGCCAAGCGCATGGGCAAGCCGCGCATCATCGCCGAGACCGGGGCCGGCCAGCACGGCGTGGCCACCGCCACCATCTGCGCCCGTTTCGGGCTCGAATGCGTGGTCTACATGGGCAGCGAGGACGTCAAGCGCCAGGCCCAGAACGTGTACCGCATGAAGCTGTTGGGCGCGACCGTGGTGCCGGTGGAATCGGGCTCGAAGACGCTCAAGGACGCGCTCAACGAGGCGATGCGCGACTGGGTCACGAATATCGAAAACACCTTCTACATCATCGGCACCGTGGCCGGTCCGCACCCGTATCCGATGATGGTGCGCGACTTCCAGTCGGTGATCGGCGAAGAGTGCCGGGTCCAGATGCCCGAGATGACGGGGCGCCAGCCCGACTATGTGGTCGCCTGCATCGGCGGCGGCTCGAACGCGATGGGGATTTTTTATCCCTACATCGACGAGAAGCAGGTCAAGCTGGTGGGCGTCGAAGCGGCCGGCGAGGGCCTCGACTCGGGCAAGCATGCGGCCTCGCTGAGCGCCGGCTTTCCGGGCGTCCTGCACGGCAACCGCACCTACCTGCTGCAGGATGCGAACGGCCAGATCATCGAGACCCATTCGGTGTCGGCCGGCCTCGATTATCCAGGCGTCGGTCCCGAGCACGCGTGGCTGAAGGATTCAGAGCGCGCGCAGTACGTGTCGATCACCGACGAGGAGGCGCTGGCCGCCTTCCACGACTGCTGCCATATCGAGGGCATCATCCCGGCGCTGGAATCGTCGCACGCGCTGGCCTATGCGGCCAAGCTGGCGGCCACGCTGCCGAAGGAAGAACTGATCCTGGTCAACCTGTCGGGCCGTGGCGACAAGGACATGCACACCGTCGCCGAGCGGATGGGCCTGGATTTCAGCTAACACAAAAAGAGAGCCCTCATGTCCCGAATCGCTTCCACTTTTTCCGCGCTCAAGGCGCACAACAAGACCGGCCTGGTCACCTTCATCACGGCCGGCGATCCCGCTCCCGCGCTGACGGTGCCGCTGATGCACGCGCTGGTCGCCGGCGGCGCCGACCTGCTCGAACTGGGCGTGCCGTTTTCCGATCCGATGGCCGAAGGGCCGGTGATCCAGCGCGCCTGCGAGCGCGCGCTCAAGTTCGGCATCGGCCTGTCCGACGTGTTCGGCTATGTGCGCGAATTCCGCAAGACCAACCAGAGCACGCCGGTGGTGCTGATGGGGTATGCCAATCCGATCGAACGCATGGGTCCCGACGCCTTCATCCAGGCCGCGCAAGAGGCGGGGGCCGACGGCGCGATCGTGGTCGATTATCCGCCCGAGGAGTGCGAGGAGTTCGCCGCCGCGATGCGCGCGCATGGCCTCGACCTGATCTTCCTGCTGGCCCCGACCTCGACCGCCGACCGTATCGCGCAGGTGGCCAAGGTCGGCAGCGGCTTCAGTTACTATGTCTCGCTCAAGGGGGTGACCGGCGCCGGGCATATCGACACGGACGAGGTGGCGCAGCGGCTGGCCGAGATCCGGTGCCACGTCAAGCTGCCGATCGGGGTCGGCTTCGGCATCCGCGACGCCGACACGGCGCGCGCGGTGGCCAAGGTGGCCGATGCGGTGGTGATCGGCAGCCGCATCATCCAGGAGCTGGAAGCCACGCCGCCTGAGGGGGCGGCGGCCGCGGTGCAGGCCTTCGTGGCCGGCATTCGTAGCGCACTCGACGGCAAATAGTCAGGCGCAGCGGCGCGGGCGCATCGGCGTGAGTCGATGCGCCCGCGCCGCTTGTGGCGCGTCGCTTAGAACCGCAGCGAGATGCCGGTCGCGAGCTGTCGCAGCGACTGGCCGACACCCGGCGCCGGCGCGGTGCTTGCGCTGTTGAAGTTGGCCGAATAGCCATTGCGCAGCATCGAGTACAGCGCAAACAGCTGGGTGCGCTTGGACAGGGCGTACGCGGTTCCGATGCTCGTCATCGAGGCGTCCAAGCCGCCGGTGCTGCAGGCGGCGCCGCCGACCAGGGCGCAGGAGCCGGCCGCCGAGCGGCCGTAAGAGGCCGCCAGCGTCCAGGAGCCGAGCTGGTGGTCGGCGCTCAGCAGCATCGAGTTATGGCGGTACGCGGCGAAATGGCCGACCGCGCCGCCGGTCTCGGCCAGCTTGGTGTTGGCGACGTCAAGTTCGACCCGGGTGCCGGTGGTGAAGCGGTACTGGGCGGTCGCGCGCACCGATTTGTCGTGCGACTCGGCAGCCGGATTCGTGAGGTTGCTCAGCGCGGCAGCGAGGTTGCTGGAGCCGCCGAACAGGCCGATGTGTTCTTCGTAGCCCAGCGCGAGGTAGACCGGGCCCTGGTCGTACTTGCCGCCGACCGAAATGATGTTGCCTTTCGATGCACTGCCCACGACTTCGCCCAGCGAGTAGCCCAGCAAGCCCTGGAAGCCCGCGTACTGGGGCGAGGCGTACAGCACGGTGTTGGAAGGCCGTTCGTGGAAGCGCTCGTTATTGCTGCTGCCGAAGCCGCCCTGGGCGATGATATTGCTG